>Ga0315292_10000286_pt1 | contig 22592 bp, 30 predicted proteins | sample YL17G13_0_MG_FD_204029 | JGI IMG/M metagenome (GOLD analysis project Ga0315292, IMG submission 204029) | Sediment microbial communities from Yellowstone Lake, YNP, Wyoming, USA - YL17G13_0 | ecosystem: Environmental > Aquatic > Freshwater > Lake > Sediment | place: USA: Wyoming | collected... | reverse complement strand
TCCCTGGAGCTAAGCGGAAAAGCTCGACCAACTAAAACATGAGTGCTCACCACCGCTAGCGCAGTGGCTCACACGCACTCGCTTGACACGCCCCTAAAGGAGCGTGATTGCGCGAGTATTTGTTCAATACTCCCAAATCACGCCAAAGCGGGTGGCCGAGGGGGCCAGACAGCCTCCATGCTTGTAGCCGAGGCCCTGGGTATATTCGGAGCCCCGGTGGAGCGACTGCTATGACCATTTCGATAAAATGAATGGCAGGCCTGGGATAGAATCAAATCGAGTATTGAGAACTGCCTCACGGGCCTCCCGAAACCTAGGCTACCTGAATATGGACGTCCAAGCCTAAACGGTCTGCCACCTCAATAAGACGATCTGTGGACATCTTCCCAATATTACCATTGACGATAGCCGTGATTACGGTTCTCCCAACCCCGGCCACTTTTGCAGCTTGCTCGTGCGTCATTTTCCTTAACTTGATCCTGTGATCAATAGCGATCACTAGATCGCGACGGATTTCGATCCGAGCCGCCTGCGACTTTGGCAGCCCTAGGACCTTGCAGAGCTGATCGACGTTTGTGATCTCGATAAACGGCTTACTCATAGTAAATCTCCTAGCCGACCCCTTGCGAGGACTAGCTCATGTCTTGGCGTCGCTTGCGTCTTCTTCCGAAATGCGTGAAATACCAGAATAGCATCAGAATTCTTGGTGAAGTAAAAGACCCGGAACTGGCCGGAGCGATCTTTGATCCGTAGCTCGGACACTCCCGGAGCGACATCAGGCATGGGGCGACTAGCCGGCATACCAATTGACTAACCGGCCGCCAAAAGACCCAACAGATCAGCTAATTCTGCCTTCACTGCAGCCGGCCAATCCTGCAGTACTTTCCAACAGCACGATGTAGTCGAATACACTTCATTCAGCGATGAATATCGCAGTCCAAGCCCCATGTCAAATATATTTGACATGGGGCCCTATACTTTCCGTCCGCCGTAGTACAGAGCGCGGCAACGTCAGGATTGGGACTACGTCGCCAGCGAACACATTCGAAGTGAATGGCACGGCTGATTTCACCGGAAACGTGGGGGTTGGTTTGAATGCTCCGAGAGCGAGACTTGAGGTTTCAGGGCCGATGCTTCCATTCGGGTGGAATCTAATCTCGACTGATTCAACAACAATGGCTGCCGGAGTAGGCGGAGGTATCGGTTTTGGCGGTAATTACACGACTGCAGGTGGTTGGGCGGAATGGGCGGGCATAAGAAGTTATAAAGAAAACGGTACCAGCGGTGACTACGGTGCTAGCCTAGGATTGTCTACAAGAGCTATGGGAGGCAGCACAGCGGAGCGTATGCGCATCACTTCTACCGGCAACGTCGGGATAGGCACTACATCTGCATACAGTAAAACCCAGCTAAGAGCTGCGGTAGCTTCGTCTGCTAAAACACGTTTGAGCGTTTCCATCTTCGTCTTTTCTTCTCCCTCAGCACGCCCCTGCACCCGCGTCTCGTCAAGCGTCTCGCGCGTCAACCTCTCGGCATCAGCGCGCATGAGCCAGGCTCGCTCCGCCTGCCGTGCGCGTTCGCGCTTTTTTTCATCGCGCGAGTTAGGAGGAGCGGCTCAAGAGACAAGCTTTTCCAAGTCAGTTGGGCTAAAACGATACTCACGCCCTACTTTTTTGGGCTTTAGCTTTCCAGACTCAATCCAGCGCAAAATTGTTCGCTCAGACTTGTTTAAATACCTAGCGGCCGCTTCCACGGTAAACCATGGAGCATCGGTTTTAGAAATATCCAGTATTTGAATTTCGACCAACTCGTTCGCCCGATCGAATCCAGCGAAAACATTTTTCGCGATTTCATCATCCCTAGACACTCGCCCTTCTTTAAAGACAATCGCCAAGGCATCAGCTTTTTTGTCGAAGCTAATCTTCATCGTTTGGCCTCCAGTTAATCAGAGCAGTCACGACCACCAAATTGGGGTCTTCTACGACTATTGACAGACAAACTGAGTTATCCGTACGACCCGGAAGATTCTTATAGACCCAGAACCGACCTTTGCGTTCTTTTGTGATAACAGTGCCGGTCTCAATAATCGCAATGCTCATTTCAATTGTCACATCTCTGACGCTCATTCGCTGACGGGCATGGTCGGTGAAAACTAGCTTGTAGCGCTTATTGGCGAAACACACATCCATTCGGGAACCTTAGTACAAATGTCTTAAAATGTCAAGATAGAACATGTCATTTGATGACATTCGAGTAGGAGAGTAGCACCACGATGCCGGTTGGGCACGTCGGCATAGGCACGACCAGTCCATCGACTGCGCTTCAATTTAAAGACAATCGCCAAGGCTTCAGCTTTTTTGTCGACGCTAATCTTCATCGTTTGGTCTCCAGTTAATCAGAGCAGTCACGACTACCCATTGGAGTCCCCTACGACTATTGACAGACAGACAGACTGAGTGATCCGTACGACCGACTCACTGCTGAATCAGCGGCTCAATCACCCCCCACATGCGCCGACCAATAGCGGCATGCACTGTCTGATCCGGGTGGATGCAGTCGGCGGCGACGTGGTCGATCGCGCTGGCGTCTTCGCCCACGGCTGGCGCCACATAGTGGGCCTGCCCCTTGAAGTGCGGGTAAACGCTCTCGTCGTGGTTCAGGAGCCGGGTTTCGTTCTCAAGAATTCCCCGCAGCGCGGCGAGGCGCTGGCGGGCGGCTTCAAGCTGGGACTCGGGAGCGCCTGGGTAGACGCCGGTACTATTGCCAAATTTGACAATCTTATACAGATCCGAGCATTTGACCGGTCCATTGGGGCCGTGAGGCACCGCCACCCGGTCCGGAGCCATCAGCAAGGGCATGGGGTCGGGCATACCGGTGATCACCAGAGTCGCATACGGGGCCATCGCGGTCAGGCGCGAGTAAAACGCCCGCACGGATTGTTGGTAGCGCTCAGGGCTACGATTTTCCATGAAATCCATGGCATTGAAGTTGACGATGACCAGATCAGGCTTTTTGTGGAACGGATTGCGTTCGTAGAACTTCGCGAATTTGTCCAGGTACAGGTGGCCAAAGTAATACTGCCCACCCATTTGCGCGCCGTTGTAGACTTTGGGCTGAAAGCCGGTCAGCTGTTTGATCAGAACGGGCAGCGAGTAGCTCTGGACACCCAAATAGGGCGACAGCGGAATCCGCGCCATGTTGCCGAAATTGGTTTGCAGCAACTCATGCTGTTGGTCTTCGGTCGGGTGCGGATTGAGCTTGCCGATGGTCGCCTCATAGAGCACGGTCTTGGTAATCGACTCGACATAGTCGGCATAGAAATGGGCGTTGGGGTTGCCCATCTTGGCGTCCGCCATGGTCGCCATCGACGCGCTGTCACCGAACAGCGCGACAAACAGATGATTGTCTACATCGTAAGCGGCCAGTTGATCGTCCGGCATCACGACGAAACTGGGCAGCGGCTCATGAGGGGCCTGGGCTAAAGAGGCGTCTGCAAACGTCATCGTTGACGTCACCAGCCACGAACATCCAATCAAATGAGCACGTCGCATAAGCATCTCCCTGCAAGATTTACGACCACAGGCCGCGGCGCGACATGCACGCATCCGCCCCTCGACGTCCTTCTCAGAGCGCTATGGTATCACATTGTTGCGTCGAAAAAGTCACTTCCGCGCTCGAGGCTGGGCGCACATCATCCAATGCTTCAGAGAGGCGATTCCAGTGTTTTCACACAACACTCTGCGGCGATCGATACCTTTGAGCCAAACTCATATCTGATCCGGGCCTTGGGGTGCGGCCGCGCGTCTTGATTTTTCGTGGCACTACCACCAAAATACATGAAATTCCGTGGTGGAGTCCCGAATGTACCGCAGAACCATCTATCTAAATGATATTATTAAAAGAAAGAGCATTTTTTTTGCTGGGTCCTCGGCAGACTGGCAAATCGACCTTGCTCAAGACGGTATTTCCCAACTGCCACAATATCGATCTTTTAGAGGCTGACACGTTCCGCGAGCTCAGCGCCTTTCCCGAGTCGATGCGCCAACGTCTGACTCCTGCAGATCGCCTCATCATCATCGACGAGATTCAGAAGCTACCCTCGCTCCTTGATGAGGTGCAGCTACTGATCGATCGTAACCGCGACCTTCGGTTCATCCTCACCGGCAGCAGCGCTAGGCGCTTAAAACGTGGCAGTGCGAATCTGCTCGGTGGACGCGCCTTGTTCTACAACCTGCATCCCTTAACGAGCGCCGAGGTCGGCCATGAACGGCACCTCGACCGCATCAATCGGGGCGGACTGCCATCCATATTGGATTCGTCAGCAGCCCAGCAAGATCTAAATGCCTATGTTGGGACCAACTTCAACGCTAATATCGCGGGCTGGAACACCAGTGCCGCCACCAACATGAGCAGCATGTTCACCAGCGCCTTCTCGTTTTGACCGCAATATCGGCAGTTGGAATATGCTCAACGTCACCACCGTGGGCAGCATGTTCACTTCAGCTGGTCCTTCAAGCACAAACTATGACGCGCTGCTCAACGGCTGGGCGGCCCAGAACGTCCTTACTGGCAAGAGCTTCAACGCCGGCTTGAGCGTCTACACCTCGGCCAGTACCGCCGCACGGGCCACGCTCACGGGTACCAAGACTTGGACCATTGCCGACGGCGGGGCGATTTAAGCGGGACAATGGGTGCGCAAAATCACCGATTAGTTGTCCTGTACCTGCCTTTGCCAAAGGCCGCGTAAACCGCAACGCTACGTCCATCGGCTGCGAGGTGGACCATGCCCGATGGATCTCACTCGGCTAAATGCCAGTGCCCAATGATCGCCTGGCCGCAGCCACCACATCGATGCTAACACCGACGATGTTGGCGATGGCTTCGTCACTTAGCATTGCGGTCGCTTTCTCGCTCAAAAGACTATGGAGAATGGCTTGCGTAGCTCTGGCTTCACCTTGCGCTTGGCCTTGAGCTAGGCCTTCCGCTCGCCCTTCCGCTTGGCCCTGAGCCCTTCCCTCCGCCTGTGCCTCCCCCCAGGTCTCCTCACGCGTCTTGCGCCTCAGCTCTTCGGCATCGGCCCGCATGAGCCAGGCGCGTTCCGCTTGTCGCGCCAGCTCGCGCTTTTTTTCATCGCGCGAAAGTTTGGCTAGTTTGTCTCGGGTCGCTTTGAGGACTGGGTCGTTCATATAGGCCTCATCTAGGGCCTTGTCGGCAGGGCCGCGCAAGAATTGACCCCAGGTCGATAGACGTTCACTCGGAGGAAAGCTCATTTCCCCTGGTAAGGTCAAGGGTATTTTTGGTAACTCAACGAAATCAATGCGCATATGCGGATGTATGAGATCTCGCTCGTGGCGGTGGCGCAGTTCGAAGATATGGTGGCTTTGACCGGGCAAGTTATTAAACTGGATATAGTTTACCAAGAAGATAACGATGGTGGGCTTTAGTTCGCGATGTTTATCGCCTCTTAGGAGCTGATCGGCATAGATGCGGGCCCAGTAAAATGGCGCTCTAGACCAGGTGCTTGCCGGGTCGCTTAGCTGCATCTCGATGTTGACGAGGGTGCCGTTGGCGAGCTTGACGAGAAGGTCGAGAACGACGCCCTTGTCGTCGACGATGCGTTTGGGAATCTCGGGATTGATGACCTCGGAATGGATGATCTTTGATGGTGGACGGAGGATGGCATTGAGCAGGGCGTTGCGAGAGGCCTCCATCTCTGGTGCACCAAAGGTCATTTTAAAAACGACATCGATGGTCGGCTTAAGCAAGGGGTGCTGGTCGCTAAGGTTGTTGATGTCGCTACTGTTGCATTTCATAGTGGCTCCCGCGGTTTGACTCGCGGCAGCTTGCTTGGTGCGTGGGGATTTCTCGAGCGACATCTGTTCATTCAGACGGACATGTGAAACAGAACGTCGCTTAGGTCTCCCGAAATAGCTCTGGGCAAGCCCGCCTCCTCCTGAGAATCGCCAAGAGCGGTAGACCAAGCACGAGTAGCACCCAGACATGTGAGCCCACGACCCCCTCGCCCAGGACCCCACACTTGGCGGCCACAGCTTCGCGAACTTTGCCATCGCCGTAGGCCGGATCATCATACAAATAAATTAAACCGGCTTTGTCATCCGCCCCCAACTTCGCGTCACCAGGGGTGCGAGAATAACCCATGATCGATCGATAATTGTCGTGAGCGTGACCGAAACCAAGGCAATGTCCCGTCTCATGGGTGAGCGCATAAACCATGAACGCCAAGGTGACCTTGGTTGTGTTGACGGTGATATCGCAATCGCTAATCACCCGGTGACCGGGCGTCAGCGTTTCGGCCACTGGACTTGCATAGGCCGCGGATGAGGCGCTATGGGTCGGTGCCAGGACGATCGAGTAGATGTGATCTGTACGGTTAGCCGAGGCTACTCCAGCGTCTTCCGTCACACTCAGCTTAATAAAAGAACCTGGGACATTGCTCCAGGTCGCCATGGCCTCATTCAGCAGCTTAAGCATGGCATCGTGATCCGATTGATCCGCAAAGGTGCCGCCGCGAAAGGTCTCCTTGTCCGAAAAGGGAGGCGCCTTGCCATCCCAGACGAAGTTGACGTTTGGCGCAACCAACGTGGCCGGTAAACCAGCTTCTGGTTGAAATATCAAAACAAAGCCTGAGGTAAAGAACCCGACGAAGGCCAGCACGGCCAGCGTGGTATAAAATCGCATGCTGCTATTGGTCGTCATCATTCAATACTCCCAAATTACGCCAAAGCGGGTGGCGGAGGGGGCCAGATAGCCTCCATGCTTGTAGCCGAGGCCCTGGGTATATTCGGCGATGAAGTGCCATCCTTTACTTCCACCGCCCGACTCGTATCCCAAAGTGGAGTAAACGCCGCCACCGCTGCCATTGGCATCGATGATGAGGCCACCTCCGAGGCTTACGAATAGTCCTCCCGACTTGAACCGTTGTCCGAGGACCAATCCTGGGCACAGACTCAACATGGTCTCGAAGCCGCCATCCGTCACCCAAGTCGCCGCCCATTGAAAAGGATCAACCGGTGGAATAAAGATCGGGGCTGAGCCGCCGCTGCCAATCTGCTCAGGTCCAAGCACTAGCTCGAACGAGCCGGCTGCAGCCGGCTGGCTCCACAACCATGCACCGAGACAGAGGGCGGCGAGGCGACGAGACCTCATAGGTCAACCCCCAGCAGCAATGAGACGGTTTGCTTTCGTGCACTAGCAAGGAACACGATGAAGCCGCTGCCGGTGAAGAAGATGTGTGAGTCCCAACTGAGTGTGCAGAGGAGCGGGCCAGCATTTAGATGCAGCGCCACGCCGAGGATCCCGCCGATGTTCGGATCGTTTTCATGAACAGCGGTGGGCGGGTTGGTCCCACTCCGCGAAGGATGATTGCCGTAAAGGTTGACTTGATGGTCGAGGAGATCAAGACCGTAGTGGGCAACGAGAAACTTGGAGCCACCGACTGAAGTCTCTCCCGCAAGGGACAGGAGCCCATTTCGCTCCGATACGGGCCCATAGTCGCGCCCCCAGTAGTAGAATTGCGCGTAAAAGCCATCCCAACCAAGGCGCGCCGTCGCCGCGGGCTCTGCTTGGTCGCTCATATTGTCGACGGCGGCCAAGCCTAGACTGAGGTCCAGCGCCAACGCACGACTAGTGCCGCAGCATTCGAGCAGGATGATCCAACTGAACTTGTTTAACCAATGGCGCATCCTTTGCTATCGGAGCGCGACGGAAAAGCTTTAGTCTGTCAGACCATTGGTCGGTGCCACAAATCCTTCAACCCATGCGCTCATGCTTTGCAAAGCAAAGGCGGCAGTGGCTTCAACCGACTCAAAGTTCATCAATCCGCCAACAAACCAGGTATGTTGCCGCCCCTGCAAGGACTTGAGTTGGTCATAAAATCCACGGCTGAGCGCCTGGCTCTCTGATGCGAGGATTTCAGGAGATCATAATACTAAATGAGAGGTTGTTGATTATAGCAAATTCGGAGAAGGGTGCCTTTCTGGATGCACGCTATCGACGAGAAAGGCACGTTAATTTTTTGCCGGGTCTTTATCCCTTAGGTAGACCGGCAAAGAAGGTCATCACATCAGGCGGCACCGCCGTAAGCTCGCCGGCAGCATCGACAAACGCCAACTTGACGCTTCCCGTCACCAGAACCACCGGAGCATCGCCGTCTTCAGCAACTCTGCTGATGACGTGCTCGACCTGCACGACTGGTCTGGAGACCAGGGGCATTCTTGTTGAGACCTCCAGCGTGTCGCCATGCTGCGCGGGCTTGTGGTACGACACTTCGGCTCTAGCCACGACAAAGTGCAGCCCACGTTGATAGAGATCCTGCAGATAGCGCAGACCAATCAGCTCCTCACGCCCACGTTCAAAATACTTGAGGTAATTGGCATGATACACATAGCCGGAGAAGTCGGTGTCTTCATAGTAAACCGAATATCTTGATGTGCTGCTCAGCCAGATCTGATCACTGGGGTACTGTGGTGGCTTCTGCCTCATGGTTTATCCATTGTAGAGATCCAGGACACGGACATCCACCGCAGGTTAAAACATGACCACGCCAAGTCCCAACAAGAATCCGGTCTCGCGCGTATGAATCGTGCTCGTTCCCGTCGCCAAGCAGACGTCCGCGGCCTTGGCGCAGCGTCCAGCTTGGGTGTCGCGATTTAAGGCACCAAGCTCCAGCGAGACCACGGAGCCCAAGTAGATATCGATGAGCAGGCGCTCGTAAATCAGACGTCCCTTGCTGGTCGACTCGGTTAGGGCGCCGCCTTCGAGCATCAGGCTGGCATATTGACCGAGGTACCCCACCGCGACCTGACCTCCGAGCAGACTTAACCTGGTCTTATTCAATGCCGGCGGCGTGCCGAAGGTGACCAGGGTTTCTGCTGGGACCATCGGCAGCTGCGTCATCGCCGCCGAGCCGGCCATGGCAAAGACGACGCGGCGCACACCGAATAGATCGAGGAGATTATAACCGACGCTAAAATCAGCATCGTAGCGCGACTGGTTGATGGTGAGTTGGGTATCGGGAAAGAGCGTGGGCTGCGTCACCTTTTTATCTTGGTGCTCGTGGTAATCGGCTTGGCCGCTGAGGATCAACCCAGCCGCTGGATTCAACCAAAAACCGGCGCCGCCCCCTGCTTGTTTGGTGGTCGACTTAAGGTCCAGCTCAAGCTTTTGCACCTCCATCGTCTCGCTCAGGCCATCGCCAAACACATAGACGAGATGGCGCCGCTGCCGCGGATCCTCCTTGATCACGGTCGTCACAATCGGCGCTAGCGGCGCCGCCACCGGTGCCAGCGGCGGCGTCCCGGCAGCGGGAACCATCGCCCCAGAGATCAGGGTCAACGATTGATCCATCCGGTAACCACGCGTCGTCCGGCGGCCTTCGGTGAAGGGGACCACCTCGAGCATCGTCGGTTCGTCGAGCTTTGCCACCAGGAAGCTATTGGTCGTGACCGTCACGACGCTCTGATTGGCGTTTGGACCAAGTAGATAGACTTTATAGCGCTCAGCCTGGTCGACCTTGTCCCAAGTCACCCGGGGTGGCGAGAGGCGTTTGACCTCTGGATCGAGCGCAACAAAGGAGCCTGAGGCGAAGATGCTGGTTTCAATTCCCTGCTGGTTGGTCGAGGTCAGTCCAGGGCGCGATAGGCGCCAGTGGTAAACGCCTTCGGCCGGAACTTCGCCACTGTATCCAGTGCCTTTGACCTCGAGCTTTAAGATTGTTTCGCCAAATCCAGGCGACCCCGACAGCTCAAGCAAGTAGGTCTCGGCATGAATCAACGGCAGATCCCAAGCGATGGTCACCGGCAACGCTAAGGCTTGAATGCCGTTCAGATAGCTGCCAAGGACCGCCGCCAACATCAGGAAAAACCGGCCAATTGGCCAGCTTTTTGCCTGTTCGGCCGCCTTGTCAATGGCTGTGGATTTCGTTATCTTGGCCACCCCTGCCGCGGCTAGTTTCAACACCATGCACCTCATCTTGTCGATGCGGCTTCGTGGCCGCGCTTACTCGGTCGGGGCCGTTGCTGCGCAAGAGTCTAGTATAGCAATTCTTTCACAAGGAAGGATCCGTTCATGGGCCTGTTCGACCAATTAAACATCATGGGTCACGAGCAAGTAGTCTTCGTCCAGGACAAAGCGACGGGACTCAAAGCCATCATCGGCATCCACGACACCACCCTAGGACCTGCCTTGGGGGGCTGCCGCCTGTGGAACTATGCGTCGGACGAAGAGGCACTGACCGATGTGCTGCGCCTATCGCGGGGCATGACCTATAAAAATGCCGTGGCGGGCCTCAGTCTAGGCGGCGGCAAGGCAGTCATCATCGGCGACCCCAAGACGGTCAAGTCAGAGGCGCTGTTTCGCACCTTTGGTCGCTTTCTCAACTCGCTGGGTGGCCGCTACATCACGGCTGAAGACGTCAATATCAACACGCAGGACATGGACTACGTGGCGATGGAAACCCGCTACGTCAGCGGTCTGTCTAATCGAAGTGGCTCCGGTGATCCATCCCCAGTGACGGCGCTTGGCGTCTTCCACGGCATTCGTGCCACCGTCGCCCACAAGCTGAAACGCGATCATCTAAGCGGCCTGCGCATCGCCGTGCAGGGCGTCGGCGCCGTCGGGCGCTACCTCTGCGGTTATCTAGCCGAAGCCGGCGTGCAGCTCACGGTGGCCGATATCGACCCAGCAAAGACCCAGGCCATGGTCGAATTATACGGCGCCAAGGTCCTACCGGTGACGCAGATCCATGCGGCCGATGTCGATGTCTTTGCCCCTTGCGCCCTCGGTGCCTCCCTCAACGACACCTCGATCCCCGAGATCAAAGCCACCATCGTCGCGGGCGGCGCCAACAATCAGTTGGCCGTGGAGCAGCGCAATGGTCAGCAACTCCTTGACCGGGGCATCCTCTACGCGCCCGATTATGTCATCAATGCCGGCGGCGTGATCAACGTCTTCCACGAGCTCAAGGGCTACAATGCCGAAGCAGCGAAGCGCCAGACCGCGACCATCTACGACACCCTGCTTGAGGTCTACGTCGAAGCCGAACGCCGCCGCATCCCGACGCACCAAGCCTCAGACGTGGTTGCCGAGCGCCGCATCCAAAGCGTGCGGGCTGCCGCAAGTTTGCGGCATAGCTATGACAACCAGCCCTGGTTGTCGCGGTAAAAAGGCAACACATGGTACCATAGACCTCTACCTTGTTATTCGGTGAGGCGTGCATGGTGATGAAGCGAGGTCTGGATCAAACCACCGCGTGGCTCATGGCGGTCATGGCGACTGGGGTGCTGTTCAGCGCTGGCTATGGTGTGAGCAAATGGCTTGGGCGGCATTCAACACCTACGGGTCATGGCGAAGAATCTGCTGCCCACGAAAGCCATGGTGACCATGATGCTTCGGCCGAGCATGAGGAGCACGGTGCCAAGGGCGAGCATGAAGAGCACGGTGCCAAGGGCGAGCATGAAGAGCACGGTGCCAAGGGCGAGCATGACGAACACGGCGCCAAGGCCGAGCATGGCGAGCACAGCGCCAAACCAGACCATGAGGGTCACGGAGCCAAGCCCGACGAGCATGATGGCGACCATTCGCCCAAAGGCGAGCACGCCGAAGCCAAGCCCCACTGGGACTACAAGGGGAGTCAAGGACCTGGGCACTGGGGCGAGTTGGGCGAAGAATACAAGCTCTGCGCTACCGGTAAACACCAGTCACCGATCGATATCGAAAGCCCGAGCGGCAATGCGAAACTCCTGCCGATCAAATTTCACTACCAAGACGCCGACACCGTCGTCGTAAACAACGGGCATACCGTCCAATTGAATTTTCCCCGCGGCAATTTTGTCGAGATCGACGGCGACCACTTCGATCTGAAGCAGCTGCATTTTCACACCCCAAGTGAACACAAGGTCAGCGGCGCCGGCTACGATCTCGAAATGCATTTAGTGCATCAAAACGCCCAGGGTCATCTCGCCGTCGTCGGGGTCTTATTCGAGGAAGGCCCAGCCAATAAGGCTCTGGCCAAGCTGTGGAGCGAGCTACCCAGCTCCGGCGAGAAGCTGCCAGAACCCTTGCTGATGAACCCGAAGAGCCTGCTGCCACCGCGCCAGGTCTACTACCACTACCCCGGCTCGCTGACGACTCCACCCTGCTCGGAGGGGGTTGCTTGGTATGTGTTGACGCAGCCGACCACGATCTCATCCAAGCAGCATGAGGTATTTACCAAAGTGATCCAGTTCAACTCCCGCCCGGTGCAGGCGATCAATGGCCGCACCCTAGTCAAGAGCGCCCGTTGAGTGGACGCCTCTTGGCGGTGTCGCGCAAGATCTGCGGGCGTTGCAGCGCCAACAACCAGATGCGATAAATCGCCTCGAAGACGATGCCACCTGACATCTTCGACTGGCCAGCACGGCGCTCGACAAACAAGATCGGCCATTCGCGCAGGGCAAAACCCGCGAGGTGGGCGCGAAACTTCAACTCGACTTGAAAGGTGTAGCCCTCGCTGCGCACCTGACTCGGGTCAATGGCTCGTAACACCTCACTGCGCCAGGCATTGAACCCACCGGTCAGGTCGCGCGCCTTGAGGCCCAGGATACAGCGGGCATAAAAGCTACCACCTTGACTGATCACGCGGCGCAGCAGCGACCAGTTCTGCGTACCACCGCCGGAAATATAGCGGCTACCGATGACCACTGGGCTGTGTTCCAAGGCTGCCAGGATTTTTGCCAGGTCCTCCGCTCGGTGCGACAAGTCGGCATCCATCTCGACCAGGGCCTGATAGTCACGCTCTAGCCCCCAGTGAAAACCAGCGACATAGGCCGTACCCAGGCCAAGCTTACCGGCACGAGAGAGCATTGAGATACGACCCGGCCGTTCTTGGATCAGCGCCGCGATCTCCTGGCGCGTTCCGTCTTGGCTGTTATCGTCAACAAACAGCACATCGACCTCAGGTGCATGGGCGAGAATCCCAGCGATCAACGGCCGCACGTTATCAACCTCATTATAGGTCGGTACGATCACCAACGTCTTAAGCGATGTCGAATGAGGCAAAGACGGCTCTCCCAAAAAACGCTGCGACGCCCGCGGGTGGAGGTGGCGCTGCGGTTGTGCCGGTAAAGTTAAGTGTTGTACCATGGCATGCACGTTGCTTAAAGAGCAGGGACCAGCATGAGCGATGATTCAGAGCAAAAAAAAGTCGTGAACCTGGCACAAGCGCGGCAGCGCCAGCAAACTCTGCGGCCAAAACCCAAGCCGGGCCAAGGTCGCCAAGGGGCCTCGGGTCAAGGCGGCGGCAAGGCGCAGCAGCCACGCCTCTGGGTCTACCTGCAGTTGATCGTTTTTTTGGCAATTGTTTCCTACATGATGACGCTATGCCGGCACTAAACTAGCAGGGTTGTTCCTGGGCCAGTGCTAGCACCACGGCCGACTCGTCGCGTTTGCGCGTGTTGCAGGGTTTACAGGCGGGCACGATATTGCCTGGTTTGGAGTAGCCGCCTTGGCTGAGCGGTACGACGTGGTCCATGGTCATCGTGGCTTTGGTCAAAGGCTGTTGGCAATAATAACAGCTGGCGCGGTCGCTCAGGTTTTGCCACCAGCGCGACTTGCGTAGCTCGCGAGCCTTGGCGCGCTCTCGCTTAACGTGTTCCTCGGAGCCGCTGAAGTCCACAGGACCTCCTGTTTGGCCTGTTTAGAGGGCGCAACATAGCACACCTGGGGCGCTGCCGCTATTTTAAGCAGGGAGGACATCGCGTCGGCTGCTGATCGCACTCGCCACTGTGACTAATATAGCAATTAATACAAGACCATATAGTCCACGGTCGAGGGTCGGGGCAAAGGCTGGCAGGTGCGCCTCTAGAGCCTTATCCGCCAGATTGAACTGCTGCAAGTCCCAGTAACGGGCGATGGTCGAGACGGCGGCCCGCAGCTGTTCCGGCGTCTCCGGCGTCATCGCCTGATCGATCAGAGCACTCGACAAGCCAGCTATCCAGGCGGCGAAGGTGGCGAAGATCGCCAACGATGGCCGGGTCAAGGTGGCAAAAAACACCGCCAAGGCCGCATCCACCAACCAACCTAGTCCCATCAAAGCAAACACCAGCAGCTGCGGTGGGCCCATAAGGCGATAGTGCAAAACAAATAGCGTCGCCTCCCACAGCACGACAAACACCACCGACACCATCAAAAGACAGGCACTCAGTCCGCAGTATTTGCCCACCAACCACAGCCCGCGACTGACCGGCGCCGCCAGCTGCACCTCCATCGAACCATCTTGGCGCGCATCGCCAATCATCTTAACACCCCAGAAAATCGCCACGGTGCTACCGGTCAACTGAAAGCCAAGTAGGCCGTAGTCATAGAGCATTTTCATCAGCTCCTCGGTTCCCCAGGAGCTAGCGATTGCAGCAGCAGCGGCGATAAACATCGCAGCGGCCAAGGCCGGCCAGAAGATCCGGTCGCGGCGCAGCAAGGTGAAGGTTTGCAGCGTGACAACGCCGAGTGCACGCAACATGTTCAGGCCTCCTCTAAGTAATAACTGAGCAGCTGCTCCTCGATGGCCCGGTAGTCGTCACCAAAGCGGGTGACCACATAACCTTTGCGCAGCAGAGCCGCTGCCCACATAGCCGCACCGTCATAGTCGACAAAGCTTAGCTCGGCGAGAAACCCATCCTGGCGCAGCGCCCGCCACGGCGGCAACTCCTCGGTCAGGGCAAAGCGACTTAGCCCGGTTTCACCTAAACCGGAAACACTTAGGGAGACGCCCGTGCTCGCAGCGACCTGGCCGCTGGCGACTAAATGACCGCGGCGCAGGACCACATAGTCGTCGCAAAGCGCTGAGACCTGCAGCATCTCATGGGTGCAAAGCAGGATCGTCGTGCCGCGCGACTTCTCGGCCTGGATCCATCCCAGCATCGAGCGACGAGCCAAGGGATCGAGCCCCGACGCCGGCTCATCGAGGATCAGCAGCTGGGGCCGGTGAATCGTCGCCTGCGCCCACGCCAGGCGGCGCGCCATGCCCTTGGACAAGCGGCCGATGCGCTTATGCGCGTGCTGGCTCAGTCCGACTTCGGCCAAGGTGGCCTCGACGCATTGCCGCCGCTGCTTTGCGGTAGTCGCGTGGGGCGGCGCAAACAACAGCAGTTGATGCCGCAACACCTCCGCAACCTGCAGCGAGGCCGGCAACTTGGCCGTCTCCGGCATATAACCGATATATTGTTTACTAGCGGTGCTCATCGGTCGGCCGGTAAACAGCACGCGGCCGCTATCTGGGGCGATCAACCCCAAGATGAGGCGAATCGTCGTCGTCTTGCCGGCGCCGTTGGGCCCGAGCAGGGCGGTGCATTGGCCACGCCGCAGCGCCATACTAAGTCCCGCCAGCGCCACTTGCGCCGGCTTAAAGACGTCGGGGCGAAACACCTTTCGCACCTGTTCGATCTGCAGTAACGGACCTTCTGGCAAGGTTGCTGGCGTCTCGGTCACGGCCCCTCCTGCTGCTTCATGCGCCCTTCGCCAAGTCCCGGACCATCCCCAGATCCGGGCACCCGTATGATCAGCTCCTTCATCGCCTGCTCGCGTTCCGCTCCGGTCAGCTCAGCTTTCGTCGCTAACTTGGCGCCAAACGATTTAAAATAATCGGGTGCGCCAGGCTGCCCCGAGGCGAGCGTATAGTAGAGTGAGGCCTTGTCGGGATCGCGGATTCTAAACGCCGCGACATAGCCGGCCGTCGCCGGCAGGCGCCAGCTTTGTGGCAAGGCCTTCATACCCTCGTTGACGTAGGACTCGCAGTGTTCCGGACGGCGCAGATCAAAGGTCATCACGAAGCAAGCCAGCATATACACCGACTCAAGCTTGGGCTGTTGCCGCAAGGCCGTCTGCAAAATCCCGTGTAGTTGGTTTGGATCAGCCTGCAGCAGTTGTGGGTCGGTAAACATCTGCACCAACCAAACCGCTAGAAAGTCGTCGTAGACCCCGCGATGACCCAAGGTCAGCACATCGATGATCCGTGGATCCAGCTGACTTAAAGGCACTGCTTCGAGGAGTGGGTGCGACCCTCGCGATGCCGCCTGGGTGCGTCTTGAGACGTCGTGTAAGGAGACCACGAGCAGTACCAGCCACAGTCCTGTCAACAGCCGTCGCACCAAAGCATCACCCGCCGTCCGGTCGGCCTGATCCGCTGCCGAGCATATGAATGTAGGGAATCACCCCATACTGGCAAAACACCACGAGCAGCAACACGATCATCGGTGCCCAATCGATCGGGCCGGGCAAATTGCGCGTCAAACGGCGAAAGGGGGCATACATGGGCTCGGTGATATTGCGCACGACCGAGACGATTTGATTGTTGGGATCAGCCCCGACCCAACTGACCAGCACCGAGGCGATCACCAATAGCTGGACCATGTTTAAGATGATCTCGAGGACTCGGGCGATGCCTTCAGCCAGCGGCGCGAACATGCGGTATCCTTCGCTAGAATGGTCAATCAATTGTTCATGGTAATGCCGATCTCAGGACCGAGCAAGGGCAATTGCACAGTCGCCTAGCGGCGTTCGCCGAACAACGCCGTGCCGATCCGCACGCAGTTGCTGCCGGCTAAAATCGCCGGCTGCAAATCAGCCGACATGCCCAGCGACAAATCACCCTCACCGATGCTATCGGCGAGGAGGCGCAGCTGACGAAAGAGTCGCGGCACACCACTGCCATCGTCTCCGAGCGCTAACTGGCTCAGCGGCGGTGGAATCGCCATCACACCGCGCAGCCGCAGCTCAGGCAGCTCCGCCGCGATGGTACGAGCGAGACCTTGCGCTGCTTCGCCGCTCAAGCCGTCCTTGCTCGCCTCATCACCAGCGTTGATCAACAGGTGCACCGGATAGGGGGCCTTCCCTACCGACGCGACTGCGGCTGCGAGTAGGCGCGCGTGGCGCTCGCTGGCCAAGGACTGGACCGCGGCGGCAACCCGCACGATCGCAGCGATCTTGTTCGACTGGATGCGACCGATAAAGATGAGCTCCACATCGGTCAAATCGCTGAGCGCGGCGGCCTTAAGCAGCATCTCTTGCGCATAGTTCTCGCCAAACTGCCGCTGGCCCAAGGCGTACAGATCGCGCAGCGCCGCTGCCGGCTGACTCTTGCTGACGGCAAGAAGACGCACGGTGTGCGGCGGCTTGGCCGCTTGCGCTGCAGCAGCGATAGCTGCAAGTAGATCACGGTAGCGTGTTGCAAGATCACTCATGGGATCATGTCTTACAACCGATTCGCCGCCTGGCAAAGCCCGATCATCGCGGTGCGCCGCTGTCGTCTTTTGCCCCGGCGCCAGGCTCCGCAGTGACTGCGGCGGCCGGCGGTACCGCTGGGTCTATGGGCACCGCCTGATCCATGCCCGCGCTGACCGGCGTCGCCACCGCTTTGGCCCCGTCATCACCCCTGCTCATCTCCTTGTTCGCAGCCACCGGTGGTGTCGCCGGTGGCGGCGTGCTTCCCGCCTTGGCTTGCAGCCCTGCCGACGCAGCTAAAGGCGGTGGCAGCTCGCCAGCTTTTGGCAGCAGTTGACTACTGCCCGGTGCGTCGCTTGGCAACTCGCGCGTCCGACCGGCCTCAATCGCCTGCGGCGCTTTATGGGCGGGCTGGTTCAGTCCCTGCACATACTTACTGAGAGGCACATATGTGTCTTCTTCATTGACTTGGTAGTGCGGGGCAATGATGAACAAATCACCATTTTCGCTGATATGGATGTCGACGTGCTTAAGGTCTTGGCTTTTAGCACTGGAGATATCGACGCCATTGAGGAAGATGCTGCGGCTGCCCACGGTCGCCGCGGCAGCTGCGAAGGCCTCATGTGTGCTTAGGGACAAGCCGATGGCCAACACCGCCGTTGGCAACCTGGCAAAAGCAAAGGCAAACACAGTGGACGTCCTCCGCCTGGATGGGGTGTGTCCATGATAGCACAGGCTGGCAATGGGAGACGATTGTGCTACCATCGCGTTCATGACGAGGATCGCACTAACTACCCGAAACCTTGGGAATGACGGAGCTATGTTTATGGGGACTAAAATCGACGGCATCGCCCGAATCAGCCTACGCCTTGCCGGTGTGGCCGTACTTCTGGCTGGGACAGGAGCTTGCACCAAGTCGTTTGAAGGCGAGTACTCAGATCCAAAGGCTGCTGAGATCGTCGATGATCGCTGGAACGAGACCGACGCCCGTAAAACCGCCGAGCACATGATTCAAGGCATGCTGGAGAAGCCTTGGCTAAACGCCTTCAAAGGCTCACACAACGGCCAAAAGCCGGTGGTCATCGTGTCGGACGTGGCCAATCGGACCGACGAGCATATCGATGTCAAGCAGCTGACCGACTACATCCAAGACGAACTCATCAACTCCGGCAAAGTGCGCTTCGTCAATAAAGAGCAGCGGCAAAAAATCCTTGAAGAGATCGGATACCAGCAGAGCGGTGCCGTCAACAAGAGCACCGCCAAGAAGTCCGGTCGCGCGATCGGCGCTGACTATATTCTAACCGGTTCGGTGTCGAGCAGCGTCCACCAAATGGATGGCCTCAAAACCGTCGACTACCAGACCAACTTGACCCTCACCAACATCGAAACGCAAGAATTCGAATGGTCCACGAAGTACGAGATCAAGAAGCGCTTCAAGCGTTCAGGCGCTGGTTTTTGACCTCTAGCCAGCGAGGGTCTGCGTGACCACCACCGCGATGTTCACACCCAGGTACCTTCGGTACCTGGGCTTCCTTTGGCTGCTGCTCTCTGGTTGTGCCTCCTACACCGAGGAAACCAAGGAGATCCGCACGGCTTACCGCGCCGACAATTATGATGCAGCCCTGAAAAAACTCGACGAGTCCTCGATCAAGGATGAGTCAAAGAATCGCCTACTCTATCGCCTCGAACGGTCGATGATCCTCGACCGCATGGGCGAACAGCAAAAATCCAGGGCCCTGCTCATCGAAGCCGACAAGATCGCCGACGAGCTCTATACGACCAGCATCACTCGCACCGCGGCCACCTTTATCGTCAGTGAGTCCTCGTCGGACTACAGCGGCGAGGACTACGAAAAGGTCGCCATCCACACCGAGCTAGCACTGTCCTTTATCGCCTCACACGATCTCAACTCCGCCGGCGTCGAGGCGCGCAAGATCAACAATAAGCTGGCCGAACTGAATCAAGCCTACGACGACCACAAGAACCGCTACGCCGACGACGCCTTTGCGCGCTACCTGTCGGGGATTATCTATGAGGCGCTCAACGAGCCGGACAGCGCCATCATCGACTACAAAAAGGCGCTCGACAACTACCGCACCGACTTTAGCGCCTTCGTCCTAGGCGGCGTCCCAGATGGACTGGTACGCGCCTATTACCGCCTCTTGGTCCGGCGCAACCGCAGCGACCGGCTGGGCCAGTTAGAGCACGATTTCCCCAAGGAAACTCAGCTGGCTAAGCATGACCTTGCGACGCCCGACATGGGCGAAGTGGTGGTCATCCACGAGATTGGTCATATCGCCACCAAGAGCACGGCGGAGTTCTTTTTTCCCTTCGGTAAACAGCTGATCCGCTTTTCTTTCCCCGTCATCAACAAGACCCATCACGAGTATATCGGCGCCACCGGCATCACCGACGAACAAAGCCACAAGACCGCGGCTGGCGAAAACGTCGAGGATCTTGACGCCATCGCCCGCTTCTCGCTCGAAGACCGCAAGGCACGCCTGCTCGCCAAAGGTGCGGCTAGGCTCATCGCCAAGGGGCAACTCACCGAGCAAGCATACAAGAACTTCGGTCTCCTTGGCGGGATCGCGGCCAATATCTTTTCCGCCGTCACTGAGACCGCGGACACGCGCAGCTGGACGTTGCTGCCCGCAGGTTTTTATGTCTCACGCCTGCGCCTAGCACCAGGCCCGCACACCCTGCGCATTCAAACCAGCGGTCGTCTCGGCAAGATCGAGAAGGTCACCTTAAAGAAGGGCGAGGTTTTGATCCTGCGTGATGTTGGTTAGGTCTTGGATGATCGGCGGATAGCTAGTAGACAAGAGCCATCAGGTGGCCGGTGGAAGGCAACTGGAGCACGAGACGGATGATAAAGTGGTGGCACCTGATCGCCTGCTGGACGATGTCTGCGGGCCTAGCGTACGCACAGTCCACCCCTGGGAGGGCAAAGCCGCTGCTGCCCTCGGCAGCCATGGTTGGCCCAACCGCTGTGGCAGCGCCCCCGGTACCAAGCGCAGAGTCACCGCGCGACAGTGTGCTCGCACTGATGGCGTCTTGCCGCACCCAAGATGCCAAACAGGCAGCGTTTTACCTGGACCTTCGCGGCGTCCCTGCTGAGGCACGCCAAGACGAATCACTGCGCCTAGCTTGTGAGGCAAAAGCCGTCCTCGATCGGCTGCTGCCGACAAACCTAGCCGGCCTGTCTAGCCTGCCCACCGGTGACCTCAACGACAGCCTGCCGCGCAACACCGATCACCTGGTCACTGCGACGACCAACGATGGCCCAGTCGGGCTCTACCTTGAACGCTATGAGGACAAAGCCGGGCAATCCCGCTGGCGCCTCAACTCCAGTTCGGTCGAAAAAATCCCGCAGCTCTACGACCAATTTGGCATAGAAAACTGGGAACGGCGGATTCCGGCCGTGGCCGTTAGAACGAGTGTCCTGGATATCAAGCTGTGGCAGTGGGGCGCACTTATGGCCCTATCCCTGCTGGCCTATATCATGTCACGCTTTGCCGGACGCCTGTTGCAATCGCTCCTCGCCAGAATCATGGGCCATTGGGAGCACATGCAGCTACTCGGCGCCGCAGTGCGTCGAGCAGCAGTACCGATGCGCACGCTACTTGGCCTCGCCGTCTTTACCCTGGGCACTATCCCCATGGATTTTTCCTTGGGTGCAAGGCAGCGGTTGCTGGTGATCGAGTATGCGACCCTAGTCGTCGGCGTCACCTGGTTTCTGGTCAACCTTGGCGACGCCGCGACCGAGCTGGCCCGCTTGCGCTGGACCTCGCGCGACAAGATCGGCGCCGTAGCGCTGTTGCCGCTCGCGCAGCGGATTGGCAACGCCTTTCTGATCATCGTCGCGGCGCTGATCATGCTGCAGCTCTTTGGCGTCAACGTCACCGCCGTTCTCGCCGGCCTCGGCGTCGGTGGCTTGGCCGTGGCTCTAGCAGCACAAAAGACGGTCGAAAACTTCTTCGGTGGCATGATGATCGCCGTCGACCAACCGGTACGCGTCGGCGACTATTGTCGCTTTGGCACGCAAACCGGCACGGTCGAGGATATCGGCCTACGCTCCACCAGGCTGCGAACCTTGAGTCGAACGCTGGTGACGATCCCGAACGGCGAGTTTTCGCAGCTCCAGATCGAGAACATCTCCAAACGCGACAAGATCACCTTTACCGGCATCCTCGGTATCGACTGCCTCACACCAGCACGGCGGGTCCGTGAGTTGCTCGAGGCGCTGCGCACCTTTTTGCGCGCCGATGCCCGGATCGACCAAACTACCCTCGACGTCCGCATGCTCACCCTTGGCGGCCAATCGATCGACATCGAGATCTATGGCTTTATCCTCACCACGGATTTGCGCACGTTTAAGGCGATCCGCGAGGAGATATATCTCGCGCTTATGGACATCCTCGAAGCGCGTGGGATAGCCTACGCCCTGCCAGCGAACTACGCCTTTAACCGCGCCTTGCCGCCGTCGCTAGCCCAGGCGACGCCCAAGGACCTGAGCCATCTGTTGCCACAAGGAGACCACCATGACTGAGTCCTATGTCCAAGTTGCCCTCAAAGACGCCGGCTACGCCGTCATCACCATCGGCCGTGAGCCGGTCAATTCAATGAATCTCGACCTGTGGCAGCAACTCGCCCAGACCCTCACCGATCTTGAAAAGAACCCGAAGGTGCGCGGCGTCATCTACCAATCCGGACTTAAAAAAGATGTGTTTACGGCTGGCAATGACCTAAACGAACTCTATGCCCCAAAAACCTCGCCGGAGCGCTACAAAGACTTTTGGATCACGCACAATTCCTTCCTGGCGCGCCTATACCGTTCACCTCTTGTGACCATCGCCGCCATCCGCGGCGCCTGCCCCGCCGGAGGCTGCGTCCTGGCTTTGAGCTGCGACCACCGCATCGTCACCGACCAAACGCAAATCGGCCTAAACGAAGTCGCCCTAGGCATTCCCGTCCCAGAATACTGGGCCAAACTGATGGCACGAACCATCGGCCAGCGCCAAGCCGAACAAATCCTCGAGTTCGGCACCATGGTCGACGCCGAGTCCGCTAAGGCCCTAGGCCTGATCGATGCAGTCGCCAGCACCGGCGACCTGCTCACCACCGCCGAGGCGGCGATGGTGCAGCGGCTTAAATCTCCCGACTCGGGTCGCCGCGCGACCAAGCAGTTCCTGCGCGCTGAATTCTCCAAGCAGTGGGAGGCCTACTGCCACGAAGAACACATCGGCGGTTGGAAGATGCTTAGCTCACCTGGGATGATCCAGGCGCTTGAAGGGGTGTTTCAGCGTTTGGCGAAAAAATGAGTTAGGGGTCAGTCACTTCCGGTAACTCCCTGTAATAATTAGACCATGCAGCATGGTCTA
>Ga0315292_10000285_pt1 | contig 22618 bp, 19 predicted proteins | sample YL17G13_0_MG_FD_204029 | JGI IMG/M metagenome (GOLD analysis project Ga0315292, IMG submission 204029) | Sediment microbial communities from Yellowstone Lake, YNP, Wyoming, USA - YL17G13_0 | ecosystem: Environmental > Aquatic > Freshwater > Lake > Sediment | place: USA: Wyoming | collected... | reverse complement strand
CATTAAGCTCAAAACCTACTGCATTGCAGCTCACAATCTCCTGGCCAGTTATGTCCACCCCAAGCCTAATGCCAATAGCAGCCCTGACAGCAGTGCCGAACTGCCCTTCAGGCCCTGCAAGGGCACCAGTAACAAATCTGACAGAGCCAGTGTATTGTTGGTTCTTGGCATCACCAGGAGGCTCAACAATAATAGCCACAACATAAGGATGGTCTCTACTTATGAAAAACGGTTGTATAGAGGGCTCTAGCCTCACCCAATCAGCAAGTTCCCCCTCCAACTTATAGGTAACGCTCAGGTTAAAATCAGTGTCTGTAGTGAGAGTCACAAGCTCTTGCGCATAGCCGTTCTTAAGAACATTCTTGAGGTTTATAACGCCCTTATTAGCACCTACAACCGTGGCTTCAGCAAAAAATGAGCTACACAGGAATATGGCACATACCAAAACAACAGCCAAGGCACTGCGTGTTTTCTTAGTTAAAAATCTGAACAAAATCACCCACCCGCTATTCTTCTCCTAAACATTAATTTTTACCTAGTTTTTCTCTTATCCAGAGCTATATAAATCTTTCTGAAAAAGGACTGCCCTTAATAAAAAGTCAAAACGCCCGCACAAGCAGAGCTTATTAAACTTATCTTAATAAGCTAAATATATAACTATTTGTATTATAAAAAAAGAAAAATATTTAAAGCTCCTTTCCTATAATGGAATAATCTAGCTGGAAAACTGTTCGTCGAGGTGATTAATGAAAAAAGTAAATATCGGGATAAGCAAAGAAATCCATGCAAAAGCCAAAATTATAAGCGTTCTGCAGGGAATAACCCTAAACAACTACCTAGCAGATGCAATAGAAAAGGCAGTTGAAAAAGATAAAGGAGTTCTAGCCAAGATTAAGCTGTAAGGAATCGATGAAGCTAGAGAGAAATCCCTCAGAACGCCACAATTAATTAGATGAAAAAATGAAAACAATACAACAAACAGCAAAAAAAGAGAAAATAGCTAATTTAGGTAGGTTCATGCTTGTTTTCGTGCTGCTCAGCCTGGCATTTGTCACTTCTGTCAAAGCAACGCCTCAAATCCAGCTCATGAACCAAACAAATCCTATTGAATACGGAGAAATACAAGTAATCACCCTAAACATAACAATCAACAATACAAACGAAACAACTAATACCACCACCAACTTCACCATAACTCAAGCGCTCATAGAATTTGGCCAGCAAAACCACACACTTGAACAGAGAGCTGGGTATTACATCTATGCCTGGGTGCCCCAACAAAAGGGGATGAATGGTTATATAATATATGCGACTGATTCAAACAATCAAACACAGGATTACACAGATTCATTCCAGGTCACAGACAATGCCCCACCCAGAATCATAAATACTCAGCCAAAAGGAACAATAAACTACAATCTTGTGGAAATAAAAGTAACAACTAATGAGGATAGCACCTGCAAATATGACCAAGCAAATGTAAGCTATGATTCAATGTATTACTCACTCAGCGATCAAGGAGTAAATCACACGCAACTAAGAAGCTTTGAAGATGGCGAATTCCATCTATACACCAGATGCAAGGACACCTCAAACAACATAGGGCAAAGCCAGGTAATAACTTTCAAAATAGATGCGCTCCCGCCAACAATCACAGAAATAACACCAACAGGAACCGTGAATAAGGAAGAAGTAGATATGAGAGTAAGCACAGATGAAGTCGCGACTTGCAAATGGAGCAAAACCAACCAACCATATGCTTCTCTGGAAAACAAATTCCAAACAACAGGGGCGACGCTGCACGAACAGCCCCTCAAGCTCAATCAAGGGATAAATACGTATTATATAGGCTGCGAAGATCCAACAGGGAATAAAAACACGGTAATCGTTCTGAACATAGAATTAAACTTACCGCCAACAGCATCAATAGATATAGAAAGAAATAACAGTTATCGCGCTCTTAGCCAAGGAACCTATGGAATCAGCCTGAAAGCCTCAAAGCCATTAGGCCAAGCGCCTGCACTAAAACTAAAAATAAGCAGTAGGCAAATAAACATACCGTTAGAAGGAAGCTCGGCAACATGGAATGGCTATCTGATAATCCCTTCAGACATAGAACAAGACATAGGAGAATTCCTGTACACAGGCATTGACACCAAAGGAACAACAGGAACAGAAATAACCAGTGGCAAATTAGTTCTCATAGATACGTCCATTCCGCCTGTAACTGAAAGCCTTAAACTAGTCAATGAAAACAACAAGATTAAGTTGACATGGGGATATGTAGGGGAAGAAATAGACCATTTCAATATATATAGGTCAACCACAGGCAACACTGATAAAGCCAATTTCAAAACCTCTGCCACTGAAAAAAGCTACCTAGACTCTGATGTAACCAACAAGATAGGCTATTTCTACAGAATAAGCGCCATGGATAAGGCAGGGAATGAAGGCCCGCTTTCAGAGGAAGAATTCCTTATGACAGAATTCCAGAATATTACAACCCAGTTTAAGCAAGAGCCTGAAATCTTAGCCATCATAAACAGCAAAATAAGCGAGCTTGAAGCAATAGTTCAAGACTTAGATGTTAAAACATCAAGATTAGAAGAAACAACAGACCAAGACATCCTTGAAATAGTCAACCAAGAAGGCTTAGTGACCAAACAAAAAGATATCAAAAGCAAAATCCAAACCATTATAGGAGAATTAAAAACTTACAGAGAAACTAGATTAACAAAAGAAGATATAAATGCAAAAATAGCAATAATAAACACCAAGATAGATGAATACCGGAAGAGCATAATCAAGGAAGTAAAGCTCACAAACAAGGTGCAAAAGGAACAGGCACCTGAAGAGAGTGTTGTTCAAGAATCAATAAATGAGTATCTTAAAGATAAATCCTTAACCGATGATAAGAGAGAAACTTACAACAAAAAGACTCAAGAATTGCAAGAAACAGCCAGAATACAGCAGGAATTAGCCAGCTATGAAATATCCTATGAATACAAAGAAAGTGATAAAATAATACTAATAAAAGAGACCATCATTTCATCCAAGGATTTAAAAGGAGTGCTGGCCCAAGAATTCATACCTAAAGACACTCTCAAAGTATCTGAGATAACTTTTGCCACAGCGCCAACAGACTTCAATAGATTAGGAGTTCAGTGGGTTCTAAGCAATCCAGATAATTTGGAGATAAAATACAAGACTCAGGAGGAAAAAGACCTTAACCAGCTACAAGGAGTAAAAACTGTTTTATTATATGATTTTGAATGGTTCCTCAGCAGCATATCTAATAATACAACTAACGAATCAAACCAGATCACAGGAAAAGCAGTTATTGAGCAAAAACAAGGTTTCTCGCTAACAAAAATAATTTTAATACCTCTGGGAATACTCGTAATAATCTCTTTACTGGCATATTATTTTGTTTTCCTTAAAACAGAGAACTTCTATGAAAAAAACATTATGACAGAAATAGAAAAACAAGAAGAGAATATAATACAAAGGATAAATCCTCCTAATGGGCCAAATAACATATCTCATAGTTTAGAAATCGAATCAAAAACAAATTCGAGCCAAAATATCACCATAATCCACTCCCTAATTCAACGAGCATATGAAGAATTAGAGCAAAGCAACCTCGACTCTTCTGGTAAAGCCTATTCTCAAGCTCTTTCTCTTTACCAAACGAGCAAACTCAAGCTAGATGACAGGTTAAAGGCAAATTTTGAAATGAATACCCTTAGACAACACCTTGTTGAAGCCAAAAAAACGAAAGATTTATATAGTTAATATACTACAAATATACATAAAACTATACTAATAGCTTCAACGGTGATTAAGAAAGGATGAAAAATATAAAAAAAACTCTTGTAATCACAGGATTGATATTCTTTCTAGTGATTTACATATACACATTCCTCCCATCAGTTTTAAGCTGGGGGCCTGGTCCAAATTATAAGAATGTAAGCGTGCATACAACTGTTAATGTAACCCAAGGATATCCTGAAATAAGAAACATAACATGCAATAATAGAACCGCACTGACTCTGAATGCAGGAAGCACACAAACCATGACATGCACAATCTCAATCCGAGATTATAACGGCGGAGGCGATATCAGTTATATTAATGGCACATTCTATTATTATTTGAACCAATCTAGCGATCCTAACGACAATAACGTGCATTACACTAACACTACATGTACCAACGGTACTGTGAACGGTTATGACGTTAACTGGACCTGTGCGTTCGATATATACTATTATGCCAACAATGGCAGTTGGAGAGCGAACATGTCAGTAATTGACAAATATAATCTGACAGCAAGGTCTTATACAAATGTAACAATAAACCAGTTATATGCCCTAAATGTGACAAATCTAATTGATTTCATGAACATGGCTGTAGGAGACACTTCTCTAACTCCTGTGGTGGCAAACATTACAAACTTTGGGAATATGAATATTAATATAAGCATATACGGTTTTGGAGGAGATAATGAAACCACCGGTGCCAATTATGCAATGCTTTGCGATATCAGGAATATAACTCTTCCAAACGAAAGATACTCATTAAGTTCAATAGGATATGACACCATGACTCCAGTCACAAACACCTATGCCCCGATTCCAGGATTCACCATAATCCAACAAACAGACGATGCGCAACAGGTAATCAATTCTACATATTGGAGACTGCACGTAAACTTGACAAGCAACCCATTCGGTGTTTGCAATGGAACCGTGGTATTTTCAGCACAAGCACCATAGGCGCTTCTTAACCATTAAGGCAACCATTAAGATTAATCATTCTTATGCTTAATTTCAGAAAAGGTGACTTTTCTGGAACAGCAAAAGCAAGGCTTTTGAGTTACAGAAAAAATTAATTTTTCTGTATTCAAAAATCATGGATTTTTGAGTGCCAAAAAACAAGTTTTTGAGCACAGCAGATCTTAGGCTTTGCTTGTTTCATGCTTCAACTCTTCCTTAGAGCTCTCTATCTTGCTCAGTTCGTCATAAAGTTTTTGCTTTTCCTCATACTGCTTGTAAAGGATTTTGAGCTTGTTAACAATAATCATAAGATTCGAATCGCCCTGAATGATATACCTATATTTCTCATCTTCAACTATCTTATAGATATCATCGCAAAGAATTTTCTCGTCGCCCACAGGATTTGCTTTTTCCTTGTATTTAGAGTACAACAAGATTAATTCTTTATAAATTTCTTTCAAACATTTAACCTCTTCTAAATTGCTATTTTGTTTGTATTCCGGCCTCTCCAAAAGCCTGTACAAATCATCCGCAAGCTCCTCATCTAATTCAGTTAAGTTCTCGTTTTCTATTCGAATAAGGTTGTCTATTTGTTTGTAATGTGTATTCAATAAAACCTCAATCTTGCGCAATCTCTTGCTCTCAGTGTATTCTAGGTACTTAATTATTTCATGAATCAATATCGGGCTTATGAATAGCATTACCAGGAGAACCCATAGGAAACGATAGCCCACTTCGCACATTATAAAGAAGAAATAGTAAAGGTACAATAGCGTTGCTATGAGCACAGTAATAAAAACAAACAGGTACATTCTCCTCCTAACAGATAAAATACCTTTGGCTCTTTTAATATCCTTTAATTCCTTGTTTTTGCCTATGTGTTTAATCTTGTTTTTTGAGTAAATTACATCAATCAAGATAATTATAAGTATGAATAGGAAAAAGAATATGCTCTGATTGGATAGCGGGTTAAAATCCTTTTTGCATACAAAGCCAGGAATAGGTAATTGAACAGTAGGGCATTTTTTATCACAGGGGCCAGAACAATCAACACCCTCCTCACAACCACCATCATGACAATTCTGAAAGCCATCAAAACAAGTTGGGCACTTAGGGCATGGGCCGCCGCAATCAACACCCTCCTCACAACCACCATCATGACAATTCTGAATACTGTCAAAACAATTAATACACGGCTTACATAATCCTCCGCAATCAATTCCTTCCTCTAACCCATTTCTAACGCCATCAAAACAGGTTGGCGTATAAAAGCATTTCTGCACTTCAGCAGGCTTAGTTTCAAAAGTCCCACACTTAGTTTTGTCAATGCAAGTCCTGTTCTGGAAGCTATCAATCCTGCACTCTGACCAATTACTGCATTTCCAGTTTTCTTCACAGCCAAACCCAAAGCCTTCCTGAGAAACATTCATGCCTGAAAAATTCAGATAACGCCCCGGGGTCAAGCCAATAGGAGCACGAGTGGTTCCTCCGCTGCTTCCGCTCTCGCCTTCTCCTCCTCCGCCTCCAGTAGTATTACTCTGATTAAACGTCATATTAATAGATATATTACCTGTTCCATTAGTGAGAGGGCAATCTCCCGGGCAGAGATAATAACTCTCAAACCAGCTATCGCAAAAACCATCCCCACAATAAACCACAGGATAGGTTATGTTTACATATTTGAAAACACCATAACCTGCAGTATTGTTCCCCATCAGAGTCGTAAATCCCCCTCTGATTCTGAAAATGATATTTTCTCCCGAGGTAAATCCTTCATCAGCAGGAGTTTCTGGGTCATCGGCCCTGCAAGTAAGAGACCCATAAAAACCGCTGTTAACAACCTTGAAAGAGCCACAAAGAATTCCGTTATTATCATAGGCTGAGACAGTTTCTCCTGCAGAAGCATTCATATTATAGATTCTCACTCGCCCATAGAATTCAGTTGGCAAGGGAGGAAGAGCGAGAACAAAATTACTCCCACAAATCATAAATAAGAATAGAGCCATAACTATGATGGCTAATTCTCTTTTTGAAAAGATGTGATTCTTAGTGTTAATCAACCACCCACACCTCGATAACTGTTGCATTAATCCAATATCCCTTGTAAGGTTCTGTTTGGTTAAGGGCCCCCCCGACACCAGGCACATAACTGATAAAACTACCTGTGAAAGAGTTATATGCTCTTACTTCTGTGAAATTACCCTCTATAGAAGCGAATGATTCGTTGACTAGCCTAGTCCTATTAGTCGGATAGCCTACTAAGTTCCATCCTGGCGCTAAAATAATCGAGTTAGGAATTCTGAGGCCGCCTTCTAAGGAGAAATTTTGGGTGTTTCGCATTTTAATCCAATAGCCTCTGGTTCTGCTCATATATTGTAAATCTTGAATAACAAAACTTGGTAAGCTCGGATTGTAAGTCTTCCAAGCATCGCTGCCTTCTTCTTGATATTCAAAAACAGATTCTAAATTAGAGGTAATACCCCTAACTACTTGCGATATAGGGGCCTGGTTAGGAATGCAAAAGAATGAGACTAGGTTAAGCCCAGAGTACAAAGTAAAAGTACAATTAACTAGAAGTGGTTGAGTAACATTAACAGTGGTTACTACCTGGCCTGTAATCTTTTGGAATGAGAGGGGCAGGGTTTTATCAAATACCATTAGAGTTAGCATTAAGAGTAGAACAACTGTTCCTAAAATTAAGAGTTCCTCTATTGTTCTATTTTTTTCTTTCATTTTTAACCGGCTCATTTACTTCTTCTTCTATTTTTATAAACCATTTGCCAGATCCTGGTTCAAACTCAAAAACAGCTGAATATTTTTTTCCTTTGCTTATTGAGAACAGCAATGGCATCGGAATGGTCGTTTCATAGCTGCTTCCGCGAGTATAGATTTTTCTTCTGAATTCCATCTTTTTCTTTTAAAGAGCATTACTTTTATTTAAATTTACTTATTTTTTTACTTACATTCAATATACTAAAAGCTATACGAAACGAAACATTTATATACTAGTTATGCTTATATAGTCGTCATGGTAATACTTTTTGACCAATACAATCTTCCTGAAAACATATACGAGATTATTTTTGCCACAAAACAACAAGTGATTGTTGCAAAGATGCTCATAGAAGAAATGAAGACAAAAGGAGGAGAGATAGGAAAAACCGAAATGTCAATGTTTGCAACTGCGTTGCATGACGGTGTTGATATTGAGACTGTATCAGATGACAGGTTTGGAGTTAAAAAGGCAACAAAGATTTCATACAACAAAAGGCAATTTTACGACAGGATCCTGACACCAATGAAAACAATGGGATTAATTGATTACGACCTATACAAGAAAACTTACAAGCTAAGCGAGAAATTCAACAAGAACATGATGAGAATAGGCTTGATGTGGCTGCAAGAATTCAGAAAGCCGGCACATCCATACTTGTTCAAGAAAAAATAATTTCATAATTAAAAGGAAAAAGCTCCCTATTGGTAAGTTAATTCTTACCTAACCACCCTCCCCCTTTTCCTCATAACAATAGGGAGCCTTTTTTTCCTCTTTCTATTGCGTTCTTTCGGGAATACATAACTTTTTTAAATGTTCTCGGCTTCTTTATTCTAAAATGGTTTTAGACAAGCTTTCAGACTCTTTGAAGAATACTTTGAAGAAGATTACTGGCGCTAGCTTTGTAGATGAAAAATTAATTAATGAGCTTGTCAAGGACATCCAGCGCGCCCTTCTCCAGGGAGATGTTAATGTCAAGCTAGTATTTGACCTCACGAATAAGATAAAGGAACGTGCTCTCAAAGAGGAGCCTCCTAGAGGAGTTACAAGGAAGGAGTTCCTGATTAAGATTGTTTATGATGAGCTTGTTAATTTCCTAGGAGGCCCTGGCGCAAAAATCCTTGTAAAAGGAGAGCCTTTCAAGCTTATGCTGGTCGGATTGTTCGGTAGCGGGAAAACTACTAGCGCAGGCAAGCTTGCAAATTTCTATAAGAAGCGCGGGTTAAAGGTTGCTGTTGTCCAGACAGATACATGGCGCCCTGCCGCCTATGAACAACTTGAAACCCTTGCAAAAAAAGTGGGTGCTGACTTCTATGGCATCAAAGGAGAGAAAAATGCTGCTAAGATTTACAAGACTTATGAGAAGGAATACAAAAAATATGATATGATTATTGTTGATACTGCAGGAAGAGATGCTCTTAGCGATGATCTAATTGAGGAACTTAACCAAATCTATATTGCTGTGAAGCCAGAAGAGAACATTCTGGTGATTAGCGCAGATATTGGCCAGGCAGCTGAATCACAGGCAAAGAAATTCCATGAGACCTGCAAAGTTACTGGCGTTTTTATCTCAAAGCTTGAGGGCACTGCAAAGGGCGGTGGTGCTCTTATTGCCTGCGCAGTTACTGGCGCTCCTGTCAAGTTCATTGGTATCGGTGAGAAAATACCTGATATTGAGGAATTCAGGCCAGAAGGCTTTGTTGGCAGGCTTCTTGGCATGGGGGACTTAGAAGCTCTGCTGGAGAAGGCTAAGGATGCCATTACAGAGGAAGAAGCCCAGGATCTTGGCAAGAAGTTCTTAAAGGGCGAATTTAATCTTATTGACTTGTATGAGCAGATGAGTGCCTTGAAGAAGATGGGGCCCATTGGCAAGGTCATGGAGATGATTCCTGGCATGGGCCAGGTTAAGCTGCCTAAGGAGGCTTTGCAGATCCAGGAGAAGAAACTGGAAATCTGGCGCCATATGATGAATAGCATGACCAAGGATGAGCTTGAAGACCCTGAGGTTATCACTAGCAGCAGAGTTGAGAGGATTGCAAAAGGTGCTGGCGCTAATGCCCAGGAAGTCAGAGGGCTTCTTAAACAATACAGGCAGAGCAAAAAATTAGTTAAGATGATGAAAGGAGCGGATTCTGAGAAAGGAATGCAGAAAGCTCTTCAGAAATTGCAGAAAGGCGGCAATGTGAAGTTTAAGTTCTGAAGACACATATTCCATCTTAGAATTCTTAGTTTAAAAAAAGTAAACAATAATATCAATATCATTCAGTATATTTCTTTACAGCTGCGTCTAAAATTCTATAGCACTGCTCTAGGTCATCAGGCAAGATATCTCTTAAATTACGTCCATGCTCTCTTTGACAGATTTCAACTAGTTTTCGAGTAATCTGGAATCCTCGCCTACCTGTTAATTCTTGATATTCGTGTTCTGTTAAATCATCAGTAAGGCGAATGGCAGCAGCCAAATAAGGCCTGTGCTTCTCCAATTCTGTTGGAAATTGTATCCATTGCATAAATTCTTGAGATGAGCCTTGCCGATATGTTTTAGATGCTGCATAAAATGCATCTTCAGCTTCTTTTAGCTTTTCCAGAAGATCTTTACTCAATGCCTGACCCATTTTTTCCATTTTGTTAATCCTCTTTTTTAGTTTTTGTAAAAAATAGTTGGCAACGCAAGGAGTTTGAATGTATAGGGTTAAGGGTGGGTGAGGTGATCTTAAGAACCTAGTTGACGACCCCCTGCGTTACCGACTGAATATGCGATGTCAGTGTGAGGTTGTACTTGTTCTTTTAGTATAATCCCCCAAAACCTAATTTGTAACTATCATATAGTAGTTAAAGTATTTAAATGTTTCGTTTTTGAAACGAAACATTCAAAAAATTCTAAAAATTTTTTGTTATGCTTCGTTTTTTTCAAGCGAAAGGCTCAAAAATTCAAAAGAATTTTTGTTGTGTTTCGGTTTAAGCTTAGATTATATGAAGAGAACTAGTTGATTATGTTCTGAAATTTTGTCAATCAATCAAGCTTTGACAAAAGTTTTTTAGTCAGGAGCTCGCCAGAATCATCTCGATACGCTATCGTCCTAACAAATGTGGACGGAGCTCTTCCTCCTTCAGGCACAGGCCCTGAATCTGCTCCGCACGTACCACTGCTAGTCACATACCTACCGCCGCAGAGAGCTATCTGAGATAAGATATATAAGGGATTGCCTGTCAGATAAGATCCGGAGGTGAGTTCTTCAGTAGCTTTGCCATTAGCATATACCTTGTACATGCGTGTCGGCTTCAGCTCAAAATTGCCTGTCCGTGGATCTATGCCTCCGAGGCTGTTTCCTTCCACTCTCAGGCCAAATTCATACCCATATTTCTTGCAATAATCAATCATTACGCGTTTCAGTCTCTCCTCACTTACCAACCTCTTGGACTCCACTATGGTGTTAAATGATCTTGGTTCAGGAATGCCAACCAGTGTTTCTCCACTCTCATCGTCATCATTCACTACCCAGCCACTCCTGGCCTTGCCCTCTGAGTTGGTTCCAAGCATTCCTGCGCTCACCCTGTCGAGCAAATAGTTGACCAAGACTCCGTTCTTAACCAGGATCAACTTCTTTGTCTTTACACCTTCTTCATCATAATCTTCAGAACCAAAGTATCTCTTTCCAGTCGGGTCATCGATGACTGAAATGTTAGCATTCATTATAGGCTTGCCCAGTTTGCCAGTAAAAATGCTTGACTCTTTTGTATAGATGTACTTTCCTGAAAACAAATGAGTCAACTCATGGAAAAAAGTCTCTGAAAAATAACCGTCAAATATGGCAGGGCATTCGCCTGTTCCGAGAGGCTTGGTCTCTGCAAGAGCATTTACGTGTTGCACTTTTGCATCAACCAGTTTAGGCATCAGATACTGATCAAAGCGCCTTATTTTGTCATGATCCTTGGTGTGAAAAAGGTCTTCTACATGCTCAATAAGTCTTCCGTCTTCTGTCCTTATGGTCATGTAAAGCCTACATTTGCCTGTGAATCTTTGGCTCCTTATCCTCGTATTTTCAGAATTAGCAAATCTCCTTATCAGGTCAGAAGCATTTATCTCTACTTGCATCTTCTGTATCACTTCGTTTTCCCTGACTATTTTTGAGAATTTTTTTGAGAGAGAGTCAATTCTGCTCTTCTTCTTGTCTGAGATTGAAAGCGCATATCTATCAGATACCGGCTCATAGTGTTGCACCACTTCCTCTTCTGAAAGTTTCAAGAATATGCTGGGCTCTGCTGAGAGCATGGCTTTGGCTTTTCTTTTGAAATAATCTTCACCTGCTTTTTTTATGGCAGTATCAAGAAGCTCTTCTTTTAAGCAGGCACGCATACCCTTCTTATCTGATTGAAAATCAGCAATATTTTCAATGCTTTGTGACCCCCTGCCAAGTCCTTTTGCGCCGCGTACAAAAACATCTACAACTGCGCCTCTTGATTCATCACTCTCTATTTTTGAACTGTTATTTGATATGGTGATATCCTGTGTCCTGAGGTCCTTGTGGGTTATTGAAACAAAAGCTGGCTTAAGGTTTATTTCTTCATCAAGCTTTTTGACATTCATACCTTCTTTGATTAAATCCTCTAAAGAATCTATTAAATCGTCTTCCATTTCCCCAAACCTTACTCCGTATTGGAAAGAGGTATATAAATGTTTCTTAGAATAACCATTATAGAATGGTTAAATATATCAGAGCTGTTTCCTAATGTTTGCAACAAACTGCTCAAAATCAGCTATCTTTATGCATGCGCCTGCTGCGTGGTCATGGCCTCCACCGTATCCATTAACTCCTTCAAGCGCTTTTTCAATAAGGGACGGCAGCTTTATCTTGGTTGACCTCAATGAACATTTGTATTCTCCGCCATATTCCCACACCACCAAGACTATTTTGTCAGGGTGCTTGTATATCAGCTCATTGCTTATCTCTGCTGAGAATGAGTAATCAGGGCTCTTGTAAGAGAAAAGGATTAGCTTGTCGCTTGAGTTAATCTTAATGCTTGCCATTAGAGCATCATATTTTTCTCTTAATTTATCATATTTCTTGTAAATGAAGTTGCCTCCAGGATTTTTTTGCTCAAGAATCTCGTGCGGGTCTCTTATTCTTGTGAGCACTTTTACTGATTTTATCACATCAGAGGTCTTGCCTTTCAGGTTAAATGAAATTATCCTTATTAGCTCGCCTAGCTTTGAATTGTGAAGTGCTACTTCAGGCTTTTTAATATCTGGCGAGAGCAAACCCGGGTAAGCTGCAATGAATTCATTTATTATATCTTGTTCTGGCATGAACCAGTCACCAACCATGCCTATCATTCCTATCCAAAGGTTTTCTTTCAGTGTCTTGTAAATCCAGTAAGAAGTAGGGCTGTTATCAGCAGGGTTTTCTGCCCGGGGGTTATAGTAAATAACTCCTTTTCTTTCAACCAAGGGATGGTGGTCTACCCATACAATCTTGGTTTTTACTTTATCTATAAACTCCTGGCTTACAATTGGCACATCAACTATTATTACAAGGTCAGGGCCGTAATCATTTACTTTTTGTGCTAGTTCTGGGCCTAGTTCTGGCGCGTTCTTTACAGGTATGCCTTTGCCTTCTCTTATGTGCTTGTAGATCATGAGAAAGCATGTTAAGCCATCTGCGTCGTCGTCAAATAGAATGACTGGCCTGGCAGAAGAGTCAAAAATCTCTCTTAGCTCTGTTAACTGTTTTTCTGTTAATGCCATCTTATATTTTCTGCTTTTTTATGCTGTCATTCCAGATGTCAAACAGGACTGCTTCCTTGTGATATGGTTTTTTTAGAAGTATCTTGAAAACCTTTTTGACTATTATGGCTGATGCCATGTGAACTGCAGGGTTGATAATCCCTGCTTCGTCTGTTGGCTTCATCTTGTCAACAAGTTTTTTTAGCTTGTCAAAGTTTATGCCTTTATCACTGGTAATGATTAGGCCCTGGCTTCCTGATGCTATGGCATATATCAAGGGTATTTTTTTCTTTTTCGTGTATTCTGATATTAATTCGCTGGTTTCAGGATTGCCTGTTGCATCAACCACTACATCTGCGTCTATTAGGAAGATGTTGTTTTTGTTCAGGTCTTCATGAAAAGTCTTTACTTTTACGCTAGGATTGATTTCGTCAAGGTATTTCTTTGCTTGTTTTGCCTTGAACCGGGTGTGATCTTCTTCCAGGTAGAGCGATTGCGATGACAAGTCTTCTGTCATGCATCTTCCTTTATCTACAAGCCTCAGGTTTATCCCTGATCTCAGAATCATCAGGGCTGTTGTTGAGCCAATATTGCCTAGCCCTGCTATGGTTACTGTCTTGGTCTCTAACAGTTTCTGTCCTTTTTCCCCGATTTCTTTGAATCTTGCTAGTTGAGTATATCTCATATGATTGCCCCTCTTTTTTATGAGAAGATAAAAAAGGGGAGTATAACAGGTATTTATATTTAACCTAAGCAAAAATAAATGAACGGAGTTTATTTTGCTACTAAATAGTGATTAAAAAACGAAAGATTTATAAATGATTAAATGGATAATATGCTTCGGGGAGAGTTTATATGACTAGAAGATATTATACACCAAAAGATAATAAGAAAGGATGGAAATGGGCCGTAGGCCTATGGGCCTTAGCAGGAGGAATAGGATACCACTTGCTCACACGCCCATCAGAGCCTAAATACCAAGTTATAAAAGAGCCTGCAAAAATTGAAGAGCGAATTTCTCAACCTAGCGTAACGAAGCAGACAGCTATTGTTAATCAAGTGCAGAATAAATATTCTAGACTAGAAAATAAGGTGCTTGAGGCAGAGAAAAAAATTAAATCAGAAAGACCAGTTGAAACAAGAAAGGCAGAGTCTCTGGCTCAGTATAGCAAGCCTTACAACGCAGGAATTGTTGTCTGCTCTAATCAAAACTATCTGTATGCACAGCTTAATCTCGAGGAGCTAAAGAAAAAATATCCTAATGCATTTATTCAAGAAATAAAAGATAAAAAAAACAGGTATTATAGAACAGTAATTGGAACTACTAGTGAGAATATTGACTCATTAATGACTGAATTAAAGGCAAAGAACTTGTTCGGATTAGCTAAACAGTATTTCAAAATCGAGCCAAAAGAAATCAAAAAAATAGTCAATCTCAGTAAAGAATCGCCTGTCAAAGCAGCTCAAGCAGTCAAGAAAATGGAGGGTAATTTCAGATTAAACCTCCAAAAAAAGAGCAAGCAAGAATTTGTTTCTCTTATGCTCCCATACATTGACCAAACCTATCATCTTTATACAGGAGAAAATATGTCTTGGAATAGGATGAATACTATTGCAAGGTATATGTATGATGCAGGTAAGGAATTTAATGTTCCCTTGATGGACTGGACAGCACTTATTGGGCACGAAAGCAAATTTACAAACCAGAAGGCAGATCTCTGGTCAAAGGATAATTATTCAGAAGGACTTGGCATGATGAGAAAGCTAACGCAGAAAGATGTTTTTGAAAAGATGAAGAATGCTGGAGTGAAGCGATTGCCTGTAGAATTACCTTATAGCATTCTTTTTGATACAAACTTACAGTTAAGAATGAGCAGCTGGTATTATTCAGAGTGCCTGAAGAGGTCTGGATGGGACGGGAAGAGCGTTATTATACCTGAAAGCATTATTAAGGCTGCAGAGAGCAGATACAATAAAGGATTGTACAGCACTGATCCAAACAAGAGATACGAAAGAAAAATTGAAGAAGAAAAACAAATTCTAAAAGGAAAGCTATCACCCAGTAGCCAGTGAATTTTTTGATACTTCTTCTCCAACAATACCAAACAATAACCTTTTTATTCTGTGTTTAATTTCTTGATTTCATGAACATTCGCTGCATCAAGTGCAAAGGTCGTGACCCTAGTATCTGCGGAAGAACCTATTGCCCTATCATGGTTAAGATTGGCGCTCAGAAAAAAGTTAATGTTGAGGCTAAGCAGGATTTCTTTGGCCAGAGCCCAAATGTTTTTGTAGGCAGGTTTGGCTATCCAGAAGTCAATGTCGGAATCCTGGGAGTTGAGCATTATGAGGAGCATGATAATCCTTTATTATGGTCTAAGGAGAACTATGACATTGCAAAAATTATTAATCTGCGGAGCAGCTTGATTAATTCTAATTTCAAGGCTAAGATTACTGGCTTCAAGGAAAGGTTCATGGAGATGAGCAAGGAAGTTGGCATGGCAGAGAAGCCTGTTGATGTTGAAGTTAACCTGAACAAGAAGCCTGTTTTTTCCCTTAGCTTTGAGCAGGATGTTATGCCTCACGGCCCTAATGTGAAGTTGAAGAACGCCAGGATCACAGAAAACCCCAAGATTCCTGGTGTTGTTGACAAAGTAGTTGATGATATTGATTTCAAGGCGAGCAATGCTCTTAATTATTTGTACAAAAAGAATCTTGATGAGCATTACCTAACCAGATTATTGAGCATTGGAACGCTTGGTGTTAAGAAGCAGAGAAAGCTGGTACCTACAAGATTTGCTATAACCGCAGTAGATAGCAATTTAGGCAATAACCTTGTGAAAAATATAAAAGAATATAACCAAACAGGATATCTTGCTTTTTTCGGAGGGTATCTGGGAAACTATTTTCTGATTCTCTTATTCCCAGAAGTCTATTCATATGAGCTTTTTGAGACTTACGCCGCCAACACTAGTTGGAACGTCAGCAAAGAAACTGCTTATACAACTGATTATGAGCCTTATGATGGGCGTAAGAGCTATGCTGAGAATTGCGGAGGAGGATTCTATGCCGCGAGGCTATCATTACTGGAAAAACTGAGTGGAATGAAGCGCCAAGCAAGCTGCTTGTGCTTAAGGTTCATAACCGGAGAGTATTATGCGCCCTTAGGCGTCTGGGTTGTGCGCCAAGCAGTCAGAAAAACTCTTGAAAATAAGCCAATTGAATTCTCATCAAAAGAGCTCATGATTGCTTATGCAAAAGGGCTTGCAAAAAAGAAATTTAACTATGATATCTCTGAAATCCTGCAAAAGAGCATCTTGTTGAACAGCATTAAAACACAGAAGAAATTAGGCTCATTTATGTGAATAAGCACTGGACATCTTGTCGTCAAGCTTATAAACAAGAATTCTCTCAAATCTTTTGAATTGGCTCGCCCAATTTCAAATCCCTCAAACAAGGCTCAGCTCTTAAATTATGATTTCGTTTTTTGAAACTGAAATCATTTAGAGAGCTTCGCCAGAAAAGAAACTCGGTGATTTGAAATGAACTCGCATGAAAATAATCAAAAGATTTGCTCAAAAGAATTAGTTGAAAATGCAGTCAGGCTTGATTTATTCAGGTTGCACGATGAAATAAAAGATGACTTGCCTGAAAAATGGCTTGTTGTAAAAGGAGTAAATTTACAGCGCAGGCTTCGAGAACTCATAAACGAGATTAAGCTTCAAGGCATATCGACTTCAGAGTTAGTAAAATATTTCATGAAAAAATATAGAATATCAATAACTACCGCAGAAAGGCTTGTGTATCTCAAGAAAGATTGGATTCCGCTCATATTCATAAAAGAACTCTTAATTATTGCCGGTAAAGAATGTCCTAAGTTAGAATTTCAGGAGGAAATTGATTTTATCAAGGCAAGTCAACCGCCACTCAAAGTGCTAAAAGCGCCAAAACAATTAACTCTAGAACTCTGCAAGATTGCTGGAGCACATGCTGCTGATGGAACAATCCATGAGAATTTCTTTTGCATAACTGACCATTATCGCAGCAACTTGGTTGCATTTCAAAAATGGGTAAAAGAAGCGTTTGATCTAGATGTAAGATTAGATAAAATTTCTGAAAATGAATGGCGAATCAGGTTTCATAATAAAGTCTTCACAAGATACTTGACAAAATTCTTTGGGTTTCCATCTGGATGCAAACAGTACACTGTCAAAGAACCAGAAATAGTCAAAAATGCTCCTTTAGAATTCAGAAAAGCTTTTGCTTTAGGTGCTTTGACATTTGAAGGGGGAGTGGGGATAAAGCATCAAATAGAGTTTTGCGTGGCTAGTAAAGGTTTTAGGGATTCTATAAGTCAGATATTGGAAGTTTGTAAAATACAACATAATTGTATGAAAGAGCCAAGCAATAATTACTGGCGATTCTGGAGCAATTGTTTAGACAAAGAGAATGCGATTAAGTGGCTTGAGTTCTTTGAGCCAAAAACAGAGAAATGGCACAAACTGAATGATTCCATCAACGGCTTTTCAAGAAAAGTTCATACTTTTGAAGAAGCGCAAGCTGCGCTTGATTTAGTGTATTCGAAGCAATCTTCAAGCAAGATAACCGTAAAAGATGTTTTATTGGCTTTGAAGGAATTGAAGCAAGCATATAGATATGAAATAGTAAATTATCTCATCAATAAAAAGAATCTTGATTCCTATGGAGGCAAATGGGCTCACTCGCTTAAGCATTATCTTGACATTCTTAGAAAAGCTAACATGATCCTTGTCAAAAGAATGAAATTCGGGAAAAAGAAATCATTTGGAAGCATAGTACGGGAAGTTTACTGCTTTAATGACAACATCAGTGACTGGAGGTTACCTGAACGAGATGGTTATTCTGTTGATGATTTGCCAGCTTAGAGTATTTATTCAATTCTTTTGTTGATAAGGCTCCTGCAAAGAAGCATTCAGTGTAGATAAGATGCTTTTTTCTAAGCCTGAATGTGTTGGCGTATTTGCTATAAGCAAGCCATCCCTCAAGGAAGTCATAAACTGTATCATAATCGATTTTCTTGGTCTGGTATTCTAAGCGCATCAATTCTAGTTTTTTCCTGAATTTTATCAGGTTTCTTCTCTTTAATAGCCTATGATGCGAATATATTCTTAATCCGAGAAAATCAGTTCCTGTGTAGAGCGGGCGTATTTTAGATTTATCTGGGTGAAGTTGCAAAGCAAGTTTTTCATTAAGGAAACAATTGATTTGTTCCTTGAAATGTTCAAGCCGCTCTGCTGAGCAGTGTAGGATGACAAAATCATCCACGTATCTGATGTAATGCTTTGCTTTTAAAACATGCTTAACATATTGGTCAAGCTCGTTTAAATAAACATTTGCAAAAAATTGTGAGGTTAGGTTGCCAAGCGGCATGCCTTTGCCAGGTAATTTAGTTTTGTGATTTGAAAGAATTGTTTTTATCAGCCAGATTATACGCTTGTCATTAATCTTTTGCCTTATTATTCTAATCAGAATTTCGTGATCAACTGTGTCAAAGTAGTGCTTTACATCTGCCTTGAGGACAAAGCCTTTTATTCCTTTGGCTTTCCCATGTTTTGTGAGGTTTCTGCTGACTTTATTCTTGAAATGCTCAAACCTTTTTATAGCTGCGAGCGTTCCTTTGCCTTTGCGATTGGCATAGCTATCATAGATGAAAGCCTTGTCAAATATCGGCTCTATGATATTGCAGAGTGCGTGATGCACAACCCTGTCGCGGAAATCTGACTTGCTGATGACTCTTGTCTTTGGGTCTCTGAGAATGAATGTTTTCAATGGTTTTGGCTTGTAGGCATGAAGTAACAGTTCTGTTCTTAGAAGCGCAAGATTTTCTGCAAGGCTCTTTTCAAAATCAATCACGTATTGTTTTTTGGTTTTGTGCTTTCGGGCTTTGCGCCATGCAAGCTCAAGGTTCTTGTATGAGCACAGCTCTTGCCATAAATCTCTTGGCTTTTTCATTATTATGATCTCAGCAATGCTTTGGGCTATTCCACGAACGCGGTTATTATTGTTATCTATGTTCCTGTTGCTGGCATTGAAGTTGCTATTGTTGTTGAAGTTGTTGAGCCTGCCAACACGCGCCACAGTTGTAGCTCTTTTACTTTCTCTAGCACTGCTGCTTCATCCTTATAACTCTGGAGTTATGTGTCGCAGCTGTATTTTATGACATAAGCTGATAGGCTTGTGCCGTAGTAAAAGGGCGTGTAGTCCAAGCATTACTCCACAAAAAAACAAAAAAATAGAGCTTATGCTGAGACAAAAAGAAAAATAATGAAAGAGTTTAATAAAGCTTACTGTTTTTGGTAGAACTTGTTTGCTAAATCAAGCAATCCTGCTGCTCTTTTCTTATTCAGGTGTTCTAGCGCTTCTTCTGGCTTTGCTAAGAGCGCATCGTAAGCTTTGCCATAATCAAAAGGAATTATTTTCGCGGCGTCGCCTTCGGCGACTGAATCACGACGTACCCCACGAACGCGGGAATCATAGTAATCTACGTACCTGTTGATGGCAAAGAAGCTGCTATCGTTGTAGAAGTCGCTGAGCCAGCCAACACGCGCCACAGAACCGTCGTTAGCTACACTTTTAACGTATTCAGGATTCAGGACATAAATTCTTGTCTTGCTTATGCCTGCTTCTCTTAACATATTCATTGATTCCCCAAATTGTTCTCCCTTTCCATGAACCTGCTCTGCCAAAGCTCTCTGCGCCTCATTAAGCTTATCATGCTTTTTAGTGTCTATCTCGTAAAAGCTCCATTCATTATCAAACCTGGTCAAGCCTAAATCTGACAGTGCATAATGCTTAGCACCGCCATTCTTTTTAGCAGCCTCTTTTTGTATCAATGAGAAATCATCAGCTTTTACTTTGTAGTTGCCATTCTGCCTTATCTGGCTTACTGCATCAGCAATGTTACCCTGCTTAAGAACAGGATTCAATGCAGTATCAGTAAAATAAAGAACAGCTTGGCCACTTTCAAAATTATAAATGCATCCGTCACCGGTAATAAACCACTCGCTCCTAAGACTTTTATCATTTATTCTCTGGCGCTGAATCTCACTAGCAGTCTGAATAGACTCAGGAACAAACTGCGCATAAGCCTTGTCAAGAGGACAAGGGATATTAACCAAATTCTCCAATCCTTTAACTTGAGCCATATTATCATCCCCCCAAAATATTTTTTTGAAATAGATACTATTTTTAGCTCTTTTGACTCTAAATATGCTTATTTCTTTATAAACTTTTCGATTTTTAACCACTCAATAGTAACTAAATAATTATGGGTTTGGTGTTTTGTAAACCCAAATCTTTTTATTCCCATTCTCAGTTCACGTTCTCATGGAGCTTACTGATTTCAAGGTAAAGTTTGCAGAAGCCATAGCTAGGAATGAATCCATTGTCTTCTTTTGCAATTGCGAGATTGTTTATAGCGGAAGAGCAGAGGCTTTTCTTGCTCGGGGCGACAGGATTATTGTTGTAAAAGCAGACAATACCTTGCTTGTTCACCAGCCAGAAGGAGGCAATCCTATTAATTACATGAGGCCTAATTCCAATATTGAGTTGCATGAGCTTGACAATCATTTATTATTGAATGCAAGGAACCTTGATTCAAAGGATTACATTGACATGGAAATCTTCAGGGTGCATAGTTTCATGAGCCATAAGCTTGAAGACGGTATCAAGCAGGAGCTTGCTGGCAATGAAAAGGATATGAGCGACATGATAAAAGATCATCCTGAGCTTATTAGCAATGATTTCAAGCCATTATCAAGGGAAGAGCATACTACTTTTGGTTTTATTGATGTTTTTGGCCATGACAAGAAAGGAAATCTTATGATTGTTGAGTGCAAAAGATACACTGCTAGCTTACAATGCGTTACCCAACTCAGACGCTATGTTGAGAAGATTAGCGAATTAAAAGGCCTGCCAATTGAGAGAGTTAAAGGAATTCTTGCAAGCCCTTCTATTAGCCCAAATGCTCTTGACATGCTCAAGAAATGGAGTTTTGAGTGGAAGCTTGTGAATCCTCCCAAGAGGCTGGAAAGATATAATAAAGACCAGAAGACTCTTGGTGTTTTTGAGGGTTGAACGCTATTCTTATAGATGATAAACATTGCTCTTAAACCTGATAGTAATGTCATCACCAATCAGGCAGCATACGTCCCGGTGGTAAACTCCGGCTTGCTTTAGTATATCCACTGCGACCATCTGGGAATCCTTCCATTTCTCGTCTAGCTTCGCGCTCATATCATTGAATTCCTTGTGGGTCACTAGCTCAACGATGCCTGCATGGGCTATGATTCTTGCGCAAGGCGCGCATGGGAACCATGGGCTGTAAATTGTGCTATTGAAAAGCGGCACGCCCATCCTGGCTGACTTAGCAATGGCAACTCTCTCTGCGTGCTCTATGTACTCATCCCTTAATTTTGATTCCAAGATCTCTGGTGTGAGAATTACTCCTTCAGGGGCATAATTGGCTCCCCAGACAAGAATCCTGTCATCCTTGACAATGACCACGCCTGTCGCTGTGCTTGGGTTCTGGGAGTACTTCCAGGCGTACTTGTATGCTTCCCTCAAGAAGTGGCGGTCATTGTCTTCTACAGCTAAGTTCTCAATCCTATCCATTCACTCACCGATATAATATGAACTTTAATGACTTCTTCATTTGCACAAGTCGCAAGGCTTCAAGCTTTTCTTTTTTGCATCTCCAGAATTAGTGTAAGTTATCATGTCCTTGGTCTTCACTCTCTTAAGCCCTAAACAGTCTTTCTTGTAATGAAACTTGGTCCCTGTTTTTGATGCAAACACTTTTAGCTCTTTTTTCTTTGGCTTAGGCTGCCTTTTTGCTTGCAGCGCTCTTAGCTTCTTCTCTGCTCCTTCCAGAATTGCTTTCTCACTAATGAATTTTATCTTTTCGCCAATGGTTTTTACTCCTTCATTAATCTTCTGAAGGTTTTCTTTTACTTTCTGGAAATCAACCATTGGAGCTTCCTTGGCCTGAAGCTCTTCTGCTGGTTTTTTTTCTTCATAATCATAAATTATTGACTTAGGAAGCTCTCCTCTCCAATCCTGTTCCTCTTCCTTGAATAGCCCCTCTCTCTCTACCTGCTTCTCTGCTGATTCTCTTGTTTTCTTCTTTCTGGGCTTCAGAAAAGCCTCGCTTTTCTGGGGCAGCAAGCTTTTGCTTGCTTGCTTTTCTTCTTCCTCATCTATTCTTTCGTAGAAAATGTTCTCTATCCTTGGCTCTTCAATATCAACAATCTTAACATCTTTTCTTGCATCTGGCTCAAAGAACTCTGCCAGGTTTTCAAGCTC
>Ga0315292_10000281_pt1 | contig 22666 bp, 23 predicted proteins | sample YL17G13_0_MG_FD_204029 | JGI IMG/M metagenome (GOLD analysis project Ga0315292, IMG submission 204029) | Sediment microbial communities from Yellowstone Lake, YNP, Wyoming, USA - YL17G13_0 | ecosystem: Environmental > Aquatic > Freshwater > Lake > Sediment | place: USA: Wyoming | collected... | reverse complement strand
CTCGCTTCAAAAATCCCGCCGCTTTGGATCAGAAGGAGTTCAGCAAACTTTAGGAATGCATACCGTCTCTCAAGCTTGAAGAGTTCCAGGATATCCTTGGCCCAGAAAGCATCCATCCATTCCTGGAAATCGCGCTCGGGAAACACCTTCGCCATGAAGAATGGAGGTAATCCGCCATGAAGAAAACGATGGGCCGGGTCCGTCTGCTTGAAGTCCCGGAGGTCCTCGGTTATCATAGGCGTTAGCCAGAGTTCATATTTTCGGCCTGCCAGGGTGTCCTTGAACTTTGCCGAGGTCCCCAGAGTCGAGGAGCCGGTTGCCACAATCTTCGTTTCCGGAAAATGATCAGCCGCGATCTTCAGGATTTCAGAGGGATTGGACAAACGGTGCACCTCATCCATAACTACCGTTTGCCCCTTAATATTCTCAAGGAAGGACTGAGGGTCTTCCATCATTTTTCTGACACGGGGCAGTTCGCAGTCAAAATACTCGATGTCTGGAAGGCTCTTGCAGAGCACCGTCTTGCCTACGCGACGAACACCGGAAAGCCAGAGCACGGAGCGTTTCTGCAATCCTTCAGTTATCTTCTTAAGCCAGAAATGCCTTTTTACCATTTGCAACTACATTAGCATTTAGTTATACCAAATGCAACAATAGCCGCAGTTAGAATTCTTATGCCGTCACTATCAGCAAGCAGATCAGACGGGCACATTTTTTCCGATCAGTGGACCTCAAGGGATGAGAAGAAGTACGGGATTTCGTAAGAAGCGGATTCTTTTGAATCGGAACCATGGACTATGTTGTGCTCGATGTCAGAAGCAAAATCAGCCCTTATAGTTCCGGGTGCTGCATCTTTAGGGTTGGTGGCGCCCATAGTCTCCCTGACTTTACTGATCGCATTTTCACCTTCAACTACTATCACAACAACTGGTCCTTCCGACATGAAGCTTGTAAGGCTGCCGTAAAAAGGTCTCTCTTTATGCACGATATAAAACCCTTTTGCATCTTCCATCGACATCCTGATCATTTTCAGTGCCGCGATCCGCAGTCCCTGCCGCTCAAACCTATTTATGACTTCGCCGATTACATTTTTTTTCACTCCGTCAGGTTTTACGATTGATAATGTTCTTTCCATTGTTCCTCCGGTTTATTTAAGCCGCAATTTGCAACATGCGTCTTTTTGTTATGTTAATTTATCTATCAGTTTTCTTACGGACGCGCAGGATTTTTTAAATTGCGCTTTTTCTTCCTTTGTCAGTTTTACCTCTACAACCCTTTCAACGCCTTCTTTGCCGAGTATGACCGGTACACCCATGTAGAGGTCTTTAATGCCGTATTCTCCGTTCAGATATGCCGCGCAGGGGAGCATCCTTTTTTCATCAAGAAGGATTGCTTTGACCATCTGAAATGTAGATGCTGCCGGCGCATAATATGCACTGCCTGATTTAAGGAGTCCGACTATTTCCGCCCCGCCTGTCCTCGTTCTTTCAATCAGGGCTTCTATCTTTTTCTTTGGAAGGAGTTCGGTTATTGATACCCCTTTAACGGTCGAGAACCTTGGCATCGGGACCATGTCATCGCCGTGTCCTCCGAGCACTAATGCTTCAATATCTTCCGGTGAAACTTTCAGCTCCATTGAAATAAACGACTTCAATCTGGAAGCATCGAGGATGCCGCCCATGCCCATGACCCGTTTACAGGAAAACTCGGTTGTCTGCCATGCGAGCTGCGACATCACGTCCATAGGATTCGTTACGATGATGAGGACGGTATGGGGCGATGTCTTTGCAATTTCAGCGCTTACTCCCCTTATGATCCCGGCGTTGGCTTCAAGAAGGTCGCTTCTTGACATGCCCGGCTTTCTTGCAAGCCCTGCCGTGATGACAACAAGGTCCGAGTCGGCAGTATCATTGTAGCTGTTTGTCCCTTTTATGGCTGAAGAGGAGTTCCAGAGAGGACATGCCTCTGCCATGTCAAGGGCCTTGCCCTGCGGCATCCCTCCGACTACGTCAAACAGTACGACATCGGCAAGACCGGACTGCACAACGAGCTGGGCTGTTGTAGCGCCGACGTTCCCTGCACCAATTATGGATACTTTTTTCTTCATTGCAGATTGTAATTATAGATGATATGGAAAGACAATGGCAAGAATCGGTGGCATACTGATTCTTCCCGAGCGCTCCGATGACCTTCATCTCAAGGCGGAGGGCAGGCTTCATCAGCTCTTCGTGACTTTTCACATTACCGAAATCAAACATTTTCCCGGGTAGTCCTTTTGGTTTTTCTGATTTATCCCTGTCAAAGATTCCAGAACAAACCTGCAATTTCTCTCTTGCCATCTATAAAAAAAGTAGATGTATGCACTTTAATAATAAATTCAAGAGTACCTTGTTCTATTGAGCATCTGTGAAACATTGCGTCTTAGAAACGCAAGTTTCTTGAAGTTTCTCATATCCGGGGCGACCGATATCGACAAGTTCCTTGAGAGGAAAACGAACAGGCCGGCTTGACAATACATCAACACTGATGTATATAATAAATACGAAGCGGAGGTATATTTGTACAATCTCGTTTTCTACACGACTGAGCGAGGCGATTCGCCGGTCGATGATTTCTTGGATGGGCTGGACAAAAAGTCGCGGGCAAAGGTGGCAGCGCACCTGTCTCTCCTGGAAGAGCAGGGGCCGCATCTCAAGCGGCCTTATGCTGATGTCGTGAGAGGAAAAATCAGGGAGTTGAGGATTCACCAAAGTTCGAATCAGTACCGCATCCTCTTTTTCTTCCAGGCTTGTGATCAGATCGTATTGGCACATGCTTTTTCCAAGAAGACACAGCAACTGAAAGAGAAAGACATTGAGTTGGCGGAAAGACGCATGGAAGACTGGATCAGACGTTTGGCGACAGGAGGTGTAACATGAAAAAAGGCAAAGTTAGGACATTCCGAAGCAGGTTGTGCGAAGATCTCAAAGATCCCGAATTCAGAGCTCATTATGAGGAAGAGCGGCAAGCCCTCAAACTGGCGATGAAGATCGCGAAGCTGCGCGAGAAGAAAGGACTGTCACAACAAGAATTGGCGAAGCTTATGGGCACCAGCCAACAGGCGATTTCGCGGATCGAGAGCGGCGGGTACGAGGGCTTTACACTCAAGACATTGGAAAAGATCGCCGAAGCAACTGGGACGAGGGTCAAGATCGAGTTCGTTGCGGCATAATCCGGCATCCAGCCCCATACTCACAGTTTCACCCCCTCGACTCAGTGACGCCGATCGCATGTTTCCTGCCGATGATCGTTGACAAATAGATCCTGATGTGGTGCGCAGTAGGGTGGGAAAGTCGCACTCCAATAGAATTAGCTATTGTGCATATTAAATGAAATACTGAGTCGTGATTACTTCCATTTGCAGGCATACACGTTATGGAACATGTTGCGGTTCAAAATAGCAAGTTTAAATCTCAACAAGATAACTTTATGCCTCTTCAGGTATTTTCTCTAATTTCACCTTGGCGATCCTCTGGGCGACCATCTCCGAGATGGTCATCTTTTTCCCCTTGATTTCGACGACATCACCGACCTTCGGGATTTTTTGAAGGGTGATAAGCAAAAAGCCGCCCAAGGTCTCATATTCCGTTGATTCGGGAATTTTAATCCCATGGTCCTCTTCCAAATCCCTGATGCTGATAGAGGCATCTATCAGAAATGTTTTATCGTCAAGTTTTATGAAAGGGCTTTCCGTATCATATTCGTCCCTTATTTCTCCGACGATTTCCTCAAGAAGGTCCTCCATGGTCACCAGTCCCGAGACGCCGCCGTATTCATCTATAACCAGGGCCATATGGACCCTTTTCCGCTGCATCTCTTTCAGAAGAAAGCTGATCTTCATCGTCTCGGGTATAAAGAAAGGAGGTTTGATCAGTTTTCTTATATCTACCGCTCCTTTGGCCAATGCGTTTAAAAAATCCTTAACATAGAGAATCCCCCGGATATCATTGAGGTCTTTGCCCTTTACGGGATAACGTGAAAACTGTTCTTCCGCGAGTATATTTTTAATGTCCTCACCCGGGGTATTAATGTTTATCGTGACCATCCTGGTGGACGGCACCATGACTTCTTTTGCAGACATATCCGTAAATTCAAACACACTGTGGATGAGGGCCTGTTCGGCAGGCTCAAATACGCCCTGCTCCCTGCCTTCCCTGATAAGCATTCTCACCTCTTCTTCGGATACATAGGCCCTTCCGGTATATGTTTTTCTCCCGAAGGGTTTAAGCAGCATATTCGTGCTGAACGTCAGGATTTTAACAAAGACGATAGCTATTTTAGAAAATCTTTCAACGAGTCTGGCCGTTTTCAGGCCGACGCTTTCAGGGTCCGACAGGGCGATTGACTTGGGGATAAGTTCTCCAAAGACAAGCAAAAAGAAGGTTATCAGGATCGTTACCAAACCCAGGGCGATTGCTTCACTTGAGGCGGCGATCAGCTTTACAGGGATTTCCCCTATCATGGGTTTTATGACCTGGACCGCGGTTGCGCCGCCGATGGCTGCGGCAATAACTCCTGCAAGGGTGACGCCGATCTGAATAGTGGCAAGGAACCTGTCAGGCTCCTCCTTGAATCTGTTCAAAATCGCGGCGCGTCTGCTGCCTTGGTCCATAAGCTGTTTTATACGGCTTTTTCGGGCCGTGACAACGGCAATCTCCGCGCCGGCAAAGAACCCGTTTACGATGATAAAAAAGATGATAAGAAGGATATCAGACAACATAAGCGTTCAACAAAACTCCAAATCCCGAGCGCCAAATTCCAAATAAGTAAATAATTCCGAACTGCGAATGTCGAAGCCGGTTTTCTATTTGAGACTTTTTGATTTGTTTCGAATTTCGGAACTCGAGTTTCAGATTTGTTGTCCTATGTGGAGGTTTTATTTGTGAAGTACCGTCGGCTTCCATTATGGGTTTAGGTCAATCTTTCAATAATTGCGTCGGCGAACCGGGATGTTGTAGCGGCAGTCGGATCATTCGGCGCCGGCTTAAGATCATATGTGACGTGTTTACCTTCCTCCACTACGGCAGCTATAGCGGTCTCCAGCTTTTCAGCCGCCTTAAACTCTTTCAGATGTCTAAGCATCATGACGCCTGAAAGTATCATAGCAAGGGGATTCACTTTATTCAAGCCTTTGTATTTCGGCGCGCTGCCATGGACAGGTTCAAAGACCGCGCATTCTTCACCCAGATTTGCGCCCGGCGCAATTCCGAGCCCTCCGATAAGTCCTGCCGCGAGATCGGACACGATATCGCCGTATAAATTCGGCAGTACGAGCACATCATACAGTTCGGGTTTCTGGACAAGCTGCATGCACATATTGTCAACGATCCTGTCTTCAAATTCTATGTCGGGATAATTTTGTGCGACATTCCTCGCAGTCTCAAGAAACAGACCGTCGGAGAATTTCATGATATTCGCCTTATGCACTGCCGTAACTTTTTTTCTCCTGTTTTTTCTTGCGTACTCAAAAGCAAACCGTACAATCCGTTCCGTGCAGAATACGGATATCGGTTTTATACTGATGCCGGAATCCGGACGGATCGTTTTTCCCGTCAAGCCCTGAATGAGGTCGATGACCTTTTGCGCCCCATCCGACCCCTTTTCAAACTCGATGCCTGCATAGAGGTCCTCGGTATTTTCTCTTACGATGACAATGTCGACATTGTCATATCTTGTCCTTACGCCTTTGTAAATCCTCGAAGGTCTGAGACAGCAATAAAGATCAAGCGCCTGTCTTAGCGTAACATTAACGCTTCTGAAACCGGTCCCGACAGGCGTTGTAACGGGACCTTTGATAGCGACCCTGTTCTTCCTGATTGAATCAATGACCCGCTGAGGCAATGGCGTGCCTTCTTTTTCATAGACGTCTATCCCGGCATCCTGGACGTCCCATTTAATAGGTACGCCGGTTGCTTCGATTACTCTTTTTGCGGCCTCTGATATCTCGGGCCCTGTCCCGTCTCCGGGAATTAAAGTAATGTTATACATAACAAACTCCGTTTCATATTCTGATTTAATCCCCTCCTTTGCAAGGAGGGGGAAGGGGTGGTTTTTAATTTTATTTCAAAAACCCCTCCAACCTCCCCTTGCAAAGGGGAGGATTTCTCAACCCATAACTGAATGATTACCATTTATTTTTTTACGGGTCTACCGTCAGTATCTTCTGTACAAGATCGGGATGTGTGGCGGCAAGGCGAAGCTCATCGTCCGTCAGCGGCTTCTGAGTATGCAGGTTGGCATACTGTGCCAGTTCAAGCACCTTCCTTGCCTCATTGTCGTCATGGAAATGGATGCCGAGCTTATCGTATACATGCCTGAAGCCTTTGATGCCGCCATACTCTCCGGTGGTGATGACCCTCCCTGTTTCCGAGAGTTCCGGTTCGCCGCGGCCTACATCTTCCGGGTCATAAAGCTCGTAATTCCGTCTGTCTTTCAGCGCGCCGTCGGCGTGTATCCCTGATTCATGGGCAAAGGCATTTGCGCCGATACCCGGCTGGGTTATCGGAATGGGTATATTAAAAGCGTATGAAGCGTATCTACCGATCTTCCAGGCCCTTTTAAGGTCTACATGCTCGTCGAGCGGGAGTTTGTCCTTGAGACCGTGTGAAAATTTCAGGGCAAGGATGGTCGAGACGAGGTCACAGTTCCCGCACCTTTCTCCATAACCATTTATAGTGGTGTTGATGTATGCGTCAACGCCTGTTTCTACAGCTCCCTGTGCGCCTGCAATGGATACAGCCTCTCCCATGCCAAGGTCGTTGTGGCAATGCATTTCAAGCGGGAATTTTGTTGCAAGAGCGAGGGCCTTGATCCTTTCATATATAGTTATCGGGTCGTCCGTGCCGAGGGTATCGCAGTATCTGAAGCGCTGCGCCCCGGCCTCTTTGCCGGCTATGACGAATTCAATAAGCCTGTCAAGTTCCGTCCTTGACGCGTCTTCGGCATTTATCCCGATAGTCTCGGCGCCCAGGTCCTGAGCGGTTTTAACGGCTTCAATAAGAGATTTGATGATGTCCTTGAAGGTCTTTTTGCCCTGGAACTTCCCCTTTATCATTATTTCAGAGGTTGACATGGAAATGTTCAGATGCTTCAGGTCGGGGCAGTTCTTAAAGCTTAACTTAACATCCTCCGGTATGGCTCTGCACCACCCTTCAAGATGTGTCCTTTTAATAGCGCCGCGCTTTACAAGCTCCAGGTTTGCGTTTATATAATTGAGCTCGTGCTTTAAAGTGGGGAACCCGATTTCACTTTGGTAGATGCCCATTTCGTCAAGATAGATATTTAGCATTGTCTTTGAGAGTTTAGGCAGAAGTATCCGCGAGGTCTGAACGCCGTCCCTGTTTGTTACATCAATTAAATAGACTTTACCTTTCATATTTCGTCACTGTCCTTTTCAAAAATTATGTTCCGCGCCGTATATTTTGGAGTATGGATTTATAAGGTCAAGCAGCTTCGAGGTCTAAAATCTGCCGCAATTCACATAAACCTCAACTCATATTTATAGCATAAATTGACTAATAATACAATAACTTACTAAAATTATAAGGACATTGCAACAAATAAAGATTGGAAAAGAGAAGAGCACTTTGTTAAAATTAAAGCCGGTTTCCAGGAGGGACATCCCATGGATTTAACAGGACAGGTCGCTGTTGTGACAGGCGGCACACGGGGTATCGGCAAGTCCATTGCCGAAGAATTTGCGAAGAAGGGCGTACAGGTAATCGTTTGCGGCAGAAACCCCGAGACGGCGCGGCAAACCGCGGCAGAGCTCTCTTCCTTCGGCGTGAAGACTTTGGGAGTGCGGCTTGACGTATCGAACTCGGAAGAGGTGGAAAAGACCTTTGAAGATATACGCAAGGAGTTTCAGAAGATAGATATACTTGTAAACAATGCCGGCATAACAAAGGACGGCCTTCTTATGAGGATGAAGGAAGAGGCCTGGGATGCGGTAATCGATATTAATCTGAAGGGCGTTTTTTTATGCTCCAAAGCGGTCATCCCGGATATGGCCAAACGGAGATACGGCAGGATAATAAATATAACATCGGTGGCGGGCTTTATGGGCAATCCGGGACAGGCGAACTACAGCGCCTCAAAGGCAGGGATAATGGGCTTTACTAAAACCGTAGCAAGGGAATATGCGGGCAGGGGGATAACCGTAAACGCCGTTGCCCCCGGTTTTATCGAGACGGCAATGACGGAGGTGCTGCCCGGGAATATAAAGGAAGAAATGAAAAAGATCATCCCGATAGGCAGGTTCGGAAAGGTGGAGGATATCGCAAATGCGGCGCTCTTTCTTGCCTCGCCGGAATCGGGATACATAACCGGTCAGGTAATTCATGTAAACGGCGGGATGTACATGTAAACAAATTAATGTAAATTGCAAAATGCAAAAGTCACAATGCAAAAATTTAATTAAAAGGGCATTTGATTTTTTCCTGTTTTGCATTTTCATTTTTCAATTTGAATTTTCAATTTAATTTAATTTTGGAGGTGTATGAATGGTAGACGAAAAGGTAAAGGAGATTATTGCAAAACAGCTTGGGGTCAACGCAGCAGAGGTTGTCCCTGACGCGTCATTTGTTGAAGACCTGGGAGCGGATTCACTTGATACCGTTGAACTTGTCATGGCTTTTGAAGAGGCCTTTGGTATTGAAATACCCGATGAAGATGCGGAGAAGATAGCCAAAGTCAAAGACGCTATTGAATATATTACAAAGAAGAAAGCAGCATAAGGTCCGGAGAGAGGTTTGATGGATAAAAGAAGAGTTGTCATTACCGGGGTGGGCATGATAACCCCCCTCGGTATCGGCGTCGAGCAAAGCTGGGAAGGCCTTCTTGCAGGAAGGTCCGGGATCGGAAAGATTACGCAGTTTGACGCCGCTAACTTCCCGACCCGGATAGCAGGGGAAGTGGACGGCTTTAACCCGGAAGAGTACATCGAACCCAAAGAGATAAAGAAGATGGACCGTTTTATCCATTTTGCCCTTGCCGCCGCTCAAATGGCGATGAACGACTCCGGACTGAAGATAACGGCTGAAAATGCCGAAAGAGCCGGCGTTATTGTCGGTTCCGGTATCGGCGGGCTGCGTTCTATCGAACATTATCATTCCGTGCTTCTTGAGAAAGGGCCGAGAAGGATCACACCCTTTTTCATACCGATGCTTGTCGTCAATTTGGCTTCAGGCCAGATTTCGATCAGATTCGGCGCAAAAGGGCCGAATTCAGCCGTGGTTACGGCATGCGCTACAGGCAGTCATGCTATCGGAGACGCCTTTAAAATCATCCAGAGAGGCGACGCCGATGCAATGATCGCAGGCGGTACGGAAGCGGTCATAACCCCCCTTGGCATAGGCGGATTCAACGCTATGAAGGCATTGTCCACAAGGAATGATGAACCCGAAAAGGCGAGCAGGCCGTTTGATATGGACAGGGACGGCTTTATAATGGGCGAAGGCGCCGGCATTATGATTCTTGAGAGCTTAGAAACGGCTTTGGAAAGAGGCGCCGGGATATATGCAGAGATTGTGGGATATGGTATGGCAGCGGATGCATATCATATCACCGCTCCCTCACCGAACGGCGAAGGCGCGGCGCGGTGCATGAAAATGGCCTTGCAGGACGCAGGCGTTGGACCGTCGGTAGTGAATTATATCAATGCACATGGAACTTCTACAAAGGCCGGGGATGAAATTGAAACATATGCAATAAAGACGGTGTTTGGCGAATATGCATATAAAATACCCGTCAGTTCGACAAAATCCATGACCGGACACCTGCTTGGCGCGGCCGGCGGTGTCGAGTCGGTTGTCTCAATCCTTAGCATCAGGAATGATATAATTCCGCCGACCATAAACCTTGATACCCCGGACCCTGAATGTGATCTCGATTATGTGCCTAAACAGGCAAGAAGAACTACGGTCAATTATGCCTTGTCCAATTCATTCGGGTTTGGAGGCACCAATGCCTGTCTGTTGTTCAGAAAATTTATAGAATAGATGTCCTTTCAATGACTAATGAAGAATTTTCCGAATTAGAAAACCGCCTTGGCTATTCCTTCAGTGACGGGAAGGTCCTGCTGGAAGCGCTTACCCACAGGTCGTTCTATCATGAAAATCCCGGAAAGGCGGACGCCTACAATGAAAGGCTCGAATTTCTGGGCGATTCCGTCCTTGGTTTCATAATTGTAGAATATCTGTTTTCGATAAACCATAATCTGACGGAATCGGTTATGGCCAAAACGAAATCCTACGTCGTCAAGGAAGCCGTACTCTCCGAAGTAGCTTCTTCCATATCCCTCGGGCAATATCTGAAACTCGGGAAGGGAGAAGAACACACCGGCGGCAGAACAAAGAAATCCCTGCTTGCAGACGCCTTCGAGGCCTTGCTGGGGGCCGTCTATGTGGACGGCGGTTATGATGCGGCCAAAAAAATAGTGTTGTCTTTGTTCAGAGAGAAGATACATCCCATCATCAATTCCGGGGAATTCCATGATTCCAAGACCGAGCTTCAGGAAAAAACCCAGCTCCTTTTCAGTTCCATTCCTGAATACAGGACCATAAAACAGGAAGGTGAAGAGCACAAAAAAATCTTTACCGTAGAGGTATATATCTCAGGGGATAAATACGGCAGCGGCGTCGGAAAAAGCAAGAAAGAAGCCGAAACCAGAGCGGCAAAAGAGGCCCTCGCAAAACTCCAACAGGTCCAATAGCCTGCCACGGATTATTCATAAATTTTTGATTGAACTGAAGATAGAATATTTTCGCTCATTCTCGGTCGTTCCTCCCTCCGAGGCTTTTGCCTCTTTATTTTCAAATACTGTATTTGACTATCGGCAAAAAAAACCGCTCAAATACTCTATCCTCAGTTGCCGTGCCAATTTTATAAATAATCCGGTTTAACACCGTTTTTTTGCCCGTTCATAATTCCTTCACATTATTTTTGTATAGTACTTAATGTAAATAATAAAAAAAGCCTGTCATTTGCATATAATAAAATTGAGCACCCATTTTGCCGCGTTTTGTGGTACACCTTCGGTTACGGGTGTTTAAATCCTCCCCTTTTGTAAGGGGAGGTTGGAGGGGTTTTGATAAGTCATAATAAAACCTCCCCTTCCCCTCCTTGCCAAGGAGGGGATTTTTTGAACACTGCTACCCATAACTGAATTGTTACCGTTTGGGATAGAGTTTGACTGTTATTTTAAGATTTGATAGGCTTTGTATTAAACATGCCTGTAGATTTGCAGGCAGCGCAACGTATTAACAATAAACAGTCCTCTTTAGAGAGAGGATGGGGAGGTTCAAATGAAGAAGTTAATTATTATTTCGTTAGTCCTGCTCGCTTTTGCATCCTTTGCCTATGCCCAGATGGGCATGATGGGAGAAGGGATGAAGATGGGAGAGGGCATGAAGATGGGAGAGGGACAGCCGATGCAGATGATGTGTCCCAAGATGCAGGGGAAGGGCATGATGCAGGGCGGTCAGCAGATGCAAATGATGCATTGCCAGGACATGATGCAGACAATAACGGGCATGATGGATATTCAGGAAAAGATGCTTATGGGAGTCAAGCCCGAGGAAAAAGACAAGATGATGCAGGACATGAAACAAATGAAGGAAAAGATACAGGAGATGAAGGGCACGTGCAAATGTATGATGGGCGGAATGATGGGACAGCAGCCTCCTGCCTCCGCTCCCGAAGCCGCACCGGCGTCTGCACCGGCGCCTGCTGAACAGCATAAACATTAGGATTGTTGGCCGGTAAGGCAATGCAAGTTACGGACCCTGTCTGCAAGATGACTATTGAAGATGCGGATGCAGCCGCGACGTCAACATATAAAGGCGCTATCTATTACTTTTGCGCTAATCAGTGCAAAAGAAAATTCGATGAGAATCCTGCAGCGTATTTAGAAGGCAAACCCAAACCTGCCTCCCTTAAAATAATGCTTAAGCCCCTCAGCCCCCTTTTACAAAAGAAGGGCGAGGGGGGATTATCGGTAAAAGACCCTGTCTGCGGAATGAACGTTGGTCCTGCAAAAACAGATCTGAAGTTCGATTACAACGGCCAAAGCTATTATTTTTGCAGCAGGCATTGCTTTGAAAAATTCCGCAAAGATCCTGAAAAATATCTGCAGCAGGGAGGCTTTGAACAGATGCCTCCCCCGGTCTTACCCCCTGGAGTTGCAACAAAAAACGAATGGATATGCCCGATGGACCCTGAGGTCATCAGCGACAAGCCGGGGAGTTGTCCGAAATGCGGCATGGCGCTTGAGCCGAGGACAATATCCTTGAAGGAAGAAGAAAACCCGGAACTTGTTGATATGGTCCGCCGCTTTAAAGTCAGTATATTGCTTACCGTGCCTGTTGTTTTTATAGCAATGCACCACATGGTCCCCGGATTTTCACTCGAACATTTTATCAGTCCGCTGCTCCTGAGGGGAATAGAATTTGTCCTTGCAACACCCGTGGTCCTCTGGGGAGGCATGCCCTTTTTTATTCGGGGATGGCAGTCAATAATCAACCGCAGTCCGAATATGTTTACCCTTATCGGACTCGGTGTTACAGTCGCATATGTCTATAGTGTTATTGCGGCATTATTCCCCGGTATTTTCCCCGGATCTTTTAAAGGACCGGACGGCAATGTCGGAGTTTATTTTGAAGCGGCAGCGGTAATTATCACCCTTGTTCTGCTTGGGCAGGTGCTCGAGCTGAAGGCAAGAGGCAGGACCGGCGCCGCTATCAGGGCATTGCTCGGCCTGTCGCCCAAAACAGCCCGTATCATTAAAGATGACGCTGTTGAGGAGGACATCCCAATTGAACTTGTTCAACCGGGAGACCTGCTGCGCATTCGTCCCGGCGAGAAAGTGCCGGTTGACGGCATGGTCTTTGACGGCTCAAGCTTTATTGATGAATCAATGGTCACGGGCGAGCCTGTGCCGGTGGAAAAGCAGCCCGGCGACCGTCTTATCGGCGCAACAGTGAATACTACCGGGACTTTGGTTATGAAGGCTGAAAAAGTAGGCGCTGAAACCCTTCTTTCACAGATTATTCGCATGGTTGCCGAGGCGCAGCGGAGCCGTGCGCCGATCCAGAAACTTGCCGATATGGTTGCAGGATACTTTGTGCAGATAGTGGTTTCAGCCGCTGTTATTACTTTTATTGTCTGGGCGGTCTGGGGACCTGAACCCCGATATGCCCATGCCTTGATAAATGCAGTGGCGGTCCTTATCATTGCATGCCCCTGTGCGCTCGGGCTTGCTACCCCTATGTCTATCATGGTAGCGATGGGGAAGGGCGCAGCAGCAGGCGTGCTTTTTAAGAATGCGGAAGCCATCGAGATAATGAAAAAGGTCAATGTGCTCGTTGTGGATAAGACCGGCACCCTTACCGTCGGTAAACCCAGGCTTATCGAGGTTTATCCTGTTTATGGATGGGATGAGAACAAGGTGCTTTACTATGCAGCAAGCCTGGAGAAAGGAAGCGAACATCCTCTGTCTGCAGCAATTCTTGCAGGGGCTGAAGAGAGAAAGATCGCGCTGACTCATGTAGAATCTTTCCGGTCAATAACCGGCAAAGGAGTTGTCGGCAGGATTGAGGAACATGCAGTTGCGCTTGGAAATCTGAGTCTGCTGTCTGAAATGGGAATAGACATCGGAGAACTTTATAAAATGGCTGAAGATATGCGGTCCGACGGGATGACGGTTATGTTCCTTGTTTTTGATCAGAGCATTATAGGGCTTTTGGGAGTAGCTGATCCGGTAAAAGAAACTACGCCGGCTGCAATTAAAATGCTCTACGAAGATGGTATTAAGATAGTTATGCTCACCGGCGACAGCCATACCACTGCCGAGACAATTGCAAGGAGATTAGGGATTGATGAAGTTATAGCTGAGGTATTACCGGACCAGAAGGTCCGGGAAGTAAAGAGGTTGCAGGAGCAGGGGCTTATCGTTGCAATGGCAGGCGACGGTATAAATGATGCGCCTGCGCTTGCACAGGCGCATGTCGGGATTGCTATGGGCACCGGTACGGACGTTGCTATGGAAAGCGCCGGGGTAACGCTTGTAAAAGGAGACTTGAGAGGTATCGTGCGTGCAAGGCTTTTGAGCCGGGCCACCATGCGGAACATAAAACAGAACCTCTTCTGGGCCTTTGTCTATAATTCCGTCGGAGTGCCGGTTGCAGCCGGTATACTTTATCCGTTTTTCGGGATACTCTTAAGCCCGATGATAGCCGCAGCAGCCATGAGCTTCAGCTCGGTCTCGGTAATAGGGAATGCGTTGCGGCTGAGAAGGGTTAAATTATAGGAAACACGGAGGCGATTATGTCTTATTATTTCAGCAAAACATTAAATGTATCATTTGAGGAAGCGGTTGCAAGAGTTACCGAAGAATTGAAGAAAGAGGGGTTCGGCATTCTTACCGACATCGACGTCCAGGCGACGCTGAAGAAAAAACTGAATGCGGATTTCAGGAAATACAGAATTCTCGGCGCCTGCAACCCGCCGTTCGCCTACCAGGCATTGCAGGCCGAAGACAAGATAGGCTTGATGCTGCCCTGCAATGTCATTGTTCAGGAGCTTTCCGAAGGCAAGGTCGAAGTTGCGGCAATCGATCCCATAACATCCATGCAGGCAATAAATAACCCCTTATTAGGCAGTGTGGCACAACAGGTACATGCTAAACTTAAGAAGGTGATCGAAAATTTATAGGTTTTGCTACTTGTGTTCAAAAAGGGTCTTTACTTCGTTCATCAGTTCGTTGATGTCTTTGAACTGGCGGTAGACCGAGGCGAATCTGACGTAGGCTACTTTATCGAGTTCCCTTAGGGCGCCCACTACCTCTTCACCGACCCAGGCGCTCGGGATCTCTTTAACGCTAAGGCCGATAAGTTTTTTTTCTATGGAGTCTGTAATGCCTTCAAGGGTTTCCATGCCGATGGGTCTTTTTTCGCAGGCCTTTTTCAGACCTCCAAGGATCTTCAGCCTCTCAAAGGGTTCGCGCCTGCCGTCTTTTTTCACAACCATGGGGACAATGTCTTCTACGCGTTCGTATGATGTGAAACGCTTCCCGCATTTCAGGCATTCCCGCCTGCGGCGTATTGCGTCGCCTTCCCTGCTGGTGCGGGAGTCTATGACTTTGTCTTCAAGATTGTTGCAGAAAGGACACTTCATAATGAAATCCGAAATTTGAATTTAAATTAATATATCGGGAATCTCTTGCAAAGGGTCTCTACCCTGTTTCTCAGGGCGCCGATTGCTTCATGATCGTTATTGTTTTGTATGACCGAAGATATTATTTCGGCGATCTCGACAATCTCCGTTTCACCCATGCCTCTTGTTGTTACGCACGGCGTGCCGAGCCTGATGCCGCTTGTTATAGTAGCCGGCCTTTCGTCATAAGGGATTACGTTTTTGTTGACGGTTATTCCGGCCTTCCCAAGGGCTTCTTCCGCCTCTTTCCCCGTAATATCTTTATTATTCAAGTCGACGAGCATCAGGTGGTTGTCAGTGCCGCCTGAAAAAATCTTAAAGCCATTTTTAATGAGTTCTTCCGCAAGTTTCCGGGCATTTTTAATGACCATAGCCTGATAGTCTTTAAACTGGGGACTAAGGGCCTCTTTCAGTGCGACGGCTTTTGCAGCAATTACATGAACAAGGGGCCCGCCCTGTATCCCGGGGAAAATCATCTTGTCTATGGCTTTCGCATACTCGGCCTTGCACATAATCATCCCGCCCCTCGGGCCTCTCAGGGTTTTATGGGTTGTTGTGGTGACAAAATCCGCATGAGGCACCGGAGACGGATGCAGTCCTGCCGCGACAAGCCCCGCTATATGTGCTATGTCCGCCATTAAATAAGCGCCGGATTCTTTTGCTATATCGGAGAATACGCTGAAATCAATAGTGCGCGAATAGGCGCTTGCGCCGACCAGTATGATTTTCGGTTTATTCTCAAGCGCAAGACGTCTTATTTCTTCATAATCAATATAGCCCGTGTCCCTGTTTACGCCGTAAAAAACGATTTTGTAAAAAATTCCCGAAAAGTTAATCGAGGCCCCGTGAGAGAGATGACCGCCGTGGCTTAGTCGCATGCTCAATATCGTATCGCCGGGTTTCAGCATCGAGAAAAGAACAGCCATATTGGCCTGTGAACCGGAATGCGGCTGTACGTTTACATGGTCGGCCCCGAAAAGCTGTTTGGCCCTGCCGACGGCAAGGCTTTCCGTGACGTCCGCATATTCACAGCCGCCGTAATAACGCCTGCCGGGATATCCTTCCGCATATTTGTTGGTAAAGACGGAACCCTGCACTTCAAGCACTGCAGGGCTTGCGTAGTTTTCGGATGCTATGAGAACAATATTCTTCTGCTCCCGTTCAAGTTCTTTAATGACGGCTTCATACACTTCAGGGTCGGTTGATTTAAGATTTTCAAATGCCATGTTTCTTTAAACGTTCCTCTATTTTAGTTATTTTATCAAGTCTTCTGCAGTGCCGATCTCCTTCAAAAGGAGTGTTTACCCATGTTTTGACGATCTCTTTTGCAAGGTCCTTCCCGACGATCCTTCCGCCGATGACAAGTATATTGGCGTCATTGTGAAGTCTGCTCATCTTTGCGGTGAAAAGGTCATTGCATAAAGACGCCCTGACTCCCGGAAATTTATTGGCTACGATAGACATTCCTATGCCCGTGCCACAGATGAGTATCCCCGATTCTATCTTCCCTGACGATACGGCGTCTGATACCTTTTCGCCAAAATCAGGGTAATCTACCGATTCAGGGCTGTCAGTTCCGTAGTCAATATATTGGATCCGGAGATTGTTTAACAGTGAGAGAAGCTCATTTTTGAGTTCCACCCCTGCATGGTCACAGCCGATTGCAATTGTCATATTGGTATTCGGATAATTAAGATACTTTAATATTATCCGAGAGATTCTTTTGAAGTCAAGAACAGTTATTCTTTCTTTTTTTCTATACGCGGGAAAAGGGCGGGCCCTTTTCTAATTATGACGCCGGGCTTCAGTTTGCCCCACTGTGAATCGGTAAGGATGTTGACTTTTGAAATATCTCCTCCAATATTAAGTTGTTCCCATATTTTTTCGGCTGTTGACGGCATAAAGGGATAGAGGAAGAGAGCTACAAGCCGCAGGGCTTCGGCAAGGGTATATAAGATATTGGAAAGGACGTCCTGGTCGGTTTCCTTCCATGGAACGGCATGTTGTATGTACTCGTTCATTTCATTTATGAATGTCCACAGGTTTGCAAGAGCTATATGCAGTTCAAGATAATGCAGGTGTTTGTCGAAACTTGAAATAAGACCGTTCTGCGGATCTTTAAACCATGCCTGAAGTTTTTTCTCCAGGCCGTCCCTGTCTTTGCCGACTGAAGGTCCGGGAACAACCCCGTTCCGGTATTTTTCTATCATAGTGAGAGAGCGGCTTACCAGATTACCGAGGTCGTTTGCGAGGTCGGTATTAAAGCGCTGCGTTATTGCCTGCTCGGAGAAATCTCCATCAAGGCCGAAGGTCACTTCCCTGAACAGAAAATATCTGAAGGCGTCGGCCCCGAACTGCCCGGCAATCCTGAAGGGGTCAACGACATTGCCGAGTGACTTGGACATCTTCCTGCCTTGTACCGTCCACCAGCCATGGGCGAATATGTTTTTAGGCAAAGGCATTCCGAGGGCCATCAGCATGGCCGACCAGTAAACAGCATGTGTTGTGAGTATGTCCTTGCCGATCAGATGGTGCTCAGCCGGCCACCAGTCAAAAGAGTTGCAAGTTGCAAGTTCCGAGTTGCAAGAATGAAATCCTTCACCCCCACCCTTACCCTCCCCCGTCGATGGGGAGGGATGAACCTGCGGGGCGAGATACTTTGTGGCCGAGTAATAATTGGTAAGGGCGTCAAACCAGACATAGGTCACAAAGTTATCATCAAAAGGCAATGGGACGCCCCAGGAGAGTCTCTGCTTGGGGCGTGAGATACAGAGATCGCCGAGGGGATTATTTTTCAGAAAGCCGAGGACCTCGTTCCTTCTCGTCTCCGGCAGAATGTAATAGGGGTTTTCTTCGATATAACGGATGAGCCTTTCCTGATATTTCGACATCAGGAAAAAGTAATTCTCTTCCGTAATCTGCTCTACAGGTCTTTTGCAATCTGGGCAATTTCCTTCAACAACTTCCTTTTCAGTCCAGAAGCGTTCATCAGGCACACAATACCATCCTGCATAGAGCCTCTTTTCGATCTCTCCCGTATTATAAAGTTCCTGTAAAACGCTCTGCACGACCTTTATATGCCCTTCGTCCGTAGTACGGATAAAAGCGTCATAACGAATATTAAGTTTTTCCCACAGGTCCTTATAATTCTCAACCATACGGTCTGCATGTTCCTTGGGACCAAGGCCCTTTTCCCTTGCAGCTTTTTCAACCTTTTGCCCGTGCTCGTCGGTGCCTGTCAAAAAAAAGACCTCTTTCCCTTTGAGCCTGTTGTATCTGGAAAGAATATCTGCGGCTATTGTTGTATAGGCATGACCTATATGGGGGACGTCGTTGACATAATATATCGGCGTTGTTATATAAAATTTATCCATTTACCTTCACCTTATTAACCGTCTCATAATAATGACAACATTATTTATAAAATCCCTCCTAAACCTCCCTTTGGTAAAGGTCCCGAAAGCTTTCGGGATTTGGCAAAGAGGGGCAAGGGGAGATTTTCTGATTTATTAATACGATCATAAGTAGAGCCACATTTAAACACCCTCCCCTTTAACCCCTCCCCTCAAGGGAGGGGAAATGCTTAAGTCCCCTCTCCCTTGAGGGGAGAGGGCAAGGGTGAGGGTGTGTGGCTTTTCTTATGAGCTCCTTAGCAAATTGGTCTCTCTTTCATCTCATGCAAAAGATGCGTTTACTGTGGCGTCTTCTTTTGATGGAATTTCCGCCTTTTTCTTTTCGGATGCCATTTCCTGGGTTTTTCCATGCCTTCCTGTTTCACCGGTTGTTGCTGCGTGGCAGCCGTCTCCTGAGAGGGTCCTGCCATGGTCGGTTCTTCATCTCTAAGTGTCAGTTCGGCAGGCTCTTCGGGCGGACCACCCGAGGCCACAATAATTTCCTCTGATTCGACTTCTTCGACAATCGAGGCGGCCTCATCTTCCCGGAGCTTGTCTTCGGTGTAGGTTTCCGAATATTCATAACCCAGACAGCACATGAGTCTTCCGCATACGCCGGACAGTTTGCCCGTATTAAGGACGAGCTCCTGTTTTTTTGCCATCTTTATAGATATAGGTTCAAATGCTATAAGAAATTTTGCGCAACACAGTTCCCTTCCGCAAACGCCGAGACTGCCGATAATGCGCGCTCCGTCCCTTACGCCGATCTGCCGCATCTCTATCCTCGTCTTGAACCTTGAAGCAAGGTCTTTCACCAGCTCCCTGAAGTCTATCCTCTTTTCCGCAGTGAAATAAAAAATGATGCGTTTTCTGTCGAGGGTCGCCTCGGTGTTGATAAGCTTCATAGGGAGACCCCGCGCCATTATCCTCTCAAGAGAATATAGTTTTGCGTCTTGCTCAATTTTTTTATTGTCCTCTTGCTGGAGGCGGTCTTCTTCATTGACCTTGCGGATAATTTTTTTCAGTTTTCTGTCCGAGTTTTCTACCGTGCGGCGTTCAAGAACAACAGTGCCTATATTAAGTCCGAGCTCGGATTCCACGACGATAAGGTCCCCTTTGCGGACCTCGAAATCATCGGCCTCGAAGTCATAGATCTTCCCGCACGGCTTAAATCTTATCCCAACAATGTCAGGCATTTGTAATATCCATCCTCGCCCTCAAAAGTGAACCGGTATAATTCCATGTGAGGGATTTATTTAAATTAAAATTGCAGCGGCCTTTTAAGGCATTCAGCTTTATATAACTGTCTATTATAACTTTTAAGTCCATAGAACTGCTCAGTTTATTTATATAATCTTTCAGGTCCCTGTTGATTAATCCGGATTCGTTACGGGTGATTTTTAAAATAGTCATGTCCCTGAGTAAAAGGAGGATAAAGTCGAACCACCGTTCCATTTCCTCCCTTGAACTCCAGCCGTCTTTTTCGGCATTCAGCATCCCCTTAAGAAGTCCGAAAAACCATTCCCTTTCTTCAGGCAGGCCGCCTGAAACCGCATAACCGGGCCGCCCCATCGAAAGACGAACAAGCAATGAAACGGTTTGGGAATCGGTAGGGCCGGAAGTTTTTGAGGGTCCGTCTTTTTTCTTCTTGCCCTGCGCATTGATTGACGCCTGCTGCTGAAAGACCTTTTCTATAACTATTGCGCATGCCTCATCGGACAAAGGAGTGAAATTTAAACGGGAACACCGGGACTTTATTGTATCGGGCAGATGCTCGGGATTTGACGATATCAGGACAAGCAGACTGTCTTCAGGAGGTTCTTCAAGCGTTTTGAGAAAGGCATTTGCAGCATACTGGTTCATAGTGTCCGCGTCATCGACGATTACAATCTTATACCTTCCCTCAAATGCCTTGAGAGAGAGGGCATCATCTATCGCGCGTATCTCTTCAATCCTGATCTGACCGCTGTCCGGGCCAATCAGGAGAAAATCGGGATGGATGCCCTTGTCTATCTTCCGGCATGACGGACATTTATCACAGGCGTCAATTTCGGAATGCGGACCGCCTGAGAGCGCTTCGGGATTGTCAAGTAATCCCCTGCTTTCTTCCGCCTGCCCGCTGCCCAAGCAGTTAAGAGCTTTCGCAAGATTCATAGCGGCAAGTTTTTTGCCTATACCGGATTCTCCAGAAAAAATATACGACGACGGCACCCGCCCCCTCTGGATGGTCCTGAGAAGAATACTTATTGCCTTATCCTGTCCGATTATATCTTTGAATGACATGATCTACCTTAACATGAAATTGCCGGGATAAAAAATTATACCTTTGCGCTCCATCGGTTGACAAGTGGATAAGATTGCCGAAATCGTTGCTATCCTTCCGCGAGGGGATGCTTATAGAAAGTAACCCAATGGCAAGAGGAAGAAACATTACGTTGTTCTCCTCGTTGACTGACTGGCACAGCGTAAAAAGCAGACCAAGCCGCAGTATATCTGTTTCTTCCGGTTTTTGATATAATGGTACAGCAAACAAAATGGTTTTAAGAAAATGGAAAACAATATAACAGGAAAAACCATGAACAAAGTCAGCATCAGTGATATGGTTAAAAAACTCAAAGAGACTTTGACGAAGCACAGTGACATTGTCCTTGTTTTTCTTTTTGGTTCTTTTGTGAGGGGAGATATAACCTCTTTTAGCGACCTGGACATTGCAATATATTTCACAGGCCCGGCTGATTTTTATAGGATAAACGATCTGAGAGAGGACATATCGGAGATGCTCGGAATAGAGGTAGATATTGTGGTTTTAAATACCGCTTCTCCTGTGATAAGGATGCAGGTCCTGAAGAAAGGCACTTTGCTGATCAATAAAGACCAGCGGGCTTATAATGAAAATTTTGTTACCACAGTGAAAGAATACGACGACCTGAAAAGGACAAGAAAAGAAATAGAGGGGAAGATTTTAAGAGGAAGGATTTATGCCTGACAAGGATGTTGTGCTTGCAAAGGTCGCTGCGATTCAGAGATGTCTGAAAAGAATAAAAGAGACCACAAGATTAGACCCGAACAGTATTGATGATATAGATAAACAGGATATTTTTATCTTAAATCTCCAGAGAGCAGTACAGGCAGCTATAGACCTTGCAACACATATTGTGGCGTCAGAGGGACTCGGTCTGCCCGATACCATCAAGGATAATTTCAAATTTCTTAAGAACGCCGGCATAATAAATGAAGAGCTTACACTAAGAATGGAATCAATGGTTGGCTTCAGGAACATAGCAATTCATGATTATCAGACAATTGATAGAGATATTTTAAAATCAATCCTCTCTAACAACCTTAAGGATATAGAAGACTTTTACACGACTGTACTGCTTCACTTCAAGGTTGCAGCAGCCCAGTAGTCTATCGATTTTTCAACAGTTTTGATATCATCAGGATCAAGCCTAACCGTAACTTTTCCTGGATTTCCTGATGATCTGAAATGATTCCATGTCGTGCAATATGCCCTACCCACTATGCCTCTTTCTGTCGATTTTATAGTATGAAAAGCTTAATGGAGCATCAGGTATTTCGAAGCTAAATATCAGGGACTTCCTGATTGTACAAAAATGGTAAATAGGGTATTACTAAGAAGTTCATAAGAAAAGCCACACACCCTCACCCTTGCCCTCTCCCCTCAAGGGAGAGGGGACTTAAGCATTGCCCCTCCCTTGAGGGGAGGGGATAAAGGGGAGGGTGTTTAAATGTGTCCTTACTTATGAACTCCTTAGTAATTAAGCATGGATTCAAAATTGACGGCCTCGTAAAAAGTGTCATTGCGAACGAAGTGAGGCAATCTCGTTTTTGAACCCCATTGAAAACAATAGATTGCTTCGTCACTCCTTATTGAATTGCATACTTGACAACCCTCCATGTTATTGATAGCATTGCAAGTGTAGTGCATCTATAAGGAGATAACACCATGATGTTGGCATGTAATATGCTCATTCATTCATTCATTGTCCATCTTTGGCAAAAAC
>Ga0315292_10000276_pt1 | contig 22758 bp, 16 predicted proteins | sample YL17G13_0_MG_FD_204029 | JGI IMG/M metagenome (GOLD analysis project Ga0315292, IMG submission 204029) | Sediment microbial communities from Yellowstone Lake, YNP, Wyoming, USA - YL17G13_0 | ecosystem: Environmental > Aquatic > Freshwater > Lake > Sediment | place: USA: Wyoming | collected... | reverse complement strand
GGTGCCGGCATCGGTGCGATACAGGGTCGAGCCCTGCCCGCAGGGGCCGGCATCGCAGTGGGCCACGAGGGCATAGGTGACGCCGGCCGCGCTGGCGAGGTCGGTTACGGCACCGCCGAGCCCGATCTGGTTCCAGGTGTCGCCGCCATCGTGGGTGGCCCAGAGCACCGGGCCGAACGCCCAGCCGTTCTGGGCATCGCCGAACCGGATGCGGCTCACCCCGTCGGGGCCACCGCCCTGGCCGTCGGCGTCACCACTCTGGTCAACCGACGACAGTGTCACGGGTGGTGCCGGTCGATGGACCCAGGTACGACCCCCATCGTCGGTCGCCGCCAACGACGCACAGGGCGCGGCCGGGCCGGTGGTGTCGGTCGTGGAGCCGGGACATGGCGATGCGCCGAGCACGAACCCCTGGTTGGCCGACACGAACGTCACCGAGGTCGCGACGAACCCGGCCGGGACCGGTCCGCCCGAGGTAGCGCCGGGCGGCGCGGTGGTGGCCGTCGCGCCGTTGCCGGTGGCCGAAGGTGATCCGCCGCCGGACGAACTGCATGACGCCACCAACGTGATGGCGACGGCCGCGACGGCGATGCGCGCGAGGCTCGACAGGGGCATCGAGCGGAACGGCGGGGCGAGGCGCATACCTCATCTCTAGTGCATCGGCCGCGTGTACCCATGCCAGGCCGATTGGGCCGATCAGCCAGACCGTGTCGATCAAGCCGACCAGGGTTCTCGGTGATCGGCCCGTCCAGGTCAGGTCATGGTCGACAGGCTGAGCGCGAAGTCACCGGCGGGGTCGGTCATCCATCGCTCGACCTGCAGGCCGGCCCCGGCGAGCTCGGCCTCGACCCCGTCGCGGCGGAACTTGGCGCTGATCTCGGTGCGCACCTCCTCGTCGGCGGCGAAGTCGACGGTCAAGTCGAGGGCGCCGATGTGCACCCGCTGCTCGCTCGTCGACCGCAACCGCATCTCGATCCACTCACGGTCCGCGTCGAACCGGGCCACGTGGACGAACCGGTCGAGATCGAAGTCGGCGGCGAGCTCACGGTTCATCACCCGCAACACGTTGAGGTTGAACTCGGCGGTCACGCCGGCGGCGTCGTCGTAGGCCGCCTCGAGTCGGTCGACGGCCTTTACCAGGTCGGTGCCGAGCAGCAGGCTGTCACCGGGCACCATGCCGCCGGTGAGGTCGGCGAGGAACTGCTTGCGCTGATCGGGCGTGAAGTTGCCGATCGTGCTGCCGAGGAAGGCGATCATGCGTCGGCCACCGCGGGGCAGGTGCCCGAGATGGCGGTCGAAGTCGCCGACCACGGCGTGCACCTCGACGCCGGGGTACTCGTGGCGGACCGCGGCGGCCGCCGCTCGCAGGGTCGACTCGCTGATCTCGAACGGGCAGAAGCGACGGAGCTGCCCGGCGCGAGCGAAGGCGTCGAGCAGCACCCGGGTCTTGTCGGACGTGCCCGACCCGAGCTCGACGAGGGTGTCGGCGCAGCTGGAGACCACGATGTTGTCGGCTTCGGCGCGCAGGATCGTGCGCTCGGCCTCGGTGGGGTAGTACTCCGGCAGTCGGGTGATCTGATCGAAGAGGTCGCAGCCGTGGTCGTCGTAGAACCACTTCGGCGGGAGCTCCTTGGGTGTGGCGCCGAGTCCGCGCCGCACATCGGCTCGCAGCGCGTCGTCGAGGTCGGTCGGGCCCATCAGCACGTCGATGGTGACCGCCGGGGTGTCGGCTTCGGTCATGGCGGTTCTCCGGTCAGATCGAGGTGAGCTCGACGCCCGAAGCGTCGATGCGGAGCAGGGTGTGATCGGCGACGGGCGCCCATCCGATGTCGTCGTCGTAGGGCTCGGAGGCGATCTCGATGCCGTCACCATCGGGGTGCGCGCGCAGGTGCAGCGAATTGGCCAGGCAGGTCGCGAGCATCTGTGTGCCGTCGGTGAGCACGACGTTGTAGCGGCCCCCCTGGCGGGCGAGGGGCACGAGCACGTCGGTCAGAGCGTCGGCCGCGTGGGCGCCGGTGGCGATGCGATCGAGGATCAGGCCGAACAGCACCTCGCTGTCGGCGTCACCTTCGAGGGCTTCCTGGCGATCGGGGGAGAGCGCGGCGACGAGTTCGTCGCGACGTCCGTCGCGGTAGCCCTCGACGAACCCGTTGTGGGCGAAGAGCCACCGACCCGACACGAACGGCGCGTTGCCGGCCACCTCGGTGGGCGAGCCCGGCGACTTGAGCCGCACGTGGGCGAGAAACCGGCCGGCTTCGAGTCCCTCGATCGCCGCCAGGCCGATCTCGTCGTCGGGCATTGGGGTGGCCGAGCGGTAGCGGAACGGATCGGGTTGGTCGTCGATGTACCAGCCGAGCCCCCAGCCGTCGGGGTTCGTGCATCCGCTCGACTGCTGGCGGGCGTCGGTGCACTGGCGCAGGAGCGAGTGAGGCGTGCACACGATCAGGTCGGCGACGGGCCGCGGCCGGCCCCAGTAGGCGAGCAGGCGGCACATGGTCAGGCGTCCCGGGCGGCACGGAAGCCGGCGAAGATCTGGCGGCGGTCCCGGAGGGGAGTCGGGCGGCACATGGTCAGGCGTCCCGGGCGGCGCGGAAGCCGGCGAAGATCTGGCGGCGGATCGGGTAGTCCCAGTTGCGGAACGTGCCGCGGACAGCGACCGGGTCGGTGGCCCACGACCCGCCGCGCAGCACCTTGTAGTCGTCGCCCCAGAAGACCTCGGAATACTCGGCGTAGGGCCAAGCCTCGAACCCGGGGTACGGCTGCAGGCTCGACGAGGTCCATTCCCACACGTCGCCGATCATGGCCAGGCAGCCCCACGGGCTGGTGCCGGCCGGGTGGCTGGCGACCGGGTCGGGGCCGGCCCGACGCTGGCCCAGGTTGGCATGGTCGCCGGTGGCCTCGTCGGCGCCCCACGGCCAGACCTGCTGTCCGTGCTGCGGGTGCCAGGTGGCGGCCTTCTCCCACTCGGCCTCCGTCGGCAGGCGCTTGCCCGCCCCGCGGGCGTAGGCGTCGGCCTCGTACCAGCAGACGTGCTGCACCGGCTCGTCGAGGTGCCGGGCCAGATCGAGACGCTCACCAAAGCGAAGCACCGACCAGGCGCCGTCGCCTTCGGCTCGCCAGAACTGGGGGTGGCCGAGCTGCTCCTGGGTGCGCCAGGCCCAGCCGGGCCCCGTCCAGAGTCGGGCGTCGTCGTAGCCGCCGGCGTCGATGAACTCGAGGTAGCACCGGTTGGTGACCGGCACCGTGTCGATCAGGAACGGGGGCAGATCGATGTGATGGGCGCCGCGCTCGTTGTCGTAGGCCCAGGCCGTCGTCGACGTGCCCATGGTGAACGGCCCGCCGTCGACCAGACGCATCTCGGGCAGTTGCACTTCGGACGGCGGCGGCGCCTGCATATCGCGGCCGTAGGCGGCGACGCCGACAGGGCCGGGTCCGGTGACCGGGGACGGCCGCGTGGCCCGCTCGCCTCGCAGTTGATGGGTGGCCAGCACCGTCTCATCGTGTTGATGCTCGTGCTGCAGCACCATGCCGTAGACGAACCCGTTGACCAGCAGCCGCGAGGCCGGGTCGTCGAAGTCGGTGCGGCCGAGCAGGTCGAGCACATCGCCGCGGACCCGGGCGAGGTACTCGCGGGCCTCGACCGGGCCGAGGATGGGCAGTGACGACCGTTGCCAACGAGGGTGCTCGAAAGCGTTGTAGAGATCGTCGAGCGCCGGATCGAGCGGTGGCCGCCCATCGAGCCGGCGGAGCAGCCAGAGCTCCTCGTAGTTGCCGATGTGGGCGAGGTCCCAGACGAAGGGCGACATGAGGGGCGACACCTGCGCCTGCTGATCGGCGGGGGTCAGGCCGTCCATCAGCCCGAGGGTGCGGGCGCGGGCCGCCTCGAGTTGACGGGCGATGTGCTCGGCATTGAACACGCTTTCCGTCGTCTCGGTGGTGCTCATCGCCGGTCGAGCTGCAGTTCGGCGCGGTCGTGCCCGCGCCCGTCCGGTCGAGTGAGGTCGACGGGAGGGAAGAGCTCGCCGTCGAGCCGCCAGGCGTCGAGTCGGTCATCGGCTGGCGAGCGCCCCTGGCTGATCCAACGGTCGTCGTACTCGGCGACGAGGTCCCGGAGCCCGGCGGAGACGCCGGCGGTCGACAATGCCTCGGCGGCGAGGGCGAACACGGCGCGGGCGCTGCGGGCGAGGTCGGGGTGACCGAGGCCGAGTTGGGCGGCATCGACCCAGAGGTCGGTCGTCTCGCCGATGGCCTGGGCGACCTCGTCGGCCACCGACGGGTCGGTGAGCAGCGCGCTGGTGACGGCCAGGGCGACCTGCCAGGAGGGCGAGGGCAGGGCATCGAACATCCGGAGCTCGAGCCAGCCCTTGGGCCGCACCGGCGGGAACAGCGTGGTCAGGTGATACGCGAGGTCGCCGATGGTCGGCCAGCCGAGCTCGTGGCCACGCCCCAGCCACTCGCCGAAGCTCAACGGTTGGAGCATCGGGATGTACCCGCCGTCGTCGGTGCAGATCAACATGACGCGAGCCTCGAGCGCGTACTCGAACCACGCGTCGACCGGTGCCTGGTCTCGGCCCACCGGCGCCGATCGGGTCGGGTCGAGGGCCCACCAGGCCCGCAGCCGACTCGACTGCCAGCCGCTCGGGATACCGTCGGCGAACGGCGAGTTGGCGAAGCTGGCGATGAGCGTGGGGCCAAGACGATTGGCGAGTTGCCACCGGGCCTCGGTCTGGGCCGGGGGTCCGAGGCCGACGTTGACCTGGATCGCCGCCGTGTTGCACATCATCGTGCGCCCGGCCGACCCGAGCTGGTCGAAGTACTGCTCCATCGCCCGGTAGCGGGGGGCGACGGCCACCCGTTCGGGCCGTCGCACCGGGTCGGCCCCGAGGGCCAGCAGTTCGACCCGCTGCTCGCCGCAGGCCCGATCGACGAGGGCGAGGTCGGCGGCGGCTGCAGCACACACCTCGTCGATCGAGTGGAACGGAGCCGAGCTGAGCTCGAGTTGGCCGCCCGGCTCGAGGGTGAGCTGGCCGCCGCCAGGGAGAGGGGCGAGGCATTCGATCAGAGCCGTGGCCTCGTCGATGGCGAGTCGATGCTCACGTCCGTTCTGGCTGGTGAGCCACTCGAGCTCGATCCCCAGCCCGTGGGGATCGCTGACCGGGCCGAAGACGTGCTCGGCGACGTGGTCGCGGACGTCGCCCGGTCGCAGGATGGGGCGTGGTGACGGCACGGTTAGATGTGCCCGAACCGGGCTTCGACCCATTCGGGGTCGCGGACGGCCGGAAAGCGCAGGCAGTCGTACGGCTGGACGTGCGAGGTTGGCTGGGAGTGTGAGGCCTCGCCCATCGGCCCTCGATTCTGGTGCTGGTCGGAACGGAGCCGGAGGATCCGTGCGCCATACGGTAGCGAGCACGGCTCGAGAACGGCGGCCCGAGTGGCATGGGCCTGTCTCGTGACTCGACCGATCCTCGCCCCGGCCGATCGCGGACGAGATCGTGGCATCCTGGGCCTGACGCCCACCATGGAGTACTGCACATGGCTCTCGATCCGAACCGCTGGACGCTCAAGACCCAGGAGGCGGTCAACGCCGCCATCGAACTGGCCCGTGGCAATGCCAATCCCGAGGTCGTGCCCAACCATCTGCTGATCGCCCTGCTCGGGCAGGAGGACAGCGTGGTGCTCCCCGTCCTGGCGAAGGTCGGCGTCTCGCTGCCCACCCTGCGCGACGCGGCCGAGAACAAGGTGGCCGAGCTGTCGAAGGCCCACGGCGGCGAGTCCCGGATGAGTCGCGATCTCACCGCGCTGTTCGACCGGGCCGATGCGGCCAAACGGGACCTGCACGACGAGTACCTCTCGACCGAGCACCTGCTGCTCTCGTTCGGCGATGTCCTGCCGGTCAGCCGTGACGATCTGCTGCTGGCCCTGGCCCAGGTACGTGGCAACCACCGGGTCACCAGTCAGAACCCCGAAGAGCAGTACCAGGCCCTCGAGAAGTACGGACGCGATCTGACCGACGCCGCCCGCGCCGGCGAGCTCGATCCGGTGATCGGCCGCGACGAGGAGATCCGCCGGGTGATCCAGGTGCTGTCGCGCCGCACCAAGAACAACCCGGTGCTGATCGGCGAGCCCGGCGTCGGAAAGACGGCCATCGTCGAGGGTCTGGCGCGGCGCATCGTCGAGGGCGACGTGCCCGAGACGCTCAAGAACAAACGGGTGATCTCGCTCGACCTGTCGAGCATGGTGGCCGGGGCCAAGTACCGCGGCGAGTTCGAGGAGCGGCTCAAGGCCGTGCTCAAGGAGATCGGCGACAGCGACGGCGAAGTCGTGCCCTTCATCGACGAGATGCACACCGTGGTCGGCGCCGGCGCCGGGGGTGAGGGCGCCATGGACGCCGGCAACATGCTCAAGCCCATGCTCGCCCGGGGCCAGCTCCGCATGATCGGCGCCACCACGCTCGACGAGTACCGCAAGTACGTCGAGAAGGACGCCGCCCTCGAGCGCCGTTTCCAGCAGGTCATGGTCGGCGAGCCGACGGTCGAGGACACGATCGCCATCCTGCGGGGGCTGCAGGAGCGCTACGAGGTCCATCACGGCGTGCGCATCCAGGACGCCGCTCTCGTCGCCGCCGCCGTGCTGTCGGACCGCTATCTCACCGGCCGGTTCCTGCCCGACAAGGCCATCGATCTGATCGACGAGGCGGCCAGCAAGCTGCGGATCGAGATCGACTCGATGCCCACCGAGATCGACGTGGTCGAGCGCCGCATCCGCCAGCTCGAGATCGAGCAGGTGGGACTGGCCAAGGAGACCGACCCGGCCTCGGAGGATCGCCTCGCCACCCTCGTGAAGGAGCTGGCCAACCTGCGGGAGCAGGCCGACGCCATGCGGGCCCACTGGCAGGGTGAGAAGGACGCCATCGAGCGGATCCGAGAGCTCAAGCAGCAGCTCGAGGACCTGCGCAGCGAGCTCGAGCGCGAGACCGACCTCACGAAGCAGGCCGAGATCATCAACGGTCAGATGCCCGATCTCGAGCGACAGGTCGACGAGGCGACGGCGGCCCTCGACGAGCTCCAGGCCTCGGAGAAGATGCTCAAGGAGGAGGTCGATGAAGAAGACATCGCCGAGGTCATCAGCAAGTGGACCGGCGTGCCCGTCTCGCGACTGATGGAAGGCGAGATGCAGAAGCTCGTCCGTCTCGAGGCGGTGCTGCACGAGCGGGTGATCGGTCAGGACGAGGCGGTGCGGGCCGTCGCCAACGCGATCCGTCGCAGCCGCGCCGGGCTGTCCGACCCGCATCGGCCGATCGGCAGCTTCCTGTTCCTCGGCCCGACCGGTGTCGGCAAGACCGAGTTGGCCCGTTCGCTCGCCGACTTCCTCTTCGACGACGAGCGGGCGATGGTGCGCATCGACATGAGCGAGTACATGGAGAAGTTCTCCGTGAGCCGGCTGATCGGCGCGCCGCCCGGCTATGTCGGTTACGACGAGGGAGGGCAGCTCACCGAACTGGTGCGGCGCCGGCCCTATGCCGTGGTGTTGCTCGACGAGATCGAGAAGGCCCACCCCGATGTGTTCAACGTGCTGCTGCAACTGCTCGACGACGGGCGCCTCACCGACGGTCAGGGTCGCACGGTCGACTTCACGAACGTCGTGCTGATCATGACGTCGAACCTGCGCGGCGACCCGCTCGACTTCTTCAAGCCTGAGTTCATCAACCGGGTCGACGACATCGTGCGGTTCCGTGAGCTGACCGAAGACGACCTGCGCCACATCGTCGAGATCCAGCTCGACATCCTCAAGCAGCGCCTGGCCGCTCGCCGCATCATCCTCGAGGTCACCGAGGTCGCCGAGGACGCCCTGGCTCGCGAGGGCTTCGACCCGGCGTTCGGCGCCCGGCCCCTCAAGCGGCTGATCCAGCGCGAGATCGGAGACCAGTTGGCAATGGCGCTGATCGAGGGACGGTTCGGCGACGGCGACACGGTGCTCGTCGGGGTCGGCGACACCGGCGAGATCGTGCTGCAGGGGACGAAGACGGCGGCAACCTCGAGTTGACCCGGATCGGGATGCGGCGGGCCCACCGGTCCCGCCGAGCGGTCGAGGTCTCTCGATTCTCGTCACCGAGCGTCTATGGTCTCCTCGTGGATCTGCGGCAGTCGGAGGCTCGGTCCGCCCCCGTCGGCCCATGACGGCGACCACCGTGGTCGGCGACCAGCCCGGGTCCGAATCGTCCGAGTCGACCGGGTCGACCGGGTCGACCACGGCGGCGAGCGCCGGTCCCACCGTCCGACGGTTCGGTCTGTGGCTGCTGGTGATCACCGCGGTGGCCCTGGTCGTGCGGTTGGCCTATGTCTGGTTCGTCTACCGATACCGGACCATCGGCGGCGACCCCGTCTACTACCACCTCGGCGGCAACCTCCTGGCCGACGGCCAGGGCTTCATCAACCCGCTGAGCCAAGCCCGGGGCGTCATCGAGCAGGGAGCCGATCACCCGCCCGTCTACATCGTCTACCTTGCGGTGTTCTCGCTGATCGGGATCCGGTCGATCACCGGGCACATGCTCGTGTCCTGCCTGCTCGGCGCTGCTTCGGTGACCGTGGGAGGCCTCGCCGGCCGTCGCATCGCCGGCCCGCGGATGGGGCTGATCGCCGCCGCCCTGATGGCGGTTTACCCGAACGTGTGGCGCTTCGACGCCATGGTGCTGTCGGAGACGATGGTGATCTTTCTCGTCAACGTCACGATCCTGCTGGCCTACCGGTACCTCGACGGTCCGAGCGTGGGCCGCCTGGCTCTCGTGGGGTTGGCTGTGGCCCTGTGCGCCCTCACCCGATCCGAGTTGGTGCTGCTCGCCATCTTCCTCGTGGTGCCGCTCGCCCTGCTGACCCGGAGCCGGCCGTGGCGCGTTCGACTGGCCTGGTTGGCGGTCGCCGCCCTGGTGTGCACGGCCGCCCTGGCCCCGTGGGTTGGTTACAACCTGCACCGGTTCGACCGGCGCGTGTTGCTGTCGGGCCAGGTCGAGGCGACCTTCGCGGTGGCCAACTGCGACCCCGTCTACTACGGGCCGAACATCGGCTACTGGGACTTCGACTGCGGGCTCTTCACCCTCGAACGCGAGGGGGTGGTCATTCCCCAGACCAACGACGGTGCCCGCGAGCAGCTGATGCTCGACAACGCGATCGACTACGTCAAGGCGCACCCGAAGCGATGGGCGGTGGTCGAAGGCGTGCGCCTCGCCCGGATCTTCAACGTGTGGGACCCCGACAGCGCCACGGCCATAGACGAATGGGTCGAAGGCAATCCGCGGTGGGTGGCGCGACTGTCGCTCGTGAGCCTGTGGCCCATGTTGATCGGGTCGGTCATCGGGGTCGTCGTGTTGCGACGGCGCCGCATTCCGGTCTTCCCTCTGCTCGCGCCGTGCGCCACCGTCATCGTGACCGTCCTGCTGTTCTACGCGTCGGGACGGTTCCGGGCATCGGCCGAGGGCGCGCTCTGCCTGATGGCCGCGGTGGCCGTCGAAGCCGGATGGCTGTGGTTCCGTAGCCGGGGCGCGCCGACGACGGTCGCCGAGACGACCGCGCCCGCGGCTGCCATGACCGCCCCGTGAGCCCACCGGTCTCGCCCGGGCGGCGCTTCTGGTGGGCCCTCGGGTTGATCTGCGTGGGGGCGGCCGCTCTGCGGTTCGGCTATGTGGCCGCGGCCAAGCCGAACCAGGAGTTGCTCGGCGACCAGATCTACTACTCGGCCCAGGCCCGCACCATCGCCGAGGGCAACTGGTTCGACGAGCCGCTGCAACCGGGTCGACCGGCGGCCGACCACCCGCCGCTCACCGCCCTGGTGATGGCCCCGGCCGCCGCCGTCGCCCCCGGCTCGGTGATGGCTCAGCGCTATCTCATGGCCGCCTACGGCGTGGGGGCGGTCGCCCTGATCGGCCTGTTGGGTCGCAAGGTGGCCGGTCGGCGAGTCGGGTTGCTCGCCGCCCTGATCGCCGCCGTGTACCCGGGCCTGTGGGTCAACGACGCCCTGGTGATGAGCGAGACGGTCACCGTGGCGACGCTGGCGCTGGCCATGCTGGCCAGCTACCGCTTCGCCGACCGACCCACGTGGCGGCGCGCGGCCGTCATGGGCCTGGCCACGGGTGTGGCCATGTTGGCGAGGGCCGAGCTCGTGCTGTTGATCCCGATGGTCATCATCCCCTTGGCCTGGTGGGCGCGAGGCGACGGCGACGGCGACGGCGACGGCGACGGCGACGATGCCGGGGCCCGGCGGGCGGCGCCGAAGGCGCGGCTCGCCCTCGGCGCGGTGGCGATCGCGGGCGCGCTGGTGGCGCAGGCGCCGTGGGTCGCCTACAACGCGGCGCGTTTCGACCGGCCCGTACTGTTCTCGACGAACGACGGGCTGACCTGGATCGGCGCCAACTGCGCCGACACCTACTACGGCGGTGGGATCGGCTTCTGGTCGCTCAACTGCGGCCTGACCGGGTTGGCGAGCGCCCCACCGCAGGCCGATCAGTCGGTGAGGTCGGCCCACCTCCGTTCGCTCGGAAACTCGTACCTACGCGATCACCTCGATCGGCTCCCGACCGTGGTGGTCGCGCGGCTCGGTCGCGGACTCGGGGTGTGGCACCCGGATCAGATGGTGTACCTCAACCGGGGCGAGGGACGCGAGGGCACGGTGTCGTGGTTGGCCATCTACACCTACTGGGCGCTCGCCCCGCTGGCCGTCATCGGGGCGGTCATCCTGCGGCGCCGCCGAACGATGGTCTGGCCGCTCGTCGCCCTCGTGGGCATCTCGGTCATGGTCATCGCCGCCTTCTACGGCATCGCCCGGTTCCGGCTGCCGGCCGAGCTGGCCATCGTGGTGCTGACGGCGGTCGCCATCGCCGCCGCGGCTGAGGCCCTGAGGACGCGATTCGCCCTCAGGGGTGTGCGGCGATCTCCGACAGTCTCGGGATCAGCCAATTGAGGACATAGTCGGTTCCGGCGCCCTCGAAGTGGGTGCCGTCCGGCCGTATCGGCTGACCGTCGATCTGCTCGACGCAGACGTGGTCGGGGCACACGAAGGCTTCGACGTCGACCACCCGGACCCGGGGTCGGGACGCGGCGACGTCGCGGATGACCCGGTTGAAGCAGTCCAGCCGGTCGAGGTCGTCGCCGGCCGCCCGCTCGGTCGCCGTGGCGATGACCACGGTCGCGCCGGTCGAGCCAAGCACATCGACGGCGTTCTGGAGCTTGGCCGCGAGGTAGTCGTCAAACCGGGCCTCGCAAGGATGGGTCCACACTCCGTCGACTTCTCGGTCGGAGCCGGCGGTTCCGTTGAGCATCAGGTACGACACGTCGGGCTTCAGCTGGGTGACCGAGTCGGCCCATCGCATATCGCACATGGGGAAGCTGTTGTCGGACAGGATCCGGCCGTCCGCGAGCCGGATCCGGCCGGGAGTGAACTGACACCCGGGAAGCGCCGCGCTGCCGGCAACCACACCGAGGTCACCCTGGATCTGGTCGAGTCGCTGACCGAGGAAGAAGGCGACCGAGTCGCCGGCGATCATGATCCGTGGTGTCCGCGTGACCCCGGTCCCCGCGACCTGGGCCGTTTCGGCGCCGGCGGCCGCCTCGATCGACCGGTCGGCCGCCGTCACGCTCTCGAGCACCGTCGGAGGGCGCGTGGCCCCGTTCGTGGTCACCAGCAGGACGATCACCAGCGCCCCGACGACGGCCGGCGTCAACACGCGGATCCCCCATCCCCGCAGGGCGCCGGCCCGGATCGGCTGCTCGAGCAGGTGGTACGACACGACGGCGATCCCGACGCTCACGCCCACTCGCAGTGCGAAGAGCGGCCAGCCTCCGAACCCGACGCGTTGGCGGTCGAGCACCAGGAACACCGGCCAGTGCCAGAGATACAGTCCGTAGCTGATCAGGCCCAGGAACCGCAGCGGCGCCACCGAAAGGACGGTGGCGAGGCGGTCCGGCCGGGGATGGGCGACGGCGGCGATGACGGCGGCGACCGACAGCCCGCACGCGAAGAGCCCGCCGCGATAGAGGACCATCGACCGGCCGTCGCCGATGGTCCAGGCGACGGCCAGGACGGCGGCGCCGATCCATCCCGACACCTCGACGGCGAGGCGGCGGCGAGGCGACCGGGCCGGGCCCTTCCAGGCCAGCCAACAGGCGAGGGTGGCGCCGATGAGGATTGCCGCCGCCCGCGTGTCGGTGCCCAGGTAGACCCGTTCGATCGTCGACGGGCCCGCCAGCCTGACCATCGTCACGAACGACAGCAGCACCATCGCCGCCGATACGAAGAACAGCGATCGGGGCCCTCGCCGCGCCGATCCGTTCGATCGCCGCCCGGGCCGGAGCACCAAGAAGGCGACGAAGGGCCAGATCACATAGAACTGCTCCTCGATGGCGAGGCTCCACATGTGCTCGAGCGGTGAGGGTGTGGAGAAGAGGTCCCAGTAGCCGACATTCGAGGCGATGGCATGCCAGTTGGCGACGTAGAGCATGGTCGCCAACCCGTCGGCGCGGATCTGGGCGAGCTGGTCGGGCTCGGCGAACACGGCGGCATACACCGCGACGCCGGCGAGCAGCCCGCCGAGGGCCGGCAGCAGACGGCGGGCCCGGCGAGCCCAGAAGCGCTTCAGGTCGATCTGGCCCTTGTCCCGCCGTTCGCTCAGCAGCAGCGAGGTGATGAGGTACCCGGACAGCACGAAGAACAGGTCGACGCCGAGGAACCCACCGCCGAGCAGCTGGCCGTGGAACAGCAGGACCCCGGCGACGGCGGCACCCCGGAGCCCGTCGAGCGCCGGGATGTGCCGGAGCAGGGGTGTGCCGTCGAACCCCTCGCGCCGATCGCTCTCGGGGGGATCGAATCGATCCGGCCCGGTCGGGGTCAGATGGTCGGGCCCGGGCATGTCGCCGGTCTCGTCGGGTGTCGGGCGCGCCTCGATGTCGGTCGGGTCAGCTCGGGGACCGGAGCTGAAGACCGGCTTCATGATCCGGGGTCACGCCCGCTGCTGTCTGACGCGGCGTTGACGATCTGCTGGAGCAGCCAGTCGTTCCATAGTGTCGCCCCGGTCTGTGGGCTCACGTGCACGCCGTCGAGGCGCAGCGACTTGCCCGGACCGGTCAGGTAGCCGCCCAGGTCGATCTTGACCGCGTAGTCCGGATGGACGGCGACGGTCTGGTCGACCAGCGCGTTGTACAGCTCGACGCGGCGGGCATTGGTGGCGTTGTTCTCCTTGGTGTTCGGCGCGAGGGTCAGCCACACCACCTTGGCGGCGCCGGCGGTGTGGAGGGTCTCCGTGGCGGCGTTCATCTCGGACCGGAGGTAGTCGCGGTAGACCTCGTCCTCGATGGTCTGCCAGCCGGTGAACACTCCGGGCACCCGGCGGGGGAGCGTGTCCCAGAAGCCGGCATAGACGATGGCTCGGTCGACGCCGCCCGCAGGAATCGTCTCCGGCCAGGCGGTGGTCCAGTCGCAGTGCTCGACCGAGCCGGGCGGCCCCTTGTCGGATGTCGTGAAGCCTTTGAGCTCCCCGTGCCGCGAGATCGTGCAGCCCAACCGCGACCAGTCACCGGCGATCTGTAGGCCGGGACCGGCGTTGCCGGCGCCGACGGCCAGCATCAGCGCCGTCGAGTCGCCGAAGAACGCGAGCGAGAGCGGACGCGGCGCCGCGGGGGCGGCGACCGCGGCGGGATCCACCGGGGCGGGGATCGCCGTGGCGGCTGTCTCGGTCAGCTGGTCGAGGCTGGCCTGGGCACCGGCGTAGTCGATGGCTGTCGCCGGGGACGTCCTCGATCCGATCAGGCACAGGAGCAACACGAGGGTGAGCGCCGGCGCCACGAGCAGGGCCGGACGCGGCCGGACCCATCGGGCCTCGCGGATGGGCCATTCGAGCAGCCGACCCGACAGCGACGCCAGCACGAGGGTGCCGACCACGGTGGCCAGCGAGACGAGCCACGCGGTGATGCCCGCTTCGCGCATGGCCATCAGCAGCGGCCAGTGGATGAGGTACACCGCATAGGAGATCAGGCCGAGCCACAGCAGCGGCTTGATCGAGAGCGCCCGTTCGAACGATCCGCCCCGGGTGGCGGCGAGGATCACCGCCGCGGACAGCAGCGCGATGGCGGCCAGTCCACCCTCGAAGTAGAGCGAGGTGTAGACGTCGGTCCGGAACATGAGGAACACCAGAGCCAAGGCGGACGCCACCCCGACGGGTCGGATCCAGGAGCGGATGCGATCGAGGGGCCAGATGGCGGTGGCGACGGCGAGCAGGCCACCGATCAGCAGCTCGGCGGCCCGGGAGAACGTCGAGTAGTACACGACGAGCTGATCACCCGAGTTCAGCCCGATGTAGATCAGGCTCACGGCGAGCAGCCCCCCGAGCAGGATCCCGACGCTGAAGATGCTGGACCGCTTCCAGCGCAGCACCCCCCACACGGCGAGCGGGTAGACGAGGTAGAACTGCTCCTCGATGGCGAGGGACCAGAAGTGCAGCACCGGCGATGTCTCGGTGCTGGCGCCGTAGGCGCTGCCCGTGAAGAGGAACCGCCAGTTGGCGACGTACAGCAACGCGGCGGTGATGTCGCCGGAGATGGTCCTCGTCATCCACGCCGTGACCAGCCAGAGGGCGGAGATGGCCACCAGCACCACCAGAGCGGCGGGCATGAGGCGGCGGAACCGACGCACCCAGAACCTCCGCAGGCTGATGCCGCCGGTGTGGGCGTGGTCGAGCAGCAGCAGCCGCGTGATCAGGAACCCCGAGAGCGTGAAGAACATGCTCACGCCGAGGAACCCGGCCGGCAGTGCGTCGGGCCAGAGGTGGTAGATGACGACGGCGGCCACGGCGATGGCCCGCAGCCCGTCGAGGCCCGGCATGTGACCTTTCGCCGGTTGGGGCCCTGCCGCTCGGACGCGCGTCAATAGGCTGGTACCCGGCACGTCGCAAGCATAGGGTCGTCGGCAGCTCGGCGGGGATCGCCCCGCTCCGTGGGTGCCGGCGGACCGCCAGTGGGTGCCGGCGGGTGCCGGCCGGGCCCGCGAGGTCCTGCAGTACGCTGCACGAATGGCCGACCTGCTCGCCGCTGCCGGCGAGCCGTCGTCCAGCGGTCAGACCGGGGTCGGCGACCACCCGTCTCCGCCGGCTCCGCGGGGTCCCCGCCGGTGGCCGGGACGATCGCTCTTCGACCGGGCCACCGGCATCGTCCTGGCGGTCTTCGCCGTCAGTCGCCTGGCGGCCCTGCTGGCCGGGGTCCGCTTCGACACCGAATGGGTCTCGACGTCCTGGCAGATCGCCGACACCGAACTCTTGCGCAATCGGCTGTTCGAGACCGTCTGGTACGGCCATTCCCAGCCGCCTGTGCTCAACACCGCCATTGGCCTGGCGCTGAAGTACTCGCCCCTGTCGCTCACCGGCACCTTCTTCGTGATCTACACCGTTCTCGGAGTGGTGCTCACCATTGCCCTGGTCGATCTGCTGCGCCGACTCGGCACGTCTCGGGTCACCCAGGTGGTGGTCACCTCGTTGGTGATCGTGAGTCCGCCGGTCGTCCTCTATGGCCACTGGCTCTCCTATGAGTTCCCGACGGCGGTCGGCCTGGTGGTGATCGTCGATCTCCTCGCCGCCTACGTCGGCCGCCCGAAGGCGTCGACCCTGGCCGCCCTCATGGGTGTGACGACGGCGTGCATCCTGACCCGCTCCCTGCTGCACCCTGCGCTGTTCCTGATGGTCCTGGCCGTGGCGCGGCTCGCCCGCCGGCCCGATTCGACGCGTCGAGCCGTGATCCTCGCCGTCGTGCTGCCCGGCCTCGTCCTGAGCGTGTTCGTCGTGCGCAACCTGGTGCTGTGGGGCCAGCCCAGCCTGTCGTCGTGGTCGGGGATGAACCTGGCCCATGCCGTGCTGCCCGGCACCTCGATCGATCACCGGTCGGAGTTGGTCGCCCAGGGCAGGCTGAGCCCGCTGGCGTTGCGGCGCACGTTCCAGGACTACGACGAGTACGTCTCGGCGGTTCCCCCGTGCGTGGTCGAGCACCCGGAGGTCGCCGAGGTCGCCCGGCCCAAGAAGGGCAGCGGGGCCACCAACTTCGACTACGAGTGCTTCCTCCCCGTCTTCGACCGCTACCAGGACGATGCCCTGAAGTCGATCTGGATCGACCCCGCGGCGTACGCCCGTCAGGAGCTGTTCGCCTCGTACCTGTTCTTCGGGCCGAGTGACCGCTACGACGCCGTCCGGGGCAACCAGGCCCGGCTCGGACCGTTGAACGAGCTCTACGAGCGACTGAACCTGGTGGTGAAGGTGCGGCCCGTCGTGACGAGCGACCCCCTGTTCGGCAAGGGCCTCGGCGACCAGGGCCGGCCCCGCTTCAGGCTGCCGGTCAGCCTGGTCGCCATCGCCACCACCTTCGCGGTGATCGGCGCCGCCGCGGTGGCGGCCTGGCGCTGGGCCCGATCGGGGGCCACCACGACCCGCGTGGTCATCGCCGTGATCGGGGGCATCGTCGTGTTCGTGATGGTCTTCGGCAACGCCTTCGAGGTCGGCGAGAACCAGCGGTTCCGGTTCCTGGTCGAGCCGCTGGTGTGGGTGGTGGTCGGGTTCCTGGTCGACCGGGCCGTTCGCCGGCGGCGGGCCGTTCGTCCGTCTCCGGGCTGACGACCCCTCCACCCGGTCGGTACTGCGTATCATTGGGGCCGATGAATGCCCCGGGGGACGCAGAGGCACCGCAGGTCCAGCTCGAGTTGCTCTGTCGCGAGTTTGACGATGACGTCATCGCCTCGGCCCCGGTCCCAGGCGTGCCATCCGGGCCCAACCCCCAGTCCGGCCGTCAGTCCGGCCCTCTTCACGGCTCTCCGGCGGGGACGCGATCGATGTCGTTCGAGCCGGGCCTCGAGGGGCTGCGGGGCGTCGCGCTCCTCGCGGTGCTGGTGTTCCACGCCGGCTTCCCGTGGGCCGTCGGCGGGTTCCTCGGGGTCTCGACGTTCTTCACCCTGTCCGGCTTCCTCATCACCACCTTGTTGCTGTCCGAGCACCGCCGCTCGGGCCGGGTGCGCCTGTCGGCGTTCTGGGGTCGACGATTCCGGCGGTTGATGCCGGCGGCCCTCACCTGCCTGGCGGTGACCGTCGTCCTGGGCGCGACCATCGCCGACCCGTCGCAGCTGGCGAGCCTGCGCGGCGACGTCATCGCCGCGCTGCTCTACGTTGCCAACTGGCGCTTCATCGCGTCAGGTCAGTCCTACGCCGACCTGTTCAGCGCTCCGTCCCTCGTCCTGCAGTTCTGGTCGCTCGCCATCGAGGAGCAGTTCTACCTGATGTTCCCGCTCCTGGTCGCGGGCGTGTTCAGGGTCACTCGCGGATCGCGGCGGGCCCTGGCCTTCGTGTTGTACGTGGCCATCGCCTGCTCGCTGCTGGCGACCATCGTGCTGTATGACCCCGCCGACACGAGTCGCGTCTACTACGGCACCGGCACCCGGGCCGCGGAGTTGCTGATCGGCGCCGTGCTGGCGCTGGTCCTGATCCGGCCCGAGGTGCGGGCGCGCCTGGCCCGGCCGGCGGTCGCACGAACGGTCGCGACGCTCGGGGTGCTGGGCCTGATCGTGAGTGTCTCGGCCTGGCACCTGGTGAGCCAACAAGACGGCTGGCTGTATCATGGCGGGCTGGTGGCGTACGCGGTGGTGTCGGCGGGGGTGATCGTCGGGGCCATGCACGCCGGGCCCCTGCGAGCACTGTTGTCGTGGCGGCCGTTGCGGCTCATGGGGCTCGTCTCGTATGGGGCGTACCTCTACCACTGGCCGATCTTCCTGTGGCTCACGCCCGAGCGCACCGGGCTGAGCCCGTGGCCGTTGCTCGCATTGCGGATGCTGGTGACCTTCGGGGCGGCCGCGGTCAGCTATCACCTGATCGAGCAACCGGTGCGCACCGCGCGCGTCGTACGGGGGCGGGCACCCCTGTTCGTCGTGCCCGCGGTGGTCTCGGTGCTCGTGGTGGCGCTGTTGGCGGTGACGATCGACGCCGGTGGTTCGTCCGGCAGCACCGACCTGGCGGTCAGGTCGGGACTCGTGTCGGCGGCCAGCGCCGCGGCGGAGCCACCGCCGGCCGACCCGACGACGACACCGGCTCAGCTCGGGGTCGGCGAGATCGCCGGTGCGTCGGCCGCGACCCCCGTGGCGCCGCCTCCGCCACCGCCTCCGCGCATGGCGATGCTGGTCGGCGACTCGATCAGCTGGTCGTTGGCCGGCGGCCTGAGGACCTGGTTCGCCGAGCACAGCGGGACCGGCCTGGTCGCCAACTCGCTGTTGGCGTGTCCGATCTGGAAGGGAGCCGCGCTCCGCGACCTCAACGAGGTGCGCAAGTTCAAGTCGGAGTGCACGAATCGTTCCGACGACTTTGCCAAGACCCTCGACGAGTACCACCCCGAGCTGGTGGTGGTCATCTCGTGCCTGGCCGACGTCTCGGATCGGCAACTTCCGGGCGAGACGACCTGGAGGGCTCCTGGCGACCCGGCCTACGACACGCCTCAGGCGGCGGCGATCGCGGAAGCCGTCGATCAGTTGTCGGCCGAGGGAGCCAAGGTGGCGTGGCTCACCTGCCCCGCGCTCGACCCGCAGTACCACTCAGGGTTGAACATGCGCCGCGGTCCCTACAGCGAAGCCGAGCCCGAGCGGATCACCGCGCTCAATGCCACCCTGCGAAGGGTGGCCGAAACGCGGCCGCAGATGGCGATCGTCGACCTGAACGCGTGGCTCCGGCAGCAACCGAAGGGCGAGCTCGATCCGGACTGGCGCCCGGACGGGGTGCATTTCACGAGCGCGGCGAGCCTCGCCACCGCCGAGTGGCTCGTGCCGCAGGTGTTCGCGACCCTGCCGTGAGTCCGATCCGGGCCCGGCTACCCGTCCGGGGCTGGACACAACGGGAGGCCCGGTGCGGACCGGCCGGTGGGGTTGCGTAGCGAGGGTTCACGATGTGAACGTTCCCGTTGTCGCTCTCACGCAGGGTGCCAATTCGCAGGCGCTCGACGTTCCCCCCAACGGCTCGGCTCAATGCCGGAGACTGTGGGCCCGACCTTGTGGCGAGAGGTCGCAATCTTGGAAGACCCTCGTGGTGCTCGCGCCGGGCACGCGCGCCCGGGCACCCGTCGGGCTCGCTGCTCACCATCACCCACACCTGCTTGAAGAACGTCGCCAACATGGCGACGTTGGCGCGATGGGTCCCATGCGGGCCACGTTCGCGGGGCCGACTAGGGTTCATCCGTAACACGCCGCCTCCGAAGGAGAACAACGCGTGCCAGCGACCGTCGTCGTGGGTACCCAGTGGGGCGACGAGGGTAAGGGGAAGTTCACCGACCTCGTCGCGAAAGAGATGCACCTCGTCGTCCGCTACCAAGGCGGTCACAACGCCGGTCATACCCTCGTGGTCGACGGCGAACGGTTTGCGCTCCAACTGGTGCCGAGCGGCATCCTCTATGACCACATCACCCCGGTGATCGGCAACGGTGTGGTCGTCGACCCGCGTGTGCTGCTCGCCGAGCTCGACATGCTCGCGGCTCGCGGCGTCGACACCAGCCGGCTCAAGGTGAGCGGCAACGCCCATCTGATCCTGCCGTACCACCAGGAGCTCGACAAGGTCACCGAGCGCCGACTCGGCAAGAACAAGATCGGCACCACCAAGCGGGGCATCGGCCCCGCGTACGCCGACAAGGCCGCCCGGGTCGGCCTGCGGGTGCAGGACCTGCTCGACCCGAAGATCTTCCGCGAGAAGCTCGACGTGGTCCTGAAGGAGAAGAACGCCATCCTCAGCCGCGTGTTCAATCAGTTGCCGTTGTCGGCCGACGACATCGCGGCGGAGTACCTCGACGTGTGTGCGCCCCGGCTCGAGCCGATGATCGCCGACACGGTCAACCTGCTGCACGACTCGCTCGATGCCGGCCAGCACGTACTGCTCGAGGGGGCCCAGGCCACGTTCCTGGATCTCGACCACGGCACGTATCCGTTCGTGACCTCATCGAACCCGGTCGCCGGCGGAGCCTGCACGGGCGCCGGCATCGGCCCGCGCTACATCGACCGGGTCATCGGCATCGCCAAGGCCTACGTCACCCGCGTCGGGGCCGGTCCGTTTCCGACCGAGCTGACCGACGAGACCGGCGATCTACTCATCGAGCGCGGCGGCGAATACGGCACCAACACCGGGCGTCGCCGCCGGGTGGGCTGGTTCGACGCGGTGATGATGCGTCACGCCGTCCGTCTGAACTCGCTTTCGGAGATCGCCCTCACCAAGCTCGACGTGCTCGACAGCCTCGACTCCGTCAAGGTGTGCGTGGCCTACGAGCTCGACGGTGAGCGCTTCGAGCACCTGCCCTATCACCAGTCGGTGCTGCACAAGGCCAAGCCGATCTACGCCGACCTGTCGGGGTGGCGCACCGATCTCACGGCAGCGACCGAGCGCCATCACCTCCCCGCCGACGCCCTTGCCTACGTGGCCTTCCTCGAAGAGCAGGTCGGGGTGCCCATCAGCCTGGTCGGTGTCGGCCCCGGGCGCGAGCAGTTCCTGCACTTCGCGACATGACCGGTACCGAGCGGCCATCCCCGGTCGACCGCCACACGATCCGTCCGCCGGAACCGGACCGCCGCCCATGAGGGTCTGCGTCGTCGGGTCGGGTGGCCGTGAGCATGCGCTCGCCCATGTCATGCGCCGCACGGCCGAGGTCGTGGTCACGCCCGGCAACGCCGGCATCCCGGGATCGGTTCCCATCCCACCCTCGGAGATCGACGCCGACCTGTTCGTGATCGGCCCGGAGGTCCCGCTCGTCGACGGGTTGGCCGATCGTCTGCGAGCCCAGGGCAAGCTGGTGTTCGGCCCCGGTGCCGACGGGGCCCGGCTCGAGGGCTCGAAGGCCTGGATGAAGCAGGTGCTCGTCGAGGCCGGTGTGCCCACGGCCCGCTACGGCACCTTTGTCGAACCTGACGATGCCCATGGGTTCCTCGACACGCTCGACGGGCTCTATGTGGTCAAGACCGATGGGCTGGCGGCGGGCAAGGGCGTCACCGTCACCGAGTCGATCGACGAGGCGCGAGACGCGGTGACCAACTTCTTGTCCGGTGCCGCATTCGGCGACGCGGGCCGCCGAGTGGTGATCGAGGAGGGCCTCACGGGCCCGGAGCTCTCGGTGCTGGCGATCTGCGACGGCCGGCGGGCCGTGGCCCTGGCCCCAGCGCAGGATTTCAAGCGGGTGGATGACGGCGACCAGGGGCCCAACACGGGCGGTATGGGCGCCTACTCCCCTGTGCCGGTCGCCGGTCCCGAGGTGATGGCCATGGTGATGGACCAGGCTGTCGACCCGACGTTGGCGGCGTTGCGGGCGCAGGGCATCGACTACCGGGGCGTGCTCTACGCCGGGTTGATGCTCACGCCCGGCGGCCCGAAGGTGATCGAGTACAACGTGCGGTTCGGCGACCCGGAGGCCCAGGTCGTGCTGCCCCGATTGCGCACCGATCTGGCCGACCTGTTGGCCGAGGCGGCCGCCGGGGCCCTTCGCAGCGATCCTGGCTTCGGGCCCGACGCCGCCGTCACCGTGGTGTGTGCCTCCGAGGGCTATCCCCACGCCCCGCGCCCGGGTGATGTGATCGCGGGTCTCGATCAGGCCCGCCGCGTCGAGGGCGTCACCGTGTTCTGCGCCGGCGTCGCCGCCGGGCTGGGAGACGAGCTGCTGACGGAGGGGGGACGCGTGCTCGATGTGACCGGCATGGGCCCCGACCTGGCGACGGCGCGCCACCGCGCGTACCAGGCGGTCGCCGCCCTGAGCTGGCCCGGTATGCACGTGCGTCACGACATCGCCGCGGCGGCGTGCGGCGACGCGGCAGGTCTCCACGAGAGCGATCACCAACAAGGAGGGCAACGATGAGGGTCGGCGTGCTGATGGGCTCGACCAGTGATCAGGACAAGATGCGACCGGCCGCCGACACGCTGGCCGAGTTCGGCATCGAGGCCGACGTGCGTGTGCTGTCGGCGCACCGCAACCCGGTCGAGGTCGTTGAGCTGGTGAGCACCGCCCGCGAAGATGGCTACGTCGCGTTCATCTGCGGCGCCGGGATGGCGGCCCATCTGGCCGGAGTCGTCGCCGCCCACACCACCCTTCCGGTCGTGGGCGTGCCACTGTCGGGGGGCGCGCTCAACGGGGTCGACGCGCTCTACGCGACCGTGCAGATGCCCCGGGGCATCCCGGTCGCGACGGTGGCGATCGACGGCGCCGTCAATGCCGCCCTGCTCGTGGTCGCCATGTTGGCCATCTCCGACGACGGCCTGGCAGCGAAACTCGCGGACGATCGACGCCGCCGATCGGCGAGCTGACCCGGCGACGCGGCGTCAGAACGGAACGCGCTTGCCGGTGGCTTCGAGGTGATCATCGAGCCAGCTGAGCGGGTTGTCGTCACCGGCATCGGATGCGGGCGGCGAAGCGGTCATGTCATTGAAGTCGTCGAAGGCGGAGACCTCGACACGGGGAGACGGGCGTTGGGTCGAGGCCCGCTGCAGGCGCCACTGCTTGTGCCGGGCCTTGATCTCCTTCTTGGAGAGCAGGGGAGGTTTGCCGGGAGCCGAGCGCACGCCGGATGCCGAGAGGGCGCAGTCCAGGCAGTACGGAGGCTTGTCTTCGCCGAAGGGGTAGACGAGGCACTCTCCACAGAAGTCGCGTCCACACGTACGACAGACGTCGACGGCGGACTCGAACTGGTGCTTGACGCAAGACTCGTGCATGGTGCGGTCCCTCGTCCATCGGCCATGTTGGC
>Ga0315292_10000275_pt1 | contig 22760 bp, 19 predicted proteins | sample YL17G13_0_MG_FD_204029 | JGI IMG/M metagenome (GOLD analysis project Ga0315292, IMG submission 204029) | Sediment microbial communities from Yellowstone Lake, YNP, Wyoming, USA - YL17G13_0 | ecosystem: Environmental > Aquatic > Freshwater > Lake > Sediment | place: USA: Wyoming | collected... | reverse complement strand
GTGGAGCTGACGGGTAGTGCTAAACCAACCGGCGGCGATGTCAGATCCGCCCACGGCCAACGTGAGCAGTCCAACTATGTCGGAATAGCTGTACACGACTCGATAGCCGTTGAGAGAAAGCGTGTATACCAAATACAGCAGGTTCGATAGACGGCCAGCCCGGTTGGGATCTCCCCACTGGGAATCGGTTTTGACATCTCTCGACACCGTCAAGTAGAAGCCATCCCCGGGGACCTGCGTGAGAAGGTCGAGGTACTCAGACGTCGATTTGAGGCTCGACAGCGCCGACTCCCGGAACGAAAGGCTATGCAACAGAGGCAGTTCGCGGAGCGAGTTACTGGCTTGCTGAACCTTATGCGCGGCATCAAAGGCCTCGAGCGTGAGTTCGCTCCGGAAGTCGTCGAACGTCTCCAGTGGAACCCCCGGCGCCACGAGGGCGCTCACCCGCAGCTGGTTCTGGTAGTCAAGAGACTGCGTGGCGTAGTCCTCGAGCTCCAAGTCGCGAAGTCCGCGCCTGTTGAGCCCACTGAAGGTGAACGGGTATTCAGCATATTGCCCCAGAGCTTGGGCCGGGTACGTGATGTAGTGAGAGCACGGATCCACCATGCGCGTACTGCCCTCGTATTCACCCGCTAGTTCAAGCGCCGTCGCACGAAGGTTCTCGGGACGCCTGTACCGCAAGGTGAGCACACAGCCCCCGATGGCACGCTCCCGAAGCCCAGCCACGAGCTTGCCTCCCGGCTGATGGCCGTCTAGACCGAGAATCATGAGATCCCCCGCCCGTCCGCTTCTAGATTCTCCAGGAAATCCGTCGGTGACCGAAATCGAAGATGAGGGCGCTTCCGAATCAGTCTGGCAATAATCCCCGCTAGGTGGTCAGGGCAACCTGCTGACCGCAGATCCGCGGGCACCGCTGTTCTGATTGCCAAGGCCAGTTGCTCGCGTGTCATCCCGCGCCGGTAGTAGGGGTGGGAGCCAGTGGCAGCCTCATACAGAGAAACGCCGAGGGAGTACAGGTCCGACCGACAGTCCAACGCTCGCTTGTTCCCAGCGTCAAGTTGCTCAGGCGAGTAGTACGGAGCGGTTCCGACAACGCCCCCCGTTCTTGTTAGAGAGGTGTCTGCAAGGTCAAGTGCATACCCGGGGTCGAGCAGGACAAACGCCTGATCGCTTGCCCGTTGCAGGATGTTCTCTGGCTTGACGTCACGATGGACAATTCGCGGCGCCCACAGGTCCTCGAGAGCCAATCCTATGTCATGAGCCACAGCGGCTACGACCTGGGCCGAGAGGCGGCCTGCCGCCATGATATCCCTTAGGGATTGGCCATCGATGTACTCCTCTGAGTAAGCGAAGTATGGATGACCATCGATTCGTGCTGCTTGGGGGTCAAAGGGGCCGAGTTTGGGGAGATGCGGAGATTGATTCTCGCGAAGAATTCTAACTTCCCGAGTGACCCTTGCCACGACGATAGTAATGTCCTCCCCAAGACGCCCCTCAGTGTCGCTTAGGTCGATCATCTTCAGCGCCCAATCCGCCGAAGCGTGGTTGAAGCGAAAGACCGTCTTCTGACCGCCCTCGGTAACGTATTCAGCTGATCCAACCATTGGGTCAAGCCGTCGAGCTACATCCTCGGAGATTCGCACCGCTCCTCCTATCGGCCAATGCGGCCAGGACCACCCCCGGCTGGGAACCGCAGGGCGCCAGCACTCTTCCGTTCTTGGGTCGGGGCTCCGCGACCGCTCTGTGGCCGGAGCACTGACCACACAGATGGGCGGGCATGGCTGGCCAGTATGGCGTACGGTGTCGAGGGCAGGGAGGAAGCGTGTCGGTCCTGTCGTCGAGGACGACCCTCTGCCCGCACTTCGTACACCGATATGGGCTCTTGCCTGGCTTCTCACTAGTCGTTGGCATATTGCACGCACCTCCTCGGGAATGCCGTATCGCACCCAGGAGCGCCCACGCTAGCGGCTCCTCAAGACGATGCACCACCCGTCTGAGGCCGATCTGGACCAAAGGCGTCGATCTAGACTAGCGTCTGGACAACGTGGAATTCCTCCCGGATTTGCCGTAGTCGTGCTACGCCTAACAATGCTTACGCCGATCCGCATGAGACCCGGAGTCTCGATCTCCTGTCCCGCCTCGGAGTCCATCGACGTGGCCGCCAACTCCGGCCACCGCCGCGGACATTCGCCTTCGAACGGGTCCGTCGCCAGGGAATCTTAGCCCCATCCTTGGCCCTACCATTTGCCGCCATGGCGGCCGAATCCTCCCAGCCTCTCACCGCCGGCACCACAGGAGAAGCCCAGTCACCCAGCGTCGCCACGAGGCCGGGTTGATCGCCCAGGCCCCTACCGCTCCGCAGTAACCCCCTCACTCGCCCCCGACCCGCACTTTGCGTATTCCGCCCAATCCGTCCACTCGTTCCGGCTGAACCCGTCCAGTGATTCCGACCGAGATCGTCCAGTTTCCCGGTCGCTGAGCCCTCCGCTTGGCGAAGCGTCGCCCGGTCTTCATGTCAGGTCTTGTTCTTCGTTGGCCGCTGGGGTTGGGATCACCTTCCTCATTGACTCCCCCGCGAGGGCGAGTTTGTAGGCGTTATGGACCAGCCGGTCGAGGATGGCGTCGGCCACGGTAGGGTCGGCCATGGTAGAGTGCCAGTTCTCGACGGGGAATTGGCTTGAGACCAGGGTGGATCTGGCCATGCAGCGGTCGTCGACGACCTCGAGCAGGTCCCGGGCCTCCGGCGCCGTGAGCGGCGCGAGACCCCAGTCGTCCAGGATGAGCAGGTCCAGGCTGGCCAGGCGGCCGAGGAAGCTGGCGTAGGAGCCGTCCGCCCTGGCCAGTTCCAGGTCACCCAGGAGCCGGGGGACACGGTAGTAGCGGGTCGGCCGCCGGCAGCCTGAGGCGGACCTCCTTGAGGAGCCGGGATAGTCTCCGATCCCGTCTGGCCGTCCATTCCCGGTCCACGAGAAGCCCCAAGCGCTCCTCGAAGGACAGTTCCTGGCACTGGGGGTCGCTCTGCTGGACCTTCAGGGCGTTGGCCCTTCCCAAGACTCACGTCTCGGCAGCTTCCAGCGGGCGGAAGGAACCCCTATGGGCCGATGTGGTGTCCGGGCGCCGCTTCGCTATCGCGAGGTGGACGGGTTCCACCGGAATCGGTGGACGATTTGGATCGGACTCGGTGGACGGGTTCAGTCGGAGTGGGTGGACGATTTGGATCGGAACGGGTGGACGGGTTCAACCGGAATAATCAAGAGACCCACTGCCTAACACCAGTCGTCAGCGACGTTGGGGGAAATGACCCACGGGCAGAGCGTGTGCCGCTAGAGGTGCAGCAGCCATCGAGCAGACGCCGTGGCCAGACCTGCAGAGGGCTACCCGCAGCCCTCACCTGTGATCCCGTCGCCTCACCATCCGACGCTAGGCATCCTGGTCTGGGCCCTCACGGGATCTTCCGAGTGCCTCAGCCTCGTCGTAGCGGCCGGTGGCACGGAGGAGCTCCGCGAGGTTGTTGAGAGTGGTAGCCACGTTGGGGTGCTCCGGTCCCAGGGTCTTCTCGCCGATGGCGAGGGCGCGGCGGTAGAGCGGCTCGGCCTCGTCGTAGCGGCCGGTGGCGCGGAGGAGCTCCGCGAGGTTGTTGAGCCGGGTAGCGACTCTGGGGTGCTCCGGTCCCCGGGTCTTCTCACCGATCGCGAGGGCACGGCGGTAGAGCCGCTCGGCCTCGGCGTAGCGGCCGGTGGCACGGAGGAGCCCCGCGAGGTTGTTGTAGTCGATTGCGGTGGCGGGGTGCTCCGGTCCCAGGGTCTTCTCGTCGATCGCGAGGGCGTGGCGGTAGAGCGGCTCAGCCTCGTCGTGGCGGCCGGTGTCTTCGAGGAGCCCCGCGAGGTTATTGAGCCTGGTAGCGACGCTGGGGTGCTCCGGTCCCAGGGTCTTCTCGCCGATGGCGAGGGCGCGGCGGTAGAGCGGCTTGGCCTCGTCGTAGCGGCCGGTGGCGCGGAGGACCTCCGCGAGGTTATTGAGCCCGGTAGCGACTTTGGGGTGCTCCGGTCCCAGGGTCTTCTCGACGATGGCGAGGGCGCGGCGAAAGAGCGGCTCGGCCTCATCGTAGGCCCCTCTGGCCTCCAAGTAGATTCCGGACTGGTTAAGCGCGGAGGCGGCCTCCTCCAGGCCGGCGTCGGTGCCTAGCGCATAGTCCGCGACGATGCGTGCGTGGGGAACGAGCATAGCGCAGGCATCCCAATGTCTCGGGTCATCCGCATCGCGGGGAAACAAGCTGCCTACCAGCTTGGCAGCTTCCTCTGTGGCCGAGCGAGACATGACCTGGTCTAGCGAGTCCCGGACCACGTGCTGCAGAACGCGGTGCACTGAGACCGTTTCGCCTGTCCTTCCGATGAGCCCGTAGCGTCTGAGCTCGGCTATGAGGCGATTGGAGCCCTCCGCGCCGGAAAGAGCCGAGCGGAGTGGCTCATGCAGCGCGCTCGCTCCGGCCCTCAACGCGGAAACGGGAAGGCCCTCGGGCGCGAGAAAGGCGAGTAACCGCATGAGCAGATGGGCTTCCGGGCCCTCGTTCTCGAGGCGCGCGAGGGCGACTTTCCACGTCGCGCTCACTGGGGCATGATCCGGGACCACCGCGGCATCGTCCAGCACACGCAGCCCCACGCCCTCGAGCAGCGCCGCATAGTCCGAGAGTGAGCAGCCCGTCGCCTCCACATAAGCGCCCGCGTGCTCGAGGGCCAAGGGAAGGTTGTCGAGAAGCGTGGCGATGCGGTCAGCGGACACCGTATCGCCCAAGCCGGTTCGTTCGAGCAGGAATGCGACCGATACGTCGCAGGGCCAGAGGTCTATCGAAACAGTCCTGGCCATTCGCCCCCAGGCGGGGTTCCTCGAGGTGACAACGACATGACCGCCGCCGGCCTGGGGGATGTAGCCCTTCACAGCCTCCGGTCCCGCGGCGTTGTCGAAGATGAGCAGCCAACGGCCATTCCGGCTAAGCCACTGACGAACGGCAGCGGTTACGGCTGGCTGGTCCGCGTCGGCCACGGACCTGAGATCCTCGATGTGGCCGGCAAGGGCGGCGTAGTCGGCCGCGAGCTTCGCTGGATCCTCGGCCTCCAGCCACCAGACCACGTCGTACTCGGAATGGTGCCTGTATGCATACTCGATCGCCACGTGCGTCTTGCCGACACCGCCTTCGCCATGAACGGTCTGCGCCAGCACGGCGGCCTTGTCGGAGCGCAACCCCTCCCGCAAGCTCCGCAGGTCATCCTCTCTTCCCTGGAAGTATCGGTTTGGTGGGTGCGGCACGTTCCAGACCCCGGGCAGCACCTGTTCCCCTTGAGGGTCAGACGCGAGGCTGGTCTGGCCAAGCTCGCCAAGCTCCTTGAGCAAGGCAACCATAAACCTGGCCGCGTGCAGGGATGCCTTCGGCTGCCAAAACGAGGCGTCGAGCTGATCCTTATTGTCAATGCAGTCGGAGATGCCGCGGATTACGGCGCCCAGGACTTCCCGGTGGTGGTGAAGGCCCTCGCAGAACCCCATGCCCTCCATCTCGACGGCAATGGCGTCGTTGTAGTTATCGCGGATGAACGTGATGTGGTGGTCCGTGGAATCCTTGTACACCTTCTCACCGGAGGCGATAGGCTTCAGGTGGACCTCGGGAACCCTGTCGCCGGCCGTGCTGTCTCCGGTCGTGAGACCTTGGGACCACTGCTTCTTCTCTTTGACAAGAAGCGAAGCTTGAAGGAGCGCGTGCGGAGCCTTGACTTCCCGGGGCCGTGGCCTCCATTTCGAGTCTTTCAGGGATGCGGCTTCATACCCATGGACGAGGGTCGCAAACACAACATCCCCCAGCGCCGCGTCTTTGAGGGACCCGGCCACTCCGATGAAGAAGGCGTACTGCGGCTTGACCTGAGCGAGCGACGCGGCCGTCTGAGCGGCGCTCACGGGGTTCCCAGCGATGTCACAGGTAGCCACCCAGACATCGTAGTTGCACCCGCCTGCCGCCAAAGCCCCGCGCGTGTACACGGTACCGTCGTCGCCCGCGAGCCTCTGAACATCGCCGAGGCACCCCACCACGGCTTCCCTCTCCACCGGGAGCGCGGTCATCACCAGTACACGAGTGTTGACCATGGCTGCCTCCTGTCACTGTTTGCCCATGTCGGGCGCAACCGGCTGTTGCGCGGCGCCATTTGGAAGGCCTTGCCTTCGGAGGTTTCTCCAAGGGAGCGGCATCGCCCTGCGAGGACTGGATGAGTCCCAGGCCGGGCCAGATCCCAGGCAACCATGCGTTAGAAGAATTCGTCCAGTAAGCGATAGAAAGCAAGCTTGCGTGCGACTCTCCGCATTCTGCCGAAGCCGAAAGACGCGAGCGGAAGAAGCGCCTAGCGTGACCGGCTCAAAATCATAGCCAGTAACCAGAGGTTGCAAGGCACTTGGAATACTGAGATTCTTCATTTGGCGGCCGCTCCGCGTTGGCCCCTCTCCCCTCCCCCAACCGCCCCCCGGAAGGCCCAGAACCCGTAGCCGGCCGCCACCACCAGCACGGCCCCGGCTATCCGCAGCAGGGAAACCACGCCGAGGCTATCGGCCAGGAGCCCGGCCGCGAGCATGGCCATAAGAGAGGCGCTCGTGATCAAGGACTCCAAGGTCCCTCCTACCCGTCCGAGGATCTCGAGCGGAACCAGCTTCATGATGGCCGTGTTGGCCCCGATGTTGGCCGCCGTGAGAGCCATCCCGGCCACGAACATGCCGGCGCAGGCCGTGGGCACACTCGGGACCAGCCCCAGGGTGATCACACCCAGTCCGAGCCCGGCCAGGCCGGCCGAGATGCTCCGCCCGTAGGGCAGCCGCTGGGCCAGGGCGGTAACGATCAGGGCCCCGACGAGGGCCCCGGCGCCCTGCGACGACTGGATGAGCCCCAGAGCCGCGCTCCCGGCCTTGAGAGTGCCGAAGACGTAGCCGGGGTAGAGAACCTGCACTCCACCCACGGCCACCATGGCCAGAAGAAACAGCCAGGTCAGCCGGGCCAACTCGGGATTGCGCCAGAGCTCCCGGAAGCCCTGGGTCAGCGAGCTCCAGAAGGAGGAGCGTTTGGGGCCGGCGGCGCGCCCCGCGGGGAAGGAGATGAGCAGGATCATGGCCGCCGAGATGGCGTAGGAGGCCGAGTTGACCAGGAAGGCCGCCGAAACGCCCCAAAGGGCTATCAGGACACCACCCACCGGCGGGCCGACGATCCGGATGAAGGAGCCGCTGAGAGCCACGAAGGAGTTGGCGCTCATCATGAGGTCGCCGCCGACCAGGAGAGGTATGCTGGCCGTCCTGGTTGTGTTGAAGATCACCCCGATTGAGGCCACCAAAAAGGAGACGGCGTAGGCGTAGGGGACCGAGGGGAAGAGAACCAGGGCCCCCACCAGGGCCATCCGGGCCAGATCGCAGGCCACCATGAGTTTCCGCTTGTCGAGAAGGTCGACGGCGATGCCCCCGAGAGGTCCAAAGAGCATGGCCGGCACGGCCTGAAGCGCCACCACGCCGCCCAGAGCCAGGTTCGAGCCTGTCATCGTGTAGATGAAGACACTGATGCCCACCATCTGGGACATATCGCCGAGCAGGGAGATGAGCTGTCCCAGCCAGAGCAGGGCAAACGGCCTCACCCGTAGCACGGCCGCGGTCCCGGGCCCCTTGCGCTCGTCGGCCGCGGTCCCGGGCCCCTTGCGCTCGTCGGCCGCGGTCCCGGGCTCGTTACGCGCGTCGGCCGCGGTCCCGGGCGCCTTACGCTCGTCGGCCACCAATCTGATTCCTCCTTGGGCCGGTTGGGCCAGGGTCAAGCTGCGGCGCGGGCGAGGCCGGGCGGAAACGTTCGTCCGTTCTTATTAGGGCCACGGAATTGTAGCCAAGATGGGAAACGTACGAGGCGCCAACTCCAAAGCTCCAGGCCAGCCAGCCCCAGGCCAGGCCTAAAGCCAGCTTCCAGGGCACGGCTTTCCAGCCCTGGGTGTGGACGTGCCAGACCCCGAACAAGGCGGCGGTCACCGGGACGTAGATGGCCATGGGGACCACCTCTCCGGTCAAGGCCAGGTAGACGGCCCCCGGAACCCAACGGATGAGCAACTCCTCGATCAGAGCCGCGTAGAGGACAACTGTGCCCACCAGGGCGACGGGTACGTGGTCGGTGGCCCTCCGACCCGGCGACGTCCGACCCTCCGGGGCGGCGAGGACGGACAGAGCCGTGGCCAGGATCGTCACGACAAAGGTCGCCCCCACCGCCCCCCTCGTCCAGCAGGTGTAGGCCGACCCGAAAAGGGCGGCCACGGCCGCGAGAAGCCCACCCCAGACCGGGGCGCCGACCGTGAGCCCGGCCCTGATACCCGGAAAGAAGAGCACGGCGAACGGTGTCCGCCTGCGGAGCGCGCCGCGGCGGACCAGGCAAACGGAGATCACTCCGATGGTCGGCGCCAGCAGGGTGACCCCGAGGACGATGTCTAGCGGGAACACTGGCTCTCTCCCGCCCTCTTGTCCGCCGATGTTTGGACCTGAGGCAGGTCGGCCATGACCCTGTCCACGATCGCGTCTAGCTCGCCCTCCGCGGACTTCAGGGGGCGACCCTCCCTGGCTGTTCTCACCAGGGTCTCAAGAAGCCGGAAACCCGCGCTTCCGAGGGTGCTACTCCATCTTTTGCGGTCATCGGGCGAGGCCAGGCCTTTCAGGTCCCCGTCGGCGCTAAGAAGGCGGTTGATTCGCCGCTGCAGGATGGAGTAGAACAGGCCGAACTCGGGATCACTGAACTCGTAGTCACGCACCCCGTCTAGCTGATCACAGATACGCTGTTCCTCGGGGCTAAGAAACTCGAACCGCCACGGCTTCGTGGTCCCCTGAGCTTGGTAGTGAGCGTAGCTGGCAGTTCCCGCGAAGAGGCCCAGACGGTTATGGAAGACAGTGGACAGACCGTTGGGTGTCCGGTGGATCCGGGTCCGAGTCAGGAAGACCAGAAGCTCCTCCATGTCGGCCACGGTCGTGTCGGGGTCGCAGAACATGAAGTTGGGATGAACGCGAATCCCCAGTTCGTGGAACACCTCGAGGGCTCGCACGTTATCCGCCACGGTCGCCCGCTTGTTGAAGCGGTCGAGCATGCCGGCGATGCCGCTCTCAACCCCTAAGGCCGTCTGGGCCAGGCCCGCCCGCTTAAGCAGGCCAAACAACTCCGGATCCACTTCCGTGACCCGGCACTCAAAGATGAACTGGATGGCCGGTCTGAGTTCGGCTAGAAGGCCCGCCAGTTTCACGACCCGTTCGCGGCCCTTCTGTCCGGATCCGAGGAAGTTGTCGTCGCAGAACATGAAACCCTTGGCCCCCCAGCGGCTCCGGAGGTAAGTGATCTCCTCCAGGACGTTCTCGGGACTCCGGCCGCGCCAGGCTGGACCCTGCGCCGTCCGGAAGAATGATTGCACGGAACAGTAGGAGCAGGCGTAGGGGCAACCCCGGCTTCCTTCGATGGGATAGGGCAGGCTCGCTCCTTCCCGCCCCTCTCTGGCGTAGGTGCTCGGCGCTCCGTCGGTCTCGACATTGTCCCGGACGGGAAAGGGTAGATCGTCCAGGGCCACCAGTGGCGGAGGCGGGCTGAAGATGAACCTATCGCCCTCGCGCACGGCAAAGCCGGAGGCCGGCTCAATCCTGCCGCTGGCCGCGTGGGCCTCAATCAGGTCCGGTAGGGTGGTTTCTCCTTCTCCCACGCACACGGCGTCTACCTCGGGACTGCTCTTGAGAACGTTCTCCCAACTGTGAGACGCCGCCTGGCCGCCCACCAGAATAGGACCCCTGAACCCCGCCCGGCGCAGGCGACGGGCGACCCCCACCGAGCTGACTAGATCGATGACGTAGGGGCCGGTGAGCCCGACCACTGCCGGATCGGTTCCCAGCACCATCTTCACGCAATCGTCGTAGTCGAGGCCGGAGAAGGCCGAGTCCACGATGTCGGCGGTATGGCCACGGCGACGGAGGACGGCGGCCAGATAGCCGAGACCGAGGTAGTCGCGCACATCGTTGTCGCCTATAGTCATGAGCGCGGGGGGAACAACAAGCGTCACTCTCGAGCTTCTCGCCGTCAACCGACTTCACCTCGATCGGGGGCGTTTAGGATGTAGCCGGTCATGCGGTCGAGGTAGGCGTGAACGACGGCACGCGTGGTCCCGCAAGCATTCCGCCCGATGTCGCCGTGGGCGCTCCAGGCTTCGAAAGCACACCCTCCCCCACAAATGAGAGCGTAGGAGCACTCCTGACATTGAGTCATCTCGAAGACGTTTCTCTTCTTCCAGAGGCGAGTCTTGGTCTCGTCCACGACCAGATCGGGCCTGTATCTCCCAACGGCCATCTCCGTCACGCCCAGAGACTGACTGCACGGATAGATCAAGCCGTCGGGCGCGAAGGACCAGTGGCCGTTGGCCACCGCCTCGCAGTAGCGGTCCAGGGGTGGGCACTCGACGGAAACGCTCTCGGGATCGATGACATTGGCTATGTGGGCCAGAGACTTGAAGCCCCTGGCGCCCAGAACTTGAAGCAGGGACGACTGCCCCCTGAAGGTCCTCTGCAGGTAGGCCAGGAGATCGCCCTCGGTCATGGCCGCGGGGGAAGCCTCCCGGCGATGATGGGTCACCGGGTAGGCGTAACAGGAGAAGTCCGACAGCGGTAGCCATCCTTTCTCCTCGACCCAGTCGACCAGGCGGGGGAAGTCCTCGATGTTGTCCCGATCCACATTGGCCCGGACACTCACCCGCAGACGGCCGGCCAGAGCCTTCTCGACCCCCGCCGTTACGGCCTTGAACGTTGGCCCACCGCCCTTGAGCGGCCGCCGTCGATCGTGAACCTCCTCCGGGCCATCTATCGTGACCTGGATCTGATCGATGACGCCGGCGTAGGAGCAAAGTTCGGCCACGTAGTCTCCCAGGTAGTAACCGTTGGTCACGATCTGGACCTTGACATCGGCGGCTCGGGCCCGATCTAAAACCAGCCTGACGAGGTCCCGGTTGGCGGGAAGCAGGGGCTCGCCCCCGAAGAGAACGAACGTGTAGTTGGGGCTCATCCGGGAGGCCAGCGTGTCGACGGCTCGGAGCGCCGCTCGAACGTCGTCGACGGACATGGTCAAGTCCCCGTCCGTTAGGTCGCCCTCAAAGCAGTAGGCGCAAGCCATGTTGCACTTGTAAGTCAGGTTGAAGACGTACTGAGTGGGAGTGAACTCCGCCTGGCGGGCGGCCAACTGGCGGACCCTACCGAGACAGCGCTTCTCGCCGGCGAGGCTCGCGAAGATGTAGGATCTGTCCCTCAGCCGCTTCAGAAGAGATGGAGGAAGGGCGTCGAGTCGTCGCGGGTCCCCGCTCTTCAAAGTCTCCCAGGTCTCGGCCTCGATGACGTCAACCGCGCCAGAGAGGGTGTTTAGCACCAGGCAACTGCCGTCGGGCAGGCGGTGTTCGATCAGACGCTTGGTCAGGTACATCGCGCTACCTCTCCCTGTGGCCTAGCGTTCCGGCGAGGCGGGCGGGGTTCCGAGACGCTCCGAACCCCGCCCGCCACGTTCAGGGCCTAGGCTTCATTGATCTTGATGTTGAAGCAGCAGGCGATGTGGGTGTGAGTGTAGGACCTTCCCGCCGTGGTCCAGAGGCTGTGGTTATCGTTGAGAGCCTTCATATGTCGTCCCTCCTTCTGGGTAAGCTGGCTGCGCCTGGAGGGTTCGGGGTTGAATAGCGCGATTCCTGCGGCAAGCCGAACGTCTCTCCATTTATGACCTCCTTTGACATGCGGTCCCACGACAGGGAGAACCTGGACATCCCGGGTCCACCGGGGGGCGGCGTACGGCCGGGGCCGTGGACACATAGCCTGGAGCCGTGACCATCCATGGTCCTCTCATCCGCTACGCGGGCTGCCCCTTCACCCCGAACGGCTACGGAACGGAGGCGCGAGTGGCTCTCCGCTATCTCCACCGGGCCGGCTACAACTTGGCCCTCCAGCCCCGCGACAGCGGCCCCCGGCTAACCCTGGACAAGGCCGATGCGGCGGCGTTCGGGATTATGACTAACCGCACCGGAGAGGGTCGGCCCGCGATGGAGATTCATCATTTGCCGACCCACCTCATTGAGCCCGATCCTGATGTCCCGGTGCGGGTCGCCCGAACGATGGTCGAGGCCGATGCCCTCCGGAGAAACTGGGGCGACTACTGTAAGCGGATGACGGAAGTCTGGGTTCCGTCTACTTTCTGCGCCGAGGTCTTCGCCGGGTCCGGCTTGGACCCCGACCGTCTGCGGGTCGTGCCGATCGGCGTCGACACGCGCATCTTCCATCCACGCGCCGCGGGCGGATCGGGCGCCGCGGGCTTCAAGTTCCTCTCCGTCCTAACCTGGCAGTGGCGAAAGGGCTGGGATATCCTGCTCAAGGCCTATTATGAGGAGTTCGGCCCGGGCGAGGACGTGAGTCTCATCCTGAAGGTCGTTTCTCCTGGGGCTCACGCCGAGCGTCGCCGGGCAAGAGCGCTCGAGACCGTCCGAGGCTTTGTCCAGGAACGCCTGGGGCACGACTTCAGCCGGGCGCCGCCGGTGCTCATCATCCAGGAGACGATGAGCGAGCGGGACCTGGCCGCCCTTTACGCGATGTGCGACGCCTTCGTCCTGGCCTCCAGAGGGGAAGGCTGGGGGCGACCCTACCTGGAGGCCATGGCTTCCGGCCTTCCAACCATCGGCACCGGCTGGGGCGGCAACCTCGACTTCATGACTCCCGACAACTCCTATCTCATCGACGTGGAGTGTCTTGAGCCCGTCCGCGCGGGAACCACGCGGGTTATCGGCCCCGAGGCCCGGTGGGCCCGGCCCAGCCTGGGGCACCTTCGGCAACTGATGCGGCACGTTTTCACCCGCCCCGCCGAAGCTTTGACCCGCGCGGCCAACGCTCGCAGGGAGGCCTTGGCCTACTGGGACTTCACCGTGACCGGTCGCTCGCTGGCCCGGGAAATCGACAGGCTCGCCTTCTCATCGTCTGCCCGAGTTGGGGCCGGGCCTGCGGAATAGCCGCCTACGCCGGGCGGCTTCGCTCCGGCTTGGTCTTGGCCGGTGTGAACGCCGACGTGGCCTCCGGCCGGGAGGAGGTTGTCCGCGGCCTGGCCTCGCGAGCCTACGCGGGCATCATCCTCCAGTTCGAGTACGCCCTCTACCCAAGCGGTCTGGGCGACTTCCTGGATGTGGTCGCCGCCGCCGGCCCGCCGGTGGTTGTCACTGTTCACAGCGTCAACCTAAACGGCCGGAGGAAGCGGGAGGCGAACCGCCTCCTGGGCGAACTGCCGGCGGTTTTCGTCGTCCACTCCGAGGCCCAGCTCGAGAGCCTGCGCCTGGCGGGCATTCCCGGGGCCGCCCGAGCCGCGGGCATCCCCGCCACGGCCGCCACGGCCGCGATTATCCCCATGGGCTGTCCGGACCTCTCCTCTACCTTCGGGCCGCGAGCCGTCGTGCGCCGGGAAATGGGGCTCGGCCCCGCCGAGTTTGTCGTCGGCTTCTTCGGCTTCGCCGCCGCCCACAAGGGCATACCCAACCTCATTCGGGCCCTGGCCCTCCTCCCCGGCGTCCGAGGCTACATCGCGGCGACAACCCATCCGGCAAACCCCGAGGCGGTGGACGGCATCTACGAGGCTTGCGGCTTCCCCCGCCTGCCTCCGGGGCGAGGCGACCTCGGAACGGAACGTCGCGACCTCGGCAACGTGGTTATGGTCCACGACTACCTTCCCGACCGGGTCTTCGGTCGCTACCAGAACGCCGTCGACGTCATTGTCCTTCCCTATGCCACCCGCGGCTCGTCCGTCTCGGCCTCGATGCTGATCTGCGAGGCCCTGGCCAGCGGCCGGCCGGTCATCGCCACGGACATCGTCTACTTCTCCGGCCTTGGCCACGAGGTTCTCCGCATCCCCGACAGCCAACCGGAGACCATCGCCGCCGCTATCGAGGCGGTGCGCCACGACCCCGGCCTGGCCGCTTCCCTGGTGATGAGAGCCCGGGGCTACGCCAGGGAACACTCCTGGGCGAAAGTTGCCCGGCGCTACCTTGACGCCTTGTCGGGCCCAGGCCCCCTCGGGGCCGCTGTCCCGTGGTCGGCCGCTGTCCCGTGGCCGGCCGGTGTCCCGAGGTCCAGGGGCGGTACTCCCGGCGGGCCACCCCGCCGTCTCCCCGGAGGCCATCGACTGACCGCCCCCCGCCTGGTAACGTAGGGCTAGGAACGCGTTGCGGGCGCAGAGAAGGGGCGGTATCTATGGCAGGCGATATCGAGGATAAGAAGGATGGTTTCAACGACGGTTCTAACGACGGTTCTGAAGGAGAAGTAAGGACGGGCATTCCCGCCGGCGGAGACCGAGCCCACAATCACCACCGCCGCGGGGCCGTGGTCGCGGGTTTGGTCCTGATTCTCTTCGGCGCTTTTCTTCTGGCCGTGCAGTGGCTCCCGGGGTTCAACCTCTGGACCTCCTGGGGGATATCCTGGCCCCTGATCGTGGTGGGCGTGGGAGTGCTTCTGGCCGTCATCGGCCTGATTACGCTCGAGCCCGATATGGCCATCCCGGCCGTCATCGTAGGTGGTATCGGCGGTCTCCTCTACTACCAAAACGCCACGGGCGACTGGGCCAGTTGGGCCTACGCCTGGGCCCTGATTCCCGGTTTCGTCGGGGTGGGCATGCTCCTGGCCTCGTTGTTCCGCGGCCTTGCCGGGCGGCGGACCCGCAACATGTTTGTCGAAGGTCTATCCGAGATCGTCACGAGCGTGGTCCTGTTCGCCATCTTCGGCTCCTTCCTCGGCGGACCGCAGTGGCTCGGCCGCTACTGGCCCCTGGCCATCATCCTCCTGGGAGTGTGGATAGTCGTCCGGCCGCGGCGCTGGAAGCGGAGATAGGCTCTACCGGTAGGGCGCGATGCCCCCGGCGAAGGCCTCGGCGTCGCCGTTTTCCAGACCGAAGACAGCGTCCTGGAGGGCGAAGGTGCTGGCGTAGAAGCGGGCCCGCTCCAGGTAGCCCTGTGGGATGGGGTAGGTCCGGCCGAAGCGACGGATAAAGGCCTCGCCGTAACCGAAGGGTCCGATGAGCGCGGCCAGGTCAACGGCCGGGTCGTCCAACCCTCCGCTGCCGAAGTCGATGACCCCCGTAACCCGCTCGGCTCGGTTGTCGAAGAGGATGTTGCCCGGGCCGAAGTCCCCGTGAACGAGGGTCAGCGGGTGGCCGAAGTTGGTTTGGTCGCCAACGTAGGTCTCGAACTGGGCCGCGACCTCGCGCCGCGCGTCCACTCGCATATGAGGGAAAATCTTCGTCTCGACCCGCTTGTAGAAATCGGCCCAGCGGGCTCTGGTGTCGTAGCCGGGGAGAAGCTTGGACAGGGTGTCGGTGAGCGGGGCCTCGTGAAGTTCGCGCAGGAAAGTGCCGAGTTGGTCGGCCCAGGACTGAACTGTCCGCGGGTCGTGGGCCGTCAGCAGGGTCTCGCGCCAGAGCGGCTCACCCGGGATCCAGCGGTAGCCGACGAAGTAGCGACGCTGAGCGGCGGAGGCCGCGGAAACGGCCCGCCCGGAGCGCTCACCGTGGTCGCGGAGGCGACGCCGGTCGCTTTCTTCGCGTTCTTTCTCCCAGGGCAAGCGGCCGTCTAGTTGGCCGCGCTGCCAGGCAAACCGGCCATCCGGTCCGCGGTAGCCCGGCCGATCCTCCGGAGGGGGCGCCGGGCGCTCCTCGTGTCTCCCACGCCGGCCCAGCCGGGCTCTCCGCCCGATGGGGCGCTGCTGCGAGGTCAGAAGGGTTCCCTTGTTCCGTTCCGAGGTCGTCTTCCACCACGGCGTCGAATCGGCCTCGCCTAGGGCCCCGCCGAGACTCACTCGCTGGGGACCCAAGCCGCCGGCGATGGAGGGGGCCGAGCCGCCTACGGTGGAGGGACCCAAGCCGCCGGCGATGGAGGGGGCCGAGCCGAGACGCCCTCCTCTGGGGCGCTCCTCGGGAAGCGACAGGTAGAGGGGGTTGGGGACCTGAAGAGTGACCCGATTTTGAAGGTGGCTCAGAATGGCCGCCTCGGCCCGAAGCTGACGGGCGCCGTGGGCCGTGCGCGGGAAACGGAAGACGATCTCCTCGTTGACGATGAGAACGTCGTTGTTCTGCCCCCGGTTGTTGAAGCTGTAGGTCTGGATGCGTAGATCCGGATAGGTGGCCTCGATGATCCTGAGGCACTCAACGGCCGTGTGCATCAGAGACCCGGCCTCCGAACCGTCTTCCCCGGCTTAGCCCCGGTCGGCCGGCCGTCGCGGATGACGAATTCCCCGTTGACCAGGACGTGAACCATACCCTGGGACAGGTGGTGAGGATCGCCGAAGTCCGATGGGGCGGCGAGACCCCAGAGGTCGAAGACGGCTATGTCGGCTTTGGCCCCGGGCCGGAGAACGCCGCGGTCATGAAGCCCCAGTTTCCAGGCCGGCATCCCGCTCATCTTGTGCACGGCTTCTTCGAGCGTGAGCACGCGCTCGTCGCGGGCGTAGGTGGCCAGAGTCCGGGTGAAGGCCCGGTAGGAGCGGGGATGGGGTAGCCCCTCACCGGGCAGGACAACGGCCGCGTCACTGCTGATCAGGCTGAGCCGGTGGGCCATGACGTAGCGCATGTCGTCCTCGCTCATCCCGCCCACGGTGACTCCCAGGTCGAAGTCTTGCTCGATGAGTTCGAGGATCACATCCAGCGGATCCTTCACTTCCCCGTGGGCGATTTCGGCCACGGACAAGCCCAAGTGATGGGGCACAACCCGGGACTCGGCCAGGCGCACTCCGGCCGGACCGGCGTCGAAGAAGAGGTTGGGCCACTGGGGGTTGGGCCGGGAGAGGTCGCGCTTGATCCTTTCCCTCTCGGCCGGGTTGCCAAGCAGAGCCAGGAACCCGTCTTTTCCGCCCCGATGAGTCCAGGGAGGGAACAGGGCCGACAGGCTGGTGGCCCCGGCCGTGCACGGGTAGACGTCACAGGTGATCTCGACCCCGAAGCGGCGGTAGTAGTCCATGAGGTCAAGGGTGGTGCGAACCAGACCCCAGTTGCGGCGGCCGGCTGCTTTGTGATGGGCGACCTCAACCCGGCACCCCGCTTCCCGCCCGATCCGGATGGCTTCAAGAAGGGCCTCGACGACAAGGTCCGACTCGCTCCGCATGTGCGTGGCGTAGAGGCCCCCGTACTCGCCGGCCACTTTGGCCAATTCCACGATCTCCTCGGTCGAGGCGAACATGCCCGGAGCGTAGATGAGCCCGGTTGAAAGACCGAAGGCCCCCGCCTCCATGGCCTCCCGGACGTAGCCCTTCATCTTCTCAAGGTCGCCGGGCGTGGGCGCCTTGTCGGTGGGTCCGACAACGGCCACGCGGACATTGGCGTGCCCGACCAGAGAGGCCACGTTGAGGGCCTTGGGTAGGTCGTCCAGGGCGGCCAGGTACTCGGCGAAGGTTGTCCAGGTCACGATCCGCCGGGTTCTCTCGTCGTCGCCGAGAAAGGCGTCGGCCTCCGGCCGGCCGAGGTCGATCGGGGCCGCGCTGAAGCCGCAGTTACCGTTTAGGGTCAGGGTGACGCCCTGGGCCAGGTAGTTCATGGCCGAAGGCGCGAGGAAGATGGAGAAGTCGCTGTGGCTGTGGATATCAATGAAGCCCGGGGCCACGATCAGCCCGGAGCAGTCGATCTCGACCCCGGTCCCGGTTTCCGCTCCCTGGGCCGGGTCGCAGCCCGCGTCCCGGGTCGGCCTCCCCTGGGCCGGGCCGACCGCCTGAATGCGGTCGCCGCTGATGGCTATGTCGCCGGTTCGTGACGGGGCACCTGTTCCGTCAATGATGGTCGCGTTGCGGAGAAGTAGCTCCAACCCTGGCCGCCCCCCGGTTCTCGGTATGTGGCTACATTCGCTCCCGCTGGTCGATGGTCCTTGGGGGCGGAAGGCCGCCGCCTACCCCGCGGCCGCCGCCTACCCCGCAGCCGACGCCTACCCCGCGGCCTCGATGGCCCGCCTGAGAAGATCCAAAGGGATGTTCCCGCCGGTGACCACGAAGACCGCGGCCCGAGGCAGGGGCCTCCGGCGAGCGGCGAACACGGCCCGCCAGTCAACGGCGAGAGGGGCCGCGCCGGCCGGCTCGGCCACGATCTTGACCTCCAGAGCCAGCCGTCCCACGGTTTCGAGAAGGAGACCGTCGTCGACAGCGACAACGCCGTCGGCCAGTTCCTTGACCAGCTCAAAGGCTCGCCCACCCGGCCGTCTGACGGCGATGGCGTCGGCGATGGTCTTGATCTCCGGAAGTTCGACCGGTTCGCCCCGCTCGAGGGAGACGATCATCGACGGCGCGCCCGACGACTGGACCCCCCAGACCTGGACGCCGGGAACCGGGAGCGCCCCCGCCGGCCGGCTCTTCAGGGCCATGAGCAGCCCGGCGATGGCGCCACCCCCGCCCACGGGAATGGCCACGAAGTCGGTCTCCGGAAGGTCTTCCAGTATCTCCAGGGCCATCGTCCCGTGGCCGGCAAAGACGAGTTCGTCATCTATGCCCGAGACCATAACCGCCCCGGTCTGCCGGGCGGTTTCCGCGGCCACGAGGCGCGCTTCCTCGAAGTCCCGACCCCGGATGACAAGCTCGGCCCCATAGGCGAGAACCTTCCGCCGCTTAAGCTCGGGGCTTGACTCCGGCATGACGATGGTGGCCGCTAGACCGCAGGTTCGCGCCGCCAGGGCCACACCCATGGCGTGGCTTCCGCTGGAGGCCGCGACGACGCGCCCGACTCCGTCGTTCTGGAGGGCCAGAACCTTGTTCATGGCCCCGCGGATCTTGAAGGCCGCTGTGACTTGCAGGTTCTCAAGCTTGAGGTGAACCGGAAAACCGAAGCGCTCGCTCAGAAAGGGGCTCGGGACAAGTGGGGTCCGGGCCACGTGGGACCGGATGGCCGCGGCGGCCCGCAGGACGAGAGGAAGGTAGGCGGCGGGTTCTGAACTCATGAAAGCGAGAACACCTCCCGAAGAGGAGGTGTTCTCGCCTCGGTCAGGCTTGCCTGCCTGCTTGCCTGCTTGCCGGCTTGCCTGCCTACTTACCTTTCTCGTAGACGCCCAGAAGGACCGTCCGGAAGGGGTCGAGGTAGGAGGCCATCACGGTCTTGAGCCCGGCCTCCCGGATCGGACCGCCCGGGTCGAAGCAGGCGTCGTAGGTTATGTTCCTTGGCGGACAGAACTCCAGGTAGATAGCCCCGAACTCGCGGGCGATGGGCCGGTAGAGATACTGGATCAGGGTCACCTCGGGAATGTCGGAACGGACCACGTCGTAGATCACCAGCCGGCCGAGCGGGCGAAGGACCCGAGCCACCTCACGGATGACCTGGAAGGGGTCCTCCACGGCGCACAGGCTGTAAAAGCACAAGACCTTGTCGAAGGACCCTTCGGGGAAGTCGAGGTTGTGGGCGTCCATCTCCAGAAGACGCACCTCGCCGCAGGGCAGGCCCTTGGCCTTCTGCCGGCAGACCTCGAGCATGTCGGGGCTGAAATCGATGCCCGTCACGTCGACTCCGGCCGGAAGGTTCTTGAGGTTGTTGCCCGTGCCGATGCCCACTTCGAGAAGCTTCTCGCCGGCCTTCGGGGCCAGGGCCTCGACAACGGCGCGGCGGTTCTCGTAGGTCCAGACGCTGTCCCAGACCCCGTCGTAGGCTTCGGCGGTGGTCGAGTAAACGCGCTTGACGTAGCTCCGGCCCAGGTAGCCACGGTCGGCGTCGGAAAAACCCTCTTCCTCCACGAGCCGCCGGATGCTGTCGCGGTTTTCCACGTACCTCTTGTGCCCCGGTGGCGGCCCCACGTAGGGGCGCCCAAGGTCGAGTTCCGCTAGAAAGGTTTTGAGGGCGCCCAGATCAAAGACGTTCCAGATGCTCAAGATGCGATCCAGGACATCCGGGTGCCTCGCGACGTAGGCGGCCCACTCCTCAAAGCTGTGGCCGGCTACGCGCTGACCGGCCCATCCTGACCCTCCGGAATCGGTGACCAACATCCCCGCCTCCCAAGTCCCGGGCCCTTGCCCCCGGGCCGCGGCCGGCCTCCGGTCGCTTACAACTGAACCGCGACCGGCTCCCCGGTCGCGGCCCGGAAGAGGCCCGGATAGGCCGACTCAAGGTAGTACTCGATGAAGCCGTGCAGGAGAGACTTGAACATCGTGCAACCGCCGGTGTGGTAGGTTCCGTCCTCCTCGTAGGTTAGGCACGGGCAGCCGCCTCCGCAGGCCGGAAGGTAGACGCAATCGGCGCACTCCGTTTCCAGCGGGTCGTGCGAAACCCAATCGTAAAACCGAAAGGTGGTCTCCAGGGTGCCGTCGTCCGCGATCGTCCCGGCTCGGTGCTCTTTCAGACCGGCCAGGCCCTCGCACTTGTAGAGGTCGCCGAACGGATCGATGATGAAGGAGTTGTCCCGCAGGAACTCGCAGAAAACCCAGTCCCGGAGCGGCCTGGTGATAACGGTCAGGCCCAACTCGCGAGCCCGGGCCATGAGAGACGTCAGGGTTCGGGGCGAGGCGCCCATGAGACACTGCCTGGCCCAGGCGCAGGAGCTTCCCGGCGCGGTCGGCGCGGAAGCCGGCCCCGTGTTCGCCGACCCGGCCCCGTTCGCCTGGCCCGGCCCCACGGGCGGGATAACCTCGGCGAACCGGAGATGAAGTCCGTCCCCGAAACGCTCGCGCAACTCCTCCAGCAGAGTCCCGACCGCCCCGGCGTTGTCCCGGTCGACGTTGACCCTGATGCCGAAGTCCACGCCGGCCCGCTGGACGAGGTCGATGCTCCGGAGAGTATCGTCGAAAGATCCCTTGCCCCCGACGTAGGGCCGGCGGGCGTCGTGGACGGCCTTCGGTCCGTCGAGGGTGAAGTGGACGAAGGTGTCGGTCTCGCGCAACTGGGGAAGAAGCCCGTCCAGGGGGATGGTTCCGTTCGTGCAGATGCCGCTGGTGAGATCGATGCCGCTTTTCTCGGCCCAGGGGTAGAGATCCCGGAGAAGCTCGCTGATGGGCTGGGGATTCAGCATCGGCTCTCCGCCAAAGAAGAAGAGACGGAGAGTCTTGAGGCCGGCCTCGGCGGCCAGGGTCTTCATGAACCGAGAGGCCGCCCGGGTGGTCTCGGGACTCATGGCCTTCCTGACGCCCTTGGTCTGGGTCAGGAAACCCTCGTAGCAGTAGGTGCAGGCGGAGTTGCAGGCGTAGGTGGTGTAGAGCATCACGTAGTCCTCGTGAGAAGCGTACTTGATGCGGTTGTGGTTGACCCGGAAGATCCGCCGCTCGTCGGCCTCATCCGAAACGATGATCCCGGCCGACGCCAACTGACCGCCAACTCCCTCCGGCAAATTGCCGGGACGAGAGGTAAGGGCGGCCATAGCCTCGGCCGAGAGGAGAACCGTCCCCTCGGTGAGGGTGTTGTAGACCAAGTGAAGACCTTCCTCCACCGAAGGAAAGTAGAGGTTGTACCTTGAGGTCTTCATGAGACCCTCCTACATCGCGCAGACCGAGATCATCATGTAGTAGCCCATGGCCTTGTTCTTAATGGCCAACCTGCTCGCGCCCACGAGGAAGAGCCCTCGGTAGGCGATCTCGCGCTGCCGCGGCTTGAGAACGGCCAGGCCCTGCTCCCGGGCCAGCTTGGTCAGGCCCACCGCCTGGGCGGGCTCCCGGAAAGCGGTCCAGGGAACAAGCTGCGATACGGCCCGTCCCTTGCCGCCCATGACCGCGGTGAAGTGGTCCCACTTGGCCTCGTCCAGAGGCACGTAGACGCCCTGAACGTGGTCGTCGATGCTCTCCAGGGTGGCGTGGATTTCGCCGGTCTCGGCCGCCCGGAACGGCAGGGAAGCGTAGCGCACTCCGGTCTTCTGATCGAGGTAGACTTCGCCATCCTCAAAGCTGGGCTTGGTGATTCCGTTTTTCTCGAACTCGGCGATGATGATCCGGCTCTGCTCGCTCGACAGAAGCTGGTCCAGAACGGCCCGCTCCTTGTCCGGCTCAAGTCTCCAGGTCTCCGCTCGCGCTCTCTTGTTCATTGACAGACCCCTCCTTAGGGTGCCGGGCGCCGTCTTCCCAAGCCGGCGGAGTGATCCAGGCCCGCCTGGCGCCCCCATTCCTGGTGGTTCTTCCCCATGAGTAGCACTTCCTGCTACTTCTGGACCAAGGGTGCAGAGCTGGTCCTCGCTGCCGCCCGCTGTCGCCAGTGGCCGGCGCTGCCGCCCGCCGCCACGGCCGGGCCCGTCGCTACCCGAGAATCTGGGCCATCTCACCGGCCAGGGCGATCGCTCCCGGGGCTTCCATGATGGTGAAGTGGTCTCCCGGCACAACCCGGAGATCGAGCCCTTCGCCGGCCAGTTCGCCCCAGCCGAGGTCGGCCGGAAACTCGGGCGGCTGCTCGGCCGCGGCCAGAAGGATCACTCGCCCGGGGTAGACCGCCGGACGGTAGCTAAAGAAGGCTCTGGCGTTGGCCCGGTAGACCTCCAGCCAGCGGGCCATCTCCGGGACCGTGGCGATGCCTGGTGGGAGGACCCGGCCGGCCCGGGCCAGTTCCACAAGGGCGGCCAGCCGGGCGTCATCGTGGCCCAGCCCCGCCAGGATGTCAACAATGGCCGGCGGCTGCAGGCCGCGGTGGACAAGCTCCCAGGCGTAGATGGCCCAACCCGGCTCCTCCGGGGGCACGTCGGCGGGAGTGGGGGCCCTCGTGTCGATCAGGGTCAGGGTCTCCACGCCCAGACCCTGAGCCCGCAATTGCTGGGCCATCT
>Ga0315292_10000270_pt1 | contig 22865 bp, 29 predicted proteins | sample YL17G13_0_MG_FD_204029 | JGI IMG/M metagenome (GOLD analysis project Ga0315292, IMG submission 204029) | Sediment microbial communities from Yellowstone Lake, YNP, Wyoming, USA - YL17G13_0 | ecosystem: Environmental > Aquatic > Freshwater > Lake > Sediment | place: USA: Wyoming | collected... | reverse complement strand
CAGGAGCAGCAGTACTATCGGCAACCGCAGTTACCGCACTAGTCTTTTTTCCTCTAAAAATCTCCGCCCACTCAGCGTTATCTTCAAGATACTTAACTGGTAGGTTATCTTCTAACCATTGAATTCCTTTGACGTGGTTGGGGTTCTTCTCATCGTAGTATTGAAAGAAGTTATGTAGATCAACTTTTGCCATCTGTGCCTCCTGTAATATCTGGAAAATAAATTTGGAATAGTTCTGAAGCCTCTTTGTGCTTCCCGTGATTTGTGAGTTTTTTTACTTCTTCAAGAATTTTCTTCTTGAACTCAGTCAAAGATCCTTCCCCACCCATCCTTACCTCCTGGGCACCAACGATGCTTGAGAACTGCTTTGGTATAAACGGTCTTCTTACCATTTGTTACAGGACCAGTATAACTATCATTCAACGAACCATATGGATCGTTGACATAATAACCTTTCTTATCTGGAGTGTGTCCGATAACTACACACATGTGGCCACCCGTAGGATTAGACAAAGAACCCCGATGTAGGATGCCAATAACAACAGGTTTGCCTCCATCAAGACTTTTATCAATGTCAGAAAAAGAAAGATTATAACTAAAATGCGATTGGACTCCATAACCAGCAAGAACTTTTGTTTGAACTGCGTGATCAGTTGTATCACCGATAGCAAAAACTTTTGTAACATACTCGTCATCACCTTTGATGCTTCCTGGTTTTAGAAATGCCAAGCACATAGCACAAGAAGAACTGTTACAAGTTCTTTGGGCATCACGATAGTTATCTACTTGATTGAAATATGGGACTGCTAATACTGATGGTGTTGGTGGTTTGGTTCTGAAGATACCAACCCAGTCCCCTTCCGCATCATCAAGATACTCTGTGGGTAGATTATCTTCTAACCATTGGACCGCTGCCACATGATTAGAATTTTTTTCATCATAAAACTTAAAAAAATTGTGAAGATCTAAGGTCATTTTATATTCCCGAACACTACTAATATTTATAAAAAAGGAGAGAAATAAATCTCTCCGTATTGATTATTAAATTGCTTTATACACAGGAACCATCATACCCCCACCTGGGTGGTCATCATGATCATCAGAATTTTTTATGATAATTAAAATCATCCCCGCAATTAAATAACCAAGAAAAATACTCAAAAAATTTTGAGTGCCCATTCACCAGATTCCAGGAATGATCTGCCCAGTCAGAGCATAGGATCCCATTGCGGCAATAACTCCTAGCATTGCTGCCCAACCATTAATGCGTTCTGCGTTTTCGTTCATTGTTTTTCTCTGTAATAAGTTTAAATTAAATACCAAATTGACCAAAAAAGAATACACTACCAGTGGTAGCATATGAGATAACGGCAGCAACAAATCCTAGCATTGCTACACGTCCATTGAGTTGTTCGGCACGTACTGCGTAATCAGTTTCAACCTGAGTAGCATACATTTGTGGTTCCTTCGCAAATAAATTTTGTTGTCCACGATCATTAGTCGTTACGGTCATAAGTAGTTTGTAATGAAACTTTACACATTATATAGGAAAAAAAAAGAGGGTGTCAAGCCCTCCTTTTGTGATTATCAAGACAATAGATCAGAAAGTATAACGAACTTTCAGTTCACCACCGAGATTGAAAACCTCAGTGTCATAACCATACTCACTAAACAGTTTGGCTGCAACACCAACGTTCTTAGAAAGGGGAGTTTTCACTCCAACTTCACCAACCAAAACGGTTTCGCCAGGAGTACCTGTTTTGTTCCACTCATAACCAGGACCAAACTCAGCAAATACAGTGGTTACACCGTTCTTGAGTTTGCTTTCATAACCTAGACGAAGTTCGGTCTGTGAAGAGTTGTACTCACCATTAGCAGACAGAGCAGTGGTCTTAGATTCAACGTAAGGGCCTGCCATAGCAGGAGCTGCCATGAAAGGAAGGACAGCAGCAAGAGCTAGAAATTTCATACTTGTTTTTTTGTATTAAAGGATAAATTTAAAAAGCATAAAGAAGCGAGTAGTTGAGGCATCTTGATATGCTTGTGTATTTAGTATAATCCCTTTAAAGAGATATGTCAATTAAGAAAAGGTTAAGAAGCAGGTTGTGAAGGTTCGGTTATCCTACCTAGATAAGGATCATAAGATGTAATGTTCTCTATTGTGAACTGACTTCCTTGAGTTTCCCAAAAGTTTCGTATTACATTGTAACTATTCTTATGAAAAATATCTATGTGGTCTGGGTGTATTGAAGATCCTAACTCAATTTTATATAATAACAATGGAGTTGCATAAGTGCATCCAGAATTATAAATCAAATCATCAGCAACTGCTCTGGGTCTAACTCCATTATCAAGTTTATACTTATCACCACGAATATGATTGCGAAGTAATTTTTCAGCATGATGACGAGTAATTACATAACAAGCTGTAGAGAAATCATTCACAAACCGATTGTGAATAGGAACATGAATGTCACCAGTGCAAATAATTGCAAGTTGAATTACATCCCATGCATAAGGAGCACGAGCAATAAAATCTTGCCATGTAAAATTCCAATACCTTACCAAATCTAAATCACAATCATCTTCCATAATAACTGCATAGGGGCTATTAGAAGTTTCCATCCAATGCTTGATTGCCTTAAGGTGAGAAGTGGTGCATCCAATTTCACCAGAAGTCATCATATCGGGATATTTACCTTTAATAATATCACTCAAATCGTCTTCACGACCATCATAAGCAGAGATACGAGTATAGTTTTCTATCTCCCAATACTTAAATTGTTCCTCCATATATTGCATTCTTTCTGGTTGAGCATCCAGATTAAGATAATATATTGGTCCAAAGTTTTTAAGTTTGTATACTGATTTATTTTTGTCCATTATTTTTTCTGAAAAACATCATCAAGGAATTCTTGAGGTACTTTGTCCCAAAAAGTCGGAGTTATTACTTCTGCTTTACATCCACCTAACCACCAAGCAGCCTCAGGAAACGTACTTCCAAAGGTACAAATAATTTTCTTTTTGCATTGAGATAACAAATACATTTCAAGAAATGCTTCTTTAGTTTGTTGAACATCATCAACACATCCATCATTTGCAATTACATTTACTGTTCTTGGAAGTGTAATTATTTGATTTGGATATTTTGACCTATAGTATTCATTAATCTGCATATTGTCCGATGAAAAGAAAAACTTTTGACTTGGATCTAATTTTTGCACTTCTCTTTCAAAACCATCAAGATCAACCCACACACTTCTTCCACAACTATCAATAGGAGGTAACCAACTACGGATATTAATTCCCACCATATTATCCTTATCCCAATCTTTTGTAATTCCATCTACAATTTCTTGTAAATCTTTTTTTAGTTTAAACCTTTTAAAGATAGGAACATACTTATCAATGAAATATTGTGGAATATCTTTATAAAGAAAATCAATTGTATTCAAATTATTAATATAATGTTGTTCATTTTCATCAACGAGAATTCTCCAAACAGATCCAGTATGAGGATACTTTTGAATATCTTCTGGTGTTGCTAATTCAAAGTTTTCAAATAAGTGAATGTCAGTTGGTTTTTCAATCATTACTTTATCATATCTTGCCATATGAGATGCATATGATTTAATACGATTTCCAAGTGCTGCTGTTCTTAATACAACGAATGTGCTCATTTATTTTTCTCAATCCATTGCTTCAATTCTATTTTTGGTTCCCAACCAAATGTATTTCTTACTTTATCAATACAAGATAAAGTAGTTTTTGCTTCTCCATCTCTGAATGGAATGTGAACAAGATTATCAGAAATCATTTTAGCAATTTCTAAAATAGAAATATTTTTACCAGTTCCGATGTTATATATTTGCCCATAATATTCATCTTTAAGATCTTCCAAGGCTGCCATAATATTTGCATTAACAACATCTTGAACATGCACAAAATCTCTACGTTGCTCACCATCACCAACAATCGTAAGTGCTTCATCAGCATTCTTTTGCCGTAAGAAAATGCCAATCACAGGAGCATACTGACCAGTGGTGGGTGAACGTTCTCCGTATACATTAAAGTATCTAAAGATAATTGTTTTGATGCCATAAAGATTTGTATACATTTTACAAAGTTCTTCACCAGCAACTTTAGATACTGAATATGGATTCAAACAATCATTAGGATCTGCCTCATAATTAGGATATTTGTTCAGACCATAAGCAGAAGATGTTGAAGAATAAATGACTTTTTTAACTCCAGTCTCTCTTGCACATTGTAGAACTGTACAAGTGCCTACAGCATTTTTAGTGACTGCCTCAATTGGATTTTTAATTGCCGGTTGAAGTCTAGACTCTGCAGCAAGGTGAAAAACATAATCAACATTGCCCATACAATTTTTTAAAGCTTTGTAATCAGTTATATCTACCTTTACATTATAAGATTTTGTATTCCAATAAAACTTTTCATTACATTCTGCACTTTCATTATCAACACAGGTAACTTGCCAACCAAGTTCAATTAATGTATCAACAAGGTTTGATCCTATGAATCCTGCTCCACCCGTTACTAGTGCTTTCATTTTATTTTAAGGACTTTGCAATTTTTCTTTTTAATTCTGTTGTTGAATAGTCATGACTTCTATCGACAAAAACTATATTAATCGGATTATCTTTTCCAGTATAACTACCATTAATATAATCGTCTCCAAGAAATCTGATATTATATCCACAGAGATAAGATAAGAAAGTATCCTCTGCCTGATAGACAATAATATCATCAACATATCTAATGGATTTTAGAATTTCTTTTCTTTCTTCCAAAGTTTGAACCGGTTTTAATTTATAAGACCTGGAAAGAGAAGGATCTTCATGAAGAGCAACAGTTAAATGATTACAATGAGTCTTACACTCCTTAAACATTCGAATATATCCTGGATGAATTAAGTCAAATGCTCCTGCAATAATACCTTTAACTTGTGGTTGAGATTGTTTCCAAGACTCAACATCTATTCCCTTATCGTCGATAAACAAATCTGCGGTTGGTTTACAGAACATTGGGAATAACTCATGGTACTTATATCCCCATTTATTCAGTTGCTTTGTGGTAAGTTCAGTATGATCTATACCAGAACCTTTACCTCGTGCTGTTTGCATAATAATATGATTCCCTTCATCATACAAACGATTCACCTGCTGAACCATGAAAGGAAATGGTTTAGCATTCAAATAATCTGGTTTCCCCTTTTCGTTGTTTGGAGTATCGCACAAAGTTCCGTCGATATCAAAACAATATTTCATACAACTCCATGAAGAAAAATTTGATGAACACATTCTACCACACCATAATCACTACTGTCAATATAGTAATTGAATATACTGCTAGTAGATTTTGTTCTCAAAGAGTTATCAGATTTAAATCCAGTTAAAACACCATATGAAACTTTATTCTCTTCACACCACTCCTGTGCTCTCAACATATTTTTAGATTCACCACCAGAACTTATGATGATCACCAGAGTGTCTTTTTCAACATAATACTCTAAAAACTTTTGGTAGGCGTACTCATACTCAAAATCATTCGTAAGCATTGTGAGCATAGAAGGGTCAGAAAGAATAGAAACCTTCTTTTGGTGAAACTTCATATAGTCCTGAGATATATGAGATGCTACAGAGTTGCTACCTCCATTACCAAGAATGATAATCCTTTCATGATTATCAAATGCTCTACAAAACTTTTTAAACTCTTCTTCAATATGAGCACCTTGAAGTGCCTCAGCGTATTCTAAAAATGGATTCACTTTTTTTTAGTCAAACAAAAGAAAATACTATTTCCATAAGTGGTGTGCATTCTAAACAAGGCATTTCCAAATAAATATCCAAAAAATAATCCTTGTGGTCGAGCGGCAACACCTTGAGGAACACCGGGGTGATGAGGATACTGAATTCCTACTGGAGTAGGTGGCCAACTTGGATCATATGCCAATTCAAAACCACAATCAAATAAAAGATTAATCCATTTAACAGAGTTAAAAACTGATTGATGTCTACGAAGAAACTTACCGTCAACCCAACCCACATCATCTGGAACAACAGAAACAGAGCAACAAAATACACCATCATCTTTGAGGTGATTATTAATTTGTTTAAAGAAAGTTTTTAGATCTTCTTCGGCAATGTGCTCTACTACTTCCCAAGTTGTAATAAAATCAAACTGCATTTTTTTATCATCCTCATACAGTTGATATGGTTTAGAGAGGTCAACTGTAAAAAGATTTTTATCACCATGTTGGTCCCAGTTATGCTTTCCAGCACCACGCTCTCTGGCATTTGTGGATCCTTCCAGACCAACTCCAACATCTCCTCTACTAATGAAATCAGAAATTAATTGACCTCCTGCACATCCAAGGTCAAGAACACGAATCTGTTTATTATCAAAATAATTTTTTACTGCATTGATATAATCAATGTCTGTTGTGTTATCATCTACAGTTCCTACTGGAGAAATGTGGTCAGGGGATTCAATTGCTACCGGATAATTTGTTTCTAATCTAATCATAATTTTTTACCTTTTACTCCATCGGGTGATACATTAATTTTAACAGAAGAATATGGAATAGTCAAGGAATCTTTTTTAGAGAAAGTTAAAAAGAAACCTCCATTACCAGCACCACACAATTTATGAGCAACTACAAGTGGATCATTTAGCAAGTGTTGGTCAATAGTTTTTATCATCGCATTTTCATCAATAGAAGAACTAGTTTGTTTCTTTTGAATCCAACTTTGATTTAAATGATGCAGAAACTCATCATAGTTTTTCTGAAGTAAAGCATCATATGCTACTTCAAGTGTATCAAGAAGTGGTGATATTTTATCAAGATTATTACTTACATCTTTAAGAACATTTTTGGAATTTCTTGTAACACCAGTAAAAACTAAATGTGCATCATAATGTTGAAATAGTTCTGTTGACTGAAAATCATATTTTACAATTCCACCTCTTTGAAATTCTATTCTTTTAAACCCACCAATGCCACATCCATAGGGATCTTGATACCCACAGTAAGGATTCATTTCTAACTCAAGTTTATACGCAAGTTCACAGATTTCAATATCAGTCATTTGCAAGTCATTAAATATTGAAATGCATTTAATCAAGCTAATAATATAAGATGATGAAGATGCTAATCCACTTCCTTGAGAATAAGCATCACTTGTCATAGAGACATTTAAAGGAAAGCACCCAAAATAATTGAGAACAATCCTTACCAACTCATTTTGAATATCTCCAATAAATTCTGTTTCCTCTCTTTTGGAGTAATTAATAATATATTTTTTTTCAGTATGATTATAACCAATCTTATCCTCATGAAGAGTAATATAAGTTTTTAGATCACAAGCAAAGCTAATTACGGATCCATATCCATACTTCTCAACAAAATGTGGATTATCTGTTGATCCACCAAATAGAGATACACGAAGTGGGCAAGAAGAAACATACATTACAGAACAATCCAATTGTCAACATAAAGGTCTTTAGTATCTTTGTCTGCATAGGCAGATCCAAACCACATATGAGGAGCAATTACTTTTTTGTTAGGATTAGATTGCAACCATGCTCCCCACCAACTCATAGAACTATTTGCAATTATAGCATGAGAACATAATGACATCAAGCACAAATCAACATATGGTGTAAAGGATCCATCTGCATATTTTTGTTCAGGTTCTGAAATTAAAAATCTGTCACCAGAGAAGAACTCTTGTTCTTTTACCCAATCTACAGAATCAGAAAATACAATTACTGGTTGATCATCGTCAAACTCTGCAAGTGCTTTTTCATAATACTCAACTGGTTGAACTGGATGTTGGTCCTCACATTGAGTATAAGACCACTTAAATCCACGAGGGTCTGTAAGATTAGGATCTCCACGACGAACATGGAGCATAATAGGTTCTCCTTCAATAGACTCAATCATTTCTTTACATGGACCCAAATGTCTATCATGAAAAGTAAAGTCTTTACGAATCTTATCAGAAATATGTTGGAAGTATTTTTCTGATTGAAAGAATCCATAGAGACTTACATTATCAGGACACTTCTCAAAGAGTTCTTCGGAGAAATGAAAGTGAGGTTCTTGTGCATATTCAAACTCTTCAATCACACTCTCATTTATTTGTGGTGCTAAATTAAAGCATTCATGAAGGCTATAGTTTTCAATGCCTTTTCTATCTGATGGAGGAATGCACCATTCATATCCATGATAAGCAGCAATACCACGCAGAGCTGCATACTCAAACATTTGATTGCCAAGTCTTCCCAGACTTCCTAAATGATTAAATGCTAACATATTTTTTAAGATAATCTTGATTTGAATAATATTCTTTTAGTTTCTGTTTATTTAATGTTTGGAGATGATTCCAAATTTCAAAGTTTTGCATCATATAAGGATTACCTCTAATAGACTCTGGCCAAGAGTTTGCACCTCTACTATGTTCCAAATGATAAATCCAATTATCAATTCTTCCAACTTTATATTCAAGAGTAGTGAACCTAAAGAATCTTTCTTTATCTTCGGGAGATGATCCTCTAAAGTTTTCATTTTCCATTCCCCCTTCAATATAAACAGAACGATTAAAAAACTGAACCCATCCAAAGTCTGATGTACTTACTTGAGAAGATTTATCTAAAATAGACAGATCAAAATCATTGTTTAAAAAATCAGAAACAATTTCATCTGTTACATGAACTTGTTTTTGAAAGTTACCATTTCCATATGGATATACAACATCACATGCGCCATTCAAGATTGATTCATATGCATTTACATATGTTTCTACAGGCATCAATACATCGCAATCATAATTAATGACGACATCAGTTTTACTCATCGCAAGCATTTCATTTAAAATATGCATACGATAAAAAACAGGATCATCTGACTTTTCAAAAATATGAATTAAGTTAATATCGTTACCAATAAATTCTTTTATCTGCGGTAAAACATTCTCTTCAAATACTGGTTCACTATCAACTTCTTTTACAATTATATTAGTATCAAAGTTACTCAATAAAAAACACAGCAAAGTGATGATATTTCTCATCCTATCTGCTGATTCAATTCTAAGTGGAATGATAAAAGTTGCGTTTGATAAATCAACCATTTGGATATTCCCAGTTTTCAAAAAAGTTTGTGTGTTTCCCCTCCAAGTATTCTAACTCACTTTGAATAAATTGCCAAGAAGATCCATCACCTTCAACAACTATGTCAAAATTAAGTTTTGATGTTACATTATTGTTATGCAACCTACTTACACTTAAAGTATCATTAACAATAAGAGGCATTCCAAATTTCATACGAAGACGATGATACCACTCATGATCCATACTTGTGGAGACATTAGTATCAAAGTATTCAATATCTTTATTTCTTATTGTAATATTAGATGGTGAACCTAAAAGATTATTACCAACTAATAAATGATTTGGATATCTTGGGATTCTTGGGTCTAAAAAATTAATTGCATCATGAGTATGAATAAATCCATTTACTAACCAGTATCTATCACTATTATCCAATGCATCAACAATGATTTCTAAAGCATGTTTACTATAAAAAAAATCATCACAATGCAAAATTTTAATATATTCTCCATTACATAAATCAATTACATAATTTGAATTAGCAGACATTCCAATATGATTTAAATTTTTTTTATACCTTACAGAATATTTGTTACACAATTCCACAACTAAATCATTTGATGAATTATCCGAAACAACTATTTCATAATCAGTAAAAGTTTGTTTCTTAATACTATCAAATGATTCTTTTAGTTGTTGAACTCCCAAAAGATCAGTTACATAAACAGGAATAGCAATAGAAATTTTGGGCATTAAATTCTTTCCCACCTCTCAGGAATAAGATCACTATCATCAACAGTTGCAGCAGGTCCATACCATTTTTGAGGAGCAATGATAGGTTGTGTTGGATTTTCCATTAACCATGCTCCCCACCAACTCATTGAACTATTAGCAATAATACCACCAGAACAAAGAGACATTAAACAAAGATCAATATAAGGAATAAGTGAATGCCTCATTTGTCCGTCAGCATCAAGATGCACATGTGCATATCTTTCACCACCTTCGGAAAGAAGAAATCGATCAGGACTAAACATTTCTTGTTGAGAACACCAAGGAATATCATCGGAAAAAATTAGAACTGGAATATCTTTATCAAACTTCTTCAATGCACGTTCATAATATTCCAATTCACATACAGGATGATAGTATTGGAGGTTTATATAATCACCTCTACGAATATGTAAAAAAATAACATCTCCAATCTGAGAAATAAAATTTTTACAAAGTTCTAAGTGTTCTGCTCTAAATTGAAAATCTCTTTTAATTTCATCTTTAATATGTACAAAATACTTTTCAGTTTGAAAATAATCTTCAATGTTGCAGTTATCGGAACAACTATTAAAAAATGTCTCATCAAATGCACTAGTGCTAGCTTTATAAGTTGGAAAGTTTTCTGGAATTAAACCAAGATTATTTTTTCCTACTCCAGTCATTTCAAAACAATCAAAGAGTCCATAATTAGTTTGATGTGGACCGTGTGGAGATGGTACAACCCAATTATAGTTGTGATGAGCAGCAATGCCACGGAGAGCGGCATACTGAAACATTTGGTTTCCTAAACGACCATTAGAACCAAGTTTATTATATCCAATCATAATTATTCCTCTATTGATATTGTGGGTGGAAGATTAAAATGAAATCCAAAAGGAATTAATCCTTGGTTTTCTGGTACAGATGTTTCGTAAGAAAACCTTGCGGCAACATCGACAGAAGGAAACTTACATCCCTCTTCAACAAACATATGTCTGTTATGAACGCAAATATTTCCATCTTCAGCAAAGTTATTTGCATTAAAATGTTTATAGAAATCTCCGGTTGTGCAATCAAATGGTATTTGTCTTTTTAAAGGAACCTCTAAAAGTTTTTTGCTACGAAAAGAAAACCCACCATTTCCAACTCTAATGTGCTCACCAAAGGGAGTTACATAAGAATTTTCTTGATAGGGCCAAGGAGCTCCAATATAATCGTATTCATAAAACTCATCTGACCATGCTTCTGGATTTACAATAAATGCATGATCATGAACCATTAAACAATAATCTTTATCTACGTGCCTATAAAGTTCATACAAACAATATCTACTATATTCATCAATATGAGTGATTGGAAAAACCATTTCTTCCACTATAATTCCATCTTGCAGTAAAGAATCTTGATATTGATCTTTAATTTCTTTTGATGTAATAAGTTTGACCGATCCAAACTTTGCTTGGTCGAGACAAGTATAAATTGCTTTGATGGTTCCAACAACCCTGGATGTATTATCTACAGCAAGTAGTGTTATTTTAGATAAGTCAAGCATTGATAAAAGAGTCAACTACATTTTCAATATAATCAATCATATTCTGATTAATTGTTGGGGAGCACCCAAGAAAGAATACTTTATTCAATACTTGGTTTGCTTTTGGATATTTAGCAGCATCATCAAGATGACTATATCCTGGGTGAAGAAGAACGTTTCCTGCAAAGTAGTTTCGTGTTTGAATTTTATTACTTTCCAAATATGCAACAAGAGATCTTTTAAGTTCTTTATTATCGCAGATAATAGGAACACCAAACCAACTAGTTTCAGACTCTACTCTTTCGTTCACAACTCTAGTACCTGGGATTTTCTCAATAATCTTTTGAATTTTTTCTTTATTACTTCTACGGATTTTATGAATTTCTTCAAACTTTCTGAGTTGAACAAGACCAACGGCACCTTGCAAATCAAGTGGTTTTAGATTGTATCCCATAACTGAGAACACATATTTGTGATCTACAATATCATCATAAGTTTCTAACCAAGTATCAAATCTTTTCCCACAAACTCCATTAGGAAGAAGATTTTGCTGCCCCACACAATAACATCCACGACCCCACCACGCAAAACTACGAGCAAGATCAATAATTTCTTTTTCATTAGAAGACACCATACCACCTTCCATTGTGCATATATGATGTGCAGGGTAGAAAGAACAAGAAGCGGCAACAGCATGATCAGTCAGGTAATTACCGTTCCATCTACTGCCAAGACTATCACAATTGTCTGCAATCAAAGCAATACTCTTACGTTGACAAAGGTCAACAAACTTATCTATGTTATAAGGATTACCTAGAACAGGAGACGAAATTGCACCAACAGTTCTTTCTGTAATTTTACTTTCAACCTGATCTAAATCCCAATTAAGGTCTTCCCAATCAATATCAACAAAAACTGGTTTCAATCCACACTGAACAATCGGAGCAATTGTTGTAACAAACCCACAAGCACATACAATAATTTCATCCCCATCTTTCCACCCAAAATGTTTTTTGAGTGCGGCAAACATTACCAAGTTAGCAGAACTTCCAGAGTTTACCATTGTAGAATGTTGAAAATTAAACTTCTTTGAAAACTCACGTTCAAACTTATTGACTTGTTCTCCAGAAGAAAGCCACTTACCTTTCAAAACAGAATAGATAAGTTCTTGTGCTTCTAAGTCATCCCAATAAGGACCAGAGTAATATACATTGTCTCTTCCTGCTACAAAGTCTTTTTTGTTTGCAAGATATGAAAATACATCATTATCAACATCTCTAGCAGATTGAATAAAGTTGTCAATTAGATCGTACATAGTTGTTTAATAATTTTGTCTGTTGAAATTGATTGAGTAAATCCAAGTGTTTGTAACTTTGTCGTATCAAGCCAAAAATCTTTTGCTTGAACAATTTGATGAAATTCAGGTGCTTCTTTAAATTTTATAACTGATTTAGAACCCAGATACTCCTTTGCCTTACCAATTATATCACCAATAGATGTTGGTTGTCCACTCCCAACATTATAAATTTCATTTATGTTTCCTTCATCACAAATAAGTTTTATTGCTTTACACACATCATCAATGTGCATCACATCACGAACTGGTGTTCCACTATCATATAAAAAAACATCCTCATCTTGTTTAAGAAGATTAATCATATGACCTAAAGCATTCTTTTTAAGAGATGCTTTCTTGTCACTTTTACCTAAAACATTACACAATCGTATGATTCTATACGTAACTTTATAGGTTTTACAAAAAGAAATCAATAAATCCTCTGCTGCTTTTTTGGTAATAGAATAAAACCCTGTTGGACAGCAGACATATTCTTCTTTTGCTGGTAATTTAGTTTCTCCGTAAACAAACCAAGAACTGATAAAATTGAAAACAATATCAGAATCTCTACAATAATCCAAAACTTCACAGAGAACTTTGAGATTAGTCTCAACATCTAATGTAATATTAGTATGAACATTATAATTGTCTACTGTAGAAATAAAGTAAAGAATATCTTTACTTAAGGGTTTTCTGCTTTCTCTGTCAATCTTTATAGTTTTGTCGAGAAACATTCTACAATAATTTTCACCAACAAAACCAGTTCCGCCAAAAACACTAATCATTTTTCACCTAAAAATTTTTTCAAACATTCAGTTTTATCTTTATTATAAAGTTCACCAACTTCACCTTTCATCCAAGGTAAAGTATTGCTCGCATTTTTATAATGGAAAATAAATGCTTCATCAATACTGTTATCCTTTTCCAACTTCATAAAATCAACAAAGGTTGGTTTGGGGAAATTATATTGTTGTGTGATATTACGAATCTTGGAATAGTTTTCACAAAAATATTCCCAATAGTCTTCTCTATCAATTTGATGTGGGAAAGTTTTACTATCAGAATGTTGATATTGTGTGATATCTAAGGTTTCTTCCTCAAAATTAATTTTGAATTCAGAGCATCCATTCAATACAAGTTGATTGGGAACATTTGAATCTTCACACAATCCCCATTGGTCAATATAATTAATTTTTAATTGGTCTTCATACTTCTTAAGGTAAGCACTAACCTCACCACCAACATCAACTGCAAGACCATCAACCCATCCATCACCCCAACTAATTTCTTGTGGATTTGGCATGTTAGGAATATCAGCAATGATTAGACCATTCCAAGGATATTTAAATGCTATCTCTTGATATTGGTCTTTGATATAACGATATGATGGGACAAAGGCAAAATTATATCCACTCATAATATCAACAATCGATACGTCCTTAATAAAGAACATATCAGAGTCAATCAATAATGAAACACAATCATTTTTGCTTACATAATTTTTCCATCCCCATGTGAAGGAATAAGCACATGCGGTATTTCCATTCACATATCTATCACCCTCAAACATCTTATTGTTATTGAGGAATTGGAGGGATGGATCCAATTCAACACGAATACATTTTACACTCAATCTCTCACATTCATTAAAAATAAAATCTATTTTATTCTCATCATATCCACCATCACCACCAGGTCTTTCATTATTAAAAACAATATATTCAAAATCGTCTTTAACGTGTTTTTTTATACTTTCATATTGAAGTGAAATAAAATCTGGTCTATTGTGAGAATAGGTATAAATTTTTACTTTTGCCATGTTCAATCTTCTCTCTTAATGTAAACAATAATATTTTGACTATATTTTTCTTCTACTTTATTTGTATCATCAAACAAAAAATTATTTGGTAAAGATTGAATTGTTTTTTTATGATCTTCAATACATTTGGGGGAGTAAAGGTTTCTGATGATATAAGAATATTTTGATTTCGAAACGATTTTATCAAAATATTTCATTTGAAAATCAGTGCTACATTCACTTAAAGAATTAATTGCTATGGTTAAATCTGTGTTTTTGAAATCAAATCCATCAATTTCAAAACACGATATACTTTTAATCCTATCTTTAAGATAATCATAATTGGAAATATACTTATCAATTAACTTACAGGTTTCTGGAAGATCAACCAAAGTATATTCAGAAAAATTTAAAATCCCACCAAGAATAACAGCAAGTCCACCATACCCTCCACCAATTTCTACAATTTTATTGGGTGATGAATCTTTTACATAATCAACAATTTCTAGTGCGTTGTATGCGTACTTTAATGTTGTAAGAGAAAATTTTCCAATCTCATAATCTTCATAAAGATCTGGATTTCCATAAAGATCATTTCTCCTAAACAATTCCAGATTATCAAAAAATATAGAATTGTTATCAATCGTTTTAATCTTGTTCAGAAAATAATCAAAAGTATCTTTCGTTCCACCCTCTAAAATATATCGATACCTAGAATCTTGTTTGAAGTTATCAAAGTTTTCATCATCAACTGCTTCAGAACAAGCATCAAGATATCCATCTGCTATTTGTTGGTCAATTTCCCAATTTAAAACTTTAGTCATTTTAGGTTCCCGTAAAATTCTTTAGTTTCTTTGTGCATTTCATATTCTTTCTTACACTCTATTCCAGTCATAAGATCTCCCTCACGATCCAACCAGTACCAATCGTCCACAATAGATTCATGCGGTCTCCACCAACCATTAGAAGTTTTATAATCAAACCAATACTTTGGTGCAATTACATCACAATCTTTGTTTGTCCAGACTGGCCAAAATGCAAAAGTAGATGAAGAAATAATTGCGTTCTTGGCAGTGTTGAGAATTGAATAATCAATTCCAACTGGACCACCTGGATATGCATACCAACCAATACTTCCTTGATATGGATCTTTCTCATCCATTATAGCAGATCCAACAACTTCTGCAAATGGGATAAATTGTCTTGCATGTCCTGGATCATCAGTTACACAAACAAATTTCATGTTAGGATTTTTCTGCAACATATATTTTGCTGCATTCTGATAATATTCTGCCGGAACCCAAGAGGCACCAGTTAAATAGTCACCACCACGAAATTGAATTACACAAATGTCATCAGATGAATAATCAGTAATTTTATTATCATAATCTAACCATTTAATAATGTCATCTCTACGATGATTGATATATGACATATTTTGAAAGTAACCTTCTACCTTTGTGTTGTCTTTTAGACCATTCCAAAGGTGCTCATCAAAGACATTCATTTCTTCCCCACCCATGTAGGAAGGATACTTTTGTCTGCGTTCCAAATAATAATCAGTGATTTCTTCCGGTAACTCAATTGGTGGTCCACCTTCTGGTCCATGACCACCAATAACTGGTTTCCCCATATCAAAACTAGTCATAAACGCACAAGCTTTAAATGGAGTGGTTGGTTTTTTTTGAATGCCCCAATCATATCCCATTTTTTCAGCAATTATTCTTGGAACAATAATATGCCAAAGTTGATTGCCGATGCCAGAACCATCGTATATTTCAGAAACAATCATTTGATTAAACTCGCAAACTTTTCTTTATTATCAAGAATATACTTAGGGTAAGAATCGTCCAAGGGAACAATTTCATAAACTGCATAATCTCTCCCCAATGGATCTTTATTATCTTTAACCCTAGCAACATTCTGTTTGATTTGGTTTGTGTTTAACTCTGAGTGAGCAGCACATTCAATTTTTTTTAGGATTCTTTCTTCAACAGAAAGACCTTCACTTCCAACATAACTCCAGTGCCATCCACCAGGAAAAACTCTGTAATTGTTTACACTTTCCTGCTTACTGCGTAGTTCAGATAAAGTATATTTTTCAAGAATTGACTTTCCAAATACTTTTGTACCCAACCATCTAGGTCTATCTTCATAATCCCAATCAGTAACCATGGCACGAATTATACCACCAACTTCAACCAGATTAAAATATCCCATGCAATTTTCTTGTGCAAAATGAAAGATCGAATCTTGCACAAAATATGTATTCAAATCTTCAATTGCATCTGGATTTGGAACCTCATCAATATCACTCCAGATAATAACATCTTCATAAGATACATTTTCAAGAACTATTTTTTTAATATTATCTTTTTGGAAAACATCTCTTTGGTATGGGTGAAGTTCTTCTGACGTTGTATCTTCAACAATATTATGAATGATCTTATGATTAAACTTTTCAAACCTATTTTTGTTCTCTTGATAATAAAGTGGTTTATCAAGTCCAGAAAATGTTTTTGTTGCTTCACTTAAAATAAAACAATCAACATAAGGATCAAGAACATTTAATCTAATTTCTAAAATATCCAGTTCATTAAAGAATGGAAACACATCAATTACTTTCATATTTCTCCTTCATTGAATTAAACACTTTTATAATACCTTTGTCTATAGTAGTTTTGGGCAACCACCAGGAGATGATATACGAATCTGCTTCATTTTTTTTATTCATTTGAACACTATCCTTTGCAATACCTGGTTTAATTTTAATTGGTTTGTTAATAAGATTGAAGCATCCGTTAATAATTGAAGCCACCTCCTTAATTGTAGTTGTGTTAAAAGAAGTAATGTGAAGAGGATCTTCTGATTTAAAATCAGTATATGATTCCATCACAATCTCTAGTGCCTCGCAACAATCTTCGGCATAAAGAAACTGACGTTCTTCTGTGCCGTCAGTTAACATTTCAAACTCACCTTCCTCAAATCCTTTTTTGATAAAGTCGGTGATAACGTGTGCTTTTTCATGATCGTTTTCAATACCATACACATTCCAGAACTTAACAATTAATCCTTTTAATGCTGTGGTATGAAGTTCCCCCACACGTTTCATTACACCATAAGGAGAATAACTCATGTTGCTCATCTGAGATGATGCAAATACAAATCTCTTCTTATACTTGTCAAGCAATTTAAAGGTATTTGCCATGAGACGAGTATTATTATTGATAAAATCAAAAGTGTGTTGATACTTTTTAAGATACCTAGATCCACCTACATCAAATGCAAGAAAGAATACAAAGTCAGAATCTTTGATTATATTCTCAACATAACTGTTTGGAGTTATACGTAGATCATTTTCAGGGCCATTAACTACATCAATACCAGTAACTTCATGACCTTTATCACGAAGATAATTTAAAAGATATGCACCGATCTGACCAGCAGATCCTAAAATAGTAATTTTCATATTAAACAGAATGATAAAAAGGAATATAGTTTTTTAATTGAGAATTGATCCAATCATAGGTTTTTGCAATACCATCTTCAAGGGACATTGAATAATCCCATTGCAGTTTCTCACGAATTAAATCATTATTTGAATTACGTCCACGAACTCCAAGAGGTCCATCAATGTGCTTTTTAGTAATTGCTTTACCTGCAATTTTAGATGCAGTATCTGCAAGAGTATTGATACTAACCATCTCTTCAGAACCAATGTTTACTGGTCCCATAAAACTTGATTGGACAAGACGATAAGTTGCTTCTACACATTCATCAATATAAAGAAATGAACGTGTTTGCTCACCATCCCCCCAGATCTCAACTTCACCACCTTCAAGTGGAAGCTCTGCTACCTTACGACAGATAGCTGCAGGTGACTTTTCTTTACCACCTCTCCAGGTTCCTTCTGGACCGAAAATATTGTGGTAACGAGCAACTCTAACTGGTATACCATAATTACGATTATAAGCAAAGTACAATCTTTCTGAGAAGAGTTTTTCCCATCCATATTCACTATCTGGTCCAGCGGGATAAGCATCATTCTCTTTAAGTCCAGGATTTTCTACATCCATTTGAATGTGTTCTGGATATATACAGGCAGATGAAGAGAAGAAAATAGTTGTTTTATTTACTCCAGTTGCTTCATTTAAATCTTTTAGAGAACGAAGGACATTTAAATTAATTGCTGCAGAATTATTCATCACATCTGCATCATGATCTCCGGTAAAGATATATCCAGCACCACCCATATCAGCAGCAAACTGATAGATTTCATCAAAAGTATCAGAAAGAATCTTTTCCACAAAAACTTGATCTGTAAGATCTCCTTGAACAAATTCGTCTGCAGCACTTATAGAGTGCTCTGGATATTTTATATCTACTCCACGCACCCAATATCCTTCTTTCTTTAACCTTCTAACCATGTGACTTCCAATGAAACCACCAGCACCAAGTACAAGTGCTGTTTTCTTATATTCACTCATAAAAAAATGTTCGTTCCTAGTATTTATTATAGTATATCAAAGCATGTTTTGCAAATACCATTGATATGTTTTTAAAATTCCATCACGTAAATTTGTGACTGGTTCCCAACCAAGAGATTTAATTTTATCTACATTTAAAACTTTTCTTGGAGTTCCATTTGGTTTTGATGTGTCCCAATTAAATCCACCATTAAAACCAACGATATCAGAGATAGTTTCTGCAAGTTCTTTAATAGTAACATCCTCACCAGTGCCTACATTAATGTGTTCAGATCCATTATAATTTTGCATACAAATATAACAAGCTTCTGCAAGATCATCGACATACAGAAACTCACGCATCGCAGATCCATCACCCCAAAGAGTTACTGGATATTGATAAGGTCCACCGAGATCATGACCAATTAAATCTTTGCCTTCATGAAGTTTACGGAGTAAGGCAGGAAGAACATGAGAAGTTTCAAGGTTAAAATTATCCTTAGGACCATATAAATTTGTGGGCATTAGGGCAATAGCATTGAAACCATATTGTGTTCTATATGATTGGCACATTTTGATTCCTGCAATTTTTGCAATCGCATAAGCATCATTGGATGTTTCCAAAGGACTTGTAAGAAGTTGATCTTCTGTAATTGGAATATTAGGATGCTTTGGATAAATGCAAGATGATCCAAGGAACAAAAGTTTTTTAACATCATATTTCTTGGAGGTATTAATAATATTTGATTGAATCATCAAATTATCATAAATGAATTGTGCAGGATATGTTTTATTTGCCATAATTCCACCTGCTTTAGCAGCTGCAAGAAAAACATACTCTGGTTCTTTCCAACCAAAATATTTTTCGGTTTCATATTGATTTGTAAAATCAACGTCATCACGAGTTCCTTCGATAACGTTAGTATAACCTTTGCTTTCAAGATTTCTTACAATTGCTGATCCTACCATTCCTTTGGCACCAGCAACTAATATCTTAGAATTATTATTCATTAAAATTGTCATAGTTAATTATCTTTAATAGAATATTTTTCACATTCCCCGAAGGTCTCTCCATTTAAATCTTTTTGAGATAAGATAGGTTCTCCATCTATTCCCCATTCAATTCCCAAATTAGTGTCATTCCAAAGAAGGGTTCTATCATATTCTGGATAATAATAATCCGTAGTTTTATAAACGATTTCTGCAGTTTCAGTAAGGGTATAAAAACCATGAGCAAATCCAGGAGGAACCCATAGTTGCAAATTATTTTTATATAATTTAATTCCAAACCATTTTCCAAATGATGAAGATGATTTTCTTAAATCAACAATTACATCATAAACTGCACCAGAAACACAACGAATGAGTTTGCCTTGTGCGTGTTCAATTTGATAGTGAAGTCCTCTCAAAACTCCCTTGGAAGATTTGGAATGATTATCCTGGACAAAATTACTTACACCAGTAATTTTTTCAAATTCGTTCAGTTTAAAAGTTTCCATAAAGAACCCACGACCATCCTCAAACTTTTTGTTTGTAATGATATAAGCATCTTTGAGATTAGTTCCTATTGCGTTCATACCATTCAATTGTTTTGTCGAGTCCATCTTCTATAGAAAATCGTGGAGACCATTTAAATTCATGACGAACCTTTGTGATATCTGTTGAATACCTGTAATCATGTCCTGGTCGGTCCTTTACATATTCTATCATACTTTCCTTCATATTCATACGATCAAGAATCATACGAACCAAATCAATATTTCTAACTTCACAATCTCCACCAATATTATATTTCTGTCCATTTCTACCTTTTAACCACACCTCAATTAGTGCTTCACAATGATCCTGAACATATAACCAATCACGAACTTGTTTGCCGTCACCATACACAGGAACTTTATTACCAGATAAAAGATTAGTAATTGTCTTTGGCACCATCTTCTCAATATACTGCCTTGGACCATAATTATTAGAGCAGTTTGTAATTAATGTTGGCAGTCCATAGGTATTATGATATGCCATTACAAAATGGTCTGATGAAGCTTTGGATGCGGAGTATGGATTTCTTGGATTATAGTTAGACTTCTCCGTGAAATATCCTTCATCTATTGAACCATAAACTTCATCAGTAGAAATATGAATAAACTTTTCAACTCCATACTTTAAGGATAGGTTAAGAAGATTTATAGTTCCATTGATATTAGCAAGAATGAACGGAGAACAATCATGAATTGAATTATCTACATGACTTTCCGCAGCAAAGTGAAACACAGCAGTTAGTTTATATTTTTTAAAGATATATTCACAATTGTGTTCATCAACAATATCTGTAGTGTAAAATTTTATAGGATCTGGAATGTTGTGCCAATCAGAAGCATAAGTTAATTTATCAATACAAATAATTTGTTCTGAAGTAGTGGCAATTAAATGGTGAAGAAAATTACTTCCAATAAATCCTGCCCCACCCGTTACTAAAATTGTCATGATTAATCAGTTTTAATAGAATATTTTTCCAAAATTTCTGGTGAATATTGATTTACTACTGGATCATCATTCTTTTCATCTCTTTTTTGTTTCTCAAGTAGATAAACTCTGTTTCTAATTTCAGTAGAGGAATATTGATGTCTTCGTAAATGATAGTGAATTTCGATACCAGTATCTATACAATATTTTTTTCCGGTGACATCTACATTTTTATACTCCTCACTTAAAAACCGAATATGAAATGTTTGTGTCTGAATTAAATTAAGCAAATCTGTTTCGGTCTCATATACCAAAATTTCATCAACATACTTACATCCTTGTAATTGTATATATCTTTCATAAACAGATTGAACTGGTTTATTTTTAATACCAGGACGATCTACGGTTGGATCAACTTGAAGTGCAACTTTTAAATAATCACATAATTCTTTTTCCATTTTAAGCATAGTAACGTGCCCAGCATGAAACAAATCAAATGAACTGCAATTAAAACCAATTTTCATATATAAAAATCTCTTTATAACATTATACTAAAAAAAGAGAGTTTATGCAACTCTCCTCATAGGTCATTCAGGCTCGCCACCAATTCTTTAACTGGAAATTGGAAACCAGGCGGGAGAGAGTCCCATCCGCACCAATTGCTTTTGAGAAAAGCAATAAAACAATAGGGTCATATTTGACTCCACCAGAGTAAGTTTTAAGACTTTTCAGGTCTCAGGGGGATTTCATCACCGACCAGTATTTTTTACGACTCTCCATGTCCCTCTAACTTTTTATTTTCCCAATATTTCTTTTTAGCAATAGACATTTTTTGTCTACATTCTTCTGAAAAATATTGTGGATTTTTTCTTTTGGTTTCTTTTATTTTATTTTTATGTTCTTCTGTTAGAGGTTTTCCGTAAAATGGATGTTTTTCTCCACTTACAGATTTTGATATTTTTTTCTTGGATTCTTCTGTGTGTCTTTTACCTATCCATGATGGTGGAGTATTATATCTTCCACCATCATTAATGTTTTCTAAAATACCACCTTCAGATCTTTTACCAAATAAAAATATCATATACATTTCATGATTAAATGCTTCGTCTTCTGTTAAATTATTTTTTAGAATAAGAATTCTGTCTTTCGGGGGGACAGATACATTATCATGAACGTGGTATGCTCTACGACCAGTTCCTTTTCCTATGTAATATGGAATGTTATTTTCATTCAAATAACAATAAGTATAGAATCTGGACATAACTGCTCTACTTAGTATATTATTATTTATAATAAACTAGTGCTGTTATAGTCTCTCCGTGACTATTGATCCCAATCAAGAATATCATCTTCCCTCATATAACAAGGAATTCTATCAGGATC
>Ga0315292_10000269_pt1 | contig 22905 bp, 18 predicted proteins | sample YL17G13_0_MG_FD_204029 | JGI IMG/M metagenome (GOLD analysis project Ga0315292, IMG submission 204029) | Sediment microbial communities from Yellowstone Lake, YNP, Wyoming, USA - YL17G13_0 | ecosystem: Environmental > Aquatic > Freshwater > Lake > Sediment | place: USA: Wyoming | collected... | reverse complement strand
CGCCGACCAGCTCCGCCTGGTCGATCGCTACGTCGCCCAGGTGGGGAAGTAGGCGCTCATGACGCAACGAACCAGCGCTGCCCGCTACGCGAAGGCCCTGCTCGACGTCGCGATCGCCGAAGCGGACCCGCAGCAGATCGATGAGCAACTCGCCTCCGTCGCCGCACTGTTCACGGGCCACGCGGATCTCTGGCGCACCGTCACCAACCCCGCGGTGCCGTCGCCGACAAAGCGCGCCATCGTGGACGACTTGTTGCCGCAGCTCGGCCTGGCCACGGTGCTGGGCAAGACCTTGCAGTTGCTGGCCAGCCGCGATCGCCTCGCGCTGCTGCCCGACCTGGCGGAAGGCTATCGCAGCCGCCTGATGGACCACCAGAAGGTCGTGCGCGCCCGCGTGACCTCCGCGGTGCCCCTCGCGGCCGACACGACACAGCAACTCCAGAAAGAGCTCGAGACGCTGACCGGCCGCTCGGTGGTGATGACCGCCGCCACCAACCCGGACATCATCGGCGGCGTGGTCACGCAAATCGGCAGCACGGTCTACGACGGCAGCATCAAGCGGCAGCTTGAGAAACTGCGCGAGCAATTGACGGGGAGTTGAGACGCAGGGGCGCGAACGTCGTCGAGGACGTAGGCCGGGGCTTCAGCCCCGGCGGACACGGCGGGCCTGAAGGCCCGCCCTACACCCGACAACAGACAAGCATCAGACCCATGAACATCAAAGCCGAAGAAATCACCAAGATCATCCGCGACCAGATCGGCAGCCATGCCGTCGAGGTCGATATCTCCGAGGTTGGGTCCGTCGTGGCGGTCGGCGACGGCATCGCCAGGGTCCACGGCGTCGACAAGACCATGGCCGGCGAGATGCTGGAGTTCCCGCACGGCGTTTTCGGCATCGCGCTGAACCTCGAAGAGGACAGCGTGGGAGCGGTGCTCCTGGGCGAGTACTACATGATCAAGGAAGGCGACCCGGTGAAGCGCACGGGCCGCATCATTTCCGTGCCCGTGGGCCCGGAGATGGTGGGCCGCGTCGTGAACTCGCTGGGTCAGCCGGTGGACGGCAAGGGCCCCATCGTCACGAAGCAGTTCGCGCCCATCGAGCGCATCGCCCCGGGCGTGGTCGATCGGTCGCCGGTCAAGGAGCCGCTGCAGACCGGCCTCAAGGCCATCGACTCGATGGTGCCGATCGGCCGCGGCCAGCGCGAACTGATCATCGGCGACCGCCAGACGGGCAAGACGGCCATCGCGGTCGACACGATCATCAACCAGAAGGGCCAGGACGTCATCTGCATCTACAACGCGATCGGCCAGAAGCAATCGACGATCGCGCAGGTGGTCAAGACGCTTGAAGAGGCCGGCGCGATGGAATACACCATCGTCGTGGCCGCGGGCGCGTCCGACCCGGCGCCGATGCTCTACATCAGCCCGTACAGCGCCTGCACGATGGGCGAGTATTTCCGCGACAAGGGCCAGCACGCGCTGCTCATCTACGACGATCTGTCGAAGCACGCGCAGGCCTACCGCGAAATCTCGCTGCTGCTGCGCCGTCCGCCCGGCCGCGAGGCGTACCCCGGCGACGTCTTCTACCTGCACTCGCGCCTGCTCGAGCGTGCCGCGAAGCTGCGCAAGGAGATCGGCGGCGGATCGCTGACGGCGCTCCCGATCATCGAGACGCAGGCCGGCGACCTGTCGGCCTACATTCCGACGAACGTCATCTCGATCACCGACGGCCAGATCTTCCTCGAGACGGACTTGTTCCACCAGGGCGTGCGCCCGGCCATCAACGTCGGCAACTCGGTGTCGCGCGTCGGCGGCTCCGCGCAGGTGAAGGCGATGCGCCAGGTGGCGGGCACGCTGCGCCTCGACATGGCGCAGTTCCGCGAACTGGCCGCGTTCGCGCAGTTCGGCAGCGACCTCGACAAGGGGACGCAGGCCCAGCTCAACCGCGGTCGGCGCCTCGTCGAAGTGCTCAAGCAGCCCCAGTACCAGCCGATTCCGGTCGAGAAGCAGGTGCTCCTGATCTTCGCCGGCACCAACGGCTTCCTCGACGCGGTGCCGGTGGAACAGGTGGGGCAGTTCGAGCAGGAGATGTACCGCTTCTTCGACTCGCGCAAGGCGCAGACCCTGCGCACGCTCGCCGAGAAGAAGCAGTTCGACGACGCGCTGAAGGCGGAGGTGGTGGCCGCGCTCACCGAGTTCTGCAAGGACTTCGCGGCCAGGACCAAGGACGCGGCAGCGTAGGGCGCCATGCCATCACTGATTGACCTGAGACGCCGCATTCGCGCGGTGAAGAACACGCAGCAGATCACGAAGGCGATGAAGATGATCGCCGCGTCGAGGCTGCGCAAGTCGCAGGAGCGGATCCTGAACGCGCGCCCGTTCGCCATCCAGGCGCGGCGCGTGTTGCACGACCTCGTCAGGCGCACCGACCCCTCGCGCCATCCACTGCTGGCCGTGCGCGAAGAGAAGACCGTGCTCGTGCTGATCCTGTCGGCTGACAAGGGCCTGTGTGGCAGCTTCAACACGAACATCGTCAAGGCCGCGTCGCAGTTCATCGTGGCGAATAACGACAAGAAGATCGTGCTAGGCCTCATCGGCCGCAAGGGCCGCGACTTCTTCCTCCGCCGCGGGTACGAGCCCGCCATCGAGCGCGTGAACGTCTTCCAGCACCTGACGTTCGAGGATGCCAGGGCGATTGCGAACATGGCGTCGGCGCTGTACGCGGAAGCGAAGATCGACGCCGTGTACCTTGTCTACAACGAGTTCAAGTCGGTGATGCAGCAGCGGCTCGTCACCGAGCGCCTGCTGCCGGTGCCGAGAGACGAGTTCGACGAGGCAGAGGTCGGCCGGCACGCCCACGCGGACTACGTCTACGAGCCCGACGCCGACACGCTCTTCGGCCAGATGCTGCCCGGGTACGTGCGGGTGCAGGTGTGGCGCGCGCTGCTCGAGTCGGCGGCGGCCGAGAACGCGGCGCGCATGACCGCGATGGACGCGGCCACGAAGAACGCCACGGAGATGATCGACGCCCTGACGCTCTACATGAACAAGGTGCGCCAGGCGGGGATTACGCGGGAAATTATCGAGGTGGTATCAGGAGCCCAAGCGCTCTAGTCCGGGATTGGGGATTCGGGATTGGGGATTCGGGAAGACATCGTGAAGGAATGAGCTTGGCGGTTCGGCACGCGGATGAGGCGGAAGGGCTTGCTGCCCGAACCCCGAACCCCGAATCCCGAACCCCGGACAGTGAGCTGAGATCTTATGAGTACTGTCACCGAAACGCACGCCGGGAAGATCGTCCGCATCATCGGCCCCGTCATCGACGTCGAGTTCGAGGGCGGGCACCTGCCGGCCATCTACAACGCGCTCGAGATCAAGGCCGACGTCCTGGGCCAGACGATCAACATCGTCGCCGAGGTCGAGCAGCACCTGGGCGAGGGCCGCGTGCGTGCGGTCGCGATGAAGCCTACCGACGGCCTCCAGCGCGGCATGGCGGCGGTCGATACCGGCCTCGGCATCATGATGCCCGTCGGCCCGGCCACTCTCGGCCGCGTGTTGAACGTGCTCGGCGAGCCGGTGGACTATCCCGACATGCCGGTGAACGCCACCGACCGCTGGCCCATTCACCGTGCCGCGCCGACGCTCGTCGACCAGGCGACCGAAGCCAGGATGTTCGAGACCGGCATCAAGGTCATCGATCTGCTCGAGCCGTACCTGCAGGGCGGCAAGATCGGGCTCTTCGGCGGCGCCGGCGTCGGCAAGACCGTCATCATCCAGGAGCTCATCCACAACATCGCCCTGAAGCACGGCGGCGTGTCCGTGTTCGCCGGCGTCGGCGAGCGCACGCGCGAGGGCAACGACCTCTGGCTCGAGTTCCAGGAAAGCGGCGTCATCAACACCACGGACATCAGCAAGTCGCGCGCGGCGCTGGTCTACGGGCAGATGACCGAGCCGCCTGGTGCGCGTCTGCGCGTGGCGCTGTCGGGCCTGACCGTCGCGGAGTACTTCCGTGACGCGGAAGGCAAGGACGTGCTCCTGTTCATCGACAACATCTTCCGCTTCACGCAGGCGGGCTCGGAAGTGTCGGCGCTGCTCGGCCGCATGCCGTCGGCCGTCGGCTACCAGCCCACTCTCGCCACGGAAATGGGCGAACTGCAGGAGCGCATCACGTCGACGAAGAAGGGGTCCATTACCTCGGTCCAGGCGATCTACGTGCCGGCCGACGACTACACCGACCCAGCGCCGGCCACCACCTTCGCGCACCTCGACGCGACGACGAACCTCTCGCGGGCGATTGTCGAGCTGGGGATTTACCCCGCCGTCGATCCGCTCGCGTCCACGTCGCGCATTCTCGACCCGCGCGTCATCGGCGCCGAGCACTACGGCACGGCGCGGGCGGTGAAGCAGGTGCTGCAGCGCTACAAGGACCTGCAGGACATCATCGCGATCCTGGGCATCGACGAGTTGTCGGAAGACGACAAGCTCGCCGTGTCGCGCGCCCGCAAGATTCAGCGGTTCCTGTCGCAGCCGTTCAACGTGGCCGAGCAGTTCACCGGCCTCAAGGGCAAGTACGTGACGGTGAAGGACACCATCCGCGGCTTCCAGGAGATCGTGGACGGCAAGCATGACGCGCTGCCTGAGCAGGCGTTCTACATGGTGGGCACGATCGAGGAAGCCGTCGAGAAGGCCGAGAAGATGAAGGCGGCGTAACGTGTCTCTGCCAAATCATCTGACGTTGGAGATCGTCACGCCCGACCGCGCGATTGCGCACGAGGACGTCGACGAGGTGCAACTGCCCGGAACCGAGGGGTATCTCGGCATCCTGCCCGGGCACACGCCGCTGCTCACCAGCCTGAAAGTCGGGCAGGTGTGGTACCGGAAGGGCACTGAGAAGTCCTACCTCTCCATCGCGTTCGGCTTTGCCGAGGTGCTGCCCGACCGCGTGCGGCTGCTCGCGCAGATTGCCGAGCGCGCCGAGGAGATCGATGTCACGCGCGCCGAGGACGAGAAGAAGCGCGCCGAGCAGCTCATCCAGGCAGCCAAGAGCGGCAACGCGGACATCGACATGGAGCGCGCCCGCGTGTCGCTCATGAAAGCCATGATCCGCATCCAGGTAGCCACGAAGGCCAAGGTCGGGAATTGACGTCTGACCTCTAACATGTTTACCGTCAGCTTCCACGCCATCACGGATACCGGCCTCCGCCGTCCCGCCAACGAGGACAGCGTGGTGTCGCGCCCGGGGCTGGGGCTGTTCGCCGTGTGCGACGGCATGGGCGGCCACGCCGCCGGCGAGGTGGCGTCGCGCGCCGCCGCCGACACCATCGAGGCGTTCGTCCAACATACCGACGGCGCGGACGCGAGCTTCACCTGGCCGTACGGCTTCCGGCCGGAACTGGGCATCGACGGCAACCGCCTCGTCTCGGCGTTCCTGCTCGCGAACCGGGAGATCTTCCAGCGCACGGCCGACGACGCCCAGTTCAGGGGCATGGCCACGACGGCCGTATGCCTGCTGCTGGCACGGCCGCCGTCTTCGTCGCCGTCCGGCGGCGGCGAGCCCGGGAGCGAGCCGACGTGGTCCTCGTCCGCGATGGTCGCGCACGTCGGCGATTCCCGCGCCTATCTCTGGCGCGAGGGCGTGCTCGACCAGATCACCCGCGATCATTCCTGGGTCGAAGAGCAGATCGCCTCGGGCGCGCTGTCGGAGGAAGAGGCGCGGGCGCATCCGTGGCGCAACCTCGTGACGCGGGCCTTGGCCGGCGCCGAGCCGCCCGACGTGGAGATTACGCCGGTCGCCCTCGAGCGCGGCGACCGCGTGCTGATCTGCAGCGACGGGCTGACGACCCCGCTGACCGACAAGGCCATTCAGGAGACGATGAACCGGCTGGCGAAGGGGCCGGTGGAGGCGCTTTGTCAGGCGCTGGTCGACGCCGCCAACGCCGCCGGCGGGCCGGACAACATCAGCGTGATCGTCGTTGAGGTGGCTTAGGCCTGACGAGCGCCTGGCGCCGAGTCCCTAGCCCCTGAAAGATATGTTCAAGAACCTCGCGAACCTCCTCAAATACCGCCAGCTCATCCAGTCGATGGTGGCGCGAGAGTTGAAGGCGCGGTACCGCGGCTCGGTGCTCGGCTTCTTCTGGTCGTTCATCAACCCGCTGCTGCTGCTCCTGATCTACTCGTTCGTGTTCTCGATCGTGCTGCCCAACCGCGCGCCGGGTCTCGAGCCGTACTCGTTGTTCATGTTCTGCGGCATCCTGCCGTGGACGTGGTTTTCCTCCTCTCTGCTCGAGTCGTCGAACGTGCTCATCTCGGGTGGCAACCTGATCAAGAAAGTGCTGTTCCCGGCTGAAGTGCTGCCCATCGTGTCGGTGCTGTCGAACATGGTGCACTTCTTCCTGGGCCTGCCGATCCTCGCGCTGTTCCTGATCTACCACCAGCACTCGCCGGACTTTCTCGACCTCCTCTGGTTTCCCGTCGTCGTGCTGGTGCAGCTCGTCTTCACGCTCGGCCTCGCGCTCATCGTGTCGTCGCTGACCGTCCACTTCCGCGACTTCAAGGACATCCTGTCGAACCTGGTCACCTTCTGGTTCTTCGCGACGCCCATCATCTATCCGATGCAGATGGCCGTCGACCGCGGCGGCAAGATCTTCCTCGATATCAACCCGATGACGCACATCATCGTGTCCTACCAGGAGATCCTGTTCTTCCCAGGCGCGTTCGGGCATTGGAAGTGGCTCGTCGCCATGGGCGTCGCGTCGGTCGGGCTGTTCTTCCTCGGCTACTTCATGTTCGACCGCCTGCGCGACACATTTGCCGAAGAGGTCTGACGATAGGGGGCCGTGGGGCCGATTTCCCGAACCCCGAATCCCGAATCCCGAATCCCGATGATGAACGCCATCGAAGTCGTCGACGTCACCAAGACGTATCGCAAGTACGCGCGGCGCAAGCAGTTCGCGACGCTGAAGAGCGCCATCCTGTCCGGCACCCTCATCGGCGACCTGAATCCCGACGAGACGTTCCACGCCCTGCGCGACGTGTCGTTCAGCGTGAAGCCCGGCTGCACCTTCGGCATCGTCGGCCGTAACGGATCCGGCAAGAGCACCGCGCTGAAGGTGGTGGCCGGCATCACCAAGCCCACCACCGGCACGTGCACCGTCAACGGCCGCATCTCGGCGCTCATCGAGCTCGGCGCGGGCTTTCACCCGGAGATTTCCGGGCGCGAGAACGTCTTCATCAACGGCATCATGCTCGGCCTCACGAAGCGCGAGATCGCGCGGCGCTTCGACGAGATCGTGGAGTTCGCCGAGCTCGAGGATTTCATCGACGCGCCGGTGAAGACGTATTCCTCAGGCATGTACATGCGCCTCGGGTTCGCCGTGGCCATCCATGTCGATCCGGACGTCCTCCTGATCGACGAGGTGCTCGCGGTCGGCGACGAGTCGTTCACGCACAAGTGTCTCGACAAGTTCGCGGAGTTCCGCGGGCGTGGCAAGACCGTGCTCCTGGTGACCCACTCCCTGAATCTGGTGGAGCGATTCTGCGACGAGGCCCTGTGGCTCAACGAGGGCCGCGCGCGCGCGATGGGCGACCCGCGCCGCGTCGTGTCCGCCTACATCACCGACGTCGAGAAACAGGAAGAGCGCCACATGGCCGAGATGGAGGCCAAGGCGCAGGCGGCAGTGGCCGTCAGCAGCGCGACAGGCATGGACGCCGGCTTCAGCCGGCGTCAGACAGGCGAAGCCAGCGCGACGGGATCGCCCCGAGTCCCGAACCCCGAATCCCGAATCCCGGAAACGGCGGCAGGGGCCGAAGCTGTGCCGCCGCCCGACATGTTCCAGGCCACCGAGGGCCGCTGGGGCTCGCGCGAGGCCGAGATCACCCGCGTCGAACTGGTCGGCGAGGACGGCCAGCCCGCCCACGTGTTCTTCTCCGGCGAGCGCGTCGAAATCCGCATGAACGTCCGGGCGAACGCGCCGATCACCGACTTCGTCGTCGGCATCGGTCTCTTCAACCTGGATGGCGTGTGCGCGTTCGGGACCAACACGAACATCGAGGACCTGAAGGCTGACCGCCTCGAGGGCGAGGGCACCGTCTCGTTCCACGTCGACGGCCTCGATCTCGTGGCGGGCACCTACAAGCTCGACGTCGCCCTCCACAAGCTCGACGGCTACCCCTATGACTACCATCGCCTGCTCTACAGCTTCCGCGTGAAGTCGCGCACGCAGGACGCGGGCATCTACCGCCCGCGCCACGGCTGGGCGTTTTCGGGCGCGGTGTCGTTCAGGGACACGGTGTCTGGCCGGAAGTCGTAGGGTGTGTCATCCGCGACGTCCCGACCGGCGGGAGCCGATCGGTTCAGGACCGCCCCCCCGCCGCCGGTCGCAGCGTGCTCCTCATCGGGGAACCGGGAACGACGGCGAGGTGGATCGCCCTCAACCGCCCCTACCCTCTCTCCAGCACAGCCTTCGCCATCCGTAGCAGCTCGTTCAGGCGGAACGGCTTCGCGAGCCAGCGGCAGGCGCTCTCGGCCAGGAAACGCTCCGCGTCGGTGCCGATCACGTCGCCAGTCACGAAGAGGATCCGGCCCGTCATCTCAGGATAGGTCTGGCGCAGCACTCCGAACATCTCGATGCCGTCCATCCGCGGCATCTTGAGGTCGCTCACGATCAGGTCGTAGTGGCCGCCCTCGAGATGCGCCAGCGCGTCCTCGCCGTCAGTCGCCCGATCGACGAGGTACCCGGCATCGGTGAACGACTCGGCCATCGCGCTGGCCAACGCCGTCTCGTCTTCGACGATGAGGATGGCGGCGCTGTCGAGCCTGGCGGTCGCCGACGACTGGCCGAACGCCGAGCCGGGCACACCCGCGCCTGAACCGTAGACCGGCGCGTGAGACGCTCCCACAGCAGCGCCGCCCGCCGGGCCCGCCGCCCGTGAGTTGCTGTCCCATGCCGGCGGTTGCAGACGGCCGCCCGCCTTCGTCGCGGCACCCGACGCCGCCCCAGCCCCCGCCAAGGGCGCCGCCGCGCCCCGCCCCGCCGCCGTCCCGCCCGCCTGGCCCGCGTTCTTCAGCTTCCCGCCGACAGGCAGCTCGATGTAGAACGACGCGCCCTCCCCCGGCTCAGACGCCAGCCACATCCGCCCGCCGTGCTCCTGGACGATGGCGAACGCCACGGTCAGGCCGAGGCCCGTCCCCTTGCCCACCGCCTTGGTGGTGAAGAACGGGTCGAAGATCTTCGTCCGCACCTCCTCGGGCACGCCGGGGCCATCGTCGTTCACTTCGAGCACGATCGACTCGCGCTCGAAGTCCTGCCACGTGCGCACCACCAGCGCGCCGCGCCCGTTGGCGGTGAGCATGGCCTGCTCGGCGTTGATGACGAGGTTCAGCAGCACCTGCTGGATCTGGTGCGGGTCCGCGAAGATCTGCGGAATGCCTGCCGCCAGCGCGTCGATGACGGTGATGTTGGTGACACGCTGCTCGTACGACCGCAGCGAGAGCGTCTCGCGCACGACGGAGTTGATGTCCACCATCGTCCGCGTCGTGTGCCGCTTGCGCGCGAAGGTGAGCAGGTTGCGGACGATGCGCGCGGCGCGCTCGGCCTCGTGGAGGATGGCGTCGAGGCCGCGGCGCGAGGCGGGATCGAGATCGCGCTCCGCGAGCCGCTCGGCCCACGTCAGGATGGTCGCCAGTGGGTTGTTCAGCTCGTGCGCCACGCCCGAGATGGTGGTGCCGAGCGCGGCCATCTTCTCCGCCTGCAGCAACTGGTGATAGAGGTCGCGCGACTGATCCTCGACCTTCTTGCGATCGCTGACGTCGCGGATGAGCGCTTGGATTCGCACGGTCCCGCGCTCGTCGCGGGTCGCGTGCGCGGTGACCTCCACCCAGATGGCCGCGCCGTCCGCGCGGCGCAGGCGCAGCAGGTAATCAGTGACGGCACCCTCGCGCGCCAGCCGATCGATGAACACCGCCCGGGCGCCTTCGTCCGTGAAGCGGTCCAGATTGAACGGGCGCAGCGTGGCCTCGGGCGTATCCGCCGGATAGCCGAAAATCAGGCACAAATACGGGTTGGCGGCCAGCGTGACGTTGTCGCGCGGGCCGAGCAGGCCGATGTAGACCCCCTCGTGCACGGACTCGAACAGGCGCGCAAAGCCTTCTGCACGCGTCGTGCTGGCATCATGAGGAGGAATGTCCACCGCGGGATTATACTTCCTTGGTGCGCATCTCGTTCGACATGGACGGCGTGCTGGCGGACATGGAGACCGCGCTGGCGGCGATCGCCGGGCAGGAGTTCGGCGTCGCGATCCGCAAGGCTGCGCAGAGCGACGAATCCGCCGCCGTCGCCGAAGGCGCCGCGACCGCCGACACGTCTGCCGCCGACTCCCATCAAGAGCCGTTCGCCGCCGCCGTTCCGCGCAACCTGTCGTCCCGCCAGCAGACGCGGCTGTGGGAGCGCGTCGCGACCACGCGCAACTTCTGGGAGACGCTCGAAGAGCACGAGCCGGGAACGGTTCGCCATCTGCAGAAACTCGCCCATGAGCTTCGATGGGACGTCCTCTTCGTGACACAGCGTCCGGCCACCGCCGGCCGGACCATCCAGTTGCAGACCCAGCGATGGCTGCGCCACCACGGCTTCGAGTACCCGTCGGTCTATACCACCCAGGGGTCGCGAGGCCGCATCGCAGCGGCACTGACACTGGATGCGCACGTCGACGACCGCCTCGAACACTGCGTGGACGTGTCCACCGACTCGAAGGCCTGGCCCATCCTCGTGTGGCGAGACGATGCGTCGTTTGCGCGGATCGCCAGCGGCGCGAAGAAGATCAACATCGCCATCGTTGGCACGGTGCGCGAGGCCCTCGACCACATCGAGGAGGCCGCCCGCGGAGGCGCGGCCCGGAAATCGACGCGGTCGCTGCTCGAGCGCCTGAAGCGCTCCTTTGGCCCGTAGGTGGTCAATCTGTCGGCTCGAACCGTGCGGTCACTGACTCAGGCGGAGGCGGTCGAGTGGCGCCAGGGGCATGCGCGCGCCGGACGGCGCGTGGTGTTCACCAACGGCGTCTTCGACATCCTCCACCCGGGCCACGTCCGCTACCTCACCGGGGCGCGCCGCCAGGGCGACGCCTTGATTGTGGCCCTCAACTCCGACCGCTCGGTGCGCGCCATCAAGGGTCCGTCCCGCCCCGTCCATCCTGAGGCCGAGCGCGCCGAGGTCATCACCGCCCTCGCCTGCGTCGACGCGGCCGTCGTCTTCGACGAAGACACGCCGTGGGCCATCATCAACGCCATCCAGCCGGATGTACTCGTGAAGGGCGCCGATTGGCCCGCTGACCAGATCGTCGGCCGCGACATCGTCGAGGCCCGTGGCGGCGTGGTGGTGCGCGTGAAGGTGGAGGACGGCCACTCCACGACGAGCATTATCGGGAAGGTCAGGGGCGCATAACGCCGCGATAATCACTCCCGGAGTGATTTCACGCCGGGAGTGATTATCGCCAGCAACCGCGCCAACTCCACCACGATTCGCTCGGCTGCCCTGCCGTCCCACTTTTCGGGGATGCGGCCCGTCTTCCACCGCCCCGCCATGAGGCGCTCGAGCGCCGGCGGCAGATTGGCCGGATCGGTCCCGACGATCTCGTTGGTGCCGACGGCGACCGTCTCCGGGCGCTCCGTGTTATCGCGCAGCGTGAGGCACGGCACCCCCATCACGGTGGTCTCCTCGGTCACGCCGCCCGAGTCCGTGATCACGCCCTTCGCATGCTTCACGAGGTAGTTGAACTCCAGGTAGCCCTGGGGATCGACGAAGTGGATGCCCGGCGTCCGTCCGCCGATCTCGCTCAGCGACTTCGCCGTGCGCGGGTGCACCGGAAACACGACGGGCATGCCCTGCGTGTGCCCGGCGATGGTGGTGAGCAGGCCGAGCAGGTGCTGCTCGCCGTCGACGTTGTTCGGCCGGTGGAGCGTGACGACGCAGTAGCCGCCGGGCCGGAGGCTGAGCGCGTCCCAGAAGGCCGGCGGCCGCAGGCGCGGCATGTGCTTGAGCAGCGTGTCGATCATCGTGTTGCCGACGAAGAAGATGCAGTCGGCCGCCACGCCGGCGCGCTGCAGGTGCTCGCCGGCCGAGACCGACGTCGTGAAGAACCAGTTGGTGATCGAGTCGGTCACCACGCGGTTGACTTCCTCGGGCATCGTCCAGTCGCCCGATCGCAGGCCGCCCTCGACGTGCGCCACCGGCACGAGCAGCTTGCGCGCGGCGATCGCGCACGCCATCGTCGAGGTGACGTCACCGACGACGAGGCACACGTCCGCGCGGCGGTCGAGCAGGACGCGCTCGTAACCCACCATGATGCCCGCCGCCTGCTCCGCCTGGGTGCCCGATCCGACCTCGAGGTTCAGGTGCGGTTCCGGGATGCCGAGCTGCTCGAAGAAGGCCGCCGACATGGCGCGGTCGTAGTGCTGGCCCGTGTGGATCAGGCGGTACTCCAGTGCGCTGCCGCACGACCTGGCCGCCTCGATGGCGTCGATGATCGGCGCCACTTTCATGAAGTTGGGGCGCGCGCCCGCGATGAGGTCGACAAGCTTGGTCATGGGCTTGGCACGATGGGACGGCGCAGGCCGGGACGCAACCGCGAGACGGCGACGGCGCCTGAATCGCGGCAGCGTACTACGAGGGTGCTTGGATCGTCCACCGGACCGATGACCCTCGCGGCCGGCCTGCACTACACTGGAACCATCGCGGCAGCGAATCCCATGACCGACGACACGATCCCCGCCCCGCTGGAATCCGTCTCCCTCCCGCTCACCGGCATGACGTGCGCGGCCTGCGCCGCGAACATCGATCGCACCCTGAAGAAACTCCCTGGCGTCGCCCGGACCGGCGTCAACTACGCCACCAACCGCGCGACGCTGACCTTCGACCCCGCTGTCCTCACCGTGCCCGCCATCGTCGAAGCCATCCGGGACACGGGGTACGACGTCGTCGAGGCGTCAAACCAGGGACTCGGGGCTCGGGACTCGGGACTCGGGGGAGCCGAGGACGCCGAAGAGGCCGCGCACGCCGCAGAAACCGCCCGTCTCCGCCGCCGCCTGATCGTCGCCATCGTCTGCGGCCTGCCGGTGGTAGTCCTCGGCATGGCCCACCTCCAGTTCCCGGGCGTGAACTGGATCCAGCTCGCCCTGAGCGCGCCGGTCATCCTCTATGCCGGCTGGCCGTTCTACCGCGGCGCCTGGAAGAGCCTGCGCCACGCGACGGCCGACATGAACACGCTGGTCGCCGTCGGCACGGGTGCGGCCTTCCTCTATTCGCTGGCCTCGACGGCCGCGCCGGCGCTGGTCTCGGCCGACCCGCACGTCCTCGCCGGCCACGCGCACGCGCCGGTCTATTACGAGACGGCGGTCGTCATCATCGCGCTCGTGCTCGTGGGCAAACGGCTCGAGGCGCGCGCCCGCGGCCGGTCGTCGGAAGCCATCAAGCGCCTCATCGGCCTCCAGCCGCGCATCGCCCGCATCGTCCGCGACGGCATCGAGCTCGAGGTGCCGACCCGCGACGTGATCGCCGGTGACATCGTCATCGTCCGCCCGGGCGAGCGGATCCCGGTGGACGGCGAGGTCGTCGACGGGGCGTCAACGGTCGACGAGTCGATGCTGACGGGCGAATCGCTTCCGGTCGAGAAACTCCCGGGCTCGACGGTGTTCGGCGCGACGATGAACGCGACGGGGGCGTTCCGGTTCACGGCAACGCGCGTCGGCGCCGACACGGCGCTGCAGCAGATCGTGCGCCTGGTCCGCGACGCGCAGTCGCGCCGCGCGCCCATCGCGCGTATGGCGGACGTGATCTCCGGATGGTTTACGCCGGCCGTCATCGCCATCGCCGCGATCACGTTCATCGCGTGGTTCGCGCTCGCGCCCGTCGAGTCGCGCCTGACGCTGGCGATGATGAGCGCGGTGACGGTCCTCATCATCGCGTGCCCGTGCGCGATGGGGCTGGCCACGCCCACGGCGATCCTCGTGGGCACGGGAACGGGCGCCGAGTTGGGCGTGCTGATCCGCGGCGGCGACATCCTCGAGCGCGCCGGCTCGGTCACCACCGTGGTGCTCGACAAGACGGGGACGCTCACGACGGGGACGCTGGGCGTGACGGACATCTGCACGCCCGGCACGTCCGGGATTCGGGATTCGGGATTCGGGATTCGGGGTAATACGCCTGCCGGGGCGACCCGGCCCGCACGGCCGCATCAGGATGTCACGCCACCGGATGTCCCACAATCGGTCGACACGCCTCTCGTACAGCACACCCGCGACATGGCCACGCGGTTCGTCGAGTCCGAACTGCTCGGCCTGGCGGCGTCGATCGAGCAGTCGTCCGAACATCCGATTGCCGCCGCCATCGTCCGCGCCGCGAAGGAGCGGAACATCCGCCTGAAGACGGCGGCAGACTTCGAGGCGGTGCCCGGCCGCGGCGTGCGCGCAACGGTGGACGGTAAGACGGTGATGGTCGGAAGCCAGGCGTTCCTGGAGGATGCGGGAATCGAGACCTCCGCCCTTGCCTCCGAAGCCGAGCGCCTGGCCGGCCTCGGGCGGACGCTGATGTGGGTCGGATCTGCGGCGTCGAATCTCGAGCCCCGAGTCCCGAGCCCCGAGTCCCGAATCCCGAACCCTGCCTTCCTGGGCCTGGTCGCCCTCGCCGACACCCCGCGGCCCGAGGCCGCGGCCGCCCTCGCGCGCCTCCACCGCATGGGCCTCGAGGTGGTGATGCTCACCGGCGACAACCGCCCGACCGCCGAAGCCATCGCGAAACAGGTGGCGCCAGGCGGCGAGATCTCCCGGATCGTCGCGGGTGTGCTGCCGGATCGGAAGACAGAGGAAGTGAGATCGCTGCAGGCTGCGGGCGCCGTCGTGGCGATGGTCGGCGACGGCATCAACGACGCGCCGGCGCTGGCCCAGGCCGACGTGGGCATCGCCATGGGGTCGGGCACCGACGTGGCGCTCGAAGCGGCCGACATCGCGCTGCTGCGCGCCGACCTGAACGGCGTCGCCGACGCCATTCTCCTCTCGCGCCGGACGATGCGCGTGATCCGGCAGAACCTGTTCTGGGCCTTCTTCTACAACGTGCTCGGCATCCCGCTTGCGGCGGGCGCGCTCTATCCGTGGACAGGGTGGCAGCTCAGCCCGATGATTGCCGCTGCCGCCATGTCGTTCTCGTCGGTGTCCGTGGTGACCAACAGCCTCCGCCTGCGCCGCCGGCGATAGGATCGAACCGGGGACGGGGCGCATCATCAGTGCGGCCGCGAAACAAACGCGCCCCGTCCCCGGTTTTCGCCGCGACTGCAGTACACTCAGAGGATCGCGTCGCGCGCGGACCGGGCCCTGACGTATGCCGAGCCTCAAGCTTCAGGAGTTGCTGCGAACCGCACGCACGCGTGCGGGTTTCGCCTCGGCAGCGAAAGCGGGCTGGGCCGGGCTGAGCCCGGCCGCGAAGGCCCTTTTCATAGCGTCCGCCGCCACCGCCGACGCGCGCCGGGACGTTGTCTTTGTCGTGGTGCCAGGCGATGGCGACGTCGAACAGATGGTGGCCGACGCCCGTTTCTTCCTTGGCGGCCTCGAAGGCGCGTCCACGGCCGAGTTGGAGCACACCGTTCTCGCGCTCCCGTCGCAGGAAGTCGATCCGTACCGCGGCCTCACGCCGCACCTCCGCATCTCTTCGGCCCGCGCCCGCGCGCTGCACGCCCTGGCCGCCGGCCACGCCCGCATCGTCATTGCCTCCGCCACCGCGCTGCTGCCGCGCGTCACGCCGCCCGCCGAGCTCACCGGCCTGGTGCTCGACCTCAAGCCGGGGGACGACATCGACATGCAGCGGGTCGCGGAGAAGCTGGTCGACGCGGGTTTCACGCGCGAGGACCCGGTCGACGAGCACGGCGTCTTCTGCATCCGCGGCGGCGTGATCGACATCTTCCCGGCAGGGGACGACCTGCCGGCGCGCATCGAGCTCATCGGCGACACCATCGACACCATCCGGCGATTCGACCCCGACACGCAGCGATCGACCGAGACCATCGACACCCTGCGCATCGTGCCGCTGCGCGACGTCGGCGTCGAGGGCCCTGCGGGCGACGAGCGGGCGGGCCCGCGCCAGGCGCTGAGCTGCGTCTTCGACTACGTGGGCCTTGTGCGCCGCCCCGTCTACCTCACGTGCGAGTTCGACGAGGTGCGTGACCGCGCCGGGAAGTGGCTGCTCCAGGTCTCCGAGAGCTACGAGCAGCGCGCCGCGACCACCACGATGCCCGCGCCCTCCGAGATCCTGCTGCCGTGGTCCGACATCGAGGCGCACCTCGCAGGCGCCATGCGGCTCGAGGAACTCGGTCTGGAGCCGGCTCCCTTCGACCCTTCGACACGCTCGGGGTCGTCCCGAGCCCAGTCGAGGGACGACGCCGCTCAGGGCGGGGAAGCCGGCTCCGACGGGGATCACGCGTCCCTGACGCACATTCCCTGTCAGAGCGCGCTGAGCTACTCGGGCCGCCTCACCGAGTGGATCCACGAGGTGAAGGCCTCCCGGGAGCGCGGAGACACCGTGGTCTTCGTCGCCGCCACGCCCGGGCGCGCCGAACGCCTCGTCGAACTGCTCAACGACTACGAACTGCGAGGCGTGCAGATCGATCGCGGCGAAGACGCGTTCGCGGCCAGCGTCCTGGTCACGGCGGGCGTGCTCTCGCGGGGCTTCCGCCTGCCCGATGCGCAGCTGCAGATCTTCGCGGAGACGGACCTTTTCGAGGAAGAGCGCCGCGCCCGGGAGCGCGAGCGCCGCTCGTCGACGGCCGCGTTCCTGTCGGACCTGCGCGACCTGAAGGTGGGCGACCTGGTCGTGCATGTCGACAACGGCATTGGCGAGTTCGTGGGCCTGCGCGAGATGTCGATCGGCCCGAACGAGGCGCACGAGTTCCTCGAACTGCGCTACGCGGGCGACGACAAGCTGTTCGTGCCGGTGTCGCGCCTCGACCTGATCCAGAAGTACACCGGCGGCGCGCGCCCGGCCCTCGATCGGCTCGGCGGCACGACCTGGGAAAAGGCCAAGACGCGCGTCAAGAAGGCGATGCGCGACATGGCCGAAGAGCTTCTCAAGCTCTACGCCGCGCGCAAGGCGGTCGCGGGCCACGCGTTTGCAAGCGACACCCACTGGCAGGAGGAGTTCGAGGGCGCGTTTCCCTTCGAGCCGACGCTCGACCAGCGCACCGCCATCGAGGACATCAAGCGCGACATGGAGTCGACCACGCCGATGGACCGCCTGCTGTGCGGCGACGTCGGCTACGGGAAGACCGAAGTCTCGATGCGCGCGGCGTTCAAGGCCGTGATGGACGGCAAGCAGGTGGCGTACCTCGCGCCGACCACCGTGCTGGCGTTCCAGCACGTGAAGACGCTCGGCGAGCGCTTCGCGGGTTTCCCGGTGCGCATCGACATGGTCAGCCGCTTCCGCTCCAAGGCCGAGCAGAAGCAGAGCCTCGCCGATCTCGCCGAGGGCAAGGTCGACATCATCGTCGGGACCCACCGCCTGCTGTCGAAGGACGTCGTGTTCCGCGACCTGGGGCTGCTGGTCGTCGACGAAGAGCAGCGCTTCGGCGTCGCGCACAAGGAGAAGATCAAGCAGCTCCGCAGGCGGGTCGACGTGCTGACGATGACCGCGACCCCGATCCCGAGGACGCTGAACATGTCGCTGGTCGGGATCCGCGACATGTCGATCATCGAGACGCCGCCGAAGGACCGCCTGGCCATCCAGACCAACGTCCTGAAGTTCGACCAGAACGTCATCGCCCGCGCGGTCCGCAGCGAGCTGGCGCGCGGCGGGCAGGTGTACTTCGTCCACAACCGCGTGGAGTCGATCTTCTCGATCGGCAACCTGCTGACGCGGCTGGTGCCCGAAGCGAAGGTGGTCGTCGGCCACGGGCAGATGGGGGAGCACCAGCTCGAGCAGGCGATGATCGATTTCGTCGCGCGCAAGTTCGACATCCTGCTGGCGACCACGATCGTCGAGAACGGGCTCGACATCCCGAACGTGAACACGATCATCATCAACCGCGCCGACCGGTACGGGCTCTCGCAGCTCTACCAGCTGCGCGGGCGGGTGGGGCGATCGGACCGGCCGGCGTACGCGTACCTGCTGATCCCGCCCGAGCTGTCGCTCTCGGCCGTGGCGAAGAAGCGGCTCGCCGCGATCCGCGAGTTCAGCGACCTGGGCAGCGGGTTCCGCGTGGCCGCGCTCGACCTCGAGATCCGCGGCGCCGGCAACCTCCTCGGCGGCGAGCAGAGCGGGCACATCGAGGCGATCGGCTTCGAGATGTACATGAAGCTGCTCGAGCAGGCCGTGCGCGAGCTGAAGGGCGAAGACCTCGAAGACGAGGTGCGCGCGAGCGTGAACCTCGGGATCGACATCAAAATCGAGGACAGCTACGTGCCCGACATGGCGCAGCGGCTCGTGGTGTACCGCAAGGTGGCCGCATCGCGCAGCGAGACCGAGCTGGGCGACGTGCTCGCCGAGATGCGGGACCGGTACGGGCCGCTGCCGGACTCGGTGTTGAACCTGGCGGAGTACGGGCGCATCCGCGTCATGGCCGACAAGCTGGGCCTGGAGTCGATTGACCGCCAAGGCCCGGTGGTGGTGCTGAAGTTCCGCGAGAATGCCCAGAAGGCCTCGCACGCGCCGGACCCGGTCCGCGTGATGAAGCTGCTGCAGCAGCGGCGTGACGTCCAGTTACTGCCACCCTCGACGCTGAAGCTCAATCTGGCGGGCCAGCCCGGGACTGGTCCGGCCGGGCCTGTGGTGCGACCGGGCTCAGCCCGGCTCAGCGGCAGCGGGCCCAGCCCGGCCCGGCCCGGTCACCAGGCCCGCCGGCCGCAGGCCCAGCCTTCCTGGTGGACCGCCCGGGCGACGGCCGGCACTGTGACTCCAGGCTTCACCAGGGACGAGATCCTCAAGCCGCCCAAGGAAAACCCCCGGGCTGAGGACGGCCTGTTCGATCGGCTCGGCGGATTTCTCCGCGACCTGCTCCGATGACCGGGCCTGGCCCGGCCCGGCCCGCCGTCCGAGCGTCCTAACGATCAGCGCCCGTAGTTGCTACAATAGGAGTTTGCAGCAAGGGAACCTGATGCGCACGACCACCTTCGCCGTCGTCTTCGCTGTGGCGGGTTCGCTGTCGGCGGCCGCCCAGATCCCTCAGGCGGCGCCCCCGGCGGCGCCGCAGGCCCAACTCGTTGCGCAGGCCGCGCCGAAGACGGAAATTCTCGAGCAGATTCTCGTCAAGGTGAACGGCGAGATCATCACCAAGACCGAGCTCGAGGCGCGGCAGGTGGTCGCCCTGCGCCAGCGGACCCAGCAGATGAACGACGAGGACCTGCGCAAGGCCATCGCGCAGGTCACGCCCGATCTGCTCGCCGACTACATCGACGAACTGCTGCTGCTCCAGCGCGGCAAGGAACTCGGCTACAAGGTGACCGACGAGAACTTCAAACGCTTCCTCGAGAACATCCGCAAGGAGAACAAGCTGGAAGACGACGCCCAGTTCGCCGCGGCGCTGAAGCAGGAAGGCATTACGCTCGACGGCCTGCGCAAGAACTTCGAGAAGCAGTCGATCATCAGCCAGGTCCAGCAGACCGAGGTGGCGGGCAAGATCGGCATCTCCGACGACGAGGCGCGGGCGTACTACGACACGCACAAGAGCGAGTTCACGTCGACGCCGACGGTCACCCTGCGCGAGCTGCTGGTCGCCGTGCCAGGGGACCCGAAGGGCGTGAACGCGGCGGCCGACGAGGCCGCGAAAGCCAGGGCGGACGCCGCGCTCAAGCGCGCGCGGGCAGGCGAGCCGTTCCCCGGGCTGGTCAGCGAGTACTCCGGGGCGCCGTCCAAGGCGAACGGCGGCCTGGTCGGCCCGCTCACGCTTGACGAGCTCGACGCTGGCATCCGCAAGCTCGTCGCGCCGCTCAAGCCGGGCGGCGTGACCGACATCTTCCGCACGGCGAACGGCTACGCGATCTTGCAGCTGGACAGCGCCACCTCGCCGCAGCTGGAGTCGTTCGAGGCCGCCCGCGACAAGATCGCCGACAAGGTCTACGCCGCGATGCGCACCGTGGAATTCACGAAGTACCTCAGGAAGCTCCGCAGCGAGGCCATCATCGAGTGGAAGAACGACGAGATGCGCAAACTGTGGATCCTGGCCACATCGGACGCCCCGCAGAAGGCCCCGGGCCTTGCCAGCTGACCGCTCCGCTATGACCGATCGCCCGCAGGATTCGCGCATCATCGCCGCCGGGGCGTCGGCCCCCGCCGCCGAGGGCACGCCGGGCCAGGGGCCGTGGTTCGCCGTGTGGACGCGCCCGCGCGCCGAGAAGGTCGTGGCCGACCAGCTCCGGCGCAAGCGCATCGAGGCGTTTCTGCCGACCGTCGCCCGCTGGTCGCGCTGGAAGGACCGCAAGAAGAAGATCGACTGGCCGCTCTTTCCCGGCTACTGCTTCGCGCGTTTCGATCCGAGCTACTCGCTCGACGTCCTGAAGTGCGTCGGCGTCGCCAGGATCATCACCTTCGACGGCAAGCCCGCGCCAATCGCGCACGAAGAGATCGACGCGATCCAGCGGCTCGTCGACACGGAGCTGCAGTTCGATCCGTGCCCGCTCCTGAACGAGGGCGACCTCGTCGAGGTGACGCACGGCCCGCTCAAGGGCGTGGTGGGCCGCCTCATCCACAAGGGCCCGCAGACGAAGCTGGTGCTCTCGGTCACGATGATCAACCGGGCGGTGGCCATCGCCTTCGACGCCGCCGACGTGCGCAAGTACTGAACACGGATCATGTTCACCCTTGAGACCCCGATGGGCATCGCGCCCATGGCCGGCATGACCGACAGCGCGTTCCGGCGCCTGGTGAAACGCCAGGGCGGATGCGGCCTGGTGGTGTCGGAGATGGTGTCGTCGGAGGGCCTCGTGCGCGGCATCGACCGCGCGCTCGAGTACCTCGACTACACCGAGGAGGAGCGGCCCGTCGCCATCCAGATCTTCGGCGGCGATCCGGAGCACATGGCGTCCGCCGCGGCCATCGTCGAGGCGCGCGGCGCGGACGTGGTGGACGTCAACATGGGCTGCCCGGTGCCGAAGATCGCGAAACACCACGCCGGGTGCAGCCTCATGAAGGAGCCCGGGCAGGCAGCGGCCATCGTCGCGGCGATGGTGAAGGCGGTGAAGATTCCCGTCACGGTGAAGATGCGCGCGGGATGGAGCGATGCGGTGGTGAACGCGCCCGAACTGGCGCGCATGGTCGAGGCCGCCGGCGCGTCGGCGGTGGCGGTGCACGGGCGCACGGCGGAGCAGGCGTACCACGGGTCCGCCGACTGGGAGCTCATCGGGCGGGTGGCGCGCGCCGTGACGATCCCCGTTTTCGGCTGCGGCGACCTGATCGAGCCGCAGCAGATTGTCGAGCGGCTGCGGACCACGCCGGTGTCGGGCGTGCTGGTGGGCCGCGGCATCCTGCGCAACCCGTGGCTGTTCGCGCAGGCGGCCGACCTGCTGGCATTCCACGAGCCCCGCCCGGTGACCCTGGAGGATCGTGGACGGTTCCTGCTCGACTACATCGACCTGCTCGAAGTCGAAGGGCCGCCGGAGGTCGATCACCGCTCCCGGAGTGAATGTCTCAAGCCGAGGCAGGGGAGCCGTCGCAGCGAGGCGCCGCGCGCGTCGTACGACCGCTGGGTGGTGAACAAACTGCGCGCCCTCAGCGCGTACTATACGAAGGGGTTCGAAGGCGGCGGCATCCTGCGCGTCGCGGTGAACCAGGCGCCGAACGTTCCCGCTCTGCGCGCACTCATCACCGACTTCTTCGGTATCAACCCCGCCTGACAGGCCCCGCGCACAGGCGCGCCGGCGTGATATCGTGTCGGCCATGCCGCCACGATTTGCGTACTGGACCATCATCCTCGACGGGGTGCCCACCTCGTTCCGCGCGCGGGAGCGCGAGGAACTGCTGCCGACCTTCAACCGGCTGAAGAAGAAGGACCCGACCGCCCTGATGAAGTGGTTCTCGGGGGGAAAGCTCTGGGACTCACCCGAGCAGGCGAAAGAGCTGCGGCAACTCGAACGCGTGCGGCAATTCCGCGACGACCGCGATCGCCCGCAGCGGGAGTTCCGGACCGATCGCGTGGGCGGCCCCGGCCGGGCCGAGCCCCCTGCGGGGCCGAGACCGCAGCTTGAGGGCGACGATCCCGCCACGGTCGAACTGCGGAAACGCATCGCGGAACGTGCCGCGCAGGCGCCGTCCGCGCCCCCTGCGACAACTGGCGGTCCGCGGCCGCAACTCGAGGGCGACGATCCCGCGACGGTCGAATTGCGGAAACGCATCGCGGAACGTGCCGCCCTGGGACCTTCGGCGCCCTTGACGCCGCCCGCAACCACGGCGCCTCCAGCGAGATCCGACGAACCCCCGATCGAGCGCGAACGTGAGAGCCGGCCTCGCGCGCCCCGGCGTGCTCCACAGCGGCCGAAGGAGTGGCGGCCGGGCGGCGAGCACCGCGACCCACGCGACAAATACAAGCTGCCGCCGGGCGAAGCGCGCAAGCGCTGGAAGTCCAAGCATCTGGGCCCGAAAAGCCGCAAGCCGTTCGGGACCGGGCCGGGCCCGGTCGGAGAACGCAACTCCGACAAGCCACGCGAGTTCGACAAGCCACGCAGCTTCGACAAGCCGGGCGGCTTCGACAAGCGAGGCGGCGGCAAGCCAGGCGGGTTCGGCGGGCCACGCAGCTTCGACAAGCCACGCGAGTTCGACAAGCCGCGCAGCTTCGACAAACCGGGCGGCTTCGACAAGCGAGGCGGCGGCAAGCCAGGCGGGTTCGGCGGGCCACGCAGCTTCGACAAGCCACGCGAGTTCGACAAGCCGCGCAGCTTCGACTAAC
>Ga0315292_10000268_pt1 | contig 22919 bp, 17 predicted proteins | sample YL17G13_0_MG_FD_204029 | JGI IMG/M metagenome (GOLD analysis project Ga0315292, IMG submission 204029) | Sediment microbial communities from Yellowstone Lake, YNP, Wyoming, USA - YL17G13_0 | ecosystem: Environmental > Aquatic > Freshwater > Lake > Sediment | place: USA: Wyoming | collected... | reverse complement strand
ATGATGGAGTACCACCACGCCGACCGGTTGCACTACGCAGTCGCCGGCACGCCGAATCGACTGGAGTACGATCAGGGTTTCTTCGTGAAACAGGGTGATGGCACCGCGGACTTCAAGCCGATCGCACACCTGTACAAGACGCAGGTCTACCTGCTGGCGGAACATCTGGGAGTTCCTGAGGAGATCCGGCGGCGCCCGCCGACCACCGACACGTACTCGATGCCCCAGACGCAGGAAGAGTTCTTCTTCGCGCTGCCGTACGACAAGATGGATCTGTGCCTCTACGGCCGCGATCATGACGTGCCACTCGAGGAGGTCGCCGAGGCGGTCGGCCTGGATCGGCAACAGGTCGAGCGCGTCTACAAGGACATCGACGCCAAACGCCGGGCGTCGCAGTACCTCCGCCTGTCTCCACTGCTTGTCCACGAACTCGAGGAGACGGTTTCGCCGTGTGCGGCATTGCCGGAATAGTCGCTTTGGGGCCGGCGGCGCCAACTCCGCAGGTTCCGCAACTCTCCCGGATGCTCGGCGCCCTGCGCCACCGGGGTCCGGACGAGTTCGGTCTGTATCGAGACGGCCGCGCAGGCCTCGGGCAGGCCAGGCTCTCGATCATCGATCTGGCGACCGGACAACAGCCGCTGGCCAACGAGGACGGCTCGCTGTGGATCACGTTCAACGGCGAGATCTTCAACTACCTTGAACTCCGCGATCGGTTGGTGGCGCTCGGCCATCGTTTTCGGACGTCGAGCGACACCGAGGTGATCGTCCACGCCTGGGAAGAATGGGGCGTGTCGGCGCTGGATCGGTTCAACGGACAATGGGCGTTCGCATTGTGGGACCGACAACGCGAGACCCTGACCCTTGCCAGGGATGCGCTGGGAGTGCGTCCGCTCTATCTCTGTGAACATCGTGGCTCGTTGTACTTCGCGAGCGAGGTCAAGGCGATTTTCGCAGCGGATCCGTCGATTCCGCGCGAGTTGGATCCGGTCGGACTCGAGCAGACATTCACCTTCTGGACCGTCATCCCGCCCCGGGGGGTCTTTCGGAATGTCACGGAGCTCGAGCCGGGGCATGTGCGGACGTATGCTGGCGGCAAGGTCCACGATGTGTGTTCCTGGCGCCTCGCGTACCCCGTCGGCGATTGTGGCGCGTTCAAAGGGTCGCTGGAAGATGCGGTCGACGCGACCCGCGCGGCACTGGAGGAGGCCACCCGCCTGCGGATGCTGCGCGCCGACGTGCCCGTCGGCAGTTATCTCTCGGGAGGCCTGGACAGCTCGCTTGTCGCGGCGCTGGCCCTGCGCGCGAAAGGCCGGCAGTTCTGCACGTTCTCGCTGCGCTTCGATGACCCGGAGTACGACGAAACCGCGTACCAGAAGCTGATGGCCCGGCACCTTGGGAGCGAGCACCGCGACGTCGTCGTGACACGCAGCGATATCGCCAGGGTGTTCCCCGAGGTCGTGTGCCACGCGGAACGTCCGATGCTTCGAGCCGCACCCGCGCCCCTGTTCATGCTGTCGCAGCTGGTGCGCGAGAGCGCCATCAAGGTGGTGCTGACTGGTGAAGGCGCCGACGAGATGTTTGCCGGCTACGATCTGTTCCGAGAGGGGAAGGTGCGCCGCTTCTGGGCACGCGCGCCGGAATCCGCCTGGCGTGCGCGGCTGCTCGAACGGCTGTACCCGTACCTCGCACGATCGCCGGTCGCACAACAGGCGATGGCGCGGCGCTTCTTCGGCCGGAACCTGACGGCCTGGCGTGAGCCGGGCTTCGCGCACGAGACCCGATGGCACACGACGCGCGCGCTGCTCCGCCTGATCTCGCCGGCATTCCGTCCGCCGGCAGCCTCGCCCGACCCGGTCGCGACGCTCATCGCGTCGCTGCCGCCCGAGTTCTCCGACTGGTCGTGTCTGGCGCAGGATCAATATCTCGAGGTCCGGACGCTGCTGTCCGGGTACCTGCTGTCCTCCCAGGGCGATCGGATGCTGATGGCGCACTCGGTTGAAGGCCGCTTCCCCTTCCTCGATCGCAACGTCGTGGCGCTTGCCAACTCGCTGCCGGATTCGTACAAGCTGCACGTGCTCGACGAGAAGCACGTGCTCAAACGAGCGGCTGAAGGCCTGGTCCCGCCCGAGATCCTGAGACGCAAGAAACAGCCGTACCGCGTGCCCGATGCCAGCGCCTTTGTCGGGCGTGGTGCCCCAGACTGGGTCGGGGATGTGCTGAGTGAGCGCGCCCTCGAAGGCGCGGGCGTCTTCGACCCGCAGGCGGCACGCAGGGTGTACCTGAAGTGCCTTTCCCACGCCGACGGCGAGCCTTTTTCCAATGCGGACAACATGGCGCTCGTGGGCATCGTATCAACGCAGCTTCTGCACCGGGATTTCATCGCCACGACACCCCACGTCGTTGCGCCGGCATCGCTGCGCACCTTTGTCGACCGGTTGGAGGAGGGAGCGACGGCATGACCAGCGCTGCGGGGACGCCGCGATTCACAGACGCCGTGCCGCAGCTGCACGATTACCTGATTCACTCCGCCCGACGCCTGGGAAACAAGGTGGCTCTCGTGTGCGGCGGCGAGCGTCTGACGTACCGGGACCTCGACCTTCGCTCGAACGCGCTCGCCAACGCACTGGTGCGACGCGACATCCGCCGGGGCGATCGGGTCCTCATCTATTCGGACAACACGGTCGAATCCGTGGTGGCCTTCTGGAGCGTCCTGAAGGCCAACGCCGTGGCCTCGGTGATCAGCCCCTTGACCAGGCCGGGAAAGCTGGCGCACCTGCTGAACGACTGCCAGGCTGCCGGGCTCATCACGGACGTGCGCCACACGGCCGCGTTCGCCGAGGCGGCGGCCAGGGCGCCGCACCTGCGGACCGTCGTCGTGTCGGGGTCCGTCGATCGCGAGCTCGTCAGAGGACTGCCGGGCTTCGTCGGGTGGAACGAGGCCGTCGCCGGCGAGCCGACCGACGGCGGCCCTGCGCGTCTCAACCTCGACATCGATCTGGCGGCCATCATCTACACCTCCGGCAGCACCGGCGATCCGAAGGGCATCATGCTCACGCACCGGAACATGCTGACGGCCGCCGCCTCGATCACCGCGTATCTCGAGAACGTGGAGGACGACGTCATTCTCGGCGTCCTGCCGCTGTCGTTCGACTACGGGCTGTACCAGATGATCATGGCGTTCCGGGTGGGTGCCCGGCTGGTCCTCGAGCGCAGCTTCGTCTATCCGGCCCAGGTACTCCACACGATGGTGGCCGAACGCGTGACAGGGTTTCCCGGCGTTCCAACCGTCTTCGCCACGCTGGCCGAAATGAAGACGCTCGCCGGCTACGACCTGTCATCGGTCCGATACGTCACCAACACTGCCGCCGCGCTGGCGCCGAAGCACATCGCGTTCCTGCGCACGGCGTTTCCGTCCGCCCGCATCTACGCGATGTACGGCCTGACCGAGTGCAAGCGCTGCACCTACCTGCCGCCCGAGGACATCGAGAGGAAACCCGGCAGCGTCGGGATCGCCATCCCGAACACCGAAATCTGGATCGTCGACGAGGACGGCCGCCGCCTCGAGGCCAATCGTGTGGGACAGCTCGTCGTGCGAGGCGCAACGGTGATGCGGGGCTACTGGGGCAAACCCGAGGCTACCGCCAGAAGGCTTCGGCCCGGCCTGCTGCCGGGAGAGACGGTCCTGTATACCGGCGACTCCTGCCGCCTGGACGACGACGGCTATCTGTACTTCGCAGGGCGAATGGACGATGTCATCAAGTCGCGCGGCGAGAAAGTGGCGCCGCGCGAGGTCGAGGATGCGCTCCTCGCGGTGCCAGGCGTCAAGGAGGCAGCGGTCATCGGTGTACCGGACGAAATTCTGGGCGAGGCCGTCAAGGCGTACATCGTGTGCGAGGCGGGCTCGACACTCACCGAGAAGAGGATTCAACTCGAGTGTCAACGCCAGCTCGAGAGCTTTATGGTGCCAAAGTACGTCGTCTTCGTGGCTGAACTGCCCCGAACATCGTCCGGTAAAGTTGCCAAGAAAGAGCTTCTGTGACACCAGCACACCACGTGGCGCCCACGCAACAGGAAGACACGCTCCTGAAGGATCGGCTTCGCCAGTTCATCCTGGCGAATTTCTGGGTTCCTGACGCGCAGGCCATCAAAGACGGCACATCGCTTCTCGACTCCGGCGTGATCGATTCGACTGGGATCCTCGAGATCATCGCTTTCCTGGAAAGCGAGTGTGGGGTCACGGTGCTCGATGAGGAGATCGTGCCCGACAACCTGGACTCGGTGCAGCGTATTGCAGCCTACGTGGCCGGGAAGCTGAAGCGCTGAGGGCTGGAAGCCGCGGCCGACGCGCAGAGTCCGACTGACGGGCCACCGCATTCGAGGCCGTGAGCTGATCAATCAACCGGGCCGTGGCCTGTACCGTTGAAAGGGCGGGCCTGGTAGCCGACAGGCCGGAGCGGCTCCCCACGTGAGCAGATGGCGCGGCCGTCGAGGGCGGCGTACCGATCGCCTGGTTAGCCGACGCTCTCGACCCACGGCAGGACGTGCGACAGCACGGCTTCGATCGCGCCTCCTGTCGTAAAGATGTGGTTGGTGTTCTTCAAGCGAATGTGCCGGACCGAGCGCGTGTCGACGCCCCGGAGCGCCACGTCGTTGATCCGATCGAAGAAGATCTCGGGCATTTTGCCCGCGGCGGTGATGACCAGGCTCGGTCGGGCGTCCCGCACGAGCTCCCGCCAGGCGTCGACAAGCGGCACATTCGTCACGGCCGGGAAGTCTGGCCGTCCGCGCAGGAAATTGAGGATGGTCTGGCGCGGGAAGGGCACCCACTGACTGCGGGGGCCCTCGTTGGCGAGCAGCCGCATCCACCCCCAATAGTTGAACGTCTGGCGCTGCAGCCGTCCGAGCAGCCCGGGAAGCTGGCGGCGCTTCGAGGGGACGTCGATCTTGGGCTCGGTCACGTACATCTCGGGCTCGAGGAGCAACAGACCACACACGCGTGCCGGCTCCCGAGCGCCAACGAAGATGGCGGTGACGGCGCCCCCGCACAGGCCGCCGAGCACCAACCGGTCGAGCCCTTCGCGGACGCAAAGGTCTCGAACCAGCGCCGCCGTCACGTCGGCGAAGGCGCCGCTCGTGACCAACTCGAAGAAATCCAGAATGCGCGCCGGCAGTGGGCCCGGGCTGTCCCCGATGCCCGGCACATCGAAGCGGTAGGCGGGAATGCCCCGGGCAGCCAGCGCATCGGCGGTGAGGGCCGCCAGGCCTCCGTGACCGTCCCGCGGGGCGAAGCCCGCGTTGAGCAACAACACACCCATGCGCGCGCCGGGGTCGGGGGGCACGTGTCGCGTGCCAACGAGCCGCTCGCCAGCCACCTCCAGCTCGAGTACTTCTCTCATGACCAGGCCTCGAGCCGCGCGACACTCCGTTGGAAGAGCTCGCTCAAGTCCGAGACCAGACTCCTGGGTTGCACCCAGAAAGGAGGGCTGCCGATTCGAAGCGATTCGCCGTGCTGGCGATCGGGCAGGCGTTCTGCCGGTCGGCCATCCAGGTAGATCACGTGGTGTTGGCCGCGCGGCGCGAAGGTATGGCGGTCAGCGCTCGACCACAACCCCCGGGACCATGGGTAACCTTCGACCTCGAGCACGGCGCCGCTCTCGAGCTCGCGGATGTACTCCTCGCGGGTCTTGCGCTCGCCGACATGATCCATATAGTCGCCGGCCAGTTTGCGACGCAACATGTCCGCCAGCATGGCTCGGCCATTGGTCGGCGGGTCCCAGGCGAGAAGGCCGTCGCAATCGCCGACGGCCTGGCCGAGCAGCGCGCCAAGCCGCAGGCCGTTGACGAACAGGCGCGCGTCGGGGTGCCGCTCACGCGCGACCCTGACCACGGTGCCTAGATCGACCGCCCACGTATCGAAGGTCTGTTCGGCGAACGATCCCGTGCTCTCGCCAACACCGGTGTAGTCGAATCGAACGACCAGAAACCCGTTGCACGCCAGCGTTCGTGCCCACCGCACCCACGACAGAGAACAGTTCGCGCGCTCCAGGCTCATCGGGCCCGCCAGGACTACGACGGCGCGCCAGGGCTGCACAGGACGATGCTCGACCACATAAGTCTGGAGACCGCCACGGTCGAGATATGTTGGAACCTCGGTGCCACACAGCGGCATCCCGGGTTCGTGGGCGATCATCACGATATGCTTCTTCAACACTCCGGACCACCGCTCGGCTGAGTCGGCTCGCCGCCGACCGGCGCGCCCTTCGCGAGACCCCACCCCTCCCTGGGAATCACCCCCGAGATGGCCAGAAGGCCGGCGTAGATACCAGCAGAGACGACAGTCGTGGCACACACGGAGAGGAGAGGCCAACGCGACACGTCGTCCAGTTCCCGGCCCACCAGCAGGGCAATCAGTGCACCAATCGACAGCTTGACCCATTTGAACGCCTGAAGGTCCAGCACGACCACTCGGCGGGCCAGCAGCACAGACGCGGCTGCCCCGAGTGCGTAGCCCAGCAGAGTTGCCACCGCTGCCCCGAGCATTCCGTACGCCGGAATCAGCAACGCGTTCAGTGCCAGCAGTGCGGCCGACACGATGAGGAGCGCGGTCATGTTCCACATGAATCGGCCTGCAGCAACAACGGCCGACATCACGATGTTCATCACTCCGCCCAGCAACACGCCGATCGACACGATCGGTAACAGCGGCACTCCCGCCAGAAACGACGGGCCTCCGAAGAGCAGAATCAGCGGCTTGGCAGCCGACGAGACCATCACCACCAGCAGCAGTCCGGCCGCCCACAGATACAAGGCTGCGCTGCTCACCAGTTGCCCTGTGCGCTGCGTACTGGTGCCGGCAAAGACGAACGCAGGCCAGGCCATCAGGAACGGCATCGCGATCATCTGGGGTGCGGCGGAACCCAACTTGTACGACAGCGCATAGACGCCGACGGTTGGCAGGTCCCAATAGTAGCGAAGAAAGTAACGGTCGGAAATTGCAATCACAAGAAGAGCCACATTGACAGGGATGAGTGGCAGCGCGAATACCATCAGCCACTTGGCAGTCGTCCAGCTGAATCTCAGGGTCACCTTGCCGCGCAGCGCTGGTACCAATGCGATCGCGGCCGGCGCGTTTCCCATGAAGAAGGCATCGAAGACGCCCTGAACTCCCCAATGAAAGACGCCCACGAAGACCCCAACGAGGGACAGGGTGCTCACAAGCTGCACGAGGGCGATCACGCCGTACATGGCTGGTCGCTGCGACGCGCGAAGCGCCGCGAGTCCGATCTGGACGACGGACTCGAGGCAGAGGCCGAACACCACAACGCGGCCGATCGCGTTCACATCTCCGCCTGTCCTCAGGAGCCACGTCGGCCACTCCGGAAGTGCCATGGCGACCGCACAGAGGCCCACCGAACAGCACGCGGACAGCAGCATGGCCGTCCCGACAATGCCTTTCTTCTCGTCGTCGGTCTGGCACAGGCGACAGTAGCCGTACAACACGGCATTCGACAGGGGAAGGAGGAGCACCGCCCTGCCAGCCACGTACAAGGCGAGAAACAACTCGTAGGTGCCAAGCTGCGCAAGACTGAGTCTGCTGATCAGCAAGGGCGCAATGGCAATCTGACCGACGCCAAGAAAGAGGGTCCCTATCGCGTAGATCGCCGCGTGGCCCCACGCTTTGCGAATGACGAGCGATGAGGACGATTGCGTAAGGGCCATTGTGATTCTGAACCGTGTGCGGCCGTAGCCGCTGCGCTGCGGAACCCGGCCTGCTGCCTCACGACCCCGCGTATCTGATGGTCGTGCTAGAGTGGTGCCGTCGGAACGCGCTGGAGCTGAGAGCTGTCAGTGACGGTCGACACGCCGTGCTGCCCGGACGCCCTGGACACGGCGTTGGGAAGACGTCCCGCTTCGCGCGGCGTGGCAATCGGACACCGCTTTGCAGTCATGGTCATGACGCACCTCGGTCGGATCAGTCTACTCGGAATTCAGATTACCGACTGCACAACTTCAGAGCTGAATGCCTACATCTGCGAGACGATTGCGAGCGGAAGGCGGGAAGCGATCCTGAATGTCAACGTGCACTGTATGAATCTGGCGTGGACGTTGCCGTGGCTGCGGAGGTACTTGAATCAGGCGGCCGTCGTCTTCTGCGACGGTGACGGTGTGAGATTGGGGGCCCGGCTTGCGGGCAAGCGGATTCGGGAAAAGATCACGTACAACAGGTGGATTTGGGATATCGCGGGAGTGTCAGAGGCCTGCCGGCATCGGTGGTACCTTGTGGGCGGGCGGCCGAAGGTCGCTGAGGAGGCCGCTGACAGGCTGAGGATGAGGTTCCCGTCTCTGCAGATCGTTGGATGCCATTCGGGATACTTTGCCAGCCCGGATGAGATCGAGCGGCTCGTTGCAGACATCAATCAACGGGAACCGCACATACTCGTACTGGGGATGGGGATGCCAATTCAAGAGGCATGGCTCGTCGACCACCTCAGCCGACTCCGGGTCAATGTGGCGTTGACCGGAGGCGCTGTCTTTGACTATGTCTCGGGCCGCAGCCGGATGACACCGGATGTGTTCTGGCGATTGAAGCTGGAGTGGCTTTACCGCTGGCTCACGGAGCCAAGACGGCTCTTCTGGCGATACGCGGTTGGCAATCCGCTGTTCATGATGAGAGTCATGGTGTGGGACGTCCTGAGGCTGCGGCGCTTTACCGAAAAGCGCTGACGCACGTGTTCGAGTGTCCGCTGGCGCCAACCGATGGCGTGCTGCCGCGCTCCGCCTGTGCAGCCGGGGGGGCGCGGCGGCAGCCTATCTTGCGGGAGGGAACGGCCAGCGCAGCTTCACGGTTCTTTCCCAGCGATAACCGTCGACACACGCGAGCCAGCGATTCTCGTCTGTCTGTTGAAAATCCACGTTGTGCATTCCGGCTTTGTTCCAACCACGTCCGGTCCCACGCAGTATGGGACTTTCTGGCAGCTCCGTCTCTGTGTAGTCTCTCGTAGACAGTCCAACCACCTCGAAGACCCGAACCTGATTCCCATAGTTGGGCCGGTCACGTTGAGACATTCTGAAGAGCCGGCCCTTGAACAGCAGTACCCTCCCGCCCGGTCTGGCCCGGGTCGGATCGCCGCTGATGATCGGGCTCCTGGGATGCTCGACCCATGGCCCGGTGAGATTGTCAGCGTGGTAGAGCCGCAGCGTGCCATCACCTTCACCCGCAAACAGCCACCACCGGTTGTCCACGCGTACGATGGACGGGTCGTTCAGAGGACGACCCGTCACGAGGCTTCCCACGAAGTCCCACGTGCCCGGAAAAGCGGTTGCGCGGTACAGGCGCACCGCGTTCGCCTGGTGAGTCTCCGGCAGCATGTAGTAGTGGTCGTCCCACTTGAATACGTACGGATACGAGAGCGTGAATGGCTCTGTCAGTACGATCCGCTGGTATTCCCACACTGAGCCGGTCGCGCTCGTGGCGAAGCCTATGCTCGCCTTTCCAGTGGTCGAGTCCATAACCTCGAAGAACATGAAGTACTGATTGAGGTCATGAATCATGAACGGATCCGCAACGAAGGCGGCACGCACGTCCTTGACGTCATGAGCAGTCAGCACGGGGTTGTCTGCAGCCGAACAGTTGAGGGCGAAGGGCGATGTCCCCACACACATGCCGATGGCCCAGGCCGGTTTCGAGAGCTCCAGGGCCCCAAACCGGTGGAGAAGGAACAGCCCGCCCAGACAGACCACGAGCGCCGCCAGCCGCCCGCGGGTATAGATCTGTCTCCCGTGTCTACCCTGGGTCATCTGCACTCCTCCCTCCCGGTGGGAGGGTCGCCGAACCAGCAGGCACGCGTGGCGAATCGCATAGCCAGTCTACCAAGGCGGCAGCGATGCGGCAGGCAGCCCTCCCATCCCACAGGGGAATCGGACGCGCCTGTGGCCAGGCTCCTGCCATCACGTCGTGAAATGCCGCCCTGATGCGTTCGGGATCCCGGCCGACCAGCCGGCTTGTTCCGAGCTCGATGGTGACCGGCCGTTCGGTGGACTCCCGAAGCGTGAGACACGGCACGCCAAGCACAGATGTCTCTTCCTGCATACCCCCGGAGTCTGTGAGCACCATCGCGGCGGATGCCATCAGGGACAGGTGCTGGTGGTATGGAAGGGCGGAGAGCAGCGTGATCGTCCCATTGGCGGTCAGATCGAGGTTCAACTCCTGCTGGGCCAGAATGCTTCTGGTTCGCGGGTGAACCGGGAACACAAGGGGAAGGCGCTGGGACAATTCGACGAGTACGGCCAGGAGCGGGCGCAGGACGTCAATCTCGTCGACATTCGCCGGCCGATGCAGCGTGACCAGGCCGTATGGCCTGCCCACGAGCGCCTCAACGCCCGGTACGTGCGTGCGTCGAGCGGTCGGCAATTCTCTCAAGAGCGTGTCGACCATCACGTTTCCAACCTGCCGGATTCGCGATTCGGGCACTCCCTCTCGCCGAAGGTTTGCAGCGCCACTCGGCTCGCTCACGCACAGGAGCGACGCGATCGCGTCCGTCAGGATCCTGTTGATCTCCTCCGGCATCGAGCGGTCGTCACTGCGCAGGCCAGCCTCAACGTGCACGACCGGAATCCCCAGCTTTGTCGCGGCCAGCGCGCACGCGATCGTGGAGTTCACATCCCCGAACACGACCGTCGCCGCCGGCGGCCGCTGCAGCAGCAACGCCTCGTATCGCTCGAGAATCCTGGCTGTCTGGACGCCGTGAGATCCCGATCCGACCTCCAAGTGGACGTCCGGAAACGGAATCCCGAGGTCGACAAAGAACACGTCGCTCATGTTGGGGTCGTAGTGCTGCCCCGTGTGCACGAGTCGCAACTCGAAGCGCCCCGTCTCGGCGAGTGCTCGGGCCACGGGCGCGAGCTTGATGAAGTTCGGTCTCGCTCCAGCCACCAGGTCGAGCAGGGGGCGAGAACCGGATCGAGACGAATTCACGTTCGGGTCCACGGGCAACGCGGGTCCGTCACGCAGCCCCTCGATGGGCGTGTGGCCACTCACGCTGATGGCAGGCGTTCAGCGCCCGAGCGAGGGTTTCGACCGCGCCATTGAGAGAAGCGATTCCGCATACGTGATCCTGGGCCGCCTTCCCCATGGCCCGGGCGCTCTCAGGCGACGAGAGCAGTGTCGCGAGGCGTGCCGACAACTCCCCTGCATCACCCCTCTTGAAGAAATAACCTGTCCGGCCCTCAATGACCAGATCTTTCTCCGTGCCGTCAGCCGTTGAGCAGATGACGGGCAGGCCGTACGCCATGGCTTCGTTGATGGCGAGTCCTCCATCGCCCGGCAGGACAAAGATGTCGCTCATGGCGAAGAATCGTCCGACATCGACGACGACTGAACCCAGGAAGCTCACGTCTGGGACACCGTTCTCGACCGTCATGGCCTCGAGGCGTTGCCTCTCGGGGCCGTCGCCGATCACCACGAGCGCGGCGTCATCTCTGGCGCTTCTCACTCTCCGGAACGCTTCCACGAGCACGGCAACGTCCTTCTGAGGTCTGAGCTCCCCAACCGCCAGGATGATCTTCTTGTGCGTGAGCCCGCGCAGGCGCTTCTCCTGCTCACCGCTGGCCGCATCTTCCCCACGGCGGCGCGCAATCCCTTCGACGTCAATGGTGTTCTGAACAATGACACACCGGGATTGAGGCACCCCGAACTTCCCCAGGAAGTCACGGGCGCTCGTGCCGTAGCAGATGTAGCCGCGAGGCAGGCGGGCCGCCATGCGGATGTACGCGCGGCGAAGAAGCGCGGCCAGCCCGGTGATGCGGCCCCTCTCCCATCCTGCCGCCCACGCGAGGACCGGGATTCCGGCACACCGGCCGTAAAGAAGAATCGGGAAATTCGACAGGATGCCGAAGTTGCCCTCGCACACAATGACGTCGTACCGTCCGCGGCGTATGTGCTTCAAGAGCCCTGTTTGCAGGAAGAGGACAGCGCCGGCCAGCTTCCACATTCTGGTGGTCACTCTGACGGACCGGAAGGAATCATCGGGGCCTCCCACCCGGGCGTCCTCAGGACCTCCCACCAGCCCCCCGTGCAGCACCGTCAGGTTCACTCCGGGCATCTGCCCCAGGAGGCGATAGAGCGGAATTCGATAGTGAAACAGCTGATTCCAGATTATCGCGACGTTCATCTCTGCCTCCCGAGGGGTCGAAGATGCGCTCACGGACCTCTCAAGACAGAGTGCCCGACTCCTGATACAGTTCGTCGTAGAGAGACTGCATCTTCGCAGCCCATTCCTCAACCCCGAATCGCTGTATCACCCACTCCCGCCCCGCACGACCCATGTCGTCCCTCAGGCGCGCCGAAGCGAGCAGGCGCAGCACGCCCCGCGCGAGCTCGCCTGGCTCGCGGCTCTCAACCGCCAGAATTCCTGGCGACGACGCGATGAGTTCCGCGGCTCCGCCGGCCACCTGCCGTGGCGCGACCACCGGTGTCATGCAGGCCTGGGACTCCAGCAGCGTCCGTCCGAACGACTCCATCAACGAGGTGAACAGGAACACGTCCATGGCCCGCCACACGACCGGCATATCCGTGCGCGGCCCGAGAAATACGATCGCATCCCCCAGACCACATTCCTCGGCCAGATGCCTCAACTCCTCCGCCAGCGGTCCCGCGCCGGCAACGACAAATCGTACGTCCTGACGGACCGCACGCACGCTGCGCGCCACCCGCAAGAACAGGCCCAGGTCCTTCTCGTGCGCGAGTCGACAGGCTGTACCGACAAGAAGGCCCTCACCGCTCAATCCCAGTCGCGTTCTGGCCTCCCTCCGCCCACACCCCGCCTCACCCGCACCGGCGTCAACGGCATTCTCAATCACACTGATGTGCTGCCGCTCTATCGTCGCCTCCGTCATGTCTTTCACCAGAGGCGCGGACACGGCGACAAACCTGTCGTAGAGCCGGGCGACGCATCGATAGGACACTCGATCGCGCCAGGAGCCCCGACGCGTCATCACGGCGCCATGCTCGTGAAATATCCGAGGGGTTCGCGGCCGGCAGATCGCCAGCGCCAGCGCGATCAAAGCCGAGGGCGTGTGGCTGTGCACGACATCGCACGGCGTCGTTCGCAGAAAACGACAGAATCGCCACACACTCGCAAGGTCATAGCCACTGGCGAAATGCAGCACGTCGATGTCGACGGAGCGCGGCAGCAGCGGTGCCAGATCCAAGTCGCCATCGGCCAGCACACACACACTGATCTCGTAGTGATTCGCATCGATCGCGTTGATCAGATCGCGGACGCTCATCGTGATACCGCCGAATTGACTGGTCCAGATGACATGCAGAATACGGATGCGTTCGTGCTCCACCACACCCTCTCTGCACAGGCGGCCCGATCGAACACCCGCGCCAGCCATCGGCTGCGTGGCCATCAATGGCGGGGCGCCGTACCCTTCTGCCCATTCACGACGGCAAGTCCCGCCACGATGGTCACGCACAAGACAATCGGCAACGACGGTTCGAGAGGAACAGAGTTCGCGAGCATGTCTACGGCCACAAGCACGATCAGCGCAGCCCCAACGGCATAGCAGTCAGCCCGGGACCGCCAGTACCCGGTCACCAGTCTCCACAGCGCCGTCAGCCCCGTGCCGCAATATACCGCAAGACCCAGCACTCCGACACTGAGCACAATCTCGAGGTACTGCGAATGGGCCGAACCGAACACCCAGCCTGCACGCTGTGTGAGCGCCGTGAGCCGCTGAGGCGTCCAAAAGCCGCCATAGCCAAAACCCAATAGTGGCTGCTCATAGACGTAGTAAAGGAGCCCCTGCCAGAGCTCCGTGCGTCCTGAGAGTGTCATGATCGTCGACACGTCCTCCTGTCTGCCCAGCCGCAGCAGTTCCCAGAGAGGCGCCGCGGTACCCCTGTCCGCAAAGAGCAGTGGAACAGCGGCGATTGCGCCCGCGGTTGAGGCAATCAGCAGCCAGTACCGAGCACGGGCGGACGTGAGGGCGAAGTAAAACGTGAGGCTGACAAGAACCGACACCAGGGAATCGCGGGACTTCGTTAAGAGCAGGAACGCGAAGCCGATCCCCGCCCCGAAGGCGTACGCCATGGCGTGCTGTCGCGCGCGTCGTGCGAGGCAGACTCCCGCCAGCGTGAGGCATGCGCAGTAGACGCCCTGCAAGTTCGCGTGCATGATGCCTGCGAATCGGTAAGCGGGGTCAAGAGGCGCAAACGTCCCGAGCGCGAGTTCAGCGCCGCAACTCACACCGACAGCCAGAGCCGAGCCCCAGAACGCGAGTGACGCGACGTGGTCGAGCCCCACATGTTGAGCGATGGCGACGCAGCACACGGCGAACGTCAGAAGGGCTGCCGCCCTCTTCGCCGACAGAAGAGGATCGTCCGCCCATCCGATGCTCGCGGCCACGATGAACAGAAAGAGCAGGGCGAAGGCGGCAAGGCGGCCATCGAGGTGCAGCATGGATCTGTGCACCGCGATCCAGACCGCAGCCCAGATGCCCATCAGCAGGAGAGATACCTGGCGAGCCAGGGTCCCTTCTCTGATTGCGCGGATATGCGAGTCGACCGTGATGTCCGGACCGATGGTGTAGAACAGATCCAGGGGCTGGGCGAAGTAGCACCACGCCATCACGCCCGCCACGAGCAGCCAGAGCGGCATTCCGCGGGTCCCGCGCATCGCACCGTGGTCCGACGCGTCACGACACCCCGTGGCCGTCGAGAGGCTCAATGGTGACTCCCGTCGGCAGCATACAATGGCGCGAGCGACGCACGTCCGCTCGCGCCGCCGCCCAATTCGCTATCGCGCCAGCCGGCGCTGACTACAAACGACTGTGTCAATCGTGCCAGCCTCCCGCTGTACACCGTGGCGTCCGGAAAGGTGCATGGCGGCGCCACGGGCCCGCAAGCGTGAGCTACATCGCTCCAGATTGTCGAATGACGGCCGACACGGTACTGGCGAGAATCTGAGCGTCGAGCGTCAGCGACCAGGTGTCGATGTACTCCATGTCCAGCGCCATCCACCGTGCGAAGGACGTGTCGCTCCGGCCGTTCACCTGCCAGAGGCAAGTGATGCCGGGCCTGACGCTGAATCGACGGCGGTGCCAGTCCTCGTTGAAACCCGCGTAGTCTCTGACCGGTAGCGGCCGGGGTCCTACGAGACTCATGTCGCCCCTGAGGACGTTGAGGAGTTGCGGCAGTTCGTCGAGGCTCGTCTTTCGCAGCCACCTTCCAAGCGGCGTGACGCGGGGGTCGTTCCTGATCTTGAACACCGGGCCGTCAACCTCGTTCAACTGCTCCAGTTCGGCATGCCTGGCCTCCGCGCCGGCGATCATGGTCCGGAACTTGTACAGACGGAACGTGTGTTTGTTCAGCCCGAGTCGTTCCTGAGTAAAGTGCCCCGGCCCTGCCGACGTCAGCTTGATGGCAAGGAAGATGACGCCGGCGAGAGGGGCGAGGAGCAGGAGGGCGAACGCGGAAACACACACATCGAGCGCTCGCTTCACGCCAGTCGCGATGCCATACATGGCGCCGGAGGAAACGGTGACGACGGGATAGTCGGCAAACTGGTCGACCTCCGAGTGACCCAGCCGGTTGTTGAAGATACTCGAGAGGAACCTGACGATGATCCCCTGCTCTTCGCACACGGCGACAATGCGGGCCGCCTGGACGTACAGAGATCTGACTGGCAGCGCCACGACAACCTCGTCCACGACGTGCGTCCTGAGGAATGCCGGAAAGCCGTCGAAATCACACACGCGCCCGCAGCGTGCAAGGTAGTCATCCTCGGGGCTCTCTCTCCGCTCGTCCACGAACCCCACGATCTGGTACCCGAGGTCAGGCCTGGCGTCGAGCTGTCGCGCAAAGGCGAATGTTCGCGCGTTCGTACCGACAATCAGGAGGTTCCTCAGGTTGCGGCCCTTGAGCCTGACCGAATGGAGGACGTACCTCAGCCCCAGGCGGGTTCCCACCATGAGACCGGAGCTGGCAAGCCAGAATGTCGCCAGGAAAGCCAGTGTCGCGATTTGGATGTGGAAGAGCACGGACGCAACCAGGACGATGATGGTCCCGACCGAGGTTGCCTTGACGATGTCCACGATCTCGCTTCGGCGGGATGACAGACGCCTGGATCGGTAGCTGCCGAAGGAGCAGAAACTGAGATGCCACAGCCCGACGAGGCCGGTGAAGATGAACAGGTTGTGAACCTCCACGCGCATGTGGATGAATTCGGAGAACGAAATGGTCTTCCCGACCTGGTAGTACGCCACCACGCCCGCCAGGCCAAAGGCGCCCAGCATGATCGACAGGTCGAGGAACTTGAGCGCGTTGAGCAGGTACCTGCGTCGGGCGAACATGGGTTTCGTCCCTTCGGACCTTGACGGGTCTTAACGCCGCGCCCGTCTGGACTACAGGCGTTTGTAAATGAACTGCGGGATGTGGCACTGCCGCTTGTTGAGCACGACGCCGAGCACGCGGCCGCCGCTTCGTTCGATGCTCTGCTTCACGCGCTCGGCTACGGGCCACCGCGTGTCCTCGGCTGCGAGGACGAGAACGACCCCGTCGACCTGACTGGACACGGCGAGCCCCTGAGGCGACGTCGTCGCCGGCGGCGCGTCAACCAGGACCAGGTCGTACGCCGCCCGGAGCCGTGCCCAGGCCGCCGCTGGCCCCGGGGAATCCGTCGTGCGGGACGCGGCGAGGAGTTCCTGCGGAAGCGGTTCGATGTTGAGCGTCGCGCCCCCGGCCATGGGGGGCGTGGCGTCGGCCAGCGCGCCATCCGGTCCGATGCCAGGACGACCCTCGGCGCGTCCGTGCCGGTCCATCTCCAGCAGGAGGACACGCTGGCCGAACCGCGTCGCGGAGACCCGGGCGAACTCATAAGCCACCGTGGACGTGCCTTCGCCTTCGCGTGACCCTATGAACTCGATCGTCCGGTGGGCGTGATCCGGGAGCAGGGCATCGAGGCGCTGGCGGAGACCGACCATCTCCTCTTCCATACTCACCCGGGAGAACATGGCGGGGGTGGGCTCCCCGGCGTGATCGGCAACAGGCCCGGGTGCGGCCGCCTCGTTCCGAACGTCCCCCGCCCGGGCGTCCGCCTGTGCGTTTTCCAGTGCCTCGAAAATCTTGCTCATGGTTCCTGCTGCCCATGTGATGCGGGCCTGGGCGTTCTTGCCTGCAGGTCCGAAACATCGGGGAAGCGAATCTCCGTTCCGGCTAGGATCCAGTTCACGTTCGCAATCCCCGGGTTACGCTCGACGACCCGCTGAAAGACCTCGTCGACGGGGAACCCGTAGACGTCCAGGGCCAGCCGTAACAGCGTGTCTCCTTTTCTGACCACCCTCGTGGCGACCAGGGGCTGTTCGGCCGGCGGCAGAGCGGCTGCGTACACGACCGGCCCGCCGGCCTCGGCGCCGCGGCCATCGTCGCCGGGAGGCGGGAGCGGCGGAAGCTCTCGTGACACCCCAGTTGCCGGCCTAGCCGACGCAGGAGAGGGGATCGGGAGCCTCACCTCGGTGTGCGAGCCGGGCCGCAGGAACTCCCGGTACGCCGAACCCGAGAGAACAACGCCCATCACGAGGAGGGCCGCCAGGGGAACCCACGCCCACCGGCGACGGGTCGCGCGGGGCTTGCCCTCGATGTCGCGAATCACCTCCCTGACGATGGCTGCCGTCACGGGCTTCGTCCGATAGCCGAGACCCGTGACCAAGGCGCTGTCGCACAGGACGTTGAGCATTCGGGGAATGCCCCGGGCGTGCTTGACGATCCCGCGCAGGGCCCCGGGGGTGAAGAGAGACGAGGTCGAGGATCCCGCCTTGTTCAGCCGGTGCTCGATATAGGCCTGGCTTTCCGCGTCCGTGAATGGCGAGAGCGTGCACCGAACGGCGACCCGCTGTTTGAGCTGGCGCAACTCGTGCAGGTCGAGCCTCTCAGCAAACTCGGGCTGGCCGAGCAACACGATCTGGATGAGCTTGTCGGTCGAGGTCTCGAGGTTGGAGAGCACGCGGAGGTTCTCGAGCGTCTCAATCGGCATATTCTGCGCTTCGTCAATGACGATGACAACGTTCCGGCGCTGTCGGTACTCCTCGATGACCACCTGGTGCAGCCGGTTCACCATCCCGGCGACGTCGTCCGGCTTGTCGGCGATGCCCAGCTCCCGGTAAATGGTGTCCAGGAGGTCCTTGAACGCGACATTCGCGTTGAAGACGAAGGCGGTGGACATCCGTGTCGCATCGTGCCTGGCCAGGTAGCGCCGCAGGATCGTGGTCTTCCCCAGCCCCACCTCACCCAGCACCACGATGAAGCCTTTTCGCTGCTCGACCCCGAAGACGATCGACGCCACCGCTTCCTTGTGGCTCGGGCTCAGGTACAGAAACTCCGGGGCAGGCGTGATGCGGAACGGAGCCTTCTTGAGCTGATAGAATTTTTCGTACATGGCGGCTACCGCTTCAGGGAGATCGTTGTCAGGACGGGAAGGCCCAGGAGCCGCTCCACACTCCCAGGGGTAGAGAGGCCCTGCGCGGAGAACTCGGTGACGAAGGCAATCCCGAGGCCCGCGAGCGCCCCGAGAATCAGGCCCAGTGTGATGTTCAGGAGTTTCCGCGGCCTGACTGGTTCCACCGGGACCGCGGCCTGCTGGATCACGCTGATGTTGGCGCTTTTCTGGCGGTTCAGATTCTCGAGAATCCGGGCGTCCTCCACCTTCTCCACATAGATGCGGTAGTTCCGGTCATTCACCGCCATGTCGCGCTTCAGGTTTCCGAGCTCCATCTCCGACATGTCGAGGGTCGGGATCTGCAGGTCCAGTTGGGCGATCTGGCGACCGAGGGAGGCCGCCTTCGCCTCCTGCGACGGCAGATCAGCCTGGAGCCGGTTCATCTCGCGCTCGAGATCCTGGTAGACGATGTTCTGGCCAGTCTGCATCCGGCTCTTGATGTCCTGTTCCTGCCGGTTGACAAAGGTCCGGACAATCTCCATCTCGCGGCGAACGCTCACGACGAGCTGGTTGCTCGCCGTGAACTTCCGGAGGAGTTCCTGTTCCTTCAGCTGCAGCGCCAGGAGCTGGCCCTTCGCGTCGTCAACGCTTCGGTAGCGCTCGGTCTCGGTCGAAAGCGGGACATCCGGAGACACCGTCTGGAGCAGCCTCGTCACGGACGAGATCCGCTTCTGCACTTCCTTGATCTGGCTCTGGGTCGCCTTCAGGCCGCTGTCGAGCTCGGCCCGCTGCGTCAGGAGCAGGGTCCGCTGCTCTTCGAGCGAGAATACGCGGTTCTTCTGCTTGAAGGCCTCGAGCCGGTCCTGCGACTGCTTGAGACGCTGTTCGTAGGCGGCGAGCTGCTCCTCCAGGTAGGACGACTGCGGATCGCTGTAGGCTTGGAGATGCTTTTCCTTGAAGTAGTCCACGAGCAGGTTCAGGCTCTTCGCCGCCATGCGCGGGTCTTCGTGCTGCAGCCAAATCCGGATGACGTTCGATTTCCTGAGGCCCTCGACCACGAGGTCCTTCCCGAAGCGCTTCACCGCGGCGTCCAGCGGCGCGCCCCTTCGCGGAGGATTCTTCGCCAGGTCCGGGTACAGTCCTTCGACGGTGAGGCTCGAGACCACCCTCGCGATCAGGTCGCGGCTGGTCAGGATATTCGTCTCGGAGTTGATGACTTCTTCGTTGTTGAACGACAGAACCTGGCTCTGGTCGCTGCCGACCTCGGGGCGGTAGACGTTCTCGCGGCCCGCCCTGACGAGCAGCCTCGCTTCGGCCTCGTAGGTCGGCGGCAGGAGGAAGGTGACGACGGTCACCGTGGCCACGATCGCGCCGAAGGTGACGAGAATCGTGCGCTTGCGCTTGAAGAGCACCGTCAGGAAGTCGCGCAGCCCGGATGCATCGTCCTTCGAGTCCATCACGCCCCCCCGCGTACGACCCGGGTCGGAACCGCTCCTCGTTGATTCGTTGCTCGGTTCCTGGTTCATCACGCCCCGCCTCTTCCCGCGTCAATTCCCCGCCACCACGCCAATCCGGTCCTCGCGCCGGGTCTGGCGCCCATGACTAGAACCAGAACTTGTACCCAACGACCCAATCAAATGGGAAGATCTTGCGCATGTACTGGTCGACAAAAAGGTTGACGTTCGCTATGCGCGAGCGTGGGACGTAGATGATGTCTAACGGCGCGAGGTTGATGTCCTGGGCCAGGTTGCTGCCGTTGCGCGCCTTCTTGAGGTCCACCCGCAAGGCAACCGGCGTGTCGGCCGCCCCGCGGCGGATGACGATCACTTCGGTTGTACGGGCCGTGTCTTTCATGCCTCCCGCCTGGGAGATGGCCTGGAGGGCCGTCATCTGGCCGAGGATTGGGACCATCCCGGGCGTCGCAACCTCCCCGTCCACGAAGACGCGCTGCATCCCGAACTCGCGAACGATGACGGTCACCTGAGGCTGGTTGAGGTCCGCTGCGTAGCGCTCGGTGAGCTGCTTCGCCAGCATCGCGAGAGTCAGGTTGGCTACCACAACCTCTGGGATCAGTTGCAGCGAGATGCGGCCGTCCGGGCGAACAATGACCAGCTCGTTCAACTCAGGGCTGTAGAAGAACTTGATCTCCAGGCGATCCCCGACTTGAATGCGGTATTCCGGCCCGGGGACCCGATCCGCCGCGCCGCCGGGAGAGCCGCCCGGAGAGCCGACGGGGGGCGTGCCCTGGGGGGCGGCCCCGCACTCGACCAGGGAAAGAACGAGCATGATGACGACGAAAAAGCCTGTTTTGGCAGTCATAACATTCTGCCTTGGGTGTTCAACAGAATCAGTATGTCGCGCTGCCTGTCGCCGGCATGACCGCCGGCCAACCGAGACCGCTCCCGATCGTCGGGGCTGGCTTCGTGCCGCTGCGACGGCGGCGTCAGGGAGATGATCAGCATAGATTGCTTCGCCCCGTCAGTCACAGCGGAGCCCGTCCGCTTGGACGGGACGAGCGCCGAGTGCCTGACTGAAGCAGTCGGGGAGCAAGATTCGGTCCTGACGGTCGCGGGAGCATCGGCGAGGGCGTTCTTGCCCGTGGCTCGCCTCGAATAGTAGCACGGAGGTAGTCTTGCGGCTGTCCACGGCGAGCGGAGCAGCAAGGCCCGTAAGCCGTTCTTCATTTGGCAGTTGGGGCGGCGACGGTGTCCTGCCGAGGTGGTGGAATGTCGTGCCGGTCGAGGCTGACCGTGGCCGCGGGCAGTCGTTGCCGCAGCGTCTGCCTGGGCCCGCCCGAGCGCTTGGGACCCCGGATCTTTGGAGGATGACCTCCACGAGTTGAAGGTCGGAAAACCACTCCCCTCCACTCCGGGAGGGGTTGGTATCCGACGTTCCACGCTTGAAAACCGAGGATATCGCGGTGTGACTTGCGTGTGGCGGCGTATCCTCGGTGACGTAGTTGCCCACGCGAGCTGTTTCAGGAGATCCCGCGTTCGACCGGCAGAAGGTGCAGGCGCTTGTCCGCGCCCTCAGGTAGTGCGCCAGCGGGTGCGCTCCTCCGTCAGTGGGCAACCGATGGACATGGCGGATACCCGGGGCCCGATCGTGTCCTGCTCGCGTCTCCCCGCTCCTCGTACGTTCTTCATCGATTCCGTGCGCCTGGAATAGGAGGGCTTGCGAAACCGCGACTGGGCGGTAGCGCCCGGGCCAGCAACTCCGCGATGTGCCAGACGCGGCGGCCCGTCGTCTGGGTGATCTGCTCGCGGCAACTGAATCCGTTTGTCACAATGAACGTCTCGGGCTCGGCCGCCCGCACGGTCGGCAGCAGCACACGCTCCCCTGCCTGCATCGAAACCTCGTAGTGATCGCGCTCGAAGCCGAATGCCCCGGCCATGCCGCAACACCCCGCGTCCAGGACCGTGAAGTCCAGCCCGGTCTTCTTCAGCACCGCGATGTCGTCGTCGAAGCACAACGACGCGCGTTCATGGCAATGCGGATGGACGATGGCCCGGCCTTCGAGCCGCGCATCCGGAATCGTGCCGGTCTTCACGAGGAACTCGGTCAGGAAGAACGTCTGCTCGCTGAGTTTCCGGGCGAGCGGGTCATCCGGGAAGAACCGCAGGAGTTCGTCGCGAAAGACGGAGACGCAGCTGGGCTCCAGACCGACGATGGGCGTCCCGGCCTCGATATCCGTTCGCAGGCTCGTCAGGATCTCGACGAGGCGCCGCCGGGCAACGGTCAACATGCCATGGTCATAGAGCGGACGGCCGCAGCACAACCGTTCCCGGGGAATGTCGACCTGGAATCCCGCGGCCTCCAGGACGGCCACCGCCGCGTGCGCCACCTCTGGATGGAAGTAGTTGTTCGACGTGTCGGCCCACAGCAGCACCCGGCGGGATTCGGGGCTGACGGCATGGGGCGAGAGGCGAGAGGGGCCGGAATTCGAGGAGCCGCCTTCTTGCTTCCTGCTTCTTGCTTCTTGCGTCTGCCCTCCGAGGAACGCGCGCCGGAAACTTCGTGGCGCAAAAACCGGCATGCGTCGAGCCGGCGCCATGTCGAGCGCCCACCGTACGACGGTGCTGAACGGCGGCACCTGGGTGAAGACGTTTGCCAGCCAGGGCACGTAATCGGCCATCGCGCCCCAGTGGTTGATCAGGCCGAACGCGTACGATCGCAAAGGGCGCCGGCGTCCCTCGTAGTAGCGCGCCAGGAACTCGGCCTTGTACGCGGCCATGTCGACGCCCGTCGGGCACTCGCTCTTGCAGCTCTTGCACGAGAGGCAGAGGTCGAGGGCGTCCTTCACGGCCTCGCTGCGAAAGCCGTCCGTGATCACCTCGCCCTGGAGCATTTCGAACAGGAGACGGGCGCGCCCCCGCGTCGTATGCTGTTCGTCGTGGGTCGCCATGTAGGACGGGCACATGGCGCCGCCGTCGGTCTTGCGGCACTTCCCCACTCCCACACAGCGCAGCGTCGCGTCGGCCA
>Ga0315292_10000264_pt1 | contig 23007 bp, 18 predicted proteins | sample YL17G13_0_MG_FD_204029 | JGI IMG/M metagenome (GOLD analysis project Ga0315292, IMG submission 204029) | Sediment microbial communities from Yellowstone Lake, YNP, Wyoming, USA - YL17G13_0 | ecosystem: Environmental > Aquatic > Freshwater > Lake > Sediment | place: USA: Wyoming | collected... | reverse complement strand
TCCTCGCTGACACCGTGATCATAGATATAAAAGAATCCGTGTTCGCGGCAGGCCCGGCCGATGGCCACGGCGCACTCGCCATCCTTCGCGGCTAAACTGACCAGCGGAATCTGACCCTCGTGCATGCACCACCTGCTGTAGGTCTGGGACTCACCTATTCGACAAACTACAGATCGATGTTAGCACAGCGGTGCCTAGCCATCACCTCTGCGCCCGGCAAACATTTGCATCAACAGCGCAAAGCTCAACGCAACCGGATCATGTTGCGCGCGACCGCGTCATAGCTATCTTCCGTGTAGAACTGGATATACGGACAGTCGGCGATATTGCCGATCTGCAGATCTGGGACGTTAAAAGTGGCACGAGTCATGTCGTCGATTTTCGTTACGTCGACGGTATTGCCGCCGACGACCTGAGTCGTGTCGGTCATACTCGTCCGCTTATGAAAGCCAAGGATGCGGCCGACCGGATCCATGACAATGAAATAGCGCATGTAGTGGTCGACGGCGGCATCACCATGCATAAAATCGATATTGACCTTGAAGCTGGAGCCATCAGCTGCCATGTCGGTCACACGCCCGCGAGCGCAGTGGAGATGCAGCCCATTCGCGGTGTAAAATTGAAACTCCGTCGTGATCAGACCAGGAGTCGGATTGACGCTGTTACCGGCAAGGAAGGTCTGGAAGTCATTGCGCATGGTTTGCGGCAGGAACGTCGTATTGAGCGTGCTGATGGTCGGCTTGACGATCGAGCTGGTGTATAGTTTCAGGTTGCTTCCGGTTCGCACCGAATAAATACAGGTGTACGTGGCAGTGGGGTCTAACTCAACATTTTCAAAGCGCACATAAGGCACATAGCCGTGATCGATCATTTTCATCGAGGAATCAAAATAACGAGCACCGATCGTGGTCTTTGCCGCGTCGAGCAGGACCACCGACTCAACGTAGCTCGCATCGGATTGCGTTAGGTTCATGAACAAGGTGATATTGGCGCGCGACTTCAGGTCGGAACGAGCGCCAAAGTGCATGCCGTCGATCCAAAACTGCAGCGTTGCCCCAGCTTGCTCTGTAGTGCCGATCGTGGGTGTCACATCCACACGGTCGCAGGCACCGGCCGCAAAGAGTTCGCTAGGCGACACAAAGGTCGCGCCGATACCCATGGCTCCCGTGAGCTTAAACATCTGGCGCCGATCCAATTCGTAGACTTGTGGCTTTACGCTAGGCATTTGCGAGGTCCTCCGAAGCATTCGCATGTGAAAGCACTGGTCGTTTTACAACACCATGGCACGCCTAACCCATTTGCAACATCGAGCGAACAAACTTGCCGTTGCCCGCATCGACATAGGTACAAAACACCTGGTACTCAAGAATGGCACTGCCGCTGATATTAATCACATTACCCATAATATCGGTCACCACCCCTTTGATCGCGGTGGTGTCAGGGGTCCACGACGACGAGGACTTTGCCGTCTGCAGGTTGCGAACCGTCGTGCTGTTGTACTTGTTGGGATAGACGACGGTATTGTCCACGTTAAAGGTACCGGCCGCCTCAGTGAATCGGACGACGCTCTGCCGGCCAATCATTTCCGTCGGTACCGTATGCGAGCCAAAATCAACGACTGGCTTGCCTTGAAAAGTATTGAAAAAGGCGATTTTGATCGTCGCCTTCATGCTCGTCGCGGCAAGTTGCAACAACACCACAATCTCAGTCAATGCCGTGCCCTTATCGCTAAGAAACAGGTTATCCAGCACAATCGGCCGCCACGAACCATCAGTCATCTTGTCGGCACCGGTAATTCCGTGCAGGGCCATGAGCTTGCCCTTACTCGTGCAAATCACCAATTGCTTCACATCCAAACCGGCAGGCAAGCGCAAGGCAAGCAACGCTGAATTGATGTTGCCGTAGAACACAGCAACCGGGACCTTGTCGGCCGGAGCCACTGGCACCTGACTTGGATCGATCGTGGGATTGTCTATGGCGTGGCAATCACTATCAACCGTCGGCGCGGGCGCCGGCGCCGGGGCATCCGCCTTTGCGGGTGCAGGAGCTGCCGCAGGCGCAGGATCAGCAACCTTAGCCCCTGGATCTGAGGCCGATTGGGCTGCTGCGTCGGGTGCAGCTGGAGGCTGCACCACATTGCCGTTGGCGCGTTCAGCTTTAACCTTGGACGCCGCCTTTCCGCCGAACTCTGCGGAAGAGCAAGCAGCCTGGCTCAGCAGTCCAATCAACCCACCAGAGAACAACAAGCGACGGGGCAATACCTGGGCACTCGCTTGCGACTGGGCACTGGACTTTTGCGACTCGCTTGAAGCCGTAGGACTTAACGGTTCCGTACTTTTGGGCTCGCTCATAAGTAACGATCTCCTGCAGAAAGTAGCCGCTATGATTTGTAGACTAGAGGTTCGCTGACGTGCCCTAACACCCGCCGTAATAGATTTGTCGGAGGACCCCGCGCAAAACTTAAGCTCATCGCCTTACCCTCGTTAGGTTCGGGAGTTATACGCCATCAAATGCTTTGGTTTAGCGCCTGTGGACGAAGGGCCCCCACAAGACTGCAGCCCATGGTCCCAGATTGCATCCGTCCCCGAGCATCTAGAATCGCCCCAAAAAGGCTGTATAAGCCTCTGATATCTGGCCATTTAAAGAAAGGTATCAAGTCATGACCCAGGTTCAACCGAAAGGACAGCATCAGACCACTCACACGGCATCTGATTGCATGGAAGACCCGAAGCATGTCGACTCAAGGCAAGTCTCAATATCCCACTCAGCCCGCCCTCTTGACGGCGCTCGGATGGCTGTTATCGCTTGCCATCGGTTGCTCAGCCGCAGAGCAGCAAAAACAAAAACATCCCATTGATTTGCGCACAGCCACGCCGCATTCTGAGGCGCCGCAGACCAAGGCCTGCTGTGACGTCAAGGCACCCGATGTGGCCCCCCCCAAGACCGTCACACTGGCCCCCGCCGTGCCTGCGGCGCCAGCACAACCGGTTACCCAAGAGCACCTCCTCGATAAAGTCACGCCACTCAGCGACACGGCAGCGATTCAATTCTTTGGCGACAACTGTGCCAGCTGCCACGACGCCAAGGCTGGATCCGCGCGCAGCTTTTGGGCCATGGACAAGGATCAATTCTCAAAGCAAAGTCTCACGGTCGATGCTCTTGCACCGACGGTGTTCGCAACCCTGCTCTTTAAGGCCAAGGATATCGTTGGGTCCAAACCGACGGCGATGCCGATGGGTGAAACCCCTGCCGCAGTTAAGGCCCAACTGCTGCCACTGATTAAGTGGATGTCTATTGAAATGCCCCTTGCGTCGCAGGACGCCCAACATTTTTTCAACGGCACCGATCTCGCCGCGGAGCTAGGCGTCGGCGTCATCTTGAACTTTAAATGTTCGAAGCCAGCATCGTTACGCGAATACCTCCGTCGCTTGACGAACGACGCCTTCAGTCGCGAACCGACTCCTGCCGAACTGAAACTCGGCACATCGTCCTTGGACTCGCCGCTGAGCGACGCCGATCGCGTCACTTTAGGTTCGCGGCTCCTCTCTGACCCATCTTGGAAAGCCGAATTTGAAGCCAAGACCCTGCACAAGTTCGCTGCAAAAATCGCTGGTAGCAACGACATCCAACCGCTCGATAAAGTGATCAGCGCGAACCAAGCCCAGGATCTTAAGGATGAGTTTTATCAGCTTCTACTGACCTCCTATGACAAGGTCAGCTTTAGTGACTTGCTTCTCGGCTCGCAGGTGATGGTTACGGCCAACACGGCGGGCCTCTACGGGTGCCCTGTTCCCACCGCAGGATGGCAAGCCTGCACCATGAGCCCTCCTCGCGGATCTTTGTTTACCACCTTTGGATACCTGCGATCGAAGCCGAGTTCCTTCCTAGCCTCAAATAACAACTATGGCCGTGCAGCGCTTATGCACTTCGTCGTGCGCGGAGACGTCTTATCCCCCGGCTTCGATTTAGATGGCGGTAGTGGCAAAGTCGCGCCCTTACCCGGATGTCTAAAGACCAAGGACTACCGCGGCCAAAACGGCACAGCGATTGCCTGGCGCGGATCCGCCTCCGTGCCTTTAGCCGCCAACCTCTGCCAAAGCTGCCATATCGATCGACAAATGGCCGCCGGATCGATCTTGTTTCGCCCCTTCAACACGGCCGGTCAGATCTATGGTGTGGATGCTAAAATCGATGCGACCGACCCAGATTTTAGCACAGCGACTGGCGCCGACATGGTGGTTCAACCAGGCCTTTCTGGTCCAACCAGTCCGGTCACCGCAGCCTTTTTGCAAAGCCTGATCACCAGCGACGGCACAGAACAAGCTTGTGTCAACGCCGCCAATGCGGGAGGAAAGGACCTCCCTCTCAAAACGGTTAAGGATTTAGCCACCTTCATAATTGGCGACGGCCGTACGGTCGCGGGTGGCATCGCCAGGCACCTACCGCGAGCACTCAGTAATTTGCCGACCACCACCGAGGAGGTGATCGTTAAGATCAATCAGGCATTTACCGACGGTAAGGGCCTACTGGCGCCGATGATCACGGCGTATTTTTCGTCTGAAACCTACGCATGTACGAGGTAATCATGCAACGGCACAGCCTAGCTTTTACCGCCTTTGTTGCGATCATGACCCTGCACGGCTGTGCCAGCCACGATGTTGCCTCAGCCTTGCGTCGAGATTTGCGTCAGTCGAAGTTGGTTGGCGTAGGTCGCTCGAACGATATCGTCACGACTCCTCCAGGATCGGCGCCGACTCCTGCGGAGACGGCAAGCAACGATCCCGCCGCACTCCCCGCCACACTGTCCGCTGCACCCAGTGATCCGAAAATAGACAGCACGGTGATCAACAAAACTATTGCGAATTCTGGAGCAACCTTGCAGGTCAAGGATCTGAGCTTGCTGCGTAGCTCTGTCGAGGCTTGCATGGGCAAGGGACTGCTCAATGTCAGCAATGATATGCTCATGCCTACTGATTTAAACGCACCGCCAACGCCCCCTGCGGCTGACGGCCGGCTGCTCTTTTTACTGGCCACGCAATACAAGGCTGGAGATGATATTATCGACAAGGAAGCACCTAATATGGTGGATTTGTCGGCAGGCGCTCGCACCAATATCACCGGAGATAGTTTGACCGACACCTATTTGCGCTCTCTTGAAACGATCGGCAACGTCATCGCTCATAATTGCTCGACAACCAATCCAAATTGCCAGTGCGGCACGAAAGTTGAGGCACTAGCCATGATGAGCCGCTGCTTTCCGGGCCTGGACCCACGTACACCCGATATGGCTGACTCAGCAGCTCTTCTGGGCGCCATTTGCGGTAGCGGCATAGATGGGATGCGCAAGGCCGTTTCCTCCATGATTTCATCGTATGCCTTCGCCGTCGCACGGTGACGGCGAGTTTGACCAGCGGGAACGAGCTACGTAAGGGTTGGGCCAATTAAGGTGGGGAGAGTCGTATGGCACGTCATTTAGACCGCAGGTCCTTGCTGAAACTTGGTATGTACGGCGCCACGGGAGCGCTTGCATTGGAACAACTTGGTGGCGTCCCCCTGGTCGCAAGTCTAGCCGACCAGTGGCCCAAGACCAGGCTGGCGCGGTGGGCTGGGGTAAACCCTTATGATGCGTATGAGATGATGGGCTATGCCTGGCGCAGCGGATTTGGCGTCGCCAAGGCCTTCGCCGATACGCAAGACGGCTGGTCTTTGGTGCAAATCAAGGTCTGCAATCATGTCTTCACCCCACTGGTGTTCAAAACGGGCCTCGTCAACCCGGACAGTACCGTGACAACCAGTGCCGATGTCCCACTGGGATCGATGCGTATGGGGTCGGCCAAGGCGATGCTCGTCGCCAAAGGGCTGGACCAGATCAGCGACAATCCGCGCTTACGCGCTCTGCGTTTTAATAAGTGGTTTGCCGATATGCTAAATAACGGCACCAATGACGGCTCGCAAACCTCAACGGCGGCTAATCGACTTGGCTTGGATTCCACCGACATCGCGCCACTGAGCCCAGATAAAGTTGCGATTCAGACCTTTCTTGGCCTCAAACAAATCGGCTTAAACAACCACGCACTGAAGGGTTGCAAATTGCGCGTCGCGCAGCCTGATCTGACCTTGTTTGCCCAAAAGAGCGGCCTGATCACGAGTCCTCTCGGCATCACCTGCTTTATGATGGGCGGCCTATACGACAAGGCCGAAGGCGCAGTGCCTAGCAATGCCGTATTAGGCGCTGACGCCGAATCGATTGTTGTAACCAGCCGCTCGGTCCAAGATTATGTCGCGCAAATCAGCCAATTTGTCGGCAAAAGCTACGCTGACCGGGCCCCACTCGAACAAAACGTGATCTACAAAATGGACCAGTTGGTGCAGAAGGACCCTAAACTCCGCCGGGACCTTGTCGCCAGTATCGCGCAATTCCAAGCCGGCATGACGCATTTACATAATGCATCAGCGATCGAGCAATTCACTCAGTCGTTCAGCTCTTTGGCGGCGAATGGTCAAAATCAAAATGGCAAGCAAGTAGGCGCGAGCAGTGAGTTCCTCGGGCAATGCAAATATGTCGTCGCCTCGCTGGATCTCCCAGGCGTTCCTGTTCGTAATTTCTCCCTATTTCTAAATGCAACTGATTTAGATGGTCTTGATGCGGACAAGGCTACCGACGGCGGAGGTAACGCGAAGGTTCGTGCGCTGAGCAATATCGAAGCGATGCGTCAATTGGCGATGGGGCTTAACATGCTGGCGAAGGCCATCGCCAACGGCAAAAAGCTGGTCGTCGTCGTCCACTCCGAGGGCGGACGCGGTGCCGACATGGTCGATTCAAAAACCAGCTTCTCGCTGGTCTTAGGTCCAAAGGGCCCTGGTCTGCTCGGTGATCAATTGTATGCCAATAGTTCGATCATCAATCAAAGCAGCAATGCCGTCATTAAAGACATGGCTAGCGAAGCTGCAGCGCTGCCTTGGGATCTGGATGCTCTCAAGGAGGCCGACGGCAGCAAGGCAGCAAACAACGTCGTAGCCAGCACCGGCGATGTGCAGCTTGGTCTCGTCGAATTTCTTGAAGGTCAAACGGGCGTGAAAGCACGCGCCGGCCTAAGCGGTGCAGATGGACGATTTGTGCGCCTAACCCGCGGCTAACCGGCGCGGGTCCAGGCCTCGACGTGGGTTGCTGACCGGTCCCTATGCAACGGATCTATCCAGCCCAATCTGTCGCCGCTCAGGCAGCGGCGTGATCTGATTCGGCCGGGGCGACCCGCGCTGTGCCGTGCTCGTCCGCTAGGACAAAGCCGCATTCCCGACATTTCAGTATATAAATCCCTTCACCATTTTTCGCCAAATACATCACACTTGAATCCGTTGGACACAGGTTGATGCCGCTGGCGATCGTCGTCTGGAGGCCTTGCTTGATCTCATAGACCGGAATGATGTCGTTTTCAAATCCTTTGAACCTGCGCTCCCCAAGCAGGGTCATTTCATAATCCTGGCGAGGTAGGAGTTTGCAAGCACTGTGTGAAATCAACATTTGATTTGGCTCGGCGCTGTCGCTCAGGCGCTTGGCGAAGTTGACCACCTCGCCGATTGCGGTGTAGGTCTGAGGCACCATGCCACCGCCGTAAAATCCGACGTTGGCATAGCCGACGTCGATGCCGATGGTGATACGCAATTCGTTTTTCCAATACTCAAGATACTCCTCGCGTCGCTCCATGATTCGGGCCCTGATTTCCAGCCCAGCATTGACTACCCGCTGGACAAAGTCATCGGAGGGTACTGGATGATTGGAGAATGCGAGCACTCCATCACCGAGGAACTTATCGATGGTGATATCGTACTTGAGCAGGATCGACATCACGTCGTGCATAAACATCGAAATAACCGCACCAACGTCATCCTTATCAAGACGAATGATCCGCGATGTCGAGTTTTCGATATCAACGAAGATGACACATATTTTCTGCCGCTGGATCGGACGTATATCGGCAACTTTACCCGACTGTATCGCCTTGACCACTTGCGGACTGAACTGCCGGGACAAGAGTCGCAAATGTACGCTCGAATCAATTTGAGCACGAATTGTTTGATCGCGGTTGGCGATCTCCTGTTTTAGCAACAGGCGCGCTGCATGTTCCTTGTTTTGCAGATGATCCTGAAAGGATGCCATGAATAAGCTAATCGCCGCTGTGCCAAATATAAAGAATGAATTCAGCAATATAGCTGCGTACTGTTTGGTATCCGTGCCGACTTGCAAGGAACAGATCGCATAATAGGGAATGACGATGACCGCTATGGCCAGATAGCGAAAGTTCTTAGAAAAGCGTACCACGGTGATGGCCCCGATCATCACCAGATTCAGTCCCGCATAGTAACCGGAATAAAATCCTCCACTTAAATAGATTAGCGCGGTGATAATCAAGCCGTGACCAAAGGCGGAGAAGACCGCCAAATATTCCAACTGACGCAAGCTGCTAATCCGACGATTGAGCAACGCCACGATGACGCACAGCGGCACAATCATGCCGCGCACCAACAAACTCTTCCAGCCTGATTGGGCGATGTAGATTAAATCTGCGAACAAAAAAAGCAGATAGAGGGGTGCCGATAGATACGCATGCACAAAGTGAATGCTTCTCTGCATCTTGATTTGCTGTTCTGCTAGGATATCCATGTCCCTCACATCACTTATCCAGTAGGGCAAAAAGATTGATATTCTCGTCTTCCATTTCAATCGATAGAGTCCCGGGCAGTTTGCGTAGCACCTTCTTCATGTCATCCGCGGAGCGGTGAATCAAGTGCCAGTCGCCACCGCACTCCATGATAAATCTCGTCGGATTTTCGATGTTAAAATTGCCGATGATCATCCGACCCTTGTCGGCCAGATTGCGATACAGTGCCGAGGCGGCAATCCGTGCCACAGCATCACTGAAATAGTCAAACAAGCCGGCACTGTAAATCATGTCATAGGGCCCGCCTTCGAGACCGGTTTCGAGGATATTCTTAATCGCTAGGTTGACGTAGCTGACGCGAACCTCCGCACCGGTTTTGCGAAATAGGCGTCCAAGCGACACCTTCGCCATCTTCAAAGACTGCAGATCTTGATCGAGTAGGTCGATCTGTACCTGCTTGGCTAAATCGGGGCAACGTTCAAGGAGCAGTTGAATCTCGCGCGCCGGACCCGAAGCCACCGACAGGATGCGCACCTGTTCACCCTTGCGCTGTTCGACGAACTCCTTGATCTTTCTGAAGAGGAACTCAGACCGATTGCGAACGGCACGGCTGGCTGGCGCTTCGAGAATCGCCTTGTTGAAACAGCGTGCAAAGAGCGTTTCACCTAGGAGATCGTTATTATAAATATGATTCATCATTTCAAAATCCCCGGCATAGCCATAGGGCTTTTTGTGAATGCGATCGACAAACGGCGCGGAGAAGATAAACTCGCCGACCTCTTTGCGAAAAAATTCCTGCGCCTTCAGTTGAATTGGCCTTGAAAGGGGCTTAATGCTGCTTTGTAGATCATCGACCAGGGCCGTAAATGTATCGCGCAAGAAGGGCGAAAAGAATTCGGCAAAGGTTTGCTCCATATGGCGGTTTTTTGTCGCACTACTATGCGCCAGGATGGTTCGGCCGGCATCATTGACCACCTTGGAGACGGCGTAGAATTTGCTTTTTAGCGCCAATGTCTTCAGCTGAAACTCAACAGGGATAGAGGCGTCGCCAATAAAACTACTGCGCGCCAACTCGATGACGTCGAGGGCCGTCCGGTAGGAATCAAGCATATCCATATCGATCTCGCCCTCGACGATTTCGATGCCGCACTTGAGGCGGTCGCCATCGCGCTTTTGCTTGTACGTAACGCGCACTGATAATTCGGTCACATCGACTGCGCCCAGTGAGAAGGTCGCGCGATCGGCAAACTCAAAGTCCAGTGATTGGTCAATAGCAATGGAAAGACCAAAGGTCGAGTAGTCGATGACGTGGTATTTAACCCCCTTCATCTCCAAAGTGCAGGGCATGTCCGGCTCGCGACGCCCCTCGCGGACCACCTTGAAGCGGTCCTTTTCGACGGTAAATTCTTCGTGGTCTAATTTTGGTGTTGCCGACATGGATAGCTCCTAGAGGATTGACCGATGCCCAAGGCGGGCCTAAACACATCACTCACGAGACGCTTCGGCAGAATGGGGTACTTAGACAATAGCTGACAGTAAATATTTATTTTGTCACATCAGCAAAGTCTGCCGATGATCCCTGTAAGTACCGCTCTGTGCAAGGCGACCCCCTCGTTAGAATGTCGTACCATTTTGTTTGGATTTTAGCTGCGCTCAGGTGGCTGACGACCAATTTGCACATCAATGAGTCGCAACATCAGGTCAGTGTCTGTGCAGCAGGCTACTGACGCCGGCGCAACTCAGCAAGGTCCGGTAGGTTCGCATAAAAAACCTCCACCAAGCTGAGCCCCTGGGCCGGCGCGGTACGACTGGCCAAGCGGCGGTCGCGCTCGCCAAGCAGCGTCGCGACGGTGCCAGGAGCCTTACGAAAGGTGGCGACATCGACTAGCGTCCCAACCATGATGCGAAGCATTTGTTTAAGAAAGCCCGGGCCAATCATCCAGATTTCCACCAATGGGCCGCGCTGTTCGATCTGCAGCTCCACGATGGTGCGCTGTTTGGTTTTGCTCGAGGAATCACCGGCGCAAAACGAGGTGAAATCGTGGGTACCAACAAATGCGGCAGCCTCTTGCCGCAACAAAGCAGTGTCCATCGGCGCATAAACCTGCCAAGCATAAGGAGCAACCTGGGGACTGCGCGTTGAACCTAGCCATAGGCGGTAACAATAGGCTTTGCCCGTCGAACTATAGGCCGGGTGAAAGTCCTTCGGCACCTCAGTGATCCTGTTGATCCCGATGCTGGTTGGCAGTAGCCCATGCAGATGCCGCAGCCAGCTCTCCAATGCAAACGTCACCGGTGTGCGGACGATCGCAACCTGATGTTGCGCATGCACGCCGGTGTCGGTGCGCGAGGCGCCAATGACTTGAACAGGGTGTTTGAGCAGGCTGGCGAAGGCCCGCTCCAGGTGATTTTGCACGCCTTTGCCACTGGGTTGGCTCTGCCAACCATGAAAGGCCTCGCCGATATATTGCAGGTCGACGCGATAAACAGGGACATTGCTGTGCTTAGTATAGGGCTGCAAGGAATCTTCTAATCAATGTGATGCTGTAGGTACAGAGCCGCGCCGTGCCAAATAAATTCCAGCCACGACTAGAGCGCCGGCGCAAACTTGCGTCATCGACAGGCCTTGACCGAGGATCATCCAGCCAAGTATCGCCGCAAAGACCGGCTGTAAGACCAACACCACGGAAACCAGACCGACTGGCAACCTGCGCATGCCAAACGCAATCAGTCCCTGTCCCAGCACCTGCGAGATCAGAGCTAAGGCGATCACGCACAGCCAGCCGTAGGCGGTCACTGGCATCAGGCGCCCTGGTGATACCATCGCGCCCAGCAACAAAAATACCGCTGCGACTCCAGTCCCATAGGCCATCACCACATTGACCCGGTGGTGCTGCAACATCGCCTTTGAGGTCAGCTGATAACCTGAGTAGGCAAAGGCGCAGCCTAGACCCATCAGATCGCCAATCCACGTCTGACTGGTGCCGGAAAAGCTAAATCCCACCAGCAGAATCATGCCGCTCAAGGCCAAGCCGGCGCCAACTGGAAAGCGCCAATTGAATCGATCCTTAAACCACAGCCAACCAACCAGAGCCACCAGAATGACGGCGAAGTTGACTTCAAGCGTGGAGTTGGCGACGGAGGTGAACTCAAACGACCAGTGCCAAAAGCCGAGATCGAGCGCGAAAAACAGTCCGGGAAAAAGCAAGCGCCAGTCAAAGGACGGCCGGCGCGGCGCGGCCTGAATACGGTGCTCGCGCGCCATCGCCAAGAGAAAAATCGGTGTGGCGATCGCCATCCGCCAAAACGCCACCGCGACCGGCGCCAGCATGAGGTCGCCGCTCGCGCCGGCTTGGTGATCGAGGTTCACCGCCAGCTTGGCGAAGATCGGCGCGAAAGCGATGCCCAGCGTGCCGATCAACAGAGCGATAAAGCCTAACTGCTGCCCCTTGTCAGGCGTCTCGGCGGTGCGCGCCATGACAGGATCTGCGATCTGAGTTGGCACCGACAAGGAGTCTCCCAGAAGCGGCATGGTGATCGGGCGACGACCTATCGACTATGCCGCGAGACCCTTCGCTGTGTCCATCCTCAAGCAGTGGTGTCTGCAATCATCCACCACCAGGATCCAATCGTCCGATCAGACATGCTTGACCCAGGAGTTACACCAGCCCTTGGCTTTGACCGCACCACTTGGCAGCATCAAGCATTTGCCGACCTCGTCAGAGCCGATGGTTCCAGACTTCGTGTACATCTGGCAGCTGCTACAAAACTGATCCTTGGCTTCGACAGCGCCACGCTTGACGCGCTTGGCGGTCGTCGCGTCGGGGCTATAACCCAGCGCTTTGGCCGTTGCATCGGTTTCTGGCACCAGCTTCAATGCTGGCGCCGCGGCAGCGGGGGCTTTGGGCGCATCCGTCGCAGCGGTTTGCGCCAAAGCACCGGTCGATGCGAGGACCACTGAGCACAGCGGCACGCCAACTGCGACGCCACGAAAAAAAACCCTTCTATTCACCACGACCGGCTTATCCATCGCTCACCTCATGAAATTCAATCAACGACCGTTCCAACCTATGTGACCCTACAATATAACGTGCGGCCGGATCCTGGACCATGCAGCAAAACATTGCAGCTAAAATATTTAACAACTCCATCCACATGGCTTTGTTGCATAAATCCTGCTCTCCTGCCTTCCCGGCCTCCCAGTTGCGCGGAATAAAGCCGCTGCCCAAAAACTGGGAGGCCGGGAAGGCAGGAGAGCAGGATTTATGCACTAACGCCCATCTACGCCGATAACATGCCGAAATATCTAACCAAAAACCCCCAAATCGAGGCTTTCTAGATCCTCGGTCAAGGGCGCATCGATAAAGTCGGCCAGGTGAATCTCAGCGACATTCAGGTGGTGGGTGAACGCCGAATAGCTCAGGTAAGCAGCCAAACCCTGGCGATTGGCCACCCAGCGCGGCAGGAGCTGCGGCACGGCGATAAAGCCTGTGGTGACAAACTGCTCCAAGGCGATGATGTCGCCTAGCGTAACCCGACCGAGAAACAGCAACTGCGGAAAGTTGATCTTGCGCTGTTCGATCGCTTTGCGCAAAAAGGTGTGCACCGACAGCAGGCCCTTCAGATAGACCACGTCTTTGGTAAAGACGAAGCGGCCGCGCACATCACCGCCGCGAAAGATACGGGCCGTCGACTGAAAGCTCTCCTTCTCCGACTGTCCAGATTCCAGAAAGAAGCGAAACAGCTCGACGAAGTCGCCACCTTCAAGCGCCAGGTGGATCGCCTTGATGCGCAGCGCGATGCGCCTGAGCCGCGGCAGGTCCATCGTCGCCGTGATCAACTCGGCAAAGGTGGCCAACCCCTCCTGCGTGCCCGTCGTGCGTGGAGAGCCTAAACCAAGGCTTTTGAGAAAAGGCTGGGCCCTGCCGTTGCGCATGGTCGCCGAATGCACGTAGACCTCGTGCTCGAGCAGCTGCTCGATCTCAGCCCGAGTAAAGCTGGTCATGCCGCGGATGCGCACGCGTTCGGCACCGGCGGCGGCCTTGGCGGCGAGGTTCTGATCGACGACCACGTCGATGCTGGCTGGTGCGAAAAAGCCCTGCGAGCGGATCTTGAGCTCAGCCGCCACGGCCTCGGGCGAAAAGCGCTCGACCGGGTCCTCATGCTCAGCGCTGGCGCCGAGATCGGTGGTGATCTTTATAAACTGGTCCGCCAGCGCCAGGTTGGAAAAGGATCCAAGTTTATCGGTGGGACTGCCATAGAGGATCTCAGAAAGGACGCGGAAATCCGGCTTACCGACGCTTTCGAGCATGCGTGCCGCGACGATATAGCTCGCGGCGGTCTGGATAATATAACGACCGACGGGATGATCCTTGTCCGAGGCATCGATAATCTTTTGCAGGGCGACGCGTCGGTCGGTCAGGTCGTAGGCCGGATACTCGACATGCGGCAGCCGGGGCTGCTTACGCTTCCAGGTCGCCATAAACTCAGCGTAGACGCGGGCAGGCCAGCCCAGAGCACTCAAGACTTTGATATTGCTCGCCGCTTCGACGAGCTTACTATCGAGTTCGCCAAAGTATTTTAGGTCCTTTGACAAAGCGCCTAGAATCATCGTCGACTGTCCCTCTTTGGCTCGCTTATTCCCGCGATTGCAAGCGTCGTTCAAGGCGACGGGCCAGACCTGACAGAATCAACACGATGATCAGGTAAAAGGCTGCAGCCCAAACATACACTTCCCACGGACGAAAGTACTTGGCTCCCAGTCGCTGCGCGACGTAAAGCGTTTCACTCAGGGCGATGACCGAGACTAAGGAGGTGTCCTTAGCTAGTGCAGCTAGCTCATTCACCACGGGCGGAATCAATCTCTTGATCGACTGCGGCAAAATCACCAAACGCATGGCTAAAGCATAACTCATACCGAGCGCCCGTGCAGCCTCCATCTGCCCTTTGCCGATCGACTCGACTCCCGCGCGAAAGATCTCGGCCAGGTAGGCTCCCGCATTCAGCGACAACGCCAGAATACCTGCGGGCATCGCGTCGAGGCGAATATCTAGCAACGGTGGCAAGGCAAAATAAATAAACAAAATCTGTAGCAGCAGCGGCGTACCGCGAAACATCCCGATATAGATTGAGGCAGGCCAGCGCAGCCACCGGTACGGCGACAGGCGACACAGGGCGAGCGCTAGACCGAGCAGCATACCGCAGATCGCCGAAGCAACCAGCAGCAGCAGCGTCATCTGCAACCCTGCCAGCAACGACGGCAGCACGGTGTCGAAACTAAAGTGCCAAAATCCAGCAGGGATATCCGCCGCCTCGTCGATCATGTGCCTAGCTCGGCGCCAAAGTATGCAAGCTGCAGCTTGGTCAGCGTCCCGTCGACGCGCATCATCTCAATTTGATGAAGCAGCTCTTTTTGCAGCTTATGCTCATCTTTCCGGGTAGCTATACCGATCGGCTCCGGCGCCAGAGCGCGGCCGGTGATGCGAAAGAAGGCCGGGTCGCGTTTGACGTAATGGCGCGCCACCGGCTCATCGACGACCAGCGCGTCGGCCTGGCCGGCGCGCAGCGCGGCAAACACGTCGGTGGCGCCCTTAAATGCCTTGATCTCTTTGATCGCGACGCCGCTCTTCTTAACCTTTTCGACGTACTCCGAGGAGGTGGTATCGGCTTGGACGCCGATGACTTTGCCAACCAGATCTTGTTCTTTGGCCACGGCCGCGCCGGCCTTCTTGGCGACATAGACCTGGGACATCTTCAGGTACGGCACAAACTCCACCTGCTTCGCTCGTTCCGGCGTGATGTTCATCGCCGAGCAGATGATGTCGTAACGCTTCGCGGCGAGGCCGGCAATGATACCGTCCCAAGGCATGACGACAAACTCGACGCTAACCCCAAGGCGCTTCGCCAATTCTTTAGCCAAGTCGATATCGAATCCCGCAGGCTTGCCATTGTCCCCCTCCATTTCCATAGGCGGATAGGTGGTATCGACCGCGACCAGCAGCTTTCCCGCCTTTTTGATCTGCGCTAGACCATCATCCGCAGCGATCCCGCGGGCGCTACTTACCACTGCAAATAACAACACGAGGCGACCAAGACTCTGGCTAAGCGAACGCATATCGGACCCTTCATGACGGCAAGGCAAAGCCTAGTTTTACCAGATCATTGGGGGTCAGTCACTGGTTGTAACTCGCTGTTCTCTATAGCGCCCTGGTACCGTTCCCTTGATCAACCAGAATCCAGCCCTGCCTGCTTTCCTAAGGCCACGGTCAAAAAAGTAACCGGCCATGGTCTAATCTTTCCCACCAGGGCTTTTCCCGAACAGGCGGCGGTAACTCCGACAGAAAGCCGAGACGCTCTCATAGCCCACCAGATTGGCCACATCTTCGATGGAACGACCTTGGTCTGATCGCAGCAGCCGATCCGCCTCTTCCAAGCGTCGCTGCCGCTGATAGGTCGCGGGGGCCAGATTTAACACTCGTTTAAACAAGCGCATCAGGGTGGACAAGCTACATCCACAGGCCGTCGCTAGCTCGTTGAAGTCAATCCGTTCAAACAGCTTCGCCTCAAGAATGACAAGGGCCTGACGCAGGGTGCCATCATCACGCCCGAGCTCACCCGTGTCGGCTTCGGTGCTGGACACGGCAAATTCGCGGATCAGCATCAATTCGCGGATGATCTCACGTTCAAAATGAACCAGCCGGTCCGCTGGCTCGCGGAGGATGATGCGACGCTGGAAGAATTGCTCGACCAATTCTGTCAGCCACGGTGTGCGGCTCAGAGGTCCGGTAAAACGCAGGAATCGATCGGCCGCTCCGTCTGGTAGCCCGTGGTTCCTCGCGACGAGTTCGACCAAGTCTGGCGACGGGAATAGGGCAAAGTCGTCGAAAATAGTCGTCTGACAACTGACGCTGTGAACGACGCCGGCGGCTTTGACGACGACATTGGTCGCGTCGTTGCGCAGCACCTCCCCTCTTGGACGTAGGGTCGAAAGGACGATGGTGCTACCGCGAGGAAAGCACACGCTCATGCGATCCAAAGAATGATCGCCTTTGCTGAATATTAACCCGCGTTGATGAACAACTCCTAGGGACCTATCAAGGTCAGCGTAGACATCCAACATCTCGGCACGAGGTAGATGCTTAAAAGCAGCGAGATTGGTCGGTATCGATGGTGGTCGGCTGGCTGCTTTCACGGGCAAACACCGTTTGGTGAGTCATCAGGAAAACTTGACCGAGGCCCTCTCAGGAGAGCTTCATCGCATCGCTAGGAGAGACGAAGCGGCCCTTCGTTCTCGCTGCTTAGAGGCATAACACACTAGCCTGGAGTCGCCCCAGCTGGCAACGCTGGGACGGGCTGGGGGCGCTGAGTCTATGTTACACTGAGAACCAAGCTCGCTTGAACGCCGTATTGACGCGCTGCTCTGCCGGTTACTAAGGTTGATCAACCAACTTTCTTATATTGAGCGGTAGGGCTGATGCTGAAATGCCGTTATATGTTCCTAGCCTCGATGGTCGTTGGTTGCAGCAGCGCCTCGCACAAAAAGCCGGCAACGGATCCAACCAGCCCAGCTCCGTCTACGAGCAGCCCTGGCAACGGCACCAACGGGGGCACCTCAAGTGGGACTGTCAACGGCGCACTACCCACGCAGCTGCTGCCTGCCGGGCATGCGTTTTACACCGACGTCTCGGCCATGAGCGTACATCCGCAGTCGGCGACCTACCTTGCTTCCATCGGCTTGAGTCAAACTCTCCACCCTAACTTCAGTGCATCCCTCGCCAAGTTGGAACGGCTTTGGCTTTTCAGGCGATGCCGACCCGGGACGCTCAAAGTTATGCCAGAGCTGGGTAGGAGGCGTAGGAGAACCTGCCTTTCAGTAAAAACGGCAAAATGCACGATCGACGAAGTACATCAGAATAACCTCATGGTAAGTTCATCTGATGTATCTATCTAATTGGTTCTATTGAATATTTGTGTTACCTTGCGCACTACCAAGTATAACTATCTTTCTTTAAAGACAAAAAAAACATCAGAATAACCAAAGGTATACTTAGTACGATATAAGGGGAGAATAACGGTGTCGGTCACTGGCGAATTTTTTGGCCGTAAAAGAGAACTGAAGCAGCTGCGGGCCATATGGGATAAGCCGGCGGCAGACCTGGTTTTTATCCGTGGTAGGCGGCGCGTGGGTAAATCGCGCCTGCTCCGACATCTAGCTGCAGACGAGCACAAGCCAGGGGGGCGGGCTTTCTTTTTCACGGGTCGGGTCGACGAGACAGATGTGGCGTGTCGCGAACGGTTTGCGCGCGACTTTGACGCGTTTACCGGAAAGTCCTCGCTCACCAGCTTACGCCGGAGCGCCCTAAGCTGGGACCGAATCCTCACTGAGGTGTCCCGACATGCGGCCGAGCTATCGGCTCAGGCTGGACCAAAGTTGCTTTTGATCATCGACGAGATTCAGTGGCTCGCTAAGCGCCATTCAGGAGTTTTGGGTGCGCTTAAAGAATTTTGGGAGAAGACACACCCTGTAACGCCGATCAAAGTGCTGATATCGGGGTCGTCAAACCGGTTCTTTGCTGCCTCGGTCGATCATTCAGAAGGGGTCTTGCGGGGACTCCGAACTAAAGGGGACGTGGTGGTTTCGCCCTTTAATCTAGCAGAGGTCGCCGCCTATTATTTCCCGACCTGGACGAGGGAGCAGGTCGCTCTTGTCTACATGCTTTTAGGTGGTGTGCCTTACTACCTAGAGCAGCTGAGTGATACGAGTAACTTCCTACGCAGTCTAAACAACGCCCTTTTTTCTAGCCAGAGCATCTTCTTGGGTGAGATCGATGCCGTTTTGAAAGTGGAGACTGCGGGTAAAGGCGCACTGGAGAATGTCAAAAGGGTGCTCGCCGCACTGGGCCAGGACGGCAGCACCGAAGCGCGGATCGCCGAGACCACCGGCCTCGGCCAGACTAGCATCCACGATATCCTTGGGCGCATCGAGTCCTACGGAATCGTTCGTGAGCGTCTGCCCTTTGGAGCAAAAAGAGAACGCAAGCGCGACGTCCGCTACTACATGGACGATTTTTATTTGAATACCTATTTTCAAATCCTGCGTCCGCTCATGCCACGCATACAAAGCAATACCAGCGGCGGTATGCTGGTGAAGGAAGTCATCACCTCAGCTGAGGGGTATTACATTGGCGACTTCTCCGGCAAGGCCTTTGAGCTATTAGTCATGCATGTGCTCAATGCCGGAATCGCTGATACCGCAGCCAGGGATGCGCCTATTTTCCGCATCCTCGAGCTCGGCGACGCCACTTTTGAAGTGGCCACCTATTGGGAACATGGCCAGACACAGATCGACATCCTTGTCTCCTGCGATGACGATCGCCAAGTTCGCGTCCTGGAGGCCAAATGGAAGGCCTCGACGTTGACTGCAGCGGAAACCGGAGTATTCATTAAAGCAGTCGCCGAGAAGACCTTCCCTCTGCCGAGTAAAACCTGGAGTCGGCGAAACCTTCTGATCCTGTCGAACGGTTTGTCGCCGAACGGAATGGAGCGCGCCATGGAGGCGCACGTCGGAGTCCTCAAGCTGGAGCACCTGTTTGGCGAGCATGCACGAACAGATGTGCCATCTTAAGGCGGCATTGACAGCGCCATTGGCTGCTTTGGACCTTGTTGGATTGACGCAAGATGATGGAAATTTGCCACTTACTAGCTAAAAAGTTTGGTCAGCTCCCGGACGGGCCGCGGTGGCGACACCGGCTGCCGCCGCGTTACTGACGTAGCGCACCTCCAAATACAGCGGCTTGTTAGAAATCTGCAGCGCTGCAGCATGGCTTTCAAGAACCTGTCCGCCAACGATTTTGACCTGTAGGCTACTCGATGCGTTGACCGTCGCAAAGGTCCCCGCGGCCGTCTGCACCGAACCGACAATCGATACGACGCTGTTGTTAACATCGTCGAAGGTACCGATGACGTTAAAAGTGTCGGCCTGCACCCCAAGCTTCAGCCCAGCCAGAACCGCGGTGTTTAGCGGAATTCCCGAGTAGGTTGGCACCGGTCCATAGGCGACGCCCGCGACGACGAACAGGCTGCCTTTGACACAGAAGGTCTGCGCCTTTCCCGTCACGCAAGCCGGAACCGCGCCGACGACCTCGGTAACGGCATGGGTGTGTGCCAGCGGTGCCTTGCCATCTAGCTTTGCTTGTAGGCTAGCGCTCATCCCATCGACGTAGGCCTTATTGTAAAGGCGGTCGGTATACGTCGGGGTCGTGATCGTCACCACACTGTTGTCGCTGCTAAACTTAATATCATTTGATCCAGAAGGTCCGGTGGGGCCGATTGGTCCTGTCGGACCAGCAGGACCCGTCAGGCCCATTGCGCCGGAAGGGCCCGTCGGCCCGGCTGCGCCGGTAGGGCCCATTGGCCCAGCAGGACCCATAGGACCTAGATCACCTTTTGCTCCGGGAGCTCCATCTGCACCATTGGCTCCAGTGAGACCGATGGCCCCCGTCGCACCAGTGGGACCGATAGGGCCTGTCGCCCCAGTAGGTCCTATTGGGCCCGTCGCGCCGGTGTCGCCTTTTGCTCCCGAAGGACCAGCGGGGCCGGCAAGACCTGTCGCCCCGACATCGCCTTTCTCGCCCGTAGCTCCCGTTGCTCCGGTGGGACCCGCGGGACCGGTGTCGCCTTTTGCACCTGTAAGGCCGATAGGACCTGCGGGACCAGCATCACCTTTGGCGCCGGTAAGACCGATAGGACCAGCAGGGCCGACATCGCCTTTGGCGCCGGCAGGGCCGACATCACCATTCGCACCAGTAAGGCCGATCGGTCCTGCGGGGCCAACGTCGCCCTTGGCCCCGGTGAGACCGATAGGACCAGCGGGACCGGTATCGCCTTTGGGACCAGCTGGGCCAGAGTCGCCTTTGGCGCCGGTAAGACCGATAGGACCAGCAGGACCGACATCTCCAGTCGCACCTGCAGGACCAGCAGGGCCGACATCGCCTTTAGCACCAGTAAGACCGATAGGACCGGTTGCGCCTACATCGCCTTTAGCACCAGTAAGACCGATAGGACCGGTTGCGCCTACATCGCCCTTGGCACCGCTAAGACCGATGGGACCAGTAGGACCTACATCTCCTTTGGCACCAGGAAGACCGATAGGACCGGCAGGACCGACATCCCCTCTGCTGCCGGTAAGGCCGATGGCACCGGCAGGCCCGACATCACCCTTAGCACCCGTAAGACCGATAGGACCAGCTGGGCCGACATCGCCCTTAGCACCCGTAAGACCGATAGGACCAGCTGGGCCGACATCACCCTTAGCACCCGTAAGACCGATAGGACCAGCTGGGCCGACATCGCCCTTAGCACCCGTAAGACCGATAGGACCAGCTGGGCCGACATCGCCCTTAGCACCCGCAAGACCGATAGGACCGGCTGGACCGACATCGCCTTTAATGCCGCTAAGACCGATTGGCCCGGCAGGGCCAGTGGGTCCAATAGGCCCAGCGGGCCCAGCGTCGCCTTTAGCACCTGTCGGGCCAATCGGGCCTTGAGGTCCAGCGTCGCCTTTAATTCCAGCCGCTCCTGCGGGACCCGCAAGGCCGGAATCGCCCTTCAGGCCGGGCGAACCATCAAGCCCTTTGGGACCTGCTGGGCCAACCGCACCGGTGTCACCCTTGGGGCCAATTGGACCGATCGGCCCCACTGGACCGCTGACGCCTGCGTCTCCTTTGGCACCTGGCGCGCCAGGATCACCCTTGGCTCCTGCGGGTCCGGCCAGACCGACCGCTCCGACATCACCTTTCGGGCCCGCTGGTCCGACCGGACCTGCAGCTCCGTCGTTTCCTTGATCGCCTTTGTCACCTTTGACGCCGGGTAGACCAATTGCTCCGGCTGGTCCAGGATCACCCTTGGCTCCGGCCGGCCCGGGATCACCGTGCAAACCCGGGGCCCCGGCGAGACCGCGCGGACCAGCAGGACCGGCTGGCCCCGCAGGCCCAGCCGCTCCATCATCACCCTTGTCGCCTTTGTCCCCTTTCGGTCCCTGCGGGCCTGGTTGACCTGTCGGCGGCTTTGGCAGACATGGTTTACCGACGAAGTCGCTTGCCATTCTGATGCCGCTGTTCTCGACGCCGCAAGGCATATGACCAAGGCATGCGGCGACACGACCATCGCTGACCACACACATGCTGGTCGGATTACCAACTTGGTCGACCGAAACGAGCCGCGGTTCCATGATATCGATGCGACCATTGGCGTTAAGATCGACACCGATCGTCACTTCACCGGTCAATCCGGTTGCGGCGATCTCCTCGCGTTTAACGTAAATCACGCCCTTGGTAGACCATCCCTGATCGACTCTTTTGCTAGTCAGGTTGTGGGCATCCAGCGTTGCGCCAATAGCGACGTCGCCGATCATGGGCATCGCCAGCCTGGCAATGTCGCTTGCCGAGACATCCGCAGTGCCGAGATCGACGGCAAAGGCCAGCCGTTCGTCGCTATCACTCGCGAATGCCACGGACGAACCTGCAGCGACCGTTGCCAGGACAGATGCTTGGAACCATCGCCGCATTGGATGAAACATAGGCTCATTGCGCATGGTACACCGCTAAATTTAAAAGGTTGGGATCGCGACTGAAGCAGGCAGAAAGGGACGGCAAGATTACCCCGATTTTAGCACACCATCGATGCCCAGGCCAAAATCGGGTGGTGCCCGGTCGCATCGGCCTGGACTTGAACTCTGCCGCTTCTGACGTGTCTCGACCCCTCTCACCGATTTGCATTGGCACCACGTCTACTTTGTGAATAAATCAATTGATCAAAAGCATCCCGGCCGCGCCACTGCGCGACACCACCCGCAAGGACCCGCATGAAGGTTGTTCACCGCCTATTTGTCATGATTTTTTGTTTGTCAGTCGCAGCGACTGGCGCGGTCCTCTGGGGCAAACAAGGGCTCCAAGCCATTGGCAACTGGCTCAGCTACGAGAGCGCTTGTGCGGGCGAACCCCAACTTGCGGCCCTACTTTTGGGGGGCATCAACTCACGACCGAAAGCCGCCTCAAGCTGGCTTAGGCGGCACCCGGCTACGCGCCTGGTGGTGGCGCGGTCGCGCGACGAAGAGCTACAGCACATCGGTATCTTGCCCAACGAAGGCCTGCTCACGCGAACGGTGTTGACGAGCTACGGTATCGATAGCAACCGGGTCACCGTCTTGCCGGAACCTCAGGTTGCCAACACCTTCGAAGAGGTGCAGCGCTTGGTCGCTTTTACCAAAGCGCAAAATCCGACACCGACGCAACTCTTTATCCTAACCAGCTGGTCCCATTCGCGGCGAGCGGCTTGGACGGCTGAACAC
>Ga0315292_10000262_pt1 | contig 23022 bp, 20 predicted proteins | sample YL17G13_0_MG_FD_204029 | JGI IMG/M metagenome (GOLD analysis project Ga0315292, IMG submission 204029) | Sediment microbial communities from Yellowstone Lake, YNP, Wyoming, USA - YL17G13_0 | ecosystem: Environmental > Aquatic > Freshwater > Lake > Sediment | place: USA: Wyoming | collected... | reverse complement strand
AGCTTCAGCCTGTTGGGCTAAGTAAGCATCTAATTCAGTTTTGGACGAAAAAGCAACACCATAAATCCGTTGCAGCATTGGTTTAGCGCTATCCCCCCGCCAATAAGCGCCAGCGATGTGGGTTAGATGAAAAGCGTCGGGATTGATTTGGCCGGTATTGGTGACGTGCCCGCCGCGGCACAAATCGATAAATGATCCGACCTGATAGAACGTAATCGTTGCTGCTTGCGCCTTGAATTCCGCCAGCAGTTCACGTTTAAACGGCTGGTTGATTAGATAATCCTTAACTCCCGCATCCGTCTCAGAAATTTTTATCATCGGCAGGCGCTGTTTTATTATATGCTTGATTCTTTTTTCCAAAGCAGGCAGGTCAGCCGGTTTGAACTGGTGGTCGAGTTGAAAATCATAATAAAAACCATTGTCGATGGTCGGGCCAATCGCAAACTTGGCGTCGGGAAATTGATCCTGAACCGCATGAGCCAGTAAGTGGGCCAGGGTGTGGCGAATTTGATCGAGGGTTAATTTATGTTCAGTCATAACGTTAAATACCAATCATCGTAGTGATGCTTGGGCCCAGTCATACGACCGGGGGTTCCACCCAATTTCTCCCGGGTTGGGGAGCGCTCATGAATTGTTTAGGGTTTAGGTTGTGACAACTCCCAGGCAGGGAATCGAGCTGGTGTCTCGATCAATCACCCTGAGGCTAGCTTAAACCGAGTTAGTCCGGTTGTCAACGCGCCGGTTGACTGCTGAGATCGATCGTGATTCGGTCCGGACGATCGGGTGCAGTCTGACGCCACCATGGCGAAAATTTAACCTCGGCGCGTTCAACTAAGTTTGTGCCCAGCAAGGCGGTCATGATCTCCGTACGATTTAGCCCAATAAAGACACCCGGCTGAAGCCAGGCAGCAGCGGTGGTGACTATGCCGTAGCCGCGACTGGCAACATCAATCACAATTGAATTGGAGGCCGGCTGTTCGGTCGGTACTACGACCGGGGATTCAATTGCCACCAGCGCCAGATCAACCGGCAAGGCCGCGAGTAATAAATCGTTGAGTTGCCGATCAAGGTCAGGCTGATCATAGACTGTTTTTTGGACTCGCATTTTAACGATCACCCGATATTGACTACTGGGAATATCGGCAGCGGGTTCGGTCACGACGGATAATGGTTCGAGGTTGATTATCTTGCCTGGCTCAGTGGCGCCAACCCTGGCCCGAATTTCCTCCCGGGCTTGATTACTAGCGGCAGTTAAGTCATCAACCGATAAAGTCCCGGACTGGGCGATGGTACCACCCGTAAACTTTTTTGCACTGGTGGCATAAATAAGTGACTGGGTAGCTGGCTGGAGGGCGACAATAGTAAAACGACCGGGTTCAACATCACCGGCGGCACCTTCGACGTCAGCTTGGACTTCTGCCTCAACCGTGCCACGAGCCGGAATATTCACTCGGCTAACAGTCCTAAAGATTAGACTGTTGGTAGCGGCCAATCTGGTGCCGGCGACCAATGGTTGATCACGAGTAGTGGTGTTGGAAAAGGTCACGGTGCCGCGAGCCCGCCCAGGGACTTGTTGTGAATTAGTAGATGCCGGGACCACCACGGTGGCTTGTTCTTCGGTCAGGCTGACCTGGCCATTAATCCAGGGCTGCCCCTCGACTTGATTGGGGCTGACCAGAAAAGTCTTTTGAATGGTGACCAACTTGGGTCGAGGGACTAGGCTGATGACCGTGTTGGAGCAGCCGGTGTACCCGGCAATACCCAAAATAATCACCGCCAAACCGACAAATACCCAGATGATGGGTCGATAGATGCCCTGGAGGTATGATTGCTGCAAGGTGGCCATGCTATTCGACAATACACTTTCCCAGCAATTGTTCCAAGGCCTGACGGAGTTGCGTGGTGAGGGTAATTTTTTGCCCGATCGGAACAGTGCGTTTTTTTACGCCCCTGTGTACCAGTAATTCAACCGCTTGGCTGCCAGGCGAGTCAAGCAATAGTCTTTTTAATTCAGCAAACATCGACGGGGAGGTCGTATCAAGTGGAATTTGAATTTGAATCGCTCGGGCCGGTGGTGGTGTAGCGGTCATGGACCAGGTGGTCAGGTCCCGACCGTGGGCCGCCAGCAGCTTCCACTCGCCGTCTCGATTTGATCGCTGACCCTCAACCAGCACTAACCGGTCCGGTTGCCAGAGGTCGGCGGTTTCGCGATAAACTGAAGGGAAAACCACAACTTCTAGCGAGCCGGTTAAATCTTCGAGGCGGATAAAAGCCATCGGTTCACCGGTTTTAGCCATAATTCGCTTGACCGCCGTGATTAAGCCGCCTACCCGCATGGTCTTTTTTCCCGCCTCGGCCAATCTCGAAATCGCTACCGCCTGGTGCTCTAGGATCGATCGATATTGATTAAGCGGATGCTCAGTGATATAAAGTCCAAGTAATTCCCGTTCCCACAAACCGCGCTGGCTGCTATTGGCGGGGGTGACCGGCTTCATCCGTAACTGCGGAGCGTGTTGAGCCGGAAATGAGCTAAACAGATTAGCCTGGTGAAGGCTAGCTTCTTGGTCGGCCCCCCGTGCGTATTTCAATAAGTCGTTGATGTTATCCAAAATTGCCTGGCGCTCGGCGAAGCGATCCATCGCTCCGACTTTAGCCAGACTCTCGAGTGATTTTTTATTTAAATCCTTATGTTGCACTCGGCGCAGGAAGTCATCGAGGCTCTGAAACGGACCGCCGGCTTTGCGTTCAGTAATGATGGCCTCAACTAGATTTTCGCCGACGTTTTTTATGGCGCTTAAGCCGAATCGGATCCGATGCGGCGAATCAGTTTCTTCTGGCACGACTGCGAACGAGGCGAAACTTTCATTCACGTCCGGGGGGAGTACCAATAAATTCATCCGCCGCGCCTCTTCGATTTCGACCGCCACCCGATCGGTATTATGCTGATCGGAACTGAGCAAGGCGGCCATGAATTCGGCCGGAAAATTGGCTTTGAAATATGCAGTCTGGTAAGCGATTACTGCGTAACAGGCCGCGTGCGAACGGTTGAATCCATAGCGGGCAAAGGGCTCGATAAAATCGAATATTTTTTCGGCCACTTGTTTCTTAGTGCCATTGTGGATCGCGCCCTGAATAAATTTTTCCCGCTGCTCTTTTAAGAGTTTAACGATTTTCTTACCAACTGCTTTGCGCAGTACGTCGGCCTCACCCAAGGTAAAACCGGCGATATCCCGAGCCAGTTGCATTACTTGTTCCTGATAGACCGCGACGCCATAGGTTTTCGCCAGGATCGGTTCCAGGCGGGGGTCGAGATAAGTCGGCTTATGTCGCCCGTGTTTACCGGAAATAAACTGGGGAATTAGCTCCATCGGCCCCGGTCGATATAGGGACACCATAGCGATAATATCCTCTAACGCGGTCGGCTTAAGCTCTTTTAAATATCGGCGCATGCCACCAGATTCGAGCTGAAAAACCCCGGTTGTTTCACCGCGCTGTAATAAAGCAAAGGTGGCACGATCATCAAGCGGAATGTGATCCAAGTCAATTTCTTGGTGGCGGGTTTTGCGAATGATACCGATGCTGGTTTGCAGGATGGTCAGATTCGACAGACCGAGAAAGTCCATTTTTAACAACCCCAGGTCCTCAATCGGATGAAGCGAATACTGGGAAATGATTGATCGGTCATCCGGACCAGCATACTGGACGGGCACCACTTCGTGGAGTGGTTGCTTGGTAATGACCACGCCGCAAGCGTGTCGTGAAGCGTGACGTGCGACTCCCTCTAGTTTTTTCGCTCCGAGCAGCAGTCGCCGGGCGGCTGGATCGTTATCATAAATGTCATGTAATTCCGGCACAGTCGTGATGGCCTGATCGAGGGTGGCGAACATGGGGATTAGTTTAGCCACGCGATCGCAATAGGCATAGGGCAAACCCAAGACCCGACCAACGTCGCGGATGGCCGCCCGAGCCGCCATCGTCCCAAAGGTGATAATTTGCGCGACATGATCCTTGCCGTAAGTATTTTCCACATAGCGCAGCACTTCATCGCGGCGGATATCAGCAAAGTCGATGTCAATATCAGGCATGGCGATCCGCTCGGGATTCAGGAATCGTTCAAATAGCAACTCATACTTTAACGGGTCAACGTTGGTGATGTTCAGCAGATAAGACACAATTGAACCAGCAGCCGAACCACGACCGGGACCGACGACGATGCCCTGTTGTTTAGCCCAGTTGACTAAATCTTGGACGATTAAGAAATAAGTGGCGAAACCAGTTTTGGCAATGACCTCCAGCTCAAAATCGAGCCGGTGGCGAATAGTCGGGGTAACTTCGCCGTAACGGCGCACGATGCCGGATTCAGCTAATTGGCGTAGAAATTGATCGGCCGTCACCCCGGGCGGGACTTCGTAATGGGGCAACTGCAGGCGGCCGAGCGGAATATCGACCTGGCAGCGGTCGGCAATAGCCACGGTGTTGGCCAGCGCCTCCGGTGTGTCAGCGAAGGCGGCCAGCATTTGCTCAGCCGTTTTCATCGATAAATCCTCCTGGCGCATGGACATCCGTTCCGTGTCATCAAGTTGTTTTTTCAGGTGAATGCACAGTAAAATATCTTGCGCCTCGGCGTCGTCCGGCTGGAGATAGTGAATATCGGCGGTGGCCACTAGTGGCGCTCCGGTTTTATGAGCCAGACTTTTAAGGGCGGTGTTAACCTCTTGCTGCGAAGTTAAATTCGGGTGATCTTGAAGTTCAAGAAAAAAATTATTGACCCCGAAAATGGCCTGATATTCACGGATTAATTTCTCGGCTGATGGCAAATCATCGTTAATGATGGCCGCCGGGATCTGGCCCTTTAGACAGCCACTCAGAGCGATTAGGCCGTCGTGATACTGTCGTAACAGTTCTAAATCAACCCGCGGTCGATAATAGAAACCTTCTAAATGAGCGATGGTTATTAATTTTATCAAATTGTGATAGCCGGTGTTATTCTCGGCTAATAGAATTAAATGGTGATTTTTTTCGTCAATTTTTGCTCTTTTTTGTTGATGCCCAAAAGGAGCCACATAGGTTTCAACGCCGATGATTGGCTTAATCCCGGCCGCTAGGCATTTTTGATAAAATTCAATCACCCCGTATAAAGCGCCATGATCGGTTAGCGCCAGGGCAGTGTGCCCCTGGTCCTTAGCCTGGAATACCAACTCATCGATCTTGGGTAGACCGTCGAGCAGAGAATAATGGCTGTGGGTGTGGAGATGGACGAATTTTGACATAGCGAGACCAGCCCGATCCAGCTAAGCCGGATCAAACTGTTGCACCGCCACCCGGCCGGGAGCTAAAACTCATCCGCCGAGCTGGACGCGCGTGTGCTGGACCGACGCTTGGCCCGTCGGTTCATAAATATCGAAATGAGCTGTTTAACTCCCTCGGTCAAGAAAGAGAGTTGAGCGTGGGTGGAAGTCAGTTTATCCTTGATAGTTTGCAGGATCTCATCAATCGTCACCAACCGGTCGCGAAAATCAGCGACCAGGCGGTGAAATGAACGAACAATCGAAATTAGATACCACATGAACCAGCAAAAAAACACCGTCATGGCTGTCGCGGTGACTGCTAGGGTATAGAACAACAGGTCTTTACTGATCATAGTCTGATCATAGCATAATCCCCAAACGACTGCCAACTAGCGGTTGCCTTCGATTCTCTCCCGTGGTAAATTTCCAGTCGTTATGACCAAACCGAAAGGGGATTTTCAGCTCGCTATCGGCTATTGGATCGTCAGTCATCGCGACCAGTTAAAGAAATGGTGGGCGATTTCACTCCTGGCTTTTATCACCGTGACGGCGGTCGGCACGATCGTATTTTTAATAGTTTTTTTCGGCACCTTGCCACGGACCGACCGCCTGGTCAGTCAGGCCGCCGCCAGTCTGACTAGTTTTGAGTTACCGAGCGGGTTAAGCCCGCGCGCCCTGGAAGTGACCGACGCGATCAGTCTCCGGCGCAGTGCCACCGTGATTGATGTCATGGCGACAGTTAAGAACCCGAATATTAATTGGGCCGCCCAGCTATTGACCGTCCATTTCACTGTCAATGGCACTGCCCAGCCCGGACAGCAACTATTTTTAAACCAAGACACCACCCGGCCGGTGATTCAGCTTAATATCCCCCTGGCGGAGGTCAATCAGCCGACTGTCAGCCTGACCGTCGATGAAATCGAGTGGGCCCGAGCCAATGAAGCGGCGTTGCCGGCGGCCCAGTTTTCTTTCACTGACGTTAAGTTGGTCCCGACCACAGTGACGATTGCCGGCCAGGCGCGCTCAACTATTAGCGTCGAAACCAAGGCGACCAATAAATCAGTTTATAATTACTATCGCGTGATTGTGCCGATCGTTTTAAAAAATGGCGATACGGTCGTGGCGCTGGATCAGAAAACGATCGAACGTTGGCCCACCCTGCAAACCAAAACAATTATCACCACCTGGCCGTACGCGATTGCCGCGGCTAATACGGTGGAAATCACCCCGCAAGTTAGCCGCTTCGACTTGACTAACGTCTATCGGTAATTATGGCCACGTTATCACGGCGGCAAATGGTCCGCGGGGTTGACCTTGGTTTTGCGACTATCACGATTGTGCTGGCTTGCTTTGGGTTAGCCGCCTTATACGGATTTTCTTTAAATCAGACGGGTGAAGACACGACCTTGCTAATTCGTCAGGTCATCGCATTTATCATTAGCCTGGCGGTGGCCGTGGTTTTAATTCGCGCCGATTATCGCTGGCTGGCCGGGGTGCACTGGGTGCTTTATGGTCTGGGGATGGTGGCCTTGGTGGCGGTGCTATTTTTCGGACGGACCATTAATGGCACCACCGGCTGGTTTAGTTTTGGGGGCTTACAGTTGCAACCAGTGGAACTGGTCAAAGTAATTATGGCCATCTGGCTAGCTAAATACTTATCCGATCATGTGCACGAGCTTCATCGTTGGTCGATCTTGGCGCGGAGCGGATTGGGCATCTTGGGGCCAGTCTTATTGATTATGTGGCAACCGGATTTGGGTTCCGCCCTAATTCTAATTGGCAGCTGGATCGCGCTGATGGTGGTTTTACCCGTGCCACGACGCTTCCTGGCGGTCTTATTGCTTGGTGCCATAGTGATCGGACTAATCGGCTGGTTCGGATTTCTGCAGCCATATCAAAAAGACCGGATCCAAAATTTTCTGAATCCGACGCAGGATCGGCTCGGGACCGGCTATAACGTCCAACAGGCAATCACGGCCATCGGCTCGGGTCAGTTTTTTGGGCGAGGTTTAGCTCTCGGGACCCAGTCCCAGTTAAATTACTTGCCGGCCCGCCAGACCGATTTTATTTTTGCCGCGGTTGGAGAAGAACTGGGCTTTCTCGGGGCCAGCGTTATTTTGATTTTATTCGGTTTGTTTTTTTGGCGCCTGGCGCGATTGCTGCGCTCCTGCCGCGACAATTTCAGCTTAATATTGGGCACGGCCCTGGCTTTAATGTTTTTCTGGCAGGTATTGATAAACATCGGCATGAATATGGGCCTTTTTCCCGTGGCCGGCATACCCCTGCCGTTTATCAGTTATGGCGGCAGTTCGCTCTTAGCAAGTTTCATCGCGGTGGGATTGCTGGAAAGTATGGCCGTTCGCCAACGCACCGCCCCGCTCTGAACTGCGGCGGATAAAACCACCGGCCGCCGTTTGACACCAACGGTTATTTTCGGTATACTTTAATTGTAACTGTTACCCCATGTTTCCCGAACCAAATTCATCCCCGACTTACAGCGGTAACCTTCACATCTTGTCGGTTTGTCCGCTCTGTCAGGCGACCTACAACCCTTTAAAAACGAAAATAATGGCGGAACGGGACGACGCCCACCTATTGTTTCTGGAATGTCGTCAGTGCGGCAGCGGGGTGATGGCGGTAGTCACGACTGGACCGACTGGTTTGTCCTCAATTGGCACGGTGACTGATTTAACCAGCGATGAAATTTATCAGACCCATATCCAAACGGAAGTCTCAGCCGACGACGTCTTAGAACTCTATCATTGGCTTGACCAACCTAACTATACGCTCGGTCTACTTCTCCCGGAGGATTGAAGAGCCGGTCAGGAACATATTATATGCCCGTCTTTAATCTCATGGCTGTTCGGCGCACGGCGCTGGGGAAGCAAAACGCCGCTGGCCGCCATCAATATCGCGTTCCGGCGGTCCTGTATGGCCATGGAATCACCAACCAAAATCTCGAGGTTAATGAACGGGAGTTATTAAAAATTTACCGCCTAGCCGGCGCCTCCAGCCTGGTCGATTTAAAAATTGATCAAGCCGCGCCGATTAAAGTCCTGATCCACGCCCTGCAACGTCATCCCGTTACTCCCCGGGTGATGCATGTTGATTTTTATCAGGTAAAAATGTCGGAAAAACTGCAAACGGACATCGAATTAAATTTTATCGGTGAATCGCCGGCCATCAAGGAACTCGGCGGCATTCTGGTTCGGGCACTGGATAAAGTTAAAGTGGAGTCATTACCGGGAGATTTAGTCCCGACTATCGAAGTGGATATTAGCGCCCTGCAGACCTTTGAGGATCGTATTCGAGTCGCCGATTTAAAGCGGCCGGCCGGTCTGACCATCCTCGATAACGCGGAGGAAATTGTGGCAACCGTTACGCCGCCTCGCAGCGAAGCAGAATTAGAAGCCCTGAGCGGTAAAGTCGAGGAAGACGTCGCTGCCGTCGGGGTAGTCGAGAAACCAGTTAAAGAAGACGAAGCCGAAGAACCTGCCACTGAAACTGCCGCTCCGCCAACTAAAGAACAATCTTAATTATCACCTTTTAACCCATGCCAAAAAAATCTACACCTAAACAAAACGCCTCAGTTGAGACTGAAGATTCGATCGAAATCCCGGTCACAAAAAAGACCGATCGGTCACTAGAAATTCCCACCGCTAATAAAAAGTCCGAGCCGCCAAGACCTGACCCGGTGGCTGAGGTTACGCCGACAGTCGTGATCAGCCAAAAAGCTAAAGCTAAAACCATCTCCAATAAGCGGCTGGGATGGTTAATCGGATCAGGGGCGGCGGCCTTGATTCTAGTCGCCGGTCTGGGATGGTGGTTTTTCCGCCCGACGGATCAAACTAATGATAATTCCAACTTAGTCACGAACGATCAAACTGGTGAGTTGGTAGCGCGGCAGCTGGACGGGGTGTTGGTCGAACCGGAAAAAGCCAATACCAATATTCTGGCGGTCATGATCGAGAATATCAATGAATCACGGCCGCCATCGGCCCTGGATAAAGCTAGCGTGGTGTATGAAGCTCTAGCTGAGGGCGGGATTACTAGATTTTTAGCTTTATATCCGATCGGAGTGTCCTTCGCCGAACTGGGACCGGTTCGGTCGGCTCGTCCTTATTACATCAGCTGGGCCGAAGAATACCGGGCGCTTTATGTTCACGCCGGCGGCAGCCCGCAGGCTTTGACTTATCTCCGGTCAGGTCAGGCCAAGGTGATTGATTTCAATCAATTCGTTAACGGTGGGCACTTCTGGCGCGATAAAACCCGGGTGGCGCCGCATAATCTTTACACCGACAGCGATAAGCTTTACCTCGGTCTGAAACGGGCGGCGCCGGATGCCAGTCCGACCTTTTCCAGCTGGACCTTTCAAACCGAACCGACACTTGAGCAGCGGCCGGTTCAAGTGCCGGATACAACCATTGATTTTTCCTCATTCAATTATAAAGTCACGTATCAGTACGATCGGGAGCAAAATCGTTATCAGCGCTTGGTGGGGGAGAAACCGCATCTCACCCGTGACGGCCAGCAAATTTACGCTAAAAATATTATCGTCCAGTATACTAAAACCGGCCTGATTGCGAATGACAGCCAGCGGTTGCAGATGGAAACGAGCGGCGAGGGTCGGGCGGTGATAATCCGCGATGGCACGGTGATTGAGGGCACCTGGAAAAAACCGAGTGCCAGCGAACGAACACAGTGGTTTGACACCAGCGGCCAAACCATCCCACTTAATCGTGGACCAATCTGGATTGAAATCGTGCCACCCGATCGAGTGGTAAAAACTACTTAAGTACCGCCGGTTTACGCCAAGCCAGCCCCCGAACCGAGCGGCCATCACTCAAGCTGGTTAGCTGGCCGAGTGGCCAGCGCTGTTGCAGCCAAGCGGCGACTGTTTTAGCCTGACGCGGATCAATTTCTAATACCACCTCGTCGAAAGACCAGTTGGTTAATTGATTCAGGAATATTTTAATCAAGCTCAACCCCATCCTGCCGCCCGCCAGGGCGACCGGTGGTTCGGCCAGAAGACTGGGCTCGGTCAACTGATCAGGCCGTAAATATGGTAAATTGGCGATGATCACCTGGTAATGATCGCGTCGAATGGTTGATAATAATGACCCCACTTGCCAAGTTATGTGGGCGGATAATTTTAATCGCTTAGCATTTGCTCGAGCGACCGCCAGTGCTGCCGGAGAAATATCAATGGCGGATATTTTAGCCTGGGGAAAATAACTGGCTAGGGCTAACGCGATAGCGCCGGACCCCGTGCCGACATCAATAATTTTTAGTCGAGATCTATTCGGCCAGTGATGAATAACATGTTCAACCAGTAATTCGGTCGCCGGTCGGGGAATCAATACCGCTGGGGTGACGCGGAGCGGCAGACCGAAAAAATTTTGCTGGCCGGTTAGATAAGCGACCGGGACATGGTGTTGTCGTTGTCGGGCCAGCCGTTGCAGCCGGGTCGATTGCCGCGGGGTCAGCAGGCGGTCAGAATTTTTTAACAGCGCCATCCGATCAGTCCGCCTGACCCGTGCCATGATCAGCTCGGCGTCAAGGCGCGGTGAATCAGAAACTAAAGCAAAGTCGCGAGTTAGCTGATTAATCGCGTCGCGGATAATCATCAGGCCGCGGCCGCGCGGGCGTTGAGATCGACCTGATGCAAGCGTTCGAACAGACGGTCAAGGTCTCCGTCCAGCACCTGACTAATGTTATGAATGCTATCCTTGAGCCGATGATCGGTTACCCGGTCCTGGGGAAAATTGTAAGTCCGGATTTTTTCCGATCGGTCGCCACTGCCGATCTGGCTTTTTCGGAGTGAAGAATCACGTTGCCTTTTTTCGGACTCCTGCCTGGCTAATAATCGCGAACGCATGATCTGCATCGCTTTCATCCGATTCTGAGTTTGCGAACGTTCATCCTGCATCGACACGGTGATGCCGGTCGGTAAGTGAGTCATCCGCACAGCCGAGTAGGTGGTATTAACTGATTGACCGCCATGACCGCGCGAGGTGGTAGTTTCAATTTTCAGTTCAGCCGGATCGATGACTAATTCCGATTCCTCTGCTTCGGGAATAACGGCGACCGTGACAGTGGAGGTGTGAACGCGACCGGATTTTTCCGTATCGGGTACGCGTTGCACGCGATGAACGCCGCTCTCATAGCGCAACCACCGATAAGCCCCGGCCCCGATTACTTCAAAAATAACTTCTTTAAATCCCCCGATGCCGGTCTGGTTGGAAGAAATCAGAGCCGTTTTCCAACTACGCCTTTCTGCCCAGCGGCTGTACATCCGGAATAATTCGGCGGCAAATAAACCGGCTTCGTTACCGCCGGCGGCCGGACGGATTTCAATCAGGACGTTCTTATCATCATTCGGATCGGACGTAATCAAGGCTTGCTGCAACTGCGCGGTTAATTGCGCGTGTCGCTGCTGCAATTGGGGTAACTCTTCGGCCGCTAATTTTTGCAAATCAGCATCAGGGCTAGTCGCGACGGCCTGAATTTCGGCCAGTTGCTTTTCGAGTTGCTGCATCGCTTCTGCCAGTTCAACCAGATTCCCCAGCCGGTGATACTCGCGCGATAGTCGCGCTAAAGCGGCCGAATCCTGGCGGGTACCGGCTAGTTGGAGTTCAGTTTCGATTTGTCGATACTGATCTCGGAGTTGCTGGAGTCGTAGAGCGTCCATAAAATGACCGATTCAAGCTGACTCCTTGAGAGGGGACAGCCCGATCGAACCACCAAGTTATTCTTCGGCTTTGGGAGCGCGGGTTAGTCGCTTGGCTCGTTTGGTTTGTAGTTTAACCCGACGGCTGACGACAGTTTTGGCGCTAGTCTTGCTTTTAGCGACTAATTTACGGAAGCGGTCGACCCGCCCGGCCGTGTCAACTAAATTCTGCTTGCCGGTGTAAAACGGATGACAATGAGAACACACCTCGACTCGTAATTCGGTCGTGGTCGAGCCAGTCTCAAAAGTCGTGCCGCAAGTGCCGCAGCTGACCTTCGCTTGGTGCGTGTAATCAGGATGAAGTCCGCTTTTCATATGCCGTCGCAGTGTACCGGATCATTCCACCCTTGTCAATATCAGCGCCACGTGTTATAGTGGCCCCGTTGCTCCCCCATAACTTATCACTAGGAGCACTTATCTCTCATACGTTGCCTCGGACGTCACCGGTCCTCCCCGCCTAAGGCGGGGTCGGTGACGCGGAACGTAGTGGAATGTTGAAAGGACAGAATATGCGCGATCTGGTTCTAATTGACATGTTGCGAGCTGGCGTCCACTTCGGCCATCAGCTTAGCCGTCGTCACCCTAAGATGGAACCGTACCTGTACGGTCAACGGGGCGGGGTGTCAATCATAAATTTAGAGCGGACTAAGACGGCGTTAATCCAAGCCGCCAGTTTTGTGCGTGATCTGGTGGCTAGCGGCGGCACAATAATTTTCATCGGCACTAAGCGCCAAGCCCGGACCATCGTCCAGGCCGCCGCCCAGCAGGCCATGATGCCGTACATTGTTGATCGTTGGATCGGCGGGTTATTGACCAATTTTAACAACGTCAAACAACTGATCACTAAACTGCACGATCTGAAAGAACAGCGAGCCAGCGGCGGGCTACAAAAGTACACTAAAAAAGAGCAGCTTGAATTCGAGCGGGAGATTAACCGCCTGGATAAGTTGGTGGGCGGTTTAGCCAGCTTAGAAAAACTTCCCAGCGCGGTGATGGTGATCGATGTGAAATACGAAAAAACTGCGGTCCGGGAAGCGCAAAAAGTCGGTGTGCCGGTGATCGCCTTGTGCGACAGCAATGTCAATCCGATCGGTATCGATTATGTCATTCCCGGTAATGATGACGCCAGTAAATCAATTTCCCTGGTGATGGAGCTGTTGGCTGAAGCGGTCGCCGAAGGCCGTCAGCAACACGAACAAAAGTTAGTCGCCACTGCCCGGGCGGTCGCAGCGGCCGCCGCCGTGCCAGCCGAAGTTAAACAATAAATAAATCATATGCCAATTTCTTCCGCCGATATCCAAGCTCTCCGTCAGGAAACTGGAGTGGGGATAATGGAGGCAAAAAAAGTATTAGCCGCCGCCCATGGTGATCGAGCTGAAGCTATTAAACAGCTCCGCCAGTCCGGCCTTAAGATCGCCGCAGCGAAAAGTCACCGGGCGGTTAAAGAGGGCGCGGTCGGTTATTATCTTCATGCTAATGGCAAAGTTGGGGCGCTGGTGGCGGTCGCCTGTGAAACTGACTTCGTGGCCCGAACTGATGATTTTAAGGAACTAGCCCATGATTTAGCGTTGCATATCGCGGCCATGAATCCAGCCTATCTTTCAGCCGATCAAATACCAGTCGCGGTCATCGAGCAGGAACGGGCCATCTACCGGGCCCAACTCCGGACCGAAGGCAAACCGGAAAAAATGTGGAATAAAATTATTGAGGGAAAACTAGAAAAATTTTATCGCGAAGTCTGTTTTCTTCAGCAACCATATGTCAAGGATGACAGCCAGACTATTGCCCAACGGATCCAGACGGCGATTGCCAAACTTGGCGAAAATATTCAGGTCACTTCTTTCAGTCGGTTAACTATTTAATCGCCATGCTGGAATACATTGCCCTGGCTATCATCATTGGTTGTTTGATTGCTATAGCGGTGATTATTATTCGCCGGTTTCCGACGGTGGCGGCGATCGATGTCAGTCAAACGACGACGACCATAGCCGAAAAGAAAAGTTCGTTAATTGAACAGCGACTGCGCCGCAAGTTTACGGCTTGGGGTGAAAAAATTTCCACTTATAGTGGTCCGGTCACTAGCCGGTTGAAAAAATTTTCCCAGCAAGCCCAACGACGTTTAGTTGACCTGGAACACGAATACAAGGTGCGGTCCTTACCAGTTCTTCTCAACCGCCGCCAACGCCGTAAGGTCGATAGCCAAGTTGCGATTCTACTGGAACAAGCAAAATTATTATTAACCGATCATGAAGAACGAGCGGCCGAGGATAAAGCGCTACAGGCGATTCGCCTAGAACCTAGGTCAGTACCGGCCTTTGAGTTTTTGGGCCAGCTCTACCTGCAGACTAAGGAATATGGCCACGCCAAGGAAGTTTATCTCTATCTGCTTAAATTAACCGGCGAATCGGATGCGATTTACGAACACCTAGCCGAAGCGGATATGGCTGAAGGCCATCTGACTGAAGCTAAGCAGGAATTTCAAAAAGCCATTGATTTAAACCGTTCGGTCATGGTTTATCATCTCGAATTAGCTCAGGTTTATCGCCAGCTCGAGGATTACTCTAAAGCATTCGCCAGCATTCAAGAAGCCGCTCGGCTTGAACCGAACAATCCTAAAGTCCTTGACGAATACCTAGAAATCAGTATTGTCTATGGCAAGAAGCAGTTTGCTCAAGACGCGCTAAATAAGATTAAAGATTCGAACCCTGACAATTCAAAGATCCCAGAGTGGGAAGAGCGGATCGCGGGTCTTTAGGCCGATGTAGCTTCCGGCGAAGCCACGACGGATGCCGAGCAGGCCGGACCCGGCTACGCCGGGCACTGGCAGAGTCCCGCACCATCCCGGGCCAGCGTAGCTCAGGGGTAGAGCAACGGTTTTGTCCCGCCCCCCCCCCTAGATTAGTGTATAGTGGGCGGGATCCTCGAAGTTCCTACAAAATTTTGCCGGTGTAGCTCAGTGGTAGAGCAACTGTTTTGTAAACAGTAGGTCGTCGGTCCGAATCCGACCACCGGCTCCATGGGCAAAATTTTGGAAACTTCGGGATAAACCGTAGGTCGTGGGTTCAAATCCCTCCGCTGGCTCCACCGGGATGGTGCGGGATAAACAGTAGGTCGTCCCGCCGGACCTGTCCCGAGTCTATCGAGGGATGGCGGGACCATCGGCTCCAGCTTGATCGTTCGGTTCGACTCTTGATCTTTAAATAATTGGTAGCTAGCGAACCACCGCCTATAGGCGGGGCCTCGCCAAGTCTAGCCTGGCGGTGGGTGGCCGCCCCGCCCTACCTTCCTTCATAAAATATTTACAACGATTGTCGGGTCGGTACCCCCGGCAATTTGCCGGGGTAAACTCCGCGGTCAAACGGGCCTGACTGTCCCGCTTCTGCTATCCTGAACGAGGCGGGCGGGATGCTGCAAAGGCGGTATAAATCAGGCGCCCCCGTGGCTTCGTGGGCCCGCCCAGCACTACTTTCTTTCAAAAATAAATTACTTACCAGTTATGGGTCGGTAGCGAAGTGGTCAAACGCGGCTGACTGTAAATCAGCTGGCTCCGGCCTTCGGAGGTTCGAATCCTCCCCGGCCCACCATCTTAGTAACGAAAATAGATGAAAGAAAGTAGTGCTGGGTGAGAAATGCCCCGCCCGCTCGTATCGCGCGAGCAAGGCGGGCAGGTACCCGGCCCACCAGCTAATCAGAAGGAAAGTGAGGCGGGGTGAATCGGATACTGCCCACTACCATGAGTGGGACCAAGCCATGAAAAAAACACACCCACATAGCCCCGATACCCGCCGCGCGGGATCGGGATCCCGACCCGACTTCTGGAAGAGGCGTCGGGACTCAGTTGGTAGAAATACTTGCCAATCGCCTGGTGACGGCGAGATCGATGAGTCATAGTTAAACCCAGAACAATCCATAGTCCTAACACGCCCACGTAGCTCAGTTGGCAGAGCGTCTCCATGGTAAGGAGAAGGTCCGCGGTTCGATCCCGCGCGTGGGCTCCAGAAATTTATTGACTAGGTAAGAATATTCATGTCGCAAGATAATCTGATTAAACTTCAGTGCAGCGAATGTAAGCATATTAACTACCATTCTAAGCGCAATAAAAAAACGCTGAAGAATAAGATTCAGTTGGAGAAATATTGCCGGCACTGTAAGAAACACCAGTTGCATAAAGAGGCGAAATAACAAATCGGCCGGCCGTGATGGGGGTGTAGTGAAATGGTATCACAAAGGTCTCCAAAACCTTTATTCAAGGTTCGAATCCTTGCGCCCCTGCCATGGGTGGCCGATTGCTGGACGAATTCCTGCCTGCCGGCAGGCAGGCTTGTACCCCTGCCAACTGCTTTAAACCAATATTGACGCACCTAATTCAATGAGGGGCAATGTTGAGTTAGAATCATGATATACTTTTCATATGTCAGTTTTACGAACATATTCGGACAGGTGGCCAAAGAAATACGAAAATGAGGCCATTATTATTAAATCGGTTATTCCCAACATGCTCGCTATTGAACATATTGGGAGCACATCAATTCCGGGCATGTTTTCAAAGCCTATAGTTGATATTGGCGTGCTACTTTCAGATATGTCTGATGCTGAGAAATACATCAAACCGCTTGCGTCTATTGGGTACACGTATTTCCCAGAAAGTTCGTCATCAGAAAGGCATTTCTTTCGAAAAGGGAATCCAGTAGAGTTTCACATTTCCCTGGCCTATAAAGATCGTGGAACATTTTGGGCACGGCAAATTTCTTTTCGGGATTATTTACGTATGAACCGGGAGTCTCGAGACGAGTATATCAAACTCAAAAAAGAACTTCTTAATGTTGACCCTACTGGAGGAAAAAAATATATTAATGGAAAGTGCGAATTTGTTAAGAGTATTTTGATGAAGTCAGAAAAGGTACCCTTGCATTCGTAACTTCGGTTCTGATAAGCTCCACCAGTCCCTGCCACGGCCGGCCGCCCCAAAGATGTCCGGCTCCGCCGGGCACTACACCCTCATCATTAGCGCATGTTGGAATGAAAACTTAAGCTAGACTAGCACAGAGAAGACCATATATCAAGCGGGGCTGACTCGAGATTCGGTAGTATAATTATAATAAATCTAGCAAGCAAGTAATCTTTTGTGATTTATTGCTCCGATAACCCCCCTCGCGAAACCGCGTTTCGCTACGATGGACAGGTACGTCCCCCCGTAATCCCGAGTGGTGAGCCCGATCCGCCCTGAGTCAGCCTGCGGTGAGCTTGGCCGAACCGGTCGAAGGATCTAACCATACGGGAACCCCTGCCTAAGTGAGTATCATGCACACATATAATTTTTATGGTACTCTTTGAAAATGGCTGAATCGTATGATGTGATCGTCACCCTTCGACATGCTCAGGGCAGGTCGGCGGCGAAACAGATTGGCCCGAAGGCAAATAGTGTGCGGCCATGAACCCTCGCTACGATGTAATAATAATCGGGGGTGGGGCGGCCGGGATGATGGCCGCCGGACGGGCCGGAGAGCGGGGATTGCGGGTGTTGTTGCTAGAAAAAAACAAGCAGCTCGGTAAAAAATTGTCGATCACTGGTGGCGGACGGTGCAATATAACGAATGCTGAAGAAAATGAACACCTATTGTTAGCGCATTACGGCGCGGCTGAGAAATTCTTGTACTCATCATTTGTCCAATTCGGGACCGATGACACCTTTTCATTTTTTGCCGGCCTGGGGTTACCGCTGGTGGTCCAAGTTGGAAAACGGGCCTTTCCGAAATCGGAAAAGGCCGCCGATGTGGTGGTGGCGTTGGAGAGCTATCTAAGTCGTGGTCAGGTTGAGGTTCGAACCAACGCCGAAGTGCGTGGATTCGTTACTGATCTAGGTGGTATCTCCGGTATTCGGGTGGGCCGGGATATCCTGACAGCCGACGCATACATTCTTGCCACCGGCGGAATATCTCGTCCGGAAACTGGTTCAACCGGCGATGGATTCAAATGGCTGCGAGATCTCGGACATATCGTGCAGGAGCCAACACCGACCATCGTCCCGCTGGCGGTGCGCGATGGCTGGATACACTCGCTAGCCGGCGTGGCTTTGGATGACGTCAAAGTGACGTTTTTTACCTTCGGCGAAAAGAAACTTGTCTTAAAAGGCAGAATTCTGTGCACCCACTTTGGTTTGTCTGGGCCGATGATACTTAATGCGGCTGGCCAGGTGGCTGACTTACTGCACGCCGGTCCGGTGACGGCGGCGATTGATGTGTGGCCAAAACTCGACCTGGGTGCGCTTGATAAACACATCACCAGTATATTTGATGCCAATAAAAATCGAAACCTTAAGAACGTCATGAAGTTGATCACGCCGGCGGGCACCGCGACGGCAATTCTGACGTTGCTGCCGGAGGTTGAGATCGAGACCAAGGTACACAGCGTCTCAAAAGAAGAACGAAAAAGAATTGTCCATCTCCTCAAATCCCTGCCAGTAGTGATTACCGGATTGATGGGGTATGAACGGGCGGTGGTGGCTGATGGTGGACTAGTGCTTAACGAAATTGATGGCAAAACGATGCGTTCCCGCAAGTATAACAACCTTTATGTGACGGGTGATCTACTCCACATCAGCCGGCCATCGGGCGGCTATTCGCTCCAGCTCTGCTGGACCACGGGTTGGGTGGCGGGGAGCAACGTCTAATTTAGCGGGGGTTGGTCCGGCCAGACATTTCGATCAATGTTTATTACTAATCCGGACAGAGCGCAGTTATAGGCCGGGTTGCCGGAGGCGATGTAACGGATGAATGGCTTGAACAGAAAAGAGAGTTTGCCGTTGTTTTTAAAGGCGGTATACTTAAAGATAGGGTTACTAACGATATTGTCTATGACCAAACAATCCATCTTTAAAATCGTTGTTTTCGGCCTAGTCCAATGGATTTTATTGTTAGTTATCATCTTCACCATCTCGCTAATCTATGGGGTCAAGGAGGGGGCGGAAATGACCGCGCCGCCACCATTGGGCATGGCTATAGTGGTAGTGATTTTGGCGGTAATTTCATATCTCTTTGGTCACTGGCTTAAACCCGCTAACCGAAAACAGGTCATCATCGCTGGCCTGATTTGGTCCGGCATGACCACCGTAATAATGTTAGTCACTCTGGTCGGGAACAAAACACAAGACGTATTTCTCAACAGCTGGGTGGCCTACCTGATATTTATTGCCCAGGTGGTCGGTACGATGTTTGTCAGCGTAAAAAAGACAGGCGCCGACAATCCATCGCCGACTGTTTAAAGGACACATTTATGCCAACTTCAAGGCTTGGAAAATGGTCAGCCGGATTAAATATCGCATTTTTATTTGTTGTTGCGATTTCCGTTTGTTTAGTGAAGGTATTCGGTATTCTGAATTTTGATAATCGGTGGTGGGATGTGACCGTCGCCATTTTAGTTCCGATCGAGCTGATTGCCCTGATCACTGGAATAATCGCCATCAGTAAAAACAAGGACCGCGCCGGCTGGGTGATTTTCTCCATCATCATGGGCATCGGTGCGATTCTGTTCGCGCTTCTTCATAGCTTGTTTATCAGCGATTAAAATTATTCCATCGAATAGTGCCGATATAAAAACTCTGCGATCCAGTATCGCCCCCATGATCACTATTTCAGAAGCCAGAACCTCCCGCGAGCTCAAACAATTCATTAAATTTCCTTGGTCGATTTATCGGCATGATAAATACTGGGTGCCGCCCATCATCAGCGACCAGCAACATTTTTTTAATCCCCAAAAAAATCCCTATTATCAGCATTCAAAAGTCAAACTGCTATTGGCCTGGCAGGAGGGGCGATTAGTCGGGCGGTTATCGGTGCATGAAAACATTTTGCATGTTCAGCGGCATCATGAACATATCGGCTTTTTCGGATTTTTTGAATCGGTCGATAATGCCGCGGTGGCAAAAGCGTTGTTTGATTACGGCACCAACTGGTTGCGGGGCCTGGGTTATCAGAAAGTCCGCGGACCAGCAAATTTTTCGATCAATGGCGAATATTCACTACTAGTCAAAGGCTTTGATTCCTCGCCGATGGCAATGATGACCTATAATCCGCCGTACTACGAAAAACTGCTGACTCAGTACGGTTTTACCACTTCGCAGGAAATGTACGCGTTTCTGTCCGATATTAGAAAGGGTTTACCGGCCGAGGTACTCCAGCGCGCCACCCAGGTTGAAAATACCCATCCTGAATTCATTGTCCGGAACATGGACAAGCATAAATTGGAACAAGAAGCTCGGATTGTGTTTGATATTTACCGCCAGGCTTGGGATGAAAACTGGGGCGCCGTCCCGCCGACTGAAGCGGAAATAATGGCCTTAGCTAAGGAACTTCAACTAATCATTGATGAAGACATTGCCTATATCGGGGAAATAGGCGGTCAGCCGATCGGTTTTTCACTATCAATCCCGGACGCCAACCAGGTGTTAAAAATCGCCAACGGCCGGCTCTGGCCATTCGGGGCGTTGAAAATGCTCTGGAAAAAGCGGAGCATCAACGCCATCCGGGTGCTGGCCATGGGCGTGCTGAAAGAACACCGGCATCAGGGCTTTGACACAGTTTTTTACAAAAAAACCTATGACGAGGCCCTAAAAAAAGGTTACCTAAACGCCGAAGCTTCACTGATCAACGAGTCTAATTTACCAATGCGCCATGTACTGGAACGCCTTGGCGCCCAGGTTTACAAGACGTACCGGATGTACGATCTAGATGTTACCACAAGAGTATAATAATATTAGGGAGTGATATAATAATATCGTGAGCGATCAAGATTTCACTAGAAAAATTTTTGAATATCTGAAACCCGGTAACCACGTTCTTGACCTTGGTGCAGGAGTTGGTGATTTTGCGCGGATGTTTGTCGAACATGGGGCTAAAGTTACGGCGGTTGACCCAATAGTTATGACTCAACCCGACTCGAATATAAAAACCAAACCAATGCGGATAGAAGATTTTTATAATGAGCATAATTCAGATCAATACGACTTGATTTTCGCCAGAAATATTTTGCAGTTTCTAGATAAAAACTGGGTATTTGCCACTCTATTCCCCTGGCTGGAGGGACATTTAACTCCAAACGGGATAATCGCCATCGAAACTTTTTATCAAAATCCCAACCCGCCATTCGATCAACCGATGCGATCACTGTATACGCTACAAGAATTGACAGCGCACTTCATGAGCTGGTCAGAAATATTCGCCCGCGAATACAATCACCAGGGTCTCGACATGAGCGGTCAATCTCGTCAGTTTTTTATTTCCAGCTTAATCGTCAGACGTCCTGTTTAAACAGCGGAAATAATTCCATACGCCCGAAATTAACAAAAACGCCTCGAAAAAGGAGGCGTTAATGCTTTATATTACTTATTTCAGACTGATCGCCCGGATCAGGTCGTTCGGATTGTCGGCCACTAGCAAGGTTTTTGAATCAAGCATCACCAGCTGTTTCGGATTTGCGAAGGAGGCTTGAGTCGGCAAACCGTTTAAACTGCCGGCTTTACCAGATCCGGCTAAGGTCCGAATCTGACGAGTGACTAGGTTTAGTTCGCGAATGCGGAGAGTACCGCCTTCGGATAGGTAGAGGATGTTTTTTGGACCGAAGGCCAGGTAGTTCGGGAGGGACAGACGGGCCTGGGAGAAAGCGCCGTCGCGGAAACCGGCTTTGCCGTTGCCGACCAGAGTACCCACCTGTTTCGTTTTCAGGTCGATGGCACGGATATCATGGTTACCAGTTTCAACCACGTATAGAATTCGGCCGTTGGTTGATAACAACAGGCTAACCGGGGATTTGAATCGAGCATTTTTTGCCGCCCCGTTTTTTAACCCAGCTGTACCGGTGCCAGCTAATAGAGCCGTTCGGCCGGTGGCCACGTTGACTGTCCGAATGCGATTGTTGTTAGTGTCGGCTACGTACAGCGTTTTCCCATCGGCACTTATAGCCAAGCCCATCGGTCGGTTAAAGTAAGCGCAGCCGGCAGTACCCGGTGACATAACGCTCGGACAAGCCGCGCCCTCGGCATAGGCATTACTGGTTTCGTTAAAGGCGTTGGTGTAACCGGCACCGGTTAGGGTCGTCATCAACTTAGTCTGAATATTGAACACCCGGATGCGGTTGTTGTTTCGGTCAGCGATATAGAGAGTCGTGCCTTTGGGCGAGATGACCATTTGACTTGGTCGGCTCAGTCTGGCAATGGTGGCGGTACCGTCAACATAATCATCCGGTGCCGCACCGGCAATATATTTCAGTTGATTGGTCCGGAGGTTAACTTCCTTAATTTGCTGATTGGCCGTTAGGTACAAATGAAGTTTATTGGGCGACATCACCAGCAGAGTTGGCCGGCCGACTAAAGCGGTTGCCCGGGGACCGTCGGCTGAATCATTCCAACGATAGATTCCGGCAATTTTTTCCTCGTTTAAGCCCAATTCATCGGCCCGGTAAACGCTGGAACCGCCGGAGAACAATAAACGCATCGAGGTCCCGCAGAAATCAATATCCGAGGCGTGGTTATACCACTGATTTTCTAGCACGTGCTTGATCAAGGTTAGCCCACCGTTACTCGGGTTGTAGGTCGAAATATCATTCCAGACACCATGCTCGCCGCTGATGATATATATCAAACCGTTGTGGAGGGTTAAACCGTCGGCGTTTAGGAAGTCAGTTTTAATCGGGGTTAGGACGCCGGTGGTCAGATCAATTTTTCCAAAAGCGGCACCGCTATTATAAACCAAATACAAATCATTGCCGGATAGCGCTAATTTACCGGGTTTAGTCACATTGGTAGCCACCACGCTCAAGGCGGAACTGGTGGTCGAACCGCGGACCACGCGATTGTTGCCAGTGTCGCTGACATACATAGTAGTACCGGAAATCAGTAAGCCATCGGAATTTTTTATTCCGGATATCCAGTTACGGATCACCCCGTCCTTAACCCGGCGGATCCGGGGTCCGTCACTGTCGGATACGTATAATTCGCCGCTGGGACCGAGG
>Ga0315292_10000261_pt1 | contig 23075 bp, 38 predicted proteins | sample YL17G13_0_MG_FD_204029 | JGI IMG/M metagenome (GOLD analysis project Ga0315292, IMG submission 204029) | Sediment microbial communities from Yellowstone Lake, YNP, Wyoming, USA - YL17G13_0 | ecosystem: Environmental > Aquatic > Freshwater > Lake > Sediment | place: USA: Wyoming | collected... | reverse complement strand
GTTACCACCCACTATGGACAACACCGCCTACCACGCCCACCCAGCGATCAGCAAGAGCCACCTCGACCAGGTGGCGCGCAGCCCGCTGCACTATTGGGCGCGCTACCTAGATCCAAACCGGGTAATCCCGGAACCAACTCCAGCCATGGCCATCGGTTCAGCCGTGCATACGCATGTGCTGGAGCTTGACCAATGGGATGCCCGCTACGTCAGCGCACCCGAAGGCATTGATCGCCGCACCAAAATGGGCAAGGCCGAGTGGGAGGTGTTCACCACCGCCTCAACTGGTCGCACGGTGCTAACCAAGGCCGATGCCGAGCTGGTGATGCGGATGGGTCATGCCGTTTACAGCCACCCGGCTGCTGCGATGCTGCTTGGCTTGCCAGGCAAGGCTGAAACCACCCACATGTGGAACGATGCCGCTACCGGGCTGCAGTGCAAGTGCCGGCCGGATTGGTTGACCGATGACGGCCGGCTGCTGGTTGACCTGAAGACCACCGAGGACGCCTCACCGCGAGCCTTCAGCCGTTCGATTTCGCAATGGCGATACCACGCCCAGGCGGCCTGGTATCTGGACGGGGTTGAGCAGGCCACCGGCACCCGGCCTGAGCAATTCCTGTTTATCTGCGTGGAGAAAAAAGCGCCGTACGCGGTGGCCGTTTACGCCGCCGACGCCGACATGATCGCTGTCGGTGCGCAAACTGCTGCGCGTGACCTTGACGTGCTGGCTACCTGCAAGGCTGCTAATGCATGGCCGGGTTACAGCGACCAGATCGAACCCATCAGCCTGCCGGCATGGATGCGGCCGCGACCTGATGGATCACTACCTACACCAACTGAGATCGAGCAATTCTGATGGACAACAGCACAGCACTAACAACCACGCAGCCGGGTGTGTTCTCATGCATTCAAGCGTTTGAGGAAGCACAGCGGATTGCCAAAGCTTTGGCCAGTAGCACGCTGATTCCGCAGCAATTCCAAGGGCAGGCGGGTTATGCCAACTGCCTGGTGGCGCTCAACATCAGCCGGCGGATGGGCATGGATCCGCTGATGGTGATGCAGAACCTGCATATCATTCACGGCCGCCCCAGCTGGAGCAGCCAGTTCATCATCGGCCTGATCAACGGTTGCGGGCGCTTCAGCCCGTTGCGATACGACATCAGCGGCAAAGGTGACACGTTGTCCTGTGCAGCTGTCGCCACCGAGATCAAGACCGGCGAGGAGCTACGCGGGCCGGAGGTGACGATGGCGATGGCCAAAAAAGAAGGTTGGGCAACCAAAGCCGGCAGCAAGTGGATCACCATGCCGGACCTAATGATCAGATATAGATCAGCAGCATTCTGGGGGCGCCTTTACATCCCGGAGCTTCTGGTAGGCATCCAGACCCAGGAGGAGGTGATTGATGTGGAACAGGTCACGGTGATGACTGAGCCAGCAGCAGCTGCCAGATTGGATGATCTCAATGCCAAGATCACTACGCCAGAGGTAGCGGTTGAATCCGACGATGACATCTTCTGAGTTTCTTACAGATCAGCAACTGGCAGCGCGATGGCAAATCCATCGTCAGACATTGCTGCGATGGCGCCGGCAATCAACCGGGCCAGCTTATGTGCGCATTGAAGGGCGCGTGCTCTATCCCCTGGCCGAGGTGGAGCAATACGAAAAGGCCAACACCATTACTCACAACCAACCGTGACCTTCAAAGTAAAAGGCGCCATTTTCAAGAACACACCTGAGAAGCTGCAGCAGCGGCTTGGTGATCGCTTTGATGCGAGCAAAAAGTATCCCGATGTTGACGGGGTGTTTGGCATCAAGGAGGAGGATCGGATGGCGTTTGCCAGCTATGTAATGAATGCCGAGCCAAACGACAAGGGTGAGATCCCGGTACGGATCACGGGGTACAACAACACCAGCCAAAGCGGGATCAAGTATCTGGGCCTGTCGATTGAGCCGGACTACAAAACTCAGAAGTTGATCGAGGAGAAACTGGCTGCTGCAGGTGCTGCCCAGAGCTTGGCTACTGCCACTGATGGCGTGGTGGTTGCTGTGAATGATGACGATCTGTTCTAGCCCTGCATGATGTGCAGTTCCAGCCGTGCGATCTCATGCACGGCTGATTGAAGGAGCTGCTGCTGCCGGTAGTTTTGCCGCAGCAGCATGGCCGCTAGGTTGCCGATGTCTGGAGCATTTTCCAGGCGACGGCAGTCTTCCTCAAGCTTGAACAGCTTTTCAGGGGGAATATCAATCGCCATCCACTGTCCAAAGTTCATTTGTCCGGGGCAGATTGCCCCATGTTGCCCATGAATTGCCCAGTTTGCAGTCACCCTCGCCACCGCGCAGTGGTGACGAACAGCCAGATGGCTGACCAGACGGTGCGCAAACGTGCGTGCGAGAACTGCGGAAATGTCTGGTACACGGTGGAGGTGACGGTGCCGAGCTATGCAGTGGGGTGGAGCGCTAGGCATTCGCGAAAGCCGGTGCTGCGGGTGCCAATTGACGTAACGGTGGGTCACACGCAAATGCGGGCAAGCTATGAGGAAGCGCAGGATCTGCTAGCCAACCTGACGCAAGAAGCAAACGAGCGATCAGCAGCTAGGGCAAACGAATGTCACAGATTGCGACAGCCCCCCTTGCATGATGCACCGCCGACAGTGTAGGATCAGTGCATCGGAGGCAAAGGCCTCCACCGCTTGCTTCCCATGACCGCTTCCACACTGCAAACTCAACTCCTTGCTCAAGGCGTTTTCATGGTTGACGGCGGTTCCACTGCTACAAAGCTCGGCACCTATCGCTTCACGATCAACTACGCAGGCGAGATCGAGCGCTTCTACACCCTTGCTCAAGTCAAAGCATGGGTGAAGTACAACCTCGCCTAAGCCCTCCGGGGCTTTCACCACTACCACTCACCACCATGATCACCAACCCCTGGGTCAACCGCATTACCGCTTTGGTGGTGCTTGCCGCCATCTACGCCGCGGGATATGCCGGCGGCCGTGACGCTGCCGTGCAAGCCCACAACGACCACCCGGCGTGTCATGCGCCGCTGAAGCCATGACCACCAAAATGCGCCGCTTTTATTTCCAGATACCAGCAGCCAACGTGATTGAGTGCATCTGGGCCCACAGCTTGATCGATGCCAAAGCCAAAGCAGCCCTTGAGTGGATGCCGTGGTGGCAACAGATCGAATGGCTAAATCCTGAACACGTCACTGATCCCTCCATCCATGTTTGAAGCAGTCCCCTTTCAATGGCAGGAAGAAAGCCTTGGCCGCTTTGGTGATGGCATCAGCCGGCCACTACCAAAAGCCAAGACCCGGCAGTATCGCGTGCTGGTGTATCCGAGCGGCGCACGTCCGATTACATGGATTACTCGCGCTGAGTCGCGTGATCATGCCGTCAAGTACGCCCAAGCCCGATGGCCTGGTGCTGTGGTGGAGGCAGCATGACTAACCAACACCCGATCACCCCACCGCCGGAGCTGGTGCAGCAGTGGGAAGAGCAGTTCTTGGAAAGACCAACGATTAACGGTTGTTTTATCCAGTCGTACATCGCCGCCAAGGCCGCCCAATGGGGCGCAGAGCAGGAACTACACGCCATTTGCGACTGGCTAGACCATGGGCGCACCTGCCATTTGATACATCCCCTGTTATGCACCCGCCGCCCCAAGCCGCCGAGCTTGAACAGCATCGCCCTGCAAATGCTGGGCACCATCGAACGCGACGCTCACTACATCCCTGAGATCACCGACACCATCCGCCGCGCCCTGGAGGCCCTCGATGACTGAACCTACTGACGAGGAAATCATGGAGCTAATGCCACAGCAAATGCGTGACGACCTAGCCAACGCAGCTCGCGCCCTGGCCGGCTTTGACCGCGCCAACGTCAAAGCCGCCGGCGCCATGCGCATCATCCTCAACCGTCATGCTGTAGACCACGCCCGCGCCGCCCTCGCCCGCTGGGGCACACCCGCCATCCAGCCGGTGCCGGTTGCTGAACGGTTGCCGGGGCTTGAGGATTGCGATGCGGAAGTTGAGTGCTGGTGGTGGCACCCCGGCCACAAGGAAGATGACTTCATTGATGGTTGGATCTTGCTTAATCCCAAATGGGCAGGTAGCCGCCGCGATTCCGACGGCTCCCTGATCTACACCCACTGGCTCCCCGCCAACGCCCTACCCAACCCCGAGGCCGTCGATGACTGACCACCGCGCCAAGCTGGAGGCATTGATCACCGACTCCAGCCTTTACAGGGCAGGGCAGCAGGATGAACGGTTGCGGCTGTGCTCCTTGCTTGACCTGCGTTTAGAACTGCTGGGCAACCTCCACGGGTCCCAGGCTGCTGCCTGCCGCAAGGAGTTGCTCATGATCCGTCAAGCATTGCAAGACCACCAATGACCAGCGTCCAACTTGACCAGCAGCGCGTTGATATGCTCGACGCGCTTTATGCATCCAGCGGCCGCACCTGCGGCACCTACACCGGGCTGTGGGAGAAGTTCTGCCGCGACATTGCTGCCAACTTCCGCGACACCGCCTACCCAGAACTTCACGCTGCCTGCGTGCAAGCCATCGGTGGTACTGAAAGCATTCTTGCCGAAAAGCACGCGCAGCAGTGCATTGCTGTCTGTCGTCAATATGTGCTTGGGAGGTGGGCGTGATCCAGCCGGAGTTTCTGGCGCAGTTGCGGCGCCGATACCGTCCCGAGCTGGTGCTGGTGCTGGTGCAGCTGGAGCAGCTTTGCCCAGCGTTTTGGCCTGACATAGCCGATCTGGCCGAGCAGCTTGGCACCGATCGCGCCACGCTCAACCGCTCGCTGCGAAAGCTGGAAGATCAACAGCTGCTGCGCCGCGTCAGCGTCGGCAACGGTGGCGGGACTTGGGTCTGGTGGGTGGCGCGCCAGCACGGCGAGCAGCCGCCAATAGATGCCGAGCCAGCTTGGGTGGTGCGCGACGTGCGCGCGCAGCGCACCCAGCGGATAACAGTCACCCAGCGATGGGACTGGGCACGCCGCCATGGCATCCCACGCGGCACGATGCGCAACTTCCTGACAGGTGGTCAGCTTGTGATGCGTGATCGCTGGCGGCTGGTCGCCACCCCATACGACGAGGTGACGGCATGAGCGATCCAGTGAACCATCCCGAGCACTACACGGCCGGCCGCTTTGAAGCGATTGACGTTATTGAGGATGCAGTGCAGCACGCGCCCGATCCAATACTCGGTGCGCTGCAATGGCAGGCGCTCAAGTATCTTTTGCGGATGTGGGGCAAGGGTAACCCCGCTCAAGATGCTGCAAAAGCCCAGTGGTATCTCACCCGGTTACTTGCCAAACTAGAGCGATGATCCTCCCCAACCTGTCACCACTGGATCGCATCGCCATCTGGCTGCTGGCTAAAAGCCCGCGCGTCAGCCTGCTGGTGGTAAAAGATAAGTTTTGGCCTGATGTTTTCTTTGCTGCCGATCAAACTGATCCAATTGCGCGCACTGTGCTTGAGCGCAACATAGAGCAGGACCCACTTAGCATGGTGTTTGAGCGGATCTTTCATCAGCCAGCACACGGCGAAGACGAATGATTTCCCTTCACGCTGGCCGCTTGCTATTGACCTGTGAGCGGGTGAGCCAGACGTGGCACGCAACGATCAACATTGGCCCCAAGCCTGAGCACCAGCTAGTGGTGGATACCGGCACGGTTGATTTGCGGCAGGCGATGGAACGCGGCAACATGCACTACCAAGCATTTCGCGCGAAGGTGCGGCCGGTGGAGCCTGACACGCAGCCGAAGGTGATGTGTTGGGACTGCATCCACTGGACACCTGGCGGCCGCGGCCGGTGTGAGGTTGACATCCCCGAGTGCCGCAAAACTGGTGGCAGGTTTGCACCTAACTGCGCTGTCTTCACGCCATGCAAGAGCCCAAAGTAACCAGCAGCATCGAGCCATCCCCTGGCGTGATGGTTGAGACGCTGGAGCCTGCTGATGGCGGGGAGCTGTATTACCGCACTTGCACAGCCGGCACTTGCCGCTACAGCTCAGACCTGTGGCAGGCGATGCTTTACGCCGAGCAGATAGTGGGGCGCTAGCAGCCACCGCTGAGCCACTGGACGATTGACCACTCACGTTCAGCGGACCAGAACGGCTGCTGACGAAACCAATCCACCCAGTGCTTATGGCCCTTCTGGCTATTGCACATGAAGCAGCAGCTGACGAGGTTGGAGCGGTGATGGATGCCGCCCAGCGCCTTGGGCACTACATGGTCAAGGGTGGGGCTGCGGTTGAGCTGGTCGCCGCAGTAGGCGCATTGATAGTTCCATGCGAGATGGATCTGATCGCGCGCAGATTTGCGGGTGACAAGCTGCGTCTCTTCAATCCGGTGTTCCATCGTCCTGGCCAGGCAACAGGAAAGCGGAAACGTCGAGGTCAATGATGTCGTCATCGCTGGGGATGAACTCCGCCAGCTGGCTGTAGATGTCAGCCGGCAGCTCAGATGGCTCGGTGTCGGAGCGGACGATGATCTTGGCGTTGATCTCGACCAGGTAAGCCCGCATGGGCGTTGGCCCGGCTGAACCAACGGTAGCAAGTGAGACTGGATCGGCTTGTGCCCTCTCCCATGACCTGCCCATTCGATCCCGAATACGACTACATCCCCGAGGATCTGCCCGAGGATGATGATGACGAAGACCACCCCAGCCTCACGCCTGAGCAGCGCAACCCATCCCTGAAATGACTTACATCCTTGACCTTGGCATCTGGCACGTCGGGCCATTCCCTACCCACATCGCCGCGCAGCACTGGGCAGAAACCCACGGCGTTGATGAGTACCGAATGATCCCGCTGGATGACCCAGCAGAAGCGCCGGCAAGGATCAGCCGGCTGCAAATCACCCTCGACTAGCGGTCACCTGCTCGTCGTTGTTGTAGCGGCCCGTCTCGCGGTAGGTGCGTTCAGGCTCGCCGGCGATGACGTGGAACACCATCTGGCCGATCTTCATGCCGGGCCACATCGCGATGTTGTGGAATCGCCGCGCGTTTTGCAGCTCCAGCGTCAACCGGCTGCCATGCCATCCTGGGTCCGCGTAGCCGGCCAGTAGGTGCTCCAGCCCTTCACGGGCACGGCTGGACTTCAGCACGAATTGCGCAGCAATGTGGTTGGGCAGGTTGAAGATCTCCTGCGTTTCGCCCAAGCAAAACTCACCCGGTGCCAGCCAATACGGATCTGACTGGGTGTGGTGGCCAATGCCGAGGATCTGCAGATCGGGGCGCTCGGGCACCTCAACCATCAACCGATCACCCAGTAGCACATCCAAGCTGGCTGGGTTTTGCAGCTCGGGGTTGTATGGCACCACCATCGCCGCCTGCCGACAGAGGCGGGCGATCTCGTGGTCAGGGATGATCATGCGTTGGCTAATACGGCCATCTGACCCTAGGCCGGCCCTGACGAATCCCGCAATGAACGAACCCCTTAGCTGCGCCATAGCCGATGCTGAACGGCCATTCCTTGTCACACCAAGCCTGCACCGCGTTGATGTCTGCACCGTCTACGAAAAAGTCCACAGCTCCCACTCCAGGCGCGTCATACAGGTGCTCACTGCCAGATGCACCACCAACTGCGCGGTTAATTGCTGCAGGTCTGTAGCCCGAGGTGATGGTGATGCGCTTGCCTCCAAATTGGACGCGCACCTTTTCCAAAAACGCCGCCAGCTCGATGGCGGTGTCCACCTGGTGCTGCGCTGTGAAGCGCCGGGCCGGATCACCTAGGGCAAACTCGCCAAGGGTGAAGTGGGGCGTCAGCTTGGTGCTGAACGGATCGCCGGGCTTGGCCTTGGCGGGGCGAGGTGGCGGCGGTGGCGGCTGGGCACCAGTCCATAGCGCGCCCTCCGCGATGCGGCGCCGCTTGAGGCCGGCTTCAACGTTGGTGCCGGGGTTGCGGTAGAGGAGTAGGGCAGCGGGCACTGCAGCCCAGTCCTTCTCACGCAGCCGCTTGCTGATGGTTTCAAAACCCGGCTCGCCATAGAAGCCGCTGCCGAGGTTGTAGGCGAAGGAGATGAGCGCGCACTTTTGCTGATCGGCTAGCGCCACCCAGAACGGCACAGTGGCGCGCAGCTTGGCCGCGATCCGATCCACTTCTTGGCGGAGCAGCATGTCCGCCTCAATGGCGTTGATCTTGTCGCCTTGCTTGACCTTGCGGCCGTCGCCGTAGCGGGTGGTGCCGTAGCCGATCGTTGCCACGTCCCAGCCGTGCAACGGGTCGGCGTAGGCTTCAAGGTGCGTGCCCTCAAACTCCTTGATCAGCTTTAGCGCCGCGGCCAGATCAGCTTGCTTGCCGTCTTGGCTCCAGGTTTGAAACCATGCGCGATCGCGGCGCATGGCAGCGGCATAGCCGCTGACCGCCAGATCTTGCTCCAGTAGCTGGATAGCAGCGGCCTGGTGTGGCTCGTTCCGGTAGAAGCGGAACAGCTGCTCCAGCGTGATCGGTGCGGTGTTGGTCATCAGTCAACGCTTTTTGGGGAACATCATCCGGCCAGCCTGCAGCAGCAGCTGCAGCCAGCTGTTGGAGCGCAGCGGGCTGATAGCGATGATCTCGCTGCCGGCAGCAATGACGATGGCGATGATTGCAGCGTTTTCAACAGACACGGTTTCCATGTGTAAACGCTCCTACGTTAGACCTTGATGAGTGCTGACGTCATCTGCCTTCTAGCTTGCTTACCCGCTGCTCTACTGAGTTAAGGCGGCCAAAAGTCTCCTTTCTTTCTTCGCGCATGTCGAGGTGCATGACCTCTAATTGTGTTGCAATGTGTTCGACGGCGCTGGTCAATCGGACGACAGCATCTTGCTGGCTTTGAGCGCGGCTTGATCGTCCCATCGAGCCCATCGCCGCCCAAGATAATGACGCGCCCGCCACTGCTGCAAAGATTTCAATCATCACGGCAGTGGGCTACTTATGTATCTTAGCGACCTTGCCCGCGCCGCAGTCTAGGCATCCTCCGCGTTGGCGTACTCGGGTTGGGTCTTGAGCCATGCGTAGCCGATGGCCAAGGGGTCAGTGCCAGGTTGCAGCTCGCTGGTGGGCGCAAACATTGTGCGATCAAACACTGGACTGGCGTTGGCGTGGCGTGCATCAGCGGTGGCATAATGCGAAATCTGCATCAGGCACTGCTCCTTGTCGCAACGCATCAAGGTGATGCGGGCGTAGGTGTCGGCAAGTGGAATGCCGATGTTGGTTTCAGCTAGGGAAGTTGTGAAGGCCATTAGTAGGTCATCTCCGTGGTGTTGATTTTGCAGACCCAGCGGATCGTGGTAGCTGCTGCACCAGTTACGGTGACTGTAATACAACCAAGCGTGGTGTTTGCTGTTACGGCAACAACCCAAGTAGCGGCGCCAGCATCAAAGTGCGTCATGGTGACCGTTGCTGTTCCCACCATCGCGGTGCTGGCAGCATTGGCGCCACGTTTTATGGCACCATCGATAGTCCAGCGTGCGCTATCACCGGCACCAGTTACGCCAGCGATCACCTCACCCGAGAAGCTGTAGGCGCTGTTGTTTGGCAGTGTTACTTGGTTGCTGGTAGCGGCTGCACTGTTGTTGCTGGTGAGAACGGTGGCTGTGGCGTCAGTGGTTTGGCGGCCTAGGAGGAGAAGAGCGGATTGGGTGACGCCGGATGTGCTTGCAATAGGCTCGTTGCAAGCAGGAAAGACGTGATAACCCTGAATACTGCGTGCAGTGCCACGGTATCCTCCACTCACAAAAGATCCTTGACCGTTTGCACTATTGTTGTCACCGCCTGCAATGGTGGCAGCAGTGGCGGACGCGTTGTTGGTGAAACCACCGCTTACAACAGCACGGTTACCGGATGCGGTATTACTTAAGCCACCGCTCACGGTAGAGTTGGTGGCGGATGCAGTGTTGCTTTGGCCGCCGCCGACGAAGCTGTAGAAGCTGGATGCGGTGTTGCCATTGCCGCTACATATTCCAGACTGTTGTGCGCTGGCAATATTACCAGAACCACCACCTACAAAACTTTCCTGCCCAGTTGCGTCATTGTCGTTGCCGCCGGCAATAGTTGCAACAAGACCAGATGCAAGATTATTTCTTCCGCCCCCAATAGTTGAGTCGACGCCACTTGCTACCCCTGTCGCAAGATCTCTTTTTTTTTGCCAATCAGTTGCGCCTGTTCCCCGTTTATTTCCACCCGTCACCGTCCCATCCGGCACCTGAGCCAGCGTCGCGCCATTGCCTTTAGCGATTAATGCAATATCTGCATTGGTTGCGCCAATGGGCGCTTCACTAATCGCCGTGACCGGCACCGTGCTGTTGACGCCGCCATTGAACAGCCGCGCCACCAATTGCAGCGACGATGACGCCCACCCTGCAGGGTTCACGTTCATGTCAGATCACCACCAAACGCCAGAACACGCACGGTGCCAGTGGTTGGCGCAACGCTGATCGTGGCCCCCAGCTTGTAGCTCGCGCTTGGCAGCACCAGATCGGTGTAAGCCGTCACCAGCCGGTAGCCCTTGACCGTGTTGCTGCCGGTGGTGGCGCTGATAGTCACTTGATCAAACAGGTCCCACTGCGTGCCATCCCACAGGAAAATATTCACCAGGGCAGCCACCGTGGTCGCGGTGCCCTGCACGTTGACGCTCAGGATCCTGGTGCCAGCAGATACGCCGACGATCAGGTCGTTGATCGTGCCGGTGCCATCGGTGGCGGTGTTGGCCGTGCTGAGCGATAGACGCCCGATGCGTGGTGCGGAGATGAAAGCGGGTGAAGCAGCCATGGCTTAAATGCAGTTGCTGTTGAGATAAAGATCACCGCCAACGGAGCTGCCCCCGCCGCCACCAGCCGTGGCCCATGACAGCACACCAGATCCATTGGTGCTAAGCACTTGGCTGCTGGTGCCATCAGCAGCAGGCAGCGTCCAGATGCGGTTGGTGGTAACGGTTGCAGGTGATTTGAAGCCGACGTAATGGGATGAGTCCGCATCCTCAAAACGCAACTCACGCTGATCCCCCAGTTCAATGTCAGTTAGGAATTGCCGTGCCATCAGCCGATCACCACCACGCGATAGGCGTTACTGGCTGGTGCCGTGGCAAATACCAAGGTGACTGCGTTGACGCTGGTGCGACCTACATCAACTTCAACGTTGTCGTAGGTGCCGCTATTAGGGAACACGACTACCGTCACATCACGGGTGTTGAAGTTATGGGTGATGACGTAGCTGGTGGCGCTGCCATCACCAAAGCTGGTGGCATATTTGCGAATCCTGCCGCTCCATGTGGCCAGCTTTAATGGCGTGATGATGCGAGCGTCATCAGTGCCAGCGTCAACTTCTGCTTGGGTGGCAAGCTCAGCGATGCCAGCGGTGGTTTCACTAGCGGCTGGTGCTGCTGCTGCAAACGACGTGAAGATAACGTTGTTGGTATCAATTACGCCGTTGATCTGCGTTTGACGCCAAGTTGTACCAGCGTCGGTGCCTTCCTCGACCGTGATGATCGCCTGTTCCAACTCAGCGAACGTGCTGGCATCCAGCGAGCGGGTCATCGCCACTGCTGAACCGTTCCAGACGTAGATGCCGTTCTGGCTCTGCGTGGATTGGTTGCGGACCAGCACCCGATCCTGAGATGCCATCGTGATGCCATCAATCGTGGCGCCAGGGCTGCTCAGGTTGAGGTTGCTTTGCGTGCCAACGCGAGCACTGTCTTTCCACGCCAAGCCCTCAACCGCAGAATCCACATAGGACTTGGGTACGGCGTCGCCTGCTGCGGTAGGCGATGGGACATTGATGACCTTTGAAACGCTTTGTAGGTCTAGGTCTGTAAAAAACTTACGGGCCATATCAAATTAGGCGAGCGAGGCCAGCGGATGCTGGGTTCAGTGTAACAACGGTTTGGTTAACGGATGGATGCGCCACATCCCCATCGATTTCTTGGCTACCAGCATCCAGCAATTCAACAGATGGTCTGAAGCCGAGGTTGTGATTAATTGTCCATGTAGCTGCAGCAGTTGGCTGCGTGAACACAAATGCAGCCGTACCTGCTGGGCCTTGCGGACCAACAGTGACCGCAGTGACAGTGCTGGTAACAGGTACGGTGACAACGGTGCTACTGCCGTTCTCGGTGACTGTGACGGTATTGGTTACAGCGCTGACGTTTACGGTTGTCATGCCGTGTAACCCTCGCTGACATACACAATGCCTTCAAGGTAATACTCTTTGAGCCCTGAAGGGTTGGTAAGTAGTACGTCGTAATACGCCTCAGCGGGGAATATAGTTGTTTGCTCGTCTGTTAGCGCGATGGCGATGGTGCCAGTTGCTCGGTTCGTGTAGGTGACTGTGAAATCCGCGTACTTGGTGCTACGGCCTTCGTTCCAAACTTGTGCGGCAACAGTCCAACCGGTCAGGTTGATAGCAGCATCGGTGCTGTCTTTGAACTGCAGCGCAATGCTGTAATCCGCCCGGCGTTGCAGGCTGATGTTGTATTGGCCGGGAGAGATCGCCATAGGACCAGCTTAGCGCCCTTGGCCACGCCGTAGCTTGCGGCCATGGCTGGGCTTGCTGCGGGCACCATTGCCTTGCCGGGTGAACTTGGGCTTACCAGGCTGGTGTTGCAGTGGTGCGGTGCCGGTTTTGCTGCGTACTGCCATTTTTAGGTGGCGATGATGCCGACAGTCCGCAGCTTACCAAGCAAGTCTTCCAACTTGGCTTCCAGTTCCACGCAGTACTCAAGCAGCTCGGTGACAGTTGGCGTGGCAGTATTGGCAATAGTTACAGCACCATTTGGAGTGGGCAGTGCGCCGGCTGTAGCAGTCGTGGTGATATTAGCCACTGCAGCAGGTTGCACCACAGGCGTGGCATTCCACAAGCTGATCTTCTGCGTAGTGGCCGTGCCGATCTTGGTGCCGGTAGTGGTGCCAGTTGCAATATCAACAGCATCAGGAATCTTGAATAGCTCAGTTAGCGTGATGCGCTTGTTCTTGCTGGCAGCAGCGGCTTCGCTGATGTCAACAATTGGCAGGTAGTCGCCTGATGCTGGCGTGGTCAGTGCTGTCAGGTCTGAAATCTTACGGTCGGCCATGGTGTAATGCCCTTTGGTTTAGTTTAACCCAAACAGTTCTTTGAGTTCAGCCACTGTAAGGCCAGCAGCTTCTAGCTTCTGCTCAGTGGTGAGCACTGGCACGGGTTCCGGTTCTGGTGTTGGTTCTGGTTCTGGTGCGGTGAAGGTGCCATTGGCGTAGGTGTAGCCGATGCTGGCTTCTGCGGTTGCTACTGCGGTGTGTCCTGCTGGTGGTTGCCAAAAGGTAGCGCCATCCCACTCGACGGTATTAACAACAAGGCCAGTGGAATTGATGATTGCGTAGTTCATGGTTACCAAACGTAGATGATGCAATAACCAGCGCCGCCAGCGCCGCCATTGGTGCTCACCTGACTAGCGCCGCCGCCACCACCGCCGCCGACCGACCCAGCGTTTCCAGTATTTGAAGTAGCGCCGTTCCCTCCATGAAGGCTAATACCTCCAGCAAACGTAGTCGGGTTGCCGTTTGCGCCACCGCCGCCACCGCCGCCCCAAAATGCACTAGCGCCTGCAGTTGGGCTGCCGCCACCGTTGCCGCCGCCAGCACCGCCCCAATCTGCTTTTATGTTTTTGGCTCCTCCAGTGAGAACGGGGCTATGCCCAGCTCCGCCAGAACTGCTGCTGCCTGCAGCAAGACTACCGCCACCTCCCCCTCCATTGGTAGGGTCCAAGGAAGCGTTAGATCCACCTCCGGCTCCACCATAGGCAGTCAATAACGCGCCAAAACTAGTATTGCCTCCATTTCCTCCTGTGGCATTACCAGTGGCGCCAGTACCGCCTGCGCCAATAGTAATAGAAATAGAAGCGGGTAATGCAGAAAGTTCATAAAGGACTTGAACGCACGCGCCGCCGCCGCCGCCAGTGCTTTGGCCGCCTTGAAAGCGTCCACCACCACCACCACCGCCCCAAATAGTAACCAATGCAACGGTGCCGGCAGATGGTTTGACGTATGTGCCGCTAGTGGTAAATGTTTCTTTGCTGGAGCCAGGGGGGATGGCCTCCCAACTAGCAACCGTGCCATCAGTGCTTAAATACTCGCCTGCATTACCAGACTGCGAAGGTAGCGTACCTTCAAATGCGATTGCATTGCCGCTGATTGTGCCAAGTGTTATCCACGCATTGTTTGCAGCGTTGCGCTTTTTCCATAGTGGGTTGGCGCCACTGGTATCAATCCAATCCTGAAATGCAACTGTTACCGATGGTGCAGTGTTGCCACTATTGGCACTGAACAATGCCGCAAGGTTGTCGTTGATGTCAGCGCGTACTGTTGGAAATGTAGCGTTCTGAACGCTCTGGTCAGCTTGTGCCATTAGATCTCCCTCCCAAAGCCGACAGCAGTGTAGGCGAAGCTGCGTGTCACGGCTGCGCTGGCGCTGTTCTTAAATGCCACTGTAAACCCTGTTCTTGTTACTGCCGTGAGTGTAAAGAAGTCGCCTGTGGCCATGTTTGATGGGCTGATGGTCACATCAGGAGCCGCGTAGAAGGCGTCGGCATACGTCACATTATAAGTGCTGCTGCCGGTATTGCTAGCTGTCTCGGTGCGTTGCTGTAGCTCAGCCGTGGCGCCAAGCTCGCTGATGACTAGGCCGACTTGCGCAGTGCGTGTGCTGCCTTCCACCTTGAGCTGGATGCCGCGACCGCGAACAATGGCATTGGCATATTCGTTCCAGTCGCCCCAGGTGGGTTCCATGAATAGGAACGTGCCATCTTCTAGGAGCAAGTCATCGCCATCCTCCAGCAGCATATTGTCTGATAGCGCATCATTAGTGGTGCGCACATAAGTGACGGCATTTACTTGGTCGAGGTCGTCGCCGTCGAAATCACTTGGCTGATCATCAAACAATCCAGGCACGTCATCAAACAACGTGCCAAACGTAACTGCACCACTCACCACGCGGCGGCGGATGTTAATGTCATACACCTGCGTTAGGTCTAGCTCTTCTTGGTATATGTATTCGCCGGTAAATGCAATGGCGGGATTCAAAAATAGTGCCGAGTAACCATTGAGGGATTCTTCTAGGAATGCTTCGCCATCTTCTAGCAGCAGTGCATTGCCGTCCTCTAGGAGCATCAAAGCCGGCGGCAGTTCGAGGTTTAGGTTGTCGCCTTCACCGTCAAATCCAGGATCTTCCGCCCATGTCTTCACCAGCAGTCGCGGTTGTGGCGTAGGCAGCGCTGCCGGGATTGCAACAGGCGTAACTGAACGCACGCCAGATTGGTCGCGGAATGCAATGAAGTAGGTGCCTTCTAGCAGCGGCACTTGCTTCTGGGTTTGATTGCCTGCTGCAGATTGAACGATGGCATTACTGGTGGCCCACTCTGCCGTTGGCAATGCGCGTGGATCATGGCGTATTAGCACCTCACCGCCTACGATCACGTCTAGATCAACGGCCAAGTCCCATTGGATGATGGCAGTGCTCTCATTGATCGGCACCAGGCTGACGCCGGTTACATTTGCCGGTGGGGCCGTAACTCCTAGCACGGCAACGCTCAACTGTGCAGGTGCGCTGCTAAGTATTTGCGTGGCGCTAATGGCATACACTTCAATCTGATAGTTGGCATTTACAACGTCTTCTATTTCGTATAGCGGCCCATAGACCTTAGTTTCTGTCCAGTTGCTAAATTCTTCTCTCCACCTAATGCGGTACTCATTGACGCCGCGAACGCCTTGCCAAGTGAGCGATAGCTTGGTTGCAACGCGACCATTGAGCGCATAGAACAGCTCTTCTGCTGTTACGCCGATTGGCGTCTCAGGCGGCACGTTAAGTACCGAGATGCTACGCGGCTGCAGCGGTTCGCCATTCTCGACATTGGCATATTTGCCCGCGTCATAGCTGATGGCAGTAATGCTGTAGTTGGTGCCGTCTTGTTCGGTGATGCCAAGCACGCGCCAAGTGGTTGGCCGTCCCGGGCTTTCATCCACCAGCCACATTGCCCCGCTTTGCGGCGCTGTGCTGAATGCTGCCGTGACTGTTATGGCAGTGCCAGTGACGCTGCTGATGGTGCGGTTCTCGACGATGCCATCAGGCAGCACCACGCTTACTGTGCCGCTAGCCGGTAGGTCCACGTCGCTATCAACTGTCAGCACAGTGGTGGTAGCGCTGCTGATGCGTCCAGCACGGCGCACACCAGCCTTCACTGGATCGGCAATCTCAATGATGGCGCCAGGCCGCACGATGATGCCATTCTCCAGCGATGTAGTAAATGCAACTACTTCGCCTTCATAGCGCTCGGTGTATAGAAGCCAGCGGCCAATGCGGTGTGCCTGTGACCTACTGGTGCAGGCAAAGGCGCTTACTTCTTTTGTGATGACGCCATACTTGCCGATGCCTTCAAAGTCTTCTACTACCTCACGGTCAATATCACCAAGGTCTAGATTTAGCCAGCCAACAATGACAACCGTAGCGCGTGTCTTGAGGCTGCTACCTTCATAGCTAAAGCCTTCGGGGGTTACATTTGCCAGGCTGAATAGCGCAGTTGCATCTGCTGGGCTATCTTGCATCACAGTGAGTGATCCGGCGGCCCAGAAAGGCATGGCGCGAAACACGCTGCACATGTCATTGATTAGCTTGTACGCTTCTTTTTGCGTTTGGATGTTGACGTTACAGCTAAAGCGTGGCTCTACCGTCGGGCTACTGATGCCAGTCGGCACCAGCTCGTTGCAATATTTGCTGGCCTGGAAAAAACTCCACTTATCCAGCGTGGATTCTTGGATGTGATCGCCTAGACCCAGCCGCGAATTGGTCAATAAGTCCCAAAGTATCCAGGCTGGATCAGTGGTCCAGGCTGCAGCGCCAAATACACCAGACCAGATGCCGGCATACGTTAGTCGGCCGGTGGTGATGTCTACGGTGGCATTATTTGGGATGCGCACCTTGATGCCGCGTATGCGGTAGCTGCGTGATGGGATGCTGCTGAACTGCTCTGCATCAATCCGCAGCGCAACGTAAGCGCTGTTTGGGTAGCGCAGCTTTTGGTAGATCAGTTCTGTGTAACTACTCCAGCTAAACGCATTACTGAGCTTTACGCTTGTGCTGTCTGGTGTTATGCGCGTGATGCGTAAGTCAACAGGAAACGCACCAGTGAGGTTGATGATATAGTCACGCTGGTATAGGTCTGATGTGCGGCCTTTAATAGTGTCATCAATTTCTGTTACAAAGCCGCCAGAGTTATACTGCACGGCAATTTGCAAGTTGATCTCAGCGCCAAGGATGTCGCCGTTATCTTTAACTGTTTGCAGCAGAGGCACGTTAATTGTGATACGCGCTGCGTCTACGCTGGTGTCAGTGATGGTGCGTGTGATTGGCAGTCCTTCCAGCACATCTGAGCCGACTGCTACTTCTTCTTCAACTGCATCGAAGCCTGGCACATAGGCTTGCGCTTGCGTGCCAAACCGTGGCACTAGCGTTACGCTGGAGAAGTTAAAGTCAGCTTCTTGTGGTGCGGTGTTGCTTGCCCCTTCACGCAGCAGTCGCGTTTTGTTGAAGAAGACATCCTTCAGGGATGCGTTGATATATGCGGGAGTGCCTCTCGTTAATCCAAGTTTTGATGGTGTAGCAAACCCTTCGATCTCACCTTCACTTAGCAGCTCGATGATCTTTGCATAGGACGTTGAATCTAAGTTGTCCTTGGCTTCTGTAGCTTTGCGGCCACCGCCACCGCCTTTGCCCATGCCACCAGCACCAAAAATGCTCACGCTGACACCTGCACAATATCAATGCCGGCGCTAATTACAACGCTGCCAACTAGCGTTTCGCCATAGACCACGGGGACTGGAACACCAGCTCGGTTGGTATTTTGGATGCCGCTAAAGCTGAAGCTCTTGCGTGGGTCGGCTTCGTCTGTGCTTGTGGTGGGCGTTGGCGTTAGGAGTTGGGCGATGCCACCGATGATAAGGCTGGCGCCTACAAGGCCGATACTGATAGCCGTGCCAGCACTGAAACCTAGGCCTAGCCCTGCAATGCCTGCACCTGCAGTGACAATGGCAAAAGCAATAATTGCAACGCCAATCAAAATCCGCGCCGTTGCCCCAGCGCCAGCCACCACCGGCACGAAGCTGATAGGGGCTGCACCAGCCGGGTGATGCAGCTCTTCTAGGCTGAGGTCGTAGGTGCCGATGCTGACGCGGTAATGCTGATCGCTCATGTGCGCCTCAAGCTCGGGCCAGTTTGCCAGTAGGAAACGCACGGCCTCGGCGGCAGTGGCCACGTCCGCTTCAAGCACGCGATGGCCGATGAACTTAGCGAGCTTGCCATACAGCTTGATCTTACGCAGCATGACGCAACCTCCTACCTGTACATTTTAGTAGCCAACCACCATATAAGTCACGGCTACTGAGGCGGCTTTGCATGTGGTGCAGCACCATCTGCTCGCCTAGGTAGACGGCGCAGTGGTTGAGGCCAGGGCTGCTTATGCTCATGAACAGCAGATCGCCTGGCTGCAGCTCCTCGTGCTGCTCCAGCTCGCGGAAGCCAGTTGCTTTCCAGCAGGTGTCAAAATATGGCGCCGCCTGGAACTGATCTGGATCGGTGCAGCGTTCCCAGTCGCGAAGCATGATGCCATGCTCGGCATACCAATCCCGCGCCAAGGTCCAGCAGTCATGCACTGCCCACACCCATTGACGGCCTATTAGCGGCGCCTTGTAGCCGCATGGCTTGCATTCACCCCATGCCTCGGTCTTGGGGTTGACGATGTACCACGGCAAGCCATTAGCTTCACACGCAGCACGATCTGCTGGTGACGGTGCTGGTGGTGTCACGGGGTGGCTATGCACCACTGCGATGATCTCGCCAGCATCCTCGGCGGCGGCCCAGTCATCAGGCGATAGTGCAAAGAACTGGTCGGGGCTAGTGGCAAGGTTCTTGCATGGCCAGTACCGCTCACGGCCTTTCACTACCAGCAGCAAGCCACATGCCTCGCGAGGGTCTTCTGCCTTGGCATGAGCTAGCGCTGCGTCTTTCCAGGTCATGGTGCTGCCGATCCAATGCCAGGAAAGCTGCCGTACGGCAATTCAGCCTTAGCGCCAAATCTAGCCTGGCAGCTACTTAGCCTCTTGCCGCATACGTCCAACGATGCAACAGTTTTCGGCGCATCATTAGCGTCATACCATTGCGTAGCGACAACACTGCCGCTGATGGTGGTTGTCGGCACACCCCTTACACTGCCACTGGTAGTTGTACTAGCAATTGTCGTTACGGTAAAAGTACCAGTTGTAGCTGCATCGACCGTATAGTTACCAGTGAGCGCATTGTCACTGGCGAAAGTCAACAAAACTTGATTTCCAGCAACTAAGCCATGGTTGGAAGAGGTTACAGTTAACGTAGTTGAAGGTGAAGTGCGAGCATACGTTCCAGTGAAAGCTATTGACTCAACAGTAAAATTACCACCCGCTATTGTGCGAATTATGTAACCGCTCGCTTGCGCTGCATTTGCCGAAAAAGTCAAATGCACTTGCTCGCCAACAGATAGGCCATTAACAGCCGGAGCGATAGTTAACGTAGTTGAAGGTGAAGTGCGAGCATACGTTCCGGTGAAGCTACTGACTGGATCGTAGCTACATTCATTAGAGCGGTACACCCACTGGCAGATGTTGGCGATGCACTGCCGTTTAGGTGCCCTGACACCAGCAAGGTCAAATACACTGGCGAGCTCGAACTCTACCAGCTCACGATTCTCGGCACTTTTGCGGTCAATATAATAAATCTCCCGTGGAAATTCAGCAGAAAAATCTTCCGTTGGGTTGATCGGCTCCAGCAGTATTGAGCTGTCATCTTCCAACAGCAGCGCGTCGCTGTCTTCTGTCAGCAGGATGTCGCCACTAACGGGAAAGTTTGCTGCATCAAGGTAGCGCCCCAGCGTGCGGATGCGCGTCACCTTTGCTGCCTCTAGCCCATTCGGCATACTCAGCAGGATTGCAGTGATGCTGCCAAGGATGTTGCTGATGCGAATCTTTGGCCGTGGTAATGCACCTTGTCCAGTGTATTCAAAGCCATCTGCCTCCACGGGAAACCGCAGATATGGATTGCCTTTCCATACCACTTCACCATTGTTGACTAAGTTGGTGCCAGCATGGAAGCGATATATGTCATTAACGCCGTGGATATTAGCAAATATTTGCAGCTCAAATAACTCAATAATGGCGCTAGGGTCTGGCGCTTGGAAGTCGCCGGAGATGATTGATACCGCCTTCCATGTGACGGTTCCATCTACTGTTTCATTGCCAATAAACGATGGCCAAAACGGCTCGGTGCTACCCGTGGTGCCGGCAACTACGCAACGAAAGAAAAAGCCAGTGCCTGGATCAGTAAATGCCTGAACGACATCACCAACGCTATGCGCAGTGCCGCTTTGCCAAGGGGTAGATGCGCTCACGGTTCAAAGACTTGGCGGAAAGTCGCCTGAATCTGGTTGTTGTTGCAGTTGCTCAACGTTACCTGCCATTCCTCGCAAACGTATTTGCCAGCAATCCCGCGAGGTGAGGTCCAATCAAAGGACTCATAACCGCCGCGGGCATCCAAGAACGCCGTGATGTTGTCGCGCTCGGTGTCGGTGCGGTTGGCAAAGGTCAGCGACCACTCCTTCGGGTCAGTGTTAAGACCAAACCGCACTCGCTGCTCGTAGCCGTCACCAGCCTGAAACTTACGCACCCGAGGCTTGCTGCTCTCGGTAGCTTCAAAGCTGGGTGTGTAGGTAAAAGTTGCCATGGGTTATGCCATCAGTAGGCCACCAGGCCGTTTTTGTTTAATCAATTCTGCTTGCACTGCTTGCGCAATGACACGACCAAGTTGCTCGCCTTGACCGCTGTTGCCTTGCACGCTGGTGCCTTTAGCGTCTACGCTGACATTAACAGTAGTGTCACCACCACCGCCGCCCTGCATCGCAACAGGAATACGCCGGCCATCAGGAAGTGGTACATAAGCCTCGGGCTGGCTGCCTTCGCCAAACATTGCCAGCTGCGGGCTGTTGGCAATGCCGCCTGATGCGTACTTTTTCAGAGGTGCCGGGCCGCTGCTGGTCATAATGCCGCCATCAGCAAAGCCACCAATGGCCTTTACAGCGCTGGTAATGGCCAGCTTTATTGAAAGCCTCGCCAAATCCGTAAGAATACTTGCGACAAACTCTTTAAACTTAAGCTTGCCAGTTGTTACAAACTCGGCAAGCGTATCTTCTAGTTTGCCAAAAGCACTGATAGCCGCGTCCCCCAGCACCGCGCCTAAATCGTCCATGCTTTTTGCGTAATCTTCAATTTTGTCTTTGAATGAATTAGCGGATTTGTCTTTGTTAGCTTTGTCAAGTAGTCCTGCTTTTTCACGCAAGAGGCGGATCTGTTCAGCCAGTGCTGGATTGGTTGCTGCTAAAATGTCAAGCTGTAGCAGGTTGACTTGAGCGTTGAGTTTTTCCAATTCAGTCAGCTCGGTTTTGCCGCGGGTCACCTCTGCAATCTTGGCGTCGTACTCCTCAAGACTGGGCAGCAGGTCCTTCAGCCCCTGTTGGTATTCCTTGTCTGCCAGCGACACATTGGCGGCTGATAGGCGATCGACCAAATCGGCAAAGGGCGTCACGTCCAGTGACCCGCCAGCTGCGTTAACTTCGCGCGCCAGCTCCACCACGGTGAGGGTAAGTTCCTTTACCCGCCGATCGTTGTCGGTGATCGCTTCTTTGCGGGCCAGGAACAGCTGATCGGTGGGCGATGCGCCGACACCTGCATAGGCCGCCGCAACATCTGCAACGCTGTTCTGCAGCTGCTGCTGCAAGCTGATTGCCTGCTGGATGAGATCGTTGCGGCGTTCGACAAGGCGCTCCTGTTCGTCCGCTGCGCGCTTTGCCTCGGCTGCTGCCTTGCGGGCTGTTGATGCCGCTGATGCGTCGCTGCTGCTGGTGTCCAGATCCATGTTGCGCCCGCTGGTGCGCCGCCCGGTGCCGGGGGAGGGGGCGGAGCCGAAGGCCAGCTTGTTGAGGTCGGCAAGGATCTTTTTCTGTTCCTCAATACCGCTGCTCACGCGGCTGGTGATGGTGTCCCATGCCGCACCAAAGTCGCCTGACAATGCCTGGCCGGCCGCCTGCACTGCCGCCACCACGTTCTTGATCAGCACGTCCACCGCTTTGACCACGGTGTAGATCGCCACGGCAAGGCCGCGAATGACGCCCTCGATCACCTTGAACAGCGCCGTCCAATCCTGATCAGTGTCAAACAGATCGCCAAACACCTCAAGGATCGACTGCAGCGCCGGCAGCAGTGCGTCGGTCAGCTCCAGCCCGAAGCCCTGCGTCTTGATGCCCAGCTCGGTGATCGTGTCATTGAACAGATCAGAGCGCGCGGCAAAGTCCTCACCCACCTTGTAGGTGAACTTCTCCATGCTGGCCGCGCCTTCGTTCAGCAGCGGGATTAAGTCGGCGCCGGACTTGCCGAACAGTGCCACCGCTGCGGCCGCCTTTTGCGCGCCGTCGGGCATGTCCGCAAAGCGATCCGCAATCTGCTTCAGTGCCTTGTCAGCCGGCACCACCTGACCGTTGGAATCTTTGATTGAAACACCCAACGCCTTAAACTTTTGCGCAAGGCCATTGTTGCCTTCAGCAGCTTTGACAAGGTTGACGCTGAGCTTTGTCAAGCCTTTGCCAAGGGCAGCTTGATCAACGTCTGCCAGCTTGGCTGCATTGCCCAGTCCAATCAACGCATTAGCTGCAATACCGGTCTTCGCCTGCAGATTGAATAGTTCATCGCCTGCGTCGATCGACTTCTTCACGATGGCACCCAGGCCGCCCACAATGGCGCTGCCGGCGATTGCTGCGGCAAAGCCACCTACGGCACCCTTGAGGTTGTTAAAGCCCAATGCAGCGTTCTTTGCCTGCCCTTGCAGGCCCTGCATGGAATTGCCTAGACGGCGAATATTATTCTCACCTTGCACGTCCGCCTTGATGCGGAGCATGGCATCCATGTTTAAGGCCATCTCAGCTGCTCCGGCTGTTGATCACCATCATCGCTGCTGCTTCCATAACTTGCAAATCCTCCAGCAGGGCGCGG
>Ga0315292_10000260_pt1 | contig 23105 bp, 32 predicted proteins | sample YL17G13_0_MG_FD_204029 | JGI IMG/M metagenome (GOLD analysis project Ga0315292, IMG submission 204029) | Sediment microbial communities from Yellowstone Lake, YNP, Wyoming, USA - YL17G13_0 | ecosystem: Environmental > Aquatic > Freshwater > Lake > Sediment | place: USA: Wyoming | collected... | reverse complement strand
TGTCCGTAGGCAGGCGAGATTCTTTCCACCTTTTTCTCATGGTTTCGTTACAAAAATTCCAAACTAGATTAACTTCATACTTCATTTGAAGTAGCATGTCTCTTGTTCGACAATCTTTGATACGAAATCGATAGGTCAAAGTGGTTTCCATACACATGATTTTACTGGATTAAAATAGGTTAGTCCAGTAATCTGTTTGACAGGTATCCCCGTCCTGAAGGACGGGGTTTTGTTCTACTGATAAGGGTTTTTATGAGAATAAACAAAAACGAACCTATAAAACTTTCAGATGGTAGCGTGTTAGATCCTTCGGTAAAGGTCGGTGTGTTTGATGCGGCTGGACAGCAGGTACCTTATGTTTTTGGTTTCGATACGGAGACGTGTGAAGTGGAGATGCTCATCAAGCTAAAAGATGAGTCTGCTACAAATGATGGTGAGAAGCTTTGTTATTTTTTATTTGGCGAAGATTTAAAGCCTTTGGTAGCGAAGTTTGTCCTTCCGGGTGCATATGTGATGGATGAGCGCGGTAATATTTTAACATAAGAGGGGCATATCGGCAGGCTAAGAAACATAGAAAATGCTGCGGCGGGGACTGCTAATACTTATTCCAATATAAAAATGATTGTGAGGGGTAGGGGGCAATATTTAGATCCGCAGCTTATAAAGGGTACACTGCGTTTTGCTCAGGTGCGGGGCTCTAATTTTTCTGCATTACAACCGGCGAATAAGTTTCCTTTAACCGCAAACGCTCCCGCAGGTACAAATACCTTACAGCTATCCTCTAGACCCTCTTGGTACCAAATAGGCTGTTTAATACGTGTAGGTGTTACAGAGAATTTTGGTGAGCTTCATATTATTCAAGATTTGATCTCTCCTACCTCCCTAGATACGGTAGATCCCTTAGCGTATAGCTACGAAGTCGAAGATGCGCCTGTCGGGACATTTACTTCGACCATAGACTACATCCCCTACGTTACCTTACTAGGCACCCCCGCTAACTTCTTTGCAGTAGCAGCTACGGAGTCTTTGCAGAGAAGGATTCTCTACATAGAGTCGTGGTACCCACTTGTACCAGGAGACGTTATTTTAGCGTCAAATAATCCTACCGCTCGGTACTCTTTAGCCGAGTATGCCCTAAGTCGCACCACACTAGTAGGAACACGCCCAGGAGTGGGATTTGAACCGCCTACAGTGTACAGGTATGAGTGTGTCGTTGGAAGTGGAAGTGGTCTGCTTTCTTTTGTCCCCAAGACCGGCATGCCGCTTTTTTTAAAAGCACAGCCGATGTTTCAAAGATCGGGATATTCGACCGGAGATATTAAGATAGATCCTAGTATTGGACCTTGTTTAGTAGACGTTTTTTCTGGAGGTCTACTTCACGAGCACGATACCACAACCGTATTAGGACTTAAAACTTACGATATATTCGGCAATCAGTTGAACTATGTCGAACAAGAGTGGCAGCAGATACTAGCTAATCAGCTAATAATTCAAAGAAATATTACCTCGGAAACTTTTCTACTTTGGCAGAGGGTGCAGGGGCATTTCCAGTTATTAAAGACGGGTGGTGGGGTATTCCAGGCTCAGCTAGATAGTAATGGTGAGTTTGTGATGTCTAGTGATTTGCTTGTACCGCCATGGAGTAGTGCTACGCAAAATGGGTGGGTGGTACCTATTTTAGCTGAGGCGGATGTTAGGATGACAATCCAGTTTGAGCCGCAAGCATTACAGGTGTATGATATACCTCATAGTGTACTCACTTTAATTCGTCCAAAGATTGTAGCGGATCCTAATAAGGCTCCGATTACTAAAATTGTTATTGCTATTAAGGGATCTCCTAATTCTTATGTGCAGATGCGTCAGTGGTCTTATGATGGTCCAATTGTAAATTCGCTCTCGTATTACATACTCGGGACGGGAGCAGCTTTTGGTTTAGACAGGTGGCTTGCTGGTGGTTTTTGTTTGAAGCCTTTATTTTATGATTTGAATGTTTTAAAGGCAAACTACTCAGATGGTATTTCTGGGTACGATTCTGGTTATATTTACTTTTAAGAGATTAATTACCTCTAAATAATTAGGGAATCATAATGACAGTTTTAAACTTACCGCAGATAAATTTTAATAGTAATCCTGGTTATAATTCTTGGGAATTTTTGCACCAAATTTATAGTCAAGAATTCTTTTTAAGGACACAGATAGGTAGTACCTACGGCATTGTAGATACGGTCAATCCTACCTCTGCGCCACTTTCGACGGCGCGTCCTCTTTATGTATCTACCAATGCTTCTAATCCGCAGGCGCTAGACATCACAAAGGGGTATGCAATAACTCCTAATTTCCAGCTTATCATTATTGATTCAAATCTTTCGGCGGTACCTCTCCCTTCTGTGATTGACGGAACTGCTTATGTTGTATGTTTGGAATACACATTAGTCCCTAGTGTGGATCAGCAGGTTAATCGTTACGGGATTCTCACGGAGTTACGTGATGAGCGTCCTAGCAATACGCCTTACGGCGATCAGGTGGGTGTAGACAGTACTTTAAGTCAGGCGGTGACGATAGCGACCTTAACTGATTTTAATAATGTCAGTATTTTCCCTCAAGATAGAAAAAAGGGATTAGTCGTTATTGCCGTGGTTACTGTCCAGGTGAATACGCAGAACACTCCGACATTATCTGTAGATCTTACGCAAACCACCTATACGTTTAATCGTCCTTGGTTTTCACCTGTGGATATATTTCATCGTTCAGAGGTAGGTAGTGGAGTGGTTACGTCTACTAACCCACACGGAACGAGTATTCAAGACTTATCTAGCTCTGGTTTTACGCTCTACGAGCAGCTTGTTCCTAGGGGTGGGGTTTTTGCTAAAGACGCTACTTATTATGGGTATCCGGGGACGTTTTGTACCGAACTCATCTCACTGAATAGGTATGAGATGGACGCCACCGGGCAGGTAACGGCGGATTCGTCCTTGCAGCTTGACCCACTTACGGGTCGTTACTATGTAACACTTACTAAAGTTCCGGTAAGGATGGGTTCTTTATATATTCAAGGAACGCCTTGGAAGCCTATCCCGTACTACTGGAAACCAGGGACGAGGTATTTAATCCTTGGTACTTTAGAGCAGCCTTTGGATTACGGCAGTAGTTTGACGGTGGAGTATTTCTCGGTGAGTGCTTTGATGCCTCCTGCGGAGTCTTTAACGCAGGGTGTGCAAAACTTCCAAGTAACAGATCCTATTTCAGGTTCCGAGTATATTATTACTGGCGGTTTAAGTTTAGATGCGCTTAATAACGATACGCTAAATTTATCTTCCGCAGTGGGTCCGATCAAGAAAGCGTATCAAGTCATTTGCAGTACGGAGGGGGCGTTAGTTACTTCTCCTCAGAATTTAGTACCTGTTTTAAGTGTTCCCACTTTGGTATCTCAGGGGACTATTAGTATTAATCAAGCACCTTTAAATGGTGCTGGGGTTACTTGGCTCATCGGGTTAACGGGAGCGCCTACAAATCCTCCGTCTTCGGCTTTGAGTAGTAATTTAAATCTCCAGATCCTCATCAACGGTATCGATGATATCGGTGGTACGGTGGAGGAGACGATTACGTTTTATGCTTCTCAGTGGGCGGACCAGTTTCCTACAGGGCTAGTAGAGCAGCCGTTACAGTTTAGAACAACGGTAAATAAATATCAGCTAATCAATTATGTTCAGATAGTAAACACGACGACAAATCCTGACAATGCAGGCAGTGCGGCTATTTTATCTATGTGGGCAAATATTCTAGAGTCCTCGACCAATCAAGAGTTAGCCAATGTGGCTTCTTTCTTTTGGGATGGTTTAGGTGCTAGGCGTGTAACCGATACAAGGATCATTGGGACGACCTTACAGCGCGACGATCAGCGTGAGTATAGCCATCCTAACCTCTTACCGGAGACTAGTGCAGGGTTTATTCAGGAGTTATTCTCTGTTATTTTCAATCCTCCTTTAGTTGATCCATCGATGCTTTCTACTCGTCTAGCTCTAGAGAGTGATGCCGATCGTCAGGTAAGCGAGACATGGAATGTTTTTTCTGACTTACCTGCAACAGGTACGATTCAGGTTGTAAACTTTACTTATATTACTCCTAACATGACGATTAAGATCGCAGACGGGGTAGTATTAACGTTTGTTACAACGCCTCCTATTTCAGATCCCACGGTCGGTCAGGTCGCTATACCTCAGTCTCTTATTACCGGCAGTGTAGAGATTCTTAATAATATTGTGACTACGGTAAACAATGCAACTTTTGACTCTTCATGGTTTGCCTCGTTAGGAACCAACACAGTCACTCTGACAAGAGCGGAGTCCTATCCTCCTGGCTTTACCGTTTGTTACCGCCAAGCTATGCGCTTTACTGGGAATTTCACTGCCGGTACGATTCAATTCTCTGTAGCAGGGCACAACATAGGTCCTGTTACGGCTTTAGGTACTCATGCTTTGAGTTTGGACGCGATTGTACAAGCGGTCAATACGGAGAACATCGGTATTACGGCAGTACACGTCAGCGATCCTACACTTGATTATATCATCTTCAATGGTGCGGCAGACGGGACATCCTTCCTAGTGACAACACCTGTTTTTACGGGTGCCGTTGTTTTAGCTACGATCAGCAGTCCCCCGGATGCATTTACTATAACGTCTCCAATCAATGGCGAGCTACCAACGCAGCATATTCCGAATCGATTTGTTTCTAACGAAATACCTTGGCAATATCTTTCAAGGGCGATCGAGTGGGTAAATGTCGGCTTACAGGCGACGATCGCTTTTGGCAGCAATGATCCTTCGGCGATTAGTGATGGGGACCAAGTAGAGATTGTTCCCGGCAAGATCCTTATTGCTAGGAATGCAATACCCACTCCTTCGATTACAAGATCTCTAGGACAGTTTTTAGTAACGCCTTCGAGTCTTTTAGCGACTCTTGAGAGTATGCGAGATACGATCAATGATCCTACCTTTGCTAGCGGTTGCGAAGCGTCTATTGATCCAACCAATACTAAACTGCTTATCAAGATAGGTGGTTATGGATCCGCTTCTATCCAGCTTCTTTTAGAAGCTAATGCTAATACGTGGCTTGTTTCTTCGTATGCGCCAGTAGGCATAGGTCCGGTAGGATCTACGGGTTTCTTAAAAGCTCTTTATCCGCTAGCTAGTGCTCAGTGGCGGTATCAGTTGATTGAACCCTCAGTACAAATTGGAACGTTTAACGCCGCTGCTGTAGCGGTTAATCCTTCAAATACTATCACGCTTAATAACCACGGTTTGACAAATGGTAGTGTTGTATATTTTGTAGCATCTAGTAATGACTACCCTAGTGGGTTAGTACCTAATCAAAAATATTACGTAATAAATGTTACTAACAACACCTTCCAGTTATCTTTAACTTCAGGTGGCGCTTCTGTAATTATAAGTACCCCAGGATCTTCTAATAACGTCTTGTATGTAGATCAACCTTTCGGACCTGGGCAGTGGTCACCATATATAGATATGGAGTTTATTTCTCCTACAGCTTTTAGGTTTAGCAGTGGACCTGGCGGAAGCATTTATGCAGTACAGGTAAAGCTAGTTGGTCAAGGCTCTCTTCCCAACTCTTTCTCTTTGTATCAGGTGTCTCCAGAGACGGGTGCTACGAATGCTGCGCTTGCAGCCCGCTTGTTTGCTTTAGACGGCGGCATTCCTAATCCTAATGCAGAGGTAGCTGGCGAGATTGTTGCTGCGAGAGGTACGGAGAATACGCTGAATCAGCGGTTGAGTGTTACGATCAATCCTGACGGTTCACGGATTCAGGACCCCGAATTAATAGATGCTCGAAGCAGTATGGTGTTACCGGCAGGAGTTGATTTAAAAAGCCGCTTAGATCTATCTGACGAAGCTTTACTTTGGGTTAATTTAAGTAATCCAAATTACATCTCTCTTCAGAGTGCAGGAGGTAATAAATTAGTAAGTGGAGCACAGGATATTCAAGGCAATGCCAATTTCTTAACGGTATCTGGTAGTACAGTAAGAATTTCTGGTAATACACCTTTAGTTGTGGGTGTAAATGGTAATACATACCGATTTGCTAGAGATTTCGATTTAGATTTTTCTAGTGTGGCTAACGGTGATTATTATATAAATGCGGAGATAAGAAGTATCTCCGAAACGTTCCCCCCTGCAAATGTGAATACTTCAAGTTATGTAATTACGATTACGTCACATGGGTTACTTGTGGGAGATAGGATAGAGTTTTCTACTTCTGGTGTTTTACCTACAGGATTAGTAACTAGCACAACCTATTTTGTTAAAACTGTGCCTAGTGCAAATACGTTTACGGTATCTGCAACTAATGGGGGATCTACGCAGACGTTGACCACTCAGGGTACGGGTACACACACTGTTTTGTTGAAAGATCAGTATTTAGGACAGACTGTCTTTACGGGTAATGTAACATCGGCGATAGTCTCGGGAAGTAAGATACTAAACGCTACAGGATCTAACTTTGGTGCATCCTTAGGCAGTCCTAGTTATGCTATGAATGATTTAATTTTTGATAGGTACATACCTCTTATTGTGTGGATACCTAGTTTAAACACCACGACGATAGGTGGGATTACTTATGGTGGATTTATTTCACCAGTGCTTGCTGCCTTAACTGGCACTTCTTTAGAGATCTTAGGGGAGTTCCCTAACGTACCTTTGAATACTTATTTTGAAATTCGCAGTCCGCAGGAGTGTTCTTTAACTCTTACGCCTTTTGTTGCGGCTAATTATGTGGCGGGGACGGCAGCTAGTAGTAGCAATACAAGACTGGCAATAGGTCAAGCGGGATGGTCGTCTCCTTCGTTTGATGCGGCTAAGACCTTGAACTTTAGGTATTTGGATCGGTATGTAAGTGATATTAAGGGTCCTTACTCGGCTAATCCAAACTATACTTCCGATAAGTTCACGCACAACTTAGGGAGGATACCTGGATCCTTTAAGCTTTATTACCACACGACATCTACAGGAGATATTGCACCTGTGCTAGTAGAGAACGATGCAATCTTTCAGGTAACGACAACAACGGTGCAGGTTAAAAACCGCTACACTTTAACGGGTGGTTTAGGTTTAATTGTTAAGGATTTCTCCGGAGCTAATATTTCCAGCGGTGCATATTTTCAATTAATTATTTCTTAAAGGGTTTAAATGGTACAGACTAGAAATGTTGAATATGGTGGTTTAATCCAGGCATCGGATATGCCATCAGACATAGCTAATATTATGGCTGCTGGGCGTCTTGTAGGCATGGAGTTTATTGCTTCCGCTGCGGATCAAGTAAGTATATCTCCCGGTACGGTTTTACTGCCGGACGGTGTAGTTATTTTAGAAGATAAAACGCAGACACTACAAATAAGTAATACAGCTTTTTCGGTAAGCTACACGGTTGTGTATCAGCTACAGAGTTCAACAATCATTGGCGGATCGCCTGCCACATTATTACTTTTAACGGGCATTATAAAGCAAAGCACTTTAACCGATGCGACGGTACTAGGTTGGATTATTTACCCAGGAAATGCCGTTGCGCTAGACCCGTCTATGTTTCTTCAACCCCGTCCTATACGGGTGGATCCTCCCGAGGGAGTTTTACATACACTATTTCTTCCACCTTTTGTTGAGGGCTTACGTCCACCTGCGGAGAAGTCCGGCAGTGTTTCCACTAAATCCGTAAGGGTTACTAATTTAAATACCACATCCCTACAGACGGTAAGTTTTGGGGGTGTTCCTACTCGCATCTTGGGTGCAACAGTAGTTACTGATGTGGGTATTGCGTCTAATGTTTTAAATTATGATGTTCTGTTTTTAAATAAGAGTTTTGTTGTTACAGGTAATTTAGTTAACGGCAGTAATATCCTGTCTAACCTTTCCGACACGACACAAATCACGATAGGGCAGCAGGTAAGGGGTACGGGGATTCCTAATGGAGCTACTGTGGTGTCTGCTCCAAGTGGGGGATCTGTTACCATTAGTGGAAATGCGGGGAGCACACTTACGGCGTCACCTGTTACTTTTTCGAGCGCTCTTTATTCTTTATCTACAGCGACCACTTCACTTGTAGCAGGACTACCACAGCCACTAAGTAAGACTGTGGGGGCTCCTATTAGTAGGTATGTAATAGGCGCAACGGATACTCTATCCGTATCTATAAATCCAAACCCTCCGGCGCATGCTTTCCCTGCGGGGAGCATCTCAGGTGGTATCGATATTGCAGTGGAGATGCCCGCTAAAAGTGGAAATTGGCAGGAGCAGATTGTCTCGATAGGTACAGAGACGGCGTTACAGTTTCTCAATGTGTCTACATCCACATTGACCTATGATTTAAAACTGCCTTTTGTAATTACTGGTGAGGGACAACCACATAAACTCATAACTAGATTGAATGTAGACTTCAATACCATTGTTACTTTTACCGTCCTAGTAGGTAATAAAATTTTGATTTTGAGTCCTGTATCGGGAAGTGTGGCAAACACAGGCGGATTAGTGACTATGGAATTTGCAATACCTAATAATACAGTAACTTGGACTAATGGAACTATGGCTTATATAGACGTATCGATACAAGCACAAGGAGGGGGATCCGCCTCCTTTAGTTTTATCGGTTTAACTTTAGAGGACGCACCTTATCCACTTTTTGTACCATAATTAAAGGCATTAATGACAAAAGAACCTATCAGCATTGGAGAAGACGCTCTAAAGCAGTTTTCCCCCGAAGAGCAGTATCTCCTTAGACCACTTAAAAGTGCCGTCATCAATATGGAAGCGGTGGTAAAATTCCATACAAATCAGCAAGAGAGTCAGATCAAGAAAAATCCTTTTGTATCTTGGACGCTCAATAAAATTGCCGTTATAGATAAGAACTGGTTACAGCAATTTAAAACTGATCAGATCCCAATTAGAGATGGGGATTTTTGGCGGATTAAAATCGAACATGAAACCTCTCCCGGTCAACCCCTAGGATGTTTCATCGTGCGCCCCCTGTGGCGTATTGAGCGCAAGGATTTAGTGCCTCTAGCCCCTTCCACCTTCTCTAAGGTGCAACAAGGGTTAACGGTACTTCTTTATCCTAAAATTAGACCCTGGCTTCCTTGGATCATCCCGAAAGCCTTAAGGCAAATGATTATGCGAACCACTGGCGGAGCCGCCTTGGTGATTCCATTGTCGTACCCACCGGAGAAAGAAATATCTGCAAGGGATTTAGCTTCAGAAGAGCTACCCGTAGACTCGGAAGAGATTTCCAGTTATGATGTGGTTGCATCTGACGAAACTCTAGGAGACTAAGTGGTACAGAAAACGATTTGGTATTTCGCTTTTTTAGCCTCTTGGGGCTACCTCTTAATTTTTCAGATTCAGCACCCTGAATCTCCTGCTTATCTATATATAGATAACTTGTCTAGGGTAGTGGAGATAGTCTATTGGCTATCTAGCTTTATCCTTTTCCTAGCGTGCTTAGGTCTCCTCTGGAACCCTTTGACAAAGCTTGATAAGGAATTAGCTAATATTAAAGAGGAAGTTAAAACACTTCGTTATAAAATTAGTGTATACGTGAGCTTTACATTTCTTATTTTTCTTGGAGTGATTGGTAACTGGTCCCTTTTCACAGCGTATGGTGTAGCGGCTGTTCTCTCTTCTTTTTTTACCGCGCTTGTCGTAGATTAATTTTAAATAATTCTGGAGGTGACCTCGTGAAAATTTATCCATTTGTCTTAGGTACCGTTTTGATGGCGGGCTGCTATAGAGTACCTCAATCACCACAGGAGCCGGTAGGTGCTGCTCCTGTGGCTGCTCCTGTGGCGGCTCCTGTGGCGGCTCCTGTGGCGGCTCCTGTGGCAGCCACGCCCCCACCACCGGCAGGTCCTCCGGTTGTTGTTTCTGCTCCTATAGTGGAGGAAGAACTACCGCCGCCGCCACCTAAGGCTAAGCCTAAGAAGAAGTTGCAGAAGAAAAAGAAACCCGCACCTGCCGCAGAAGCTCCAGCAGCAGCTTGCGACATAGACACTATCAAGAAAGTGCGTGAAGAAGGTCGTCAAGAAGGCTTGAAAGAAGCCAAGGACGCGATGGCTAAAGACGCGGCTGTGGATGCTTCTGCGAAGAAGTGAGTTCTAAAAAACAACCACCCTTTTGAGTGGCTGTTTTTTTATGTATCCTGAATAGACCCGTTATACGCTATTCTAGCAATTTTTTTACTGCCATCAAATACCCAGCCGGTGTCCTTCACTGCGTACCAATTGCCTGCACCTAGATCATTATCGTCGATGAATTTCCTAACCACTTTCTGTGCGTCTTCTAGAGACTTGACTGCCACTTTATGCCCTTTAATCGCGGCACCTTTGTCTTTGGGGTGATCTAAATTTTTTCCTGCTCCGAGGAAGACTTGAAGGTTGGATGCCGTCACAGAGTAGTAGCGGCGTTGCAGTCTTCTTAAGAAGTTATTCATGGTTTTTCCTTAAAATAGTTAATCTTTAAGGCAACTCCATCTCTCTTAGGTCCACCATATTTTTATCTAAAATATCTTGGAAAGTCTTACTGAGAGTATCCATGGAGATACTTTCCACGGAGTCACCCCATATCATTATTTGCCTAGCTAGGCTTGCTAGCGACTCCCATGCGTTAAAAGCTTTCACTGCACGCAGATGCGCGACACTTTCGTCATCTTCATCCAAATTAAATGTAAGAGTAGCCTTCACGGTTTTTCCTCCCTAAAAAGGCTATCCTACAAATATAAACGCGACAGGTCTACTTGATAATTTTTATCGCCGCAGGATTGTATATCACCATATGGCGGATTTCTGGAACATTCGTTTTAACTTCATGCCCATCATACCCAAGCTTAATCATACCTTCCAAATACTGCTTCGGCTCATGGCGGTAAAAATCGATCCACACCTGCTGAAACGCATCCACAGCTAAAGGATTATACTTGATCGTCCCATCTATGGCTTGCCTAAGTGCTATAGGTGGATTTTCCGCGAAGTTTGTTAAAGTGTCTTTATAGTTAGGAGCCATCTTAATCAGCTTCTCAATCTCGCTTCTCTTAGGTTTCCCCGTCACTAACTTTCTAGGCGTCAGCTTAACCTCTAAAACAATCCCCTTCGGGAAAGCATAACCCCTAGCATCATTCACGTCCGACGTGAAATAAAAGCCGGGACCGCTTTGATCATTCCCCTTGCCTGTATGATTTAAATCGAACGTCTCATCCGTAACCGTGCGTCCGTGGTACCAGATAGGATCTTCAGCTAAGATTTGAAAAACGAATTTCATGCTGCACCAAAAAATTCTTTGTATCTCTTGTCTTTAACATACGGTGTAGGATCTAAATCCGGAGGAAGCTTTAGATGCTCTTTCGCATAGGCATGATCTATATACACCTTTAGTGCCTTCTCATACAGCCTAGGGTCAATACCTTTTTCCCTAACACGCTCTTCCTCTGCTTTTGTCGCTAGCTTGTGTGCAGGTAAATAAATGTACCCGAGACGATCTATAAGCTCTTTTTCCGTAAGTTCGTGGATCTCTAGGAATTCTGTTACATCAATTTCTTTCTTACCGATTTTAATTTTTTCAGGAAAATCTCTGTCTATGTAGACAGTATTACCAGAAATTGAGTATCCGCAGAAATAAGGAATGTCGTATTTTCTATTTAAAGAAGCCTTCTTAGGTCTCTCCTCTACAGCATAGACTAGATGTATTTTTTTTAAAAATTGCATGCATCTAATCTTGATAGATTTCCAGAAGCTGTTAATATTACATGCAATGCTTTACATCATTCAAGAAAAAGATCCTCCGCACCGCATAAAAATAGGCTTTAGCAAAGACCCGCATAAGCGGATTCAGCACATAACAGCAGGTGCTTCGCAGCACATGGTTGTCCTTAAGATTATGGAAGGAGACATCGAGGATGAGAAATGGCTACACACATTCTTTTCTGGAAGTAGGGTGGAAGGTAAGAGGGAATGGTATCTGCCTACACTAGAGCTTCGAGAATGGATCGACACCGATAATATTTTGCCGGATTTATAGGGGGTGGGATGAGTACTAAGTACACCAAAGACGGAGTAGGTTTTATCTCCGTGGTCGATAAATTAGGAGATGATACGACGATTGTGAATGCGGCTAGGGTGTCTTTTGGAAAGACCATTAAAGAGATCCGAAATCAGGACAAAGTTTTACTTTACTATTTAGCTTCACATAAGCACACAAGTCCCTTTAGGCATGCCATTATTCAGTTCCATATAAAAGCTCCAGAAGTTGTGGCTAGGCAAGCTTTTAAGCACATTATAGGCTCAGACTATGCTTTTAAGGATACTGCATGGAATGAGATTTCAGGGCGCTATGTAGAATACAAGGTAGAGTCCTACCTACCGACTAGGCTAAGAAAGCAGTCCAAGGATAATAAGCAGGGATCTTCTGGGGAGGTCGTGGAGGATCCAAGGCTTCTTGAGGAGTTTAAAGAGCAGGTAGAGTCTTGCTTTGCTTTGTACCAAAAAATGGTGGATGCAGGGGTCGCTAAGGAGCAAGCAAGGATGATATTGCCGCTCACTTTTTATACAGAGTGGTATTGGACAGCTAGTTTGCAGGCGGTGCATCATTTTGTGAAGTTAAGGCAGGACGTGCATGCTCAAGCGGAAATTAGGGAATATGCGGACATCATGGCTTCCCACGCCGCGCAGCTATACCCTAGTGCTTGGGAGGCTTTGACTAAGGTATAGTTTTGAGTTATCATGCCCCTCCTTCGGAGGAATTTATGCTGCTGCAAATCGTTCTAGGATTTTTTTCCGTACTAGGAGTCTACAGTGCCGCTAGGTATGGCTTACGTCTTTTTTTGAAGACAAAGGAGTGTGCGGCACCCTCACTGCCTGTAATAGAGGAGGCGAGAGCCGTGGAGCAGCCGCTAGAGGTGGTCTTGCTTCCTTTGCAGCAGCAGCTTATTCGGGATACGATGGAAATCCTCGCACACTTTCCGCCTAGATCTATGCTCAAACTAGATGCCACCATGGACAATTTCGACTTCAAAGTAAAGACGCCACCTCCTGACGAAAATTTTTGGAATTAAAATATGTCTGAGAAATTCAATTCTGGTTACGGAGGGTATACGTGCGACCACTACACTTGCAGTAAACTTTTATGGGTAGGGTGGGGAGGTAAAGATTCTCCGGATAGAAGAATTTACTGTTACGAGTCAACCGCTGAGAGTGTTAAAGAAAAAGGTAACTATATTGGCACTGGCGCAGCGGATGCCGGACCTACATCTAGCAATGCAAAGGCAAGAAGCGACGGAGGAAATGAGAACCAAGTAATCATTAGCGGCACTTTGAATGCTGTAACAGGTGGTTCGGATCAGATTGTTCCTATACCACCTTACGTAATTTATGTATCGGCGGCATCGCAAGTGTTTAGATTCGGTGGTCAGATGATCTATTCTGGTACTGTTACTCAATACGGGAGCGCTCAAGCCGTTAGAATCTATTGAGGGTAAAAAATGACTATTGGCGCAAAAATTAAATTACACGACGGTACGGATACTCATTCCGTAGCACTAAAAGCGCAAGACGCAGCTTTAGCTGCGGATGTCACTTGGACACTTCCTGGGGCAGACGGCACCGCAGGACAGGCTCTAGTTACTGGCTGGAGACTTTCTCGGCGGCTTACGACCTAAGATAAGAAAGCTCAAGTAATTTAGATTTCGTGCTCTCTATACTGACATGCTTAATTCCAATGCCACCGGCTTTTTGCCACCTTCTAATGTTGGCTTCCCAATCATCAATAATGATGCCATGAGGACTAGCTAATTGGTGCTTAAAAGCACTGCGACGAAAGAAGACTGGAGTAGGCAAGCCTAACCAAAAGTTGACCCACTCCCTTTTTTCCTGCATGGCTCTAGCGGTATCATGACCTGAAGGCGAGGTTATAATATGTGGACTAGCTCCTTGCTCCTTTAACCACTCCCAAAAAGCAATCGCTCCAGGCATCGGCTGAAGACGCCGCCAAAAGTTGGGAGTGCGTTTAATTGCCTCCCAAGCATGATCCTCATCCGTATCACGCATAGGAAGAGTAGAACCGCAAAGCTCTAAAAAACCCCGGTCAAAATCTGCCAAAACACCATCTAGATCTACGCCAACTTCAAAAATCTTAAGGGGCATGCAATTTCCCAACAGGACATTCTAACTCATTTAAACCCACAATAATTGGCGGTGCTACCAACTGGAAGAACACCACTCCTAGAATAATATTCCTAGTACTGTATTTGTATACCAAAGTAGGGTCTTTAGCATCATTGAGTCCAACGCAAGAACCATACTGTGTGGAACTCTCACACCCCACTAAAAGGCAAAGGAGTAATGCGGGTAAAATTTTTAACAAAGCGTCCCCTAGCTATGAAGCCATACGATGAATAATAGAAGCAAAAAAGGCGCGGCTAGCTTTAGCAACTCTAGAGAATTTTGTCCTATTTCCAGGATCAATTACGCCTCTTTTTCAATTCTTTCTTCATCCTACCAGAATATCTGTTAACACGCAATACTACTGGAGAACTGGATTCCTAAATGTGGACTTGCTCGTAAATTTTTATAAACCTCTACAAGACTTCTGCTGTCCTGCTTAGTTTCGACATGCCGCAAAATTTCACGAACGTTTGCTCTTTTATAAATTTGATCTTCTTCAATCTCTATGAGGGTTTTCATATTGATGATGTGGTCGGTTGGCGGACAATCTTCATGTGTATGAACACACAAGCTGTTTATTTTAACGCCTTTTTCATACACTTGAATGTTCTCTCGCTGGTGTAGGCGGTACCACTTACCACTTCCGCCGCGCACCATCACGTAGCCATTGGTGACGTAGCACCGCCATTCTCGCTCCGAAACCATGTCCCGCAAAAGGCGTCTAGCTTTAAGTTCCGCCACACTCGTCGGATTCGCACCTATAGGGTAGGAAAAGCGAATGCTTGAGCGCACATGCCAATTAGCACGCATTCGGCTGCGCATCTGTGCTTGCAAGGCTTGCTTACGATGTGCAGCTAAATCCTCTTCACTTACTAGTGAAGTGTTGTAATAATGACGACCGCCATTTACGGTGAGGATATTGCCTATTAGAGAGGTACTCTCTATATTAAATGTCGTGCCTTCTGCATTGAAATATATTTGGTTATTTGGATTTACCAATATGGTTGACGCGGTTCCGGTAGCGTGTGTATGAAAATCTCGCACTTGTGCATGCAATGCACTTAAAGTGCTCGCCGTCATAGGCTGACCAATAAATTGATCTAGGTTATAGTTGTACTGAGGAGTAGCTATGGTAACCGCATCGATCAAATTGCTAATAATAGGCATTAAACATTCCAACCCTTAACCCGAAGTGCCTAGACACTTCGGTTGTGTCTGGCACAAAGCGCCTTGAAATTTTGCTTAGACTGGGACTTAGTGATCTCAACCTTCTTCTTACACCCAGTCTTAGAGCACTGGACTTCTACGGTCAGACCAAGATCTCTCATGGCTTCAATAAACGTTTGACCTTTAGCGATATAGTCGATGTGCTTGCCGTCTTCACCCCATATGTGGTGGTCTATGCAGTAGCCTTTGAGTGTTTGGTCGCAGTTTTCACAGATCGAGTGGTGACAAGTAGGGACTTTGCATTTCTTGGAACACGTTTCTTTGCAAACGTCTTCGTGGCATGCGTCCCCATGGCACCGAACAAAATCATCCTCTGACGCGTATTCTTCAAAACATTGTTCGCAAGTAAATTTGGCGTACATTCTTACGAACCTCTGCGCACATTCAAATATTAAAACCTTTGAGGCTCTTGAAGGACAATTTTCGATCTTCAGCCCTCAACCCTTTGTTGTAGACTTTCGTGAGCATATAGAGGAATTGCCTTTTCCCATTGGTATTTCGGATGGCATCCGGCATACCGCTTAATTTTTCTAGCATGCGAGTATGCTCATAATTGGCATGTGAGACAAACTCCAGGAGCGCGGAGTTAAAGCTGCTGCGCCCATTAAACGTATATTGTCCGACTCGTTTAATTTCGTCCATTTGTTGGAACGTATGCTCAAAATGGGGGGTTTGACCTAAATCAAATGTCAGCTCACCATTTTTGAATTCTTTATTGTTCTTAGTAGCTTTTTCAGGTGTCACCACGCGACGGACGATGGTGCGCTGGAGTTTGAACTTCTCCGCTAGCTGCTCTAGGGTGGAGTAGAATTGGTTACCTGAGTCGGCATGGTGCTTACCGAAATCCGATTCTTTCCAATTTGTTTGATCGGAGTTTAAGATCACCATCTCCTTGATGGCATCTTCTTTCGGTACCACTTGAAACCAAAAGGGTAGGTTTTCCTCTTTGCAGATTAAAAAACGGTGCTGCCCATCCGTGATGAAGTAGACACCAAATTCTTCATACACAGTAATCGGTGCGCGTTTAAGAAAGCCATGCCGCAGAAGATTGTAGCGCTTATGGTTCAAGTTCGACTTGGCGATAACTCGGTTACCTAGAGGCATGAGCGAAAATAAGTGGTAAGCTGTTGTCCTCCTGATAGTCGGCGCAAACTCTTCTTCAGGTGCGACCGTAGGTGCGACCGTAGGCTCTTCCGTCGCCACTTCGATTTGTGGCGCTGAGATCATAGGTTGCGCAGGTTGCGCTTGCGCAGGTTGCGCTTTAAAGAGACCTGACAATTGCTGCAAAGCGGTTGCTCTAGGTACACCACGACGAATCTCAGCCATAAAGATCTCCAAGGTTTATTTGTGTCCAACGCTAACTAGCGCTAGAATGCCTGTCAAGCCTTTTTAACCCGGTCGCGTCTGAGACACCATTTGCACCTGCGAAAAACCTTTGAAAAAACTCTTCAGGTTTTCTCTAAAAGTTTTCCCATCTTCTCCAACCTCTAAAAAAGTTATTTCCTGAAGATTCGCATTGAAGCTAGTGATGCGCCTTTTACGCTTTCCATCCCCGGATACGGCATAGGCTGTCCAGCCCTTTTTCAGGTACTCGTCAAACTTCTTTTCCGCCGCCTTAACCTGCTCGGAAAAATTAGCGGAGAAAGTGATGGTTTCATCTCCATGCTCATTCAAGATGCGCAAGGAAAATTCACCGTCCTGCAAAGCCACTTCCTTGATCTTGATACCTAGAAGTCCGGGATCAAAATATTCAAGAGGGTGATCCTCTAGGTCGGTGACAATGCGGCTCTCGCGCCTAGCTTGTTGGTAAAAAGCCTTGGCTTTCTCGATTTGCTTTAAATGACCTTTTGTCCAAGAGATCTCAAGGGGTGCTAGGTTGAGCATGTTCGTCCTCACTCGCTGTTGGGCATGCACCCAGGCTGACTTCATAGATAGGCTGACTGTCTCGCCTATCTAACCAAGCAAGAGCCTTTTTCCTATCCGCTTTATCAAAAACATGGATTTCTAGTATCTCTACAGGACAATCAACATCCGGTGGGACATCACTGTACATGTCAGATAGAAGACGGGTTGTTTGAATGCAATCATCTGCTTTCTTCCAAACTCTCTTTAGTCTCTTTTTGCCAACAACGGATTCAATGGATTTCAAAGCTAATTACCTTTTTGCTCAGTTTGAGTGCATCTGGCATCGATACACTTATCTATTCGCTCTTGCAAGGTTCCCCCAATATGAAGAGGAAACAAAGGAAAAAAACACTCAACTGTGTAATGGATATCCCTGTCTATAGTGTCCAAGGGCACGAATTTAAGCGTATAAGTTAGATTCAAACTCGCCTCAACAAACTGCGCTTATAATCTGGATCCTGATGGAATGGAATTTTACTTACCGGCTCTAATCCAATGATGATCTGCTTTTGTTTCTGCGCATCGTAATTACGATTAGTCGTGATAACACCTTTTTGGATGTCACGGTAATGGTGGTGATGGCAGTTAGGGCATTCAATGGTATAAGAGCCACTATGATTTTCCCTAAGGAAGGTATTAAAGTAATACCCGCACCCACCACCCGAAGTGTCGCACCAAAATTCTGTAAGTGTTCGTTTCATCCCTCGGCATACTCCGCACCGATCTCGGCTACATAACCCATGAGAAGATGGACCAACTGGAGATTTGATGGCTGATCTACAAAGGGCTCATCCAAAACAAACACGATCGTTTGGATATGCCGATGCATCTCTTCTAACCTAAAAAGCGCAAGCTTGTTATAAGACTCACGCCCATTTTCATTAGAAAGTTCGATATTTTTGATATCGATCAAAGTTATTAGGACATTCTCCGCCTGCTTTAAACTGTTATGAAACGTTGGCAAAAGAACTTTATTACCGGCGCTAAGGGTTTTCTCTAGAACCTGATACGCATCATAAAAATGATCCGCAAAAGTTCTCATAGGTGGCTTCGGCTCAGGCTTCTTCTTTTTGAAGAGACCTAGCAGCTTGTTACCCTCAGGTGTAGTAGGCTTCATCGATTCTTTTACGGTACCCATAGCATCCTCCCTCGCACGGTATTAATGGCGTCGATATAAATGGGGTTCCTGACTAGATTAAGCTTTGAATGAAGTTCTGAAGAGATAACATTCCATGATTTTGAAGATATAACATTCCATGAGACATGAAAGTTCGGCATCCTTAGATCGACCAACTTAACTTCCCTCATACCCCCGTACCACCATAAACAAATCCGGTCCTTAGATCATTACTATCTAAGGTAACTATTTGTCCATCCACAAGATACGACGTGGCATCCTGTGTACCCACGATCGCATTCAGCTTCATCTCTCTAGCTACTAGAGATGCGTGACTTGTTTGTGATCCCTGATCTGTTATCAGCGCTTTAGCACGCCGCATCACCGGCTCCCACTCAGGAGAGGTGGTCTTCACCACAAGGATGTTCCCCGCCCTGAACCGCTCAAACGGGCTGCTTAATTTTTGCACAACCCCTGTCACCATACCTTCCCCTACGGGGCTTCCTAGCAGGAGCGGTACGTTGAAGGACGATTTCTTGGGTGTGGAGGCTTGTCCTGTTTTTAAGGTGCGTACTTGCAAGATGTAAAGCGAGGTGCCGTTATACACCCATTCTACATCTACAGGACTTTTATACATCACTTCAAGGATAACGCCGTATCTATATAATAATTGCTGACACACGATAGGTAGCTTATTAACCGAGGTATCCTCGTTACTATTCATTACAAAGCTAGTAGGTGTCGTTCGCCCCTCTACTACTCCTTGCGCATGGTACTCTATGAGAGTTTCCTTTTCTCCAGTGTTGGGTTGCGCGGTGAACATGACACCACTTATCCCATGTATCATCTCCTGGACAATCACTGCCATGGAGTCTTTTTTAATATCGTTGTGGTACCTATACGAGATCGCTCTAGGCGTATAAAGTCCAGACCAACAAAGCTTTATATAATAAGCAAGGCAATTAGGATCTACGTCTAGAAAACTGTCATAAATTCCAGCAAAACTTAAACCGGAATCCTCATGCAGACTAGAACTCCTAACTGCACAGGACCTAAATTTAAATCTTACATGAGACGCTATCCTATCTATAAGTCCCAAAGATAGCGGTTTGCCTAAGATCATATCCTGTATGCTGTGAGAGCACGCCACTAGTGCTTCCACACTGGCAAGGTCTATATCCCTTAGAGCCTCCTCTATAGCTAACCCCTCGACATGCTCCTCGTAAGCCTCCTTACCTAAAACAAATCCTCTAGGAATCAGAAAGGAGCACCCATCTAGCCTAGCTAATTGAGAAGCCTTTAAACCGACAAGATTGGGATCTAAAGCCTTTTCCAACAAAAATAGCATCAGCACATCTCCCTTTTTAGGTGATGCGCGTACCTTATCTCTGTCGGCTTGAAAAATCTAGGGGGGTTTAAAACTTAATGGTTTTAACAGGTTGGGAAAGGGTGGGTTCAAGTTGAAACGTCTTTAACTTTTCAGTCAAGTCCCTAAAACTTGTGCGTCTACCATTTCCGCCATACAAATCTTGCGATTTGTAGAAGGGATTGAACCTTCACGCCAGTTGCCCGGCTGCTTGTAAGACGTTTCGTAGTGGAACCCACCCTCGACACTTAAGATATCAAAAGCTTACCTGATTGTCAAGGTACCACTTAACCGTCTTGCGCAAACCCGATTCAAAAGTTTCCTTTGGAACCCAACCTAATTCCCGCTTGATCTTGCTTGCATCGATGGCATAGCGAAAATCATGCCCTAGGCGGTCCTCCACATAGGTGATGAGTTCTGTTGTTGGAAAATGTTTTGAGGTAATCCCATCCACCAATCGGCAAATAGTCTGCACCACTTCAAGATTACTCCGCTCGCTGTTGCCGCCGATATTATAGGTTTCGCCGACCTTACCATGTCTGAGTACTAGCCATAGCGCTTCTGCATGATCTCCAACGTAGAGCCAATCTCTAATATTGGCACCCTTGCCATAGACCGGCAACGGCTTACCGGCTAGTGCGTTTAAGATCATCAGTGGAACCAGCTTTTCTGGGAATTGATAAGGTCCGTAGTTATTAGAGCAGTTGGTCGTGACGATCGGTAGTCCGTAGGTGTGATGCCAGGCACGGACTAAATGATCCGACGAAGCCTTGCTTGCAGAGTAAGGGGAATTAGGAGCATATGGCGTCTCCTCTGTGAATAACCCTTCTGAACCTAGACTGCCGTAGACTTCATCGGTTGAAACATGATGGAAGCGGAAAGTTTCTTGCTTAGCTTTTGGTAACTGCTGCCAATAGGTACGAGCAGCCTCTAGAAGAGTGTAGGTGCCAAAGATGTTGGTTTGGATAAAATCTGCGGGAGCTTGGATCGATCGATCCACATGCGACTCAGCCGCTAGATGCATCACGGCATCTGGTTTATATTTCTCAAAAAGTATCCGAATTGCTGACTCATCGCAAATGTCGTTGAGATGAAGAGCGTAGCGCCGCAAGGATTGGAACTCTTTTAGAGCGTCCATATTCCCAGCATAGGTTAACTTGTCGATGTTTATAATATATACATCGCTGTCAGCCGCTAAATGCCTGATAACTGCTGAACCTATAAATCCAAGACCGCCAGTGACAAATACCCGCATTACTTCTTCCTTTTGTCCATAAGCCGCTTGCGGAGTCTCGCGCGCTGCGTGTACCCTCTTTTATATCCCATTAGATATGCAAGCACAATAGCAACTAATGTGCAGTAAATTTCAAGGTTATTCATAGTACCCCTTTTTAAACAAAAAAAAATACCCTTGCGGGTATTTTTAGAGACTGGGTTCAAGTTGAAAAATCGTTTAAACTCTTTTCAAGATTTACCTTCTTGTGCCTTACCTTTAGGCTATTTCCCCATAGAAAGGCGGGGAAAATTGGAATCGAACCAATATAACATGCTTGTACGATACTTCTGAGTGGAACCCTTGTCTCTGACATTAAGTATCTCTTACTGGACATAGTAAGTCAACAAAAAAAATACCCTTTGCGGGTATTTTTAGAGACAAGGTTCAAGTTGAAAAATCGTTTAAACTCTTTTCAAGATTTACCTTCTTGTGCCTTACCTTTAGGCTATTTCCCCGCAAAGTGAAGGGGAAAGCCGGATTTGAACCAACATAACATGCTTGTACGATACTTCTGAGTGGAACCTTGTCTCTAAAGTAGAGTATCCTTTACTGGATAAAGAAAGTCAACAAAAATCTGGAGCAAGCGGTGCAAAATGTAGGATATCAGATTAGGGTGGATGTCTGGGATCAGGTATGGGCGCATTTCCGGGAAGGTGTCTCGGATCCTGTCCAGGACACTGTATGGGAAGCGGTGGAGTGGTGGGACCGGATCTTGATGATACCTGAGCATGTCTGGGTGGATTTGAGATCTAGATTCAATGTCTAGGAGGATTAAATGTTTATAAAAAGAGTTTTAGCAAAATATAAAATCGGCGCAGAGGATAGAATCCCACTTCAAGATGACCAGCAGGAAAGGGAGCCTCTAACGCCGGAGCGTTTAGACAAGTATAAAAAGTATCTCAACTATGGTTTTGAGGCACAAAAAGCGGGACGAGATCTTGGCGACGAATTACAGGTAAAATCGGTTACGCCGCAACAAGTTCTTAATGAGAAGGCGCGAGCCTTTAAAGCTTTTTTGAAAAAGTCAAAAGACCATATTGAGAAGGCTGCTTTACACAAGAGCAATATCCCTCAATTAGACGAGGCGCTACTTAAGACGCAGTTTGATCGTGGGTTTAAAGAGTCTTACGAATCACATTACGACGCCTAAGGAGGAATAATGGCTACGACGACTGATGTAAACGCTGCAAAAAACATTCTCCGTTTCGGACATGAAACGCTGAGAGCTTTGTCTGGTGACGACAGTCACCAGACAAAGCGCAAAGGAAGCCCCCGCTATAACCGCAAGGTTTAGTGGGGGAGGATGTCACGAAAATGCGTGTGGCGATTACAAGCGTAGAGGAATCTGCTGTCCAGAATATCTTCTCGCTTGTCGCCGAATTAAACAGTCAGGGATACTCAGCAGATGCCATTTCTTTGCAGGCTATATTAACTAGTTTGCAAGCTTTGCTTCCGACGATTAAATCGGATGTCTTCACTGCATCTACTTAACTTCCACTGCTCGGTGTTCATATACCACTTGTCCCGCCCTATAGACGCCATCTGGTTCAAACCTAGGGCGTCCTAAGACGTTGTTCATGGTGTAACCTGGGGCGATCCCTGCTCCAATCATGAATAGAAGTTGGGAGCAGTATTCTTTGCTAGGTACTTCCTCTGGTGTGTATACTTGTCCTTTTGCAAGCATATCGACGATAGCTTGATCCATTTCTATTTGATAGTTGTAGACGAGTCTAGGAGCCACGCTAAGGATTGCGTCTAACCGTGCTTTAGCTATAGTGAGTTGTTCAGGTGTTAAAGGTAATTTAAGGAGTGCAAAATTATCGCATTCTTTAAGGAAGTCTAAAAGATGCCAGGAGTTAAGTCCTGAGGCTTTCATGTGGTAAACCCATAGTCCATTGTCGCCGGGGTGGATTACTCCACAGTGTCCCCAAGTTCCTCCGTTAGTGGTTAGATGGATTCCTTGCCATTCTAAACTAGAGGTGTCGGCGCACACACAAAAGTACAAAGC
>Ga0315292_10000259_pt1 | contig 23148 bp, 17 predicted proteins | sample YL17G13_0_MG_FD_204029 | JGI IMG/M metagenome (GOLD analysis project Ga0315292, IMG submission 204029) | Sediment microbial communities from Yellowstone Lake, YNP, Wyoming, USA - YL17G13_0 | ecosystem: Environmental > Aquatic > Freshwater > Lake > Sediment | place: USA: Wyoming | collected... | reverse complement strand
GCCAAGGCCTGGGTCGACACGCCCGAGTTCAAGGCGGCCTACAAGAAGAAGTACGAGGAGTCGCTGCCCGACGACCTGAAGCCGCCCAGGACGGCGAAGCAGATTGCGGACCAGATGCGGGCCGACGTGCGGAAGTCGCTCGTCGACATCGACGAAGCGCTGAAGGGGATCCAGGGCGACATGCGCAAGCAGATGGAGGCCGCGGCGACCGAGATGCGCGCGAACCTGAAGGCGCAGGAAGCGATGATCGACTCACTGTCCGCCGAGCAGGCGAAAGAGGAGCAGGCGCGCTACGAAGAGGCGAAGAACCGGCCGCCCGACCCGGACGCGACTCCGGCGGACCCGCGCGTCGGGCTGAAGCGCGGGCTCAAGGGATTCCTCGATCTGACGGCGGGCGTGGACTACGCGGCGGCGCTCAAGCCGGGGCTCGGCAAGAAGGTCTTCGCCAACCCGACCTTCGAACAGAAGCACAGGGAATGGAAGCTGTGCTTCCGGGCGGGGAAAGACGCCTGCGAGGCGGCGCGCGCGTTCGCGACGTCGTGGCTGGCGGAACTGAAGTAACCCGGGGGGCCCGTCGTTGATCCGTTCGGATGACGGCACCCTGCGTCGCCGCGGCGGCGCCGGGGGAACGGGGTGACCAGATCCGGTGCACCGGTGACGCCGGCGGTGCGCGCGCTGCGCGCGGCCGGCGTGGCATACACCGAGCATCTCTACCGCTACGAGGAGCACGGCGGGACGCGCGTCTCCGCGCGCGAACTCGGCGTCGCCGAGCACGATGTCGTCAAGACGCTCGTGATGCAGGACGAGACGGGATCGCCGCTCGTCGTGCTGATGCACGGCGATCTCGAGGTGTCGACGAAGCAGCTCGCACGCGCTGTCGGGTGCAAGCAGGTGGAGCCGTGCACGCCCGACGCGGCAAGCCGCCACTCCGGCTACCTGGTCGGCGGCACGTCGCCCTTCGGCATGCGCAAGGCGATGCCCGTGTATGTCGAGGCCAGCATCCTGGACCTGCCTCGTATCTACATCAACGGCGGCGCGCGCGGGTTCCTCGTCGGCATCGCGCCAGCCGATCTCGTCCGCCTCCTGAATCCCATCGCCGTCCACGTCGGCATCGCGGCGGGTTCCTGACGCCCAACTCATGGCGCCCGGCTGGATGTCCCGGAGCAAACCATGCGAGCACGGCGATCATGAGTGCTCGACAAACGCGTCGGAGGGGCCGAAACCCTGGTGGGGTGACGTAGTCGTGCCCTGCTGGCGACGGAGTGGGGCCCCGCCTTCCGCCGACGAAACGCCGACGCTGACCCCGCGGCCAACGCGCCGCCGGCGCGTTGTCACTCGACTTGGCGCCAGATCGGAAGCGCCAAGTCGAAAGCGGGGCCCCTGTCCGCCGTGTCGAGCGGTTTGTGAAGGGACATCCTGCCCGGCGCCGGTGAATCCCGCTCCGCCCGTTTCGCGTCGTATGTTCAGGAGATCTCCATGTTCGACAAGGTGCGCAAGACGGCGATGGTGACCGCCGAGGATGCCCTGGCTGGGCACGCGGAGAAGATGCCCGTGGCGGCGAAGCACGCCGTGCTCGGCACGCCGATGGTGCCGCCGTTTCCAGCGGGCATCGAAACGGTCGTCGTCGGGATGGGTTGCTTCTGGGGCGCGGAGCGGAAGTTCTGGCAGGTGAAGGGCGTCTACTCCTCGGCCGTCGGCTACGCGGGCGGCTTCACGCCGAATCCCACGTACGAGGACGTGTGCAGCGGCCTCACCGGCCACACCGAAGTGGTGCTGGTCGCCTTCGACCCGTCTGTCATCACGTTCGATGCTGTGCTGACGATCTTCTGGGAGAGCCACAACCCGACGCAGGGCATGCGCCAGGGCAACGACGCCGGCACGCAGTACCGGTCGGCGATCTACTGGACGTCCGACGCGCAGCGCGCCGTGGCCGACGCGTCACGCACCGCGTATCAGGCGTCGCTCACTGCCGCGCGGCACGGCGACATCACCACCGAGATCGCGCGGGCCGGCGAGTTCTTCTACGCCGAGGACTACCACCAGCAGTACCTGCACAAGAACCCGAACGGCTACTGCGGGCTGGGCGGGACGGGCGTGACCTGCACGGCGTGAGTCACCGGGGAGCCTGCGTCACGTTCGCAGGCCCGCTCCTCAAGCCGGCAAAACGCATCTCCAGGGTGCTGTCGGCGGAAGGCGGGGCCCCACTTCGTCACCCCACCAGGTTTTCGGCCCCTCCGATGCGTTTTGCAGACTGACGCCGTCGGCTTGCCTCGAGGGCCTGCTCAGTGACGCACGCTCCCCGGCTCCGTCCTGGCCTGCACACAGACAACCGATAGCGGCGCCCGGCGGGAGGTCACACAGCAAACCATGCGAGCACGGCGATCACGAGTGCTCGACAAATGCACCGTGCCTCGGCATGGCTCGGCACGCCCTGAGCACGCCGAAGGGCGCAAGGGCCGACGCCCGCGTGGGGTGACGAAGTGGGGCCCCGCGCGTCAACGGACAAAGCCCTGAAGGTGCATTTGTCCGCCGTGTCGAGCGGTTTGCGACGTGACCTCCTGCCGGGCGCCTACTTCCAGTGCTGCTTGACGAACGCCTCGACCTCCGGCAGCCCGCCCTGGAGGATGAGGTAGCCGTTGTGCGGCTCGCGCGGGGTGATCTCGTGGTTCACCGCGGTCACCATCATCTCGCGGATGCGCGCGGGGTCGTCGGTCTGGCCGAGCACCCACGCGAGCTTCATGTACGCCGTCTCCGGCAGCATGTTGTCGAGCGGGATGATCCCCAGGTCGAGCAGGTCGCGCCCGGTGTCGTAGACGTACATCTGCGCGAAGCCCCACAGCGTCTGCACCGTCATCACCACGGTCATCCCGTTCTGGATCGCGCGCTTGATGGCCGGGTAGATCGGCTTGTTGACGTGCCCGAGCCCTGTACCGGCGATCACCATGCCGCGGTAACCCATCGCCGACAGGCCGTCGATGATGTCGGGGTTGAAGTTCGGGTAGTAGTACTGAATCGTCACCTTCTCCTCGAACACCGGCGTGATGACCGGTGTGCGCGACGGGTCGCGCTTGACGAAGTCGTCGGTGAGGTAGGTGAAGTGGCTGCCGGTGTCGTGCGGGTAGCGGCTGACGGTGGCCAGCGGCGTCGCGCCGACGGTGCGGAACGTGCTCCGGTAGCTCGAGTGCATCTTCCGGCACCGCGTGCCGCGATGCAACAGGTCGTAGTTGTCCGAGGTCGGCCCGAACATGCAGAGCATGACCTCACTGATGTCGCACTCGGCCGCGGTCCGCACCGAGTTCATCAGGTTCAGCGCCGCATCCGACGAGGGCCGATCCGACGATCGCTGGCTGCCGACAAGCACGATCGGCACGGGCGAGTTCTGCACCATGAAGCTCAGAATCGCGCCCGTGTGCGCCATCGTGTCGGTGCCGTGCCCGATCACGACGCCGGCCGCGCCTTTCTCGATTTCCTCGCCGATGGCCACCGCCAGCACCTTGTACTGCTCCGGCCCCATGTTCTCGCTGAACACCCCGAACAGCTTCTTCGTCGTCAGGTTCGCGATGTCGGCCAGCTCCGGCACGGCGCCGTAGAGCTCGCCCGGCGTGAACGCCGGAATGACCGCGCCGGTCCGGTAGTCGAGGCGGCTCGCGATCGTGCCGCCGGTGCCGAGCAGCGTGACGGCCTTTTTCGCCGGATCGAACGGGAACTCTTTCTCGGGAATCTTGTAGACGGCTTTGCGGTATCCGCGCTCCGTCGCCGAGACGATGCGGCGCGCGGCCACGCCCACGTTGTAGCCGTTGAAGAGCTTGATGACGATGTGGAGGTCGTCGCAGGTCTCGTTGCGGGGGAGCACAACGCCCGAGAAGACCGAGCCCTCGTCGTTGGTGACGTCGACCTCGCTCCACACGCCGATCTGGAACCGGTCGAGCATCGCGGCCGCCGGCCCCTTGTACCCCTGCAGTCGGTCGGTGCGTTCGCTGAGTGGGAGACTCATCGCGCGATCTCCTCGAGCTGGTCGACCAGGTAGGCCGCGACCTCTCTTGCAGGCGCCCTCCCCTTCAGTTTCTCCATCGCCCGCCCGGCCAGAAACCGCAGTCGGCGGTCGCGGGAATCGATCCTCCCGTACACGTAACCATCGAGTGAGGGCCGGCCGATCTCGCCGGCCCACACGTCACGCCCGACCAGCGCAATCCGCTCCGCCGCGCAGGCCGCCTCGGCTGAGACGCCGTCCTTCGCCATCCGCGTCGCCACCACGGAGATGGCCTCGCGCGGGATCCTTCCGCCCGTGTACAGGTCGAACACCTGCACCCATTCGGCGGAGCCCAGCCGGTTCACCGGAATCCCCGCCCGCGAGAGCGCCTTCGCCCGCTGGCCGATCTCGATGGCCGCCGTCAGCCCGTCCACGCCAGTCTTCGAAATCGCGGCGTCGACGATGTCCGCGCCGCCGCGGCGGATGAGGTAATTGCACGTCTCTTCCGGCACGCGCCAGCGCATGTAGCGCTCGATGCGCTCCCACGGCCCCGGCTGCAGCCGCGCCTTGATGCGGGCGACGCGCTCCTCGGTGACGCTGGTGGGTGGCGAGTCGGTGTCGGGATACATGCGGTCGGGCCCGGGCAGAATGCGCTCGAACGTCGTGTAGCCGCCAGCCAGCGCCTGCCGCGTTTCCTTGGGCACGCCGAGCACGGCGTCGACGAAGCGCAGCCGGATTTCCTCGGCGGCGGTGCGCACGTCTTCTTCCGGCCCGAACACGATGAACACATCGTCATTCGCGCCGACGCGCCCGCGCCGGCGGACCCGGTCGAGCACCAGGTTGCGGGTCTGGAATTGCGGGAACAGCGCGCCCGAGAACACGATGGGCACCTCGTCCAGGCAGGCGATGACGCGGATACGGCCGGCCAGTTCGTCGAGGAAGGTCGTATCCGGCTGCGTGGGGTGCTGCGCCAGTCCGGCCGCGCCGTCCACGCGCACGGCGTACACCTTGCCGCCGGCCTGCAACGCGCGCCGGACGAAGCCGAGATCGACGCCGGCCCAGATGTCGGAGACGTCGAACGACTCGATGCGGATCGAGTCCCGCGTCGTGAAGCCGCGCCGGTGCAGTTCGTCGCGCAGCGTCAGCAGGTTGTACTGGCGCACGCCCTCGTTGTGGACGAGCTTCACGGCGAGGCCCGCGCGGGGCACGCCCTTGATTTCCACACGGTCGCCGCCGCGCACCGAGACGTTCACGTCCTGGCGGCTCGCCCCGATTCCCGTGCGCACGCGGCGCGTCGATCGCGCGGTGAGCCCGCACAGCAGGATCGCGTCGCGCACTTCATCGGGCGTGCGCAGCTCGGGCCCGGTCACCGTTTCAGTGAGCGGCATCCCGAGGCGATCCGTGCGCCAGACGATCCGGTGCCCCTTGTCGGACACCTCGCGGCATGAATCTTCTTCGACGCTGACGTGCGTGACGGTGAGCCTGCGGCCCTTGAACGGCAGCCAGCCGTTCACGCCGACAATCGCCGTGCGCTGGAAGCCGGTGGGGATCGACCCGTCGAGGTACTGCTTCCGGGCGATGTGCACCTCGTCGATGATGTCCATGTGCATCATCAGGCACAGCTCGATGGCGACGTCGATCGCCTCCTGGTTCACCAGGAACGGCGGCGTGTCGTCCATCTCGTAGGTGCACACGTTGATGTGGTTCAGAAGGTAGATGATCTCCTTCTTCGTCTTGAACTCCATCAGCGCGGTGCCGTCGTACTCGCCGAGCTCGGAGAGCGTCGGGCGCATGTGGCGGAGTACTTCCCCATCGTGCGATTCGGTGTAGAGGCCCGCCGGGCAGCGGCAGAACAGTTTGTGCGCGGTGTAGAGCTGCTGGTGCACTTCGAGGCCGGAGATGAACCCGACGGCGTCGTAATCGAGAGGCTCGATCATCGGTATCCTTCGACTGAGCGGGGGCAGGCTGCGGTCTCCCAAGGATACTTCAGCGGCGCGCCGCGCGGGTGCGTGTAACATGGACCGCAGCATGACCGCGTTCACGACCCACGACGGCTTCACGCTCCGCGTCCGCGCGGATGAACCCGTGACGCCGCCTCGCGCGCGGGTCATCGTCGTGCACGGCATCGGCGACCAGGTGGACGGCGTGCCGTATGTCACCGCCGCGACGGCCCTGGCCGCCCGCGGCTTCTCGGTGCGGCGCATGGAGTTGCGCGGGCACGGCCAGTCCGGCGGCCCGCCGGTCTACGTGAACCGCTGGGCCGACTTCCGCGAAGACCTCGGCGGGTTCGTGCGTGTCGCGTCTGCGGAGGCTCCTGCCCTGCCGCTGTTCCTCGTGGGTATCAGCATGGGCGGGTTGATCGTGGTCAACTACGCGGCGCACCACCCCGGAGGCCTGCGCGGCGTCGTCGCGCTGGCCCCCGCGCTGGGCGACACCGGCGGCTCTCCGTTCCTGCGAGCCGTATTGCCGCTGCTCTCGCGGATCATCCCGAAGGTGGGCCTCGATCCGAAGCTCGATCTGTCGCACCTGACGCGGGACGCTGAACTGCAGCGCGCGTATCTCGCCGACCCGCTCTACCAGACGCGGGTCACGCCGCGCCTCGCGTCTGAGATGCGTCGCGCCATCGCGGACACGCAGGCGAGAGCGGCGTCGTTCCGCGTGCCGCTGCTCATCCTGCACGGCACCGCCGACACGCTCACGTCGCCGCAGAGCAGCGTCGAGTTCTACGAGCGCGCCGGCGTTTCCGACAAAACCTATCGGCGCTACGAAGGCGCGTACCACAACCTGTTCGTGGAATCGAACCGCGAGGAGATCTACGACGACATCTCGGCATGGGTCACGGCGCGCGCTGGCGCGCCGCGCGGGTGCGCGTAAAACAGGCTCCGAGGGAGTGACAGACATGGACCGATCGCTGACGCCGTTCATTCTTGTGGTGGGTGGCCTGCTCTGGACGTCGACGGCCCAGGCGCAGACGGCCGACGAGGTGGTCGAGAAGCACCTGGCCGCCATCGGGGGGCGCGCCGTGCTGGCGAAGGCCACCAGCCAGGTCGCCACAGGCGCTGCGGTCGTGTCCACGCAGGGCATCGATCTTTCGGGGCCGGTCGAGATCTACCGCAAGGCGCCCAACAAGTCCCGGTCGTTCGTCAGGCTCGACCTGTCGGCCGTCGGCGGCACCGAACTGACGGTCGAACAGCGGTTCGACGGCAAGACGGGGTTCGTCAGCAACAGCATGCAGGGCGACCGTGAGATCACGGGCGAGCAGTTGCAGGCCATGTTGAACAACACGTTCCCGTCGTCGCTCCTGAACTACAAGGAGGCGGGCGGGAAGATCGAACTGGTCGGCACAGACAAGGTGGGCGACCGCGCGGTGCACGTCCTGCTGTACGCGCCCAAGGCGGGTCCGGCGTCCAGGCTGTTCATCGACGCCGAGACCTTCGACGTGCTGAGAACGGTCACGAAGCTCAACGTCCCGGAGGCTGGCGGCGACGTGGAGCAGACGATCGATGTGGGCGATTTCCGCACTGTCAGCGGGATTAGACTGCCCTTCCGGGTGACCACGGTCAGCACGACCCAGACGGTGTCGATCACGCTGGCGAAGATCGAGATCAACGCGGCCGTCGACGACGCGATGTTCGCGCGGCCGGGCATCAAGTAGCGCGCCTCCCCGCCGACCGGCGCCATGGCCTTGCCTGCGTGGCGGACGCGCGCGACGGTCGGCCCGCCCGGCGGGATGTCCAGGTTCGAGCGGACGCGCGCGTGCGAGGTTTGTGCCAACCCACCGGCGTTCCTGTATACATTCTGATCGGGTGAACAATCTCCGTGCAAACCGGAGAACGCCCTTGACGCGTCCCAGGCGCGGGCCGAGACTGAACATGGGACACGAGAGGCACATCTTGAGGCCAGGCGATCGACGCACGATGTCGGCTCGGGTGGCGTCATGACCGGGGCACCCCAACCGCCTCCGGCGGCGGGCCTGCGGCCCGCCGCGCTCGCGTCACCACCACCGCGTGTGGTTGTCGCACTCGACCGATCGCCGCCGGTTCATGCCCACCCACGATCGTTCCCATCCCACACCGGATGACGCCGGTCCCTCTCGGCTCGTGGCGAAGCGTTCCAAGATGGCGCCTGTCGAACCCGCCAGATCCTGATTCATGATGCCATTCACCCACCGCTCATCACATGGAGTGACGTGATGCCCATACCGCCTCTTCCTCCAGGCCCGATTCCCCCGCTCCCGCAGCCGTTGCCGCCGCCGCCCGATCCGTTCCCGATGCCGCCGCATCCTGCGTGGCCCGAAGTCCTGCAGCCGATGCCGTTTCCGCCGATACGGCCCCCGATGCGCCTCCGCAGCGTCCGCTGCGGCTGCTACGTGATCAACTACACACCGACCGGCGGCGGGCTGGTCACCTACGACGGCACGCTGCGCGTCGAGTGCCACAGCAACGGGCGCACCGCGAGCGGCGATCTGTACCAGCGCCCGACGTTCGTGCGGCCCATGCCGCTGCCCACCCCGCCGATCCCGCCGCCCCGCCGGCCGATTCCCGAATTCCGGCCGCAGGTCCTGCTCCTGCCCGGACCAAACCCGGCGGCCGGGATTCCCATCCTGGCGCGCGCCCGCTACCGCTACTACCTGTCGGTGACGCAGATCCTCGAGCAGTGGACGGTTGGCAACGCCTTCACGCTCGGGTGGGATCTGTGGCGGTTCGACCAGGCTACGCGGGCCTGGAACAACGAGGGCGGGCTCACGGCAGTCATGACGTGGGTCGCGGCGCCGGCCAACTACCCGTCAAGCGGCGACTACCTCACCGGTGATGTCAGGAACGGCGCCGGCGTGACCGTTGGCCGGCTGACGATGGGCTGGGTGTCGTCGTACCTGCGCAAGGCGACCGTCGAAATCGACCGCGTGCCCCAGTCCGAGTCGCCGCTGAACAACGGCGGGGCCGTCACCTGGCGGACGGTCGGCGATGGGATCGGCTGGGACATCACCGTGGACGAGAGCGACGCGAATGTCGCGGAGCCGAGCGGCGAGTCCTGGTCCAACGCCGAGTGCCACGCCGCCATGCTGGCCAGGCGCGACATCGCCAACGTGGACGCGGAATGGCGCTACCACGTCCTCTGCGTGCGGCGCCTGGACGCCACCGAGCGTGGCATCATGTACGATAGCGGCGCGACCGACTCGAACAACGTGCCGCGCGAGGGCTGTGCCATCTCCTCTCACTGGGTGATTCCCAACACGCCGGACTGGGGTCTCGTGCAGGGCCTGCGCTTCGGGACGGCGTCGGCACCGTACTTCCGCACCGCCGTTCACGAGACCGGTCACGCGATGTGCCTCTACCACAACACGGCGGACAACGGGTTCCTGAACACGACCGACGTGATCTCGGCGTCCGCGACGCCGGCCAACCAGTTCCCCAACAATATCCAGTGGTCGTACGCGGCCGACGATCAGAAGCGCCTCCGCCACATGCCCGATGTGTACGTGAGGCCGGGCGGGGTGCCCTTCGGGACGTCGTACGCGTCGACGCCCATCAGCCCCGACGACATGGTGTCGGACGCCGAGGGCCTGGACCTCGAGGTGGTGCCGCTGCTCGATGCGGTGCCCCTGGGCGCGCCGGTGCGCGTCAACCTGCGGCTGACCACCCGGGGCGACGCGGCCTGCCATGTGCCGTCGAGCCTCGGCCTGGATTCCGGATTCGTCCGGGGCGAGGTAACCGACCCGTCCGGTGCGGTGCGGACGTTCTCGCCGCTCGTGCTGTGCGTGGACCACGTGCCCCTCAAGGTGCTCAGGAAGGGGGAAAGCGTCACGGCGTCTCTGACGCTGCTCCGGGGCGGGCAGGGCTCGCTCTTCTCGGCCCCCGGGGCCTACACGATCGCCGTCGTCGCCTCGTGGGACCTCGGAGGCTCCGAGGTGGCGGTGACCGGTGCGGCGACGGTGATGGTGACGTCGATCGTGGACGACGCCCACGCCGAGGCGGCCCTCAAGGTGCTCTCGACGCCCGATACGCTGCTCGCGCTCGTGCTCGGCGGCGATCACGTGAAGGACGGAATTGCCGCGGTGCAGGCGGCGATGAAGAGCCCGGTCCTGCGCCCGCACTTCGCGCACATCGAAGCGAAGCGGCTGGCCACCAGGTTCGGCAAGCGGAAAGGCAATCCGGACGCCGCCGCCGGCCTCATCGACGACGCGACCGTGATGAGCCCGGCTGAGGTCAAGAAGGCCGCCAGTTTCGTGTCGGCCGGCGGCAGCAGCGTCGCCGCGAAGGGCCTGGCCAAGCGGCTCAAGGCCCGGGTCGCCAAGACGCCGGTCGGTGACGAGGTCAAGTCCATCGTCGACGCGTTGTAGCGCCGGGGGCGCGCCATGCCTGCTACCACCGAACATCCGCTCGTCGGAGGCTGGGAGAAGATCACCGTCTCCGCGTGCAGCAAGATCTACCCTGACCGCATCGTGTTCACACCCAACGGCCTGTATGCCGGACACCGGGATCCGCCCGGCACTTTCACGACATGGGACGTCGGCAAGCTGGTCGTCATCGACGCCGGACACGTCCGGATCACGACAGCCAACGACGAGCACGTCACCTACGCCGTCACGATCACCGGCGATGTGGTGACATTCGTCGACCCCGACCGGTGCGCGTTCTCGTACCGTCGCGTTTCACCATAGGAAGGGGGCGTTCATACCCAGCCTGAATGTCGATCTTGCGCCGCCCGCGAAGCTGGTGGACGGCCTGCTGGCCGTCCCCATCGACATCCAGCGCGTGACAGCGGAGCTGGTGTTCGACAGGGCCACCCTGTCGGGCACCGGCGACGCCACCGTGGAGTTCACGATGGGCGCGCAGGCGGGCCGCCCGATCTTCGATCTGCGCCAGACGATTGCCTCCGCCTGGCTGGGCGGAGCGCCGCTCGCCGTGGCCGCGCTCGCACACCACGATTTCGGCGGGGGGCTCCAGGCGCAGCGCCGGGTGATCGATGCGCCAGTCGGAAAGACCCTGCGCCTCGACCTCGTGCAACGGGACACGCGGTCGCGCCGCCTGCTCGGCGGCATCGCGGTCGAGATCCGCGGGATCTGACGCCGCGTCTCACGTCACGCGTGCGACGCGCGCGCCGAGGCTCTCCAGGTTCTCGACCCCGTGCGGTTCGCGCGCGGCGTGGCGCAGCTGCGTCACGCCGGGCGCAGCGGCGGCCGCGAGGAGCGCCGTCTCGGTGCCGGTGACCGACGCTTCCTCGAGGTAGATCGACACCGGCCGCAGCCCGTCCTGCGCATCCAGCGTCAGTCCGGCGCCCTCTGCCGGGCGCGCGCCCATCGCCGTGAGCGCCTGGACGTGGGTGGAAAGCGTGCGCCGCGTGGGGAAGTCCCCGCCGGGCGCGGCCAGGCACGCGCGCCTTCTCCGTGCCAGGAGCGGCCCGAGCAGCAGCACGGATCCGCGCAGGCGGCCGACGAGCGCGGCGTCCGGTTCGTCCTTGGTGATGGTCCGGCAGCAGATGCCCAGGGTCGACGAGCCGACGCCGTCCACGTCCGCGCCCAGGTCGGCAAGCAGGGCCGCCATCACGTCGACGTCGCGGATTCGCGGAACGTTCGTCAGGACGCAGGCCTGGTCGGTGAGCAGGCACGCCGCCATCAGCGGCAGCGCCGCGTTCTTGTTGCCCTCGACCGTGATGCGGCCCTCGAGGCGCTGCCCGCCCTGGATCATCAGTGTCGACACTGCCCCTCCCTTCCTGCCGGCCGCGCCGGGATCAGAACTTTCCGATGTACACGATCTCGTCGCGCAACGGCACGCCGAACTGTGCGCGCACGTCGGCACGGCACACCTCGACCAGCGCCCGCACGTCGCGCGCCGTCGCGCCGCCCTGGTTGACGATGAAGTTCGCGTGGACGGGGCTGACGCGCGCGCCGCCCATCGCCCGACCCTTGAGCCCGGCACGATCGACGAGCGCCCCGGCGGACCACGGGGTGCCATCGGGTACGTGGTCAATCCCCGGCGTCGGATTCTGGAAGATGCAGCCCGCGCTTGGGAGCCGCAGCGGCTGCGTCTGCTTGCGGTGCAGCAGCGACGCGCGCGCCGTCGCGCGCAGACGGTCGGGAGGCGCCCCCGGCGTCAGGCGAAACGTCGCCGACAGCACGATTTCCCCGGTTCGCTGAATGCGGCTCCGGTCGTAGCCGAACGCCATCTGGTCTGCCGGAACGGTCACGACGTCGCCGCCGCGCGTCAGGAGGGTGACCGACGCCACGCAGTCGCCCGCCCCAGTGCGCGTTGCCGACGATGGCGCCGCCCACGGTGCCGGGCGTCCCGGCCCACGCTTCGAGGCCGGCGAGCCCGTCCAGAATGGTCCGGCGCACGAGGCCGTTCAGGGTCACGCCGGCATCCGCCCGCACCAGGGCGTCCGACTCCCGCACGATGCGCGACGTGCGAGCCCGCATCACCAGAGCGCGCACGCCCGCGTCGCTCACGAGCACGTTCGACCCGCCGCCGAGCATGAGGACCTGGAGGGCGTCCTCGGCGGCGGCCCGCACGGCGGCGATCAGCTCGTCAACCGTCATGGCATCGAGGAACCAGTCGGCGGGCCCGCCGATTCCGAAGGTGGTCAGCGGCGCGAGCGGCCGCCGCTTGACAAGTCGATCGGCGCCGAAGGCCGCAAGAAGTGCGCGGGGTTCTGGTGTGGTGGGCACGCGGGTGCCAGTGTAGTACAGCGCCAGGCTGGCGATGGGACCGACGTGCCGCAGACCGACGTGCCGCAGCTGCCCGCGTGCGATGGCGCGTCCCGTGCGGTCAGCGGACGCTGAACGTCACCGTCCGGCGGGCGACGGCCCTGCCGGCCTGCGCGTCGATGGTGAGCAGGTAGAGCCCGGCGACGAGCTTGTCGAGCGGGAGCGCGATGCGGTACTCGGCGGACCGGCCCGCGTCGAACCGGCCGGCCTCGAGCAGGTCGGTCGTGTCCGATACGGTGACGCCGGTGTCGTCTTCGATGCGCGTCCGGACAGTCACCGGCGCCAGGGCGTTCCGCCCGCCCTGATAGAGTCTCGCGAACACCGTGACGGCGTCCTCGGCAGTGAACTCGCGGCGCGTCGTCGGCAGAACGGGCAGCAGCGCGGCCAGTTTCTCCTTTCCGGCCGACGTCGGCCCGCTCGCCGCGCTCACCACGACGCCCGACCACGACAACGCCTGGCCCGTGAAGTCGGGCACGTCCAGGTCGAAGAAGAGGCTGCCGCTCTTGCCCTGCAGCGCGCTCGAGGCGGCCAGCCGCAGTTGGTAGCGCCCCGGCGGCAGGTCGAGCCGCGAGAACACCTCGTAGACCACGTCCCCTTCCCGCTCCGGCCGCAGCACGACCCGCACGGTCATCCGCTCGCCGGCGCGCCGGTCACCCTTCGGGTCGTAGGCCTGCACGAGCAGGTCCGCGTGCTCGACGACCCGGTCCGTCCCGGGCGGCGCAGGCTGATGGAGGGACGCAACAATCGCGACGGCCGCCGCGCGGCGCCCGGCGGCGGCAAAGGGCGCCGCCACGGCGTGCATCTCGACGTCGCCCCGCGGCATGACCGACGCGAGCGCCGCCCAGACGGGCGCCGGCTCGGGCTTTCTGGCGGCCTTCGCTTTCGGCGGCTCGATGTACCCCGACCGCGCGCGCACCGTCAGGTTCGGACGCGTCACCGCCACCTGGATCTTCCGGAACCGCCCTTCCCGGCGCGGGCCCGACGGGGCGAAGCCCAGCAGGTAGTACGATCCGTTCTCGCGGAAGATCTGCTGGATGCCGGCGGCCGTGTCGTTCCTGTCCACGACGGCGTAGCCGCCGGTCGCGTTGGCCAGGCTCTTCAGGAAATCCACCTTGGGATTGGATGGATTGACCTGCAGCCCCCCTGGATCGATCGGGTAGATGTTCACGTTGGCCCGCTGGGCGGCGACGAAGGTGTCGTGCAGTTCGGCCAGCACCTGGGGCCAGGAGGAGGCGCCTGCGCCACCCCCCAGCACAATCTGCGGCATCATCTCGTCGATGTCGAGCGGAATGCCTTCGCTGGCCAGGATGAGCGCCTTCCGCTGGTCGGGCAGCTGCGCCAGGTACTCGGTCAGCACTCTGACGGTGCTCAGCAGGGACTGGTACAGGTATTGGCTCCGCGTGGCCCGCATGCCCGTCCCATCGGCCGCGCCGAAGCCCGTGCTGCCGTTGTAGCGATCGATCGCTCTCAGCAGCCTTGCGCGGTCGTTTGTGAAGTCCTGACCGCTGCCCTTGTCGAGCGGGAAGATCACCGCCGCCAGGTCCCGCGGACCGAGCTGGTGCACGACCTCGGTTGCCGCCTGCTTCACGTACGCAATCGGGTTGCCGGTCCCGTACCCCACGCTCATCGGCAGCGCATCGTCGAGCACGATGGCGATGATGCGCCGGCCGGCCAGGTCGTCGTTGCGGGTGACGTCGGGCTGGACCTCGCGCGTCCACGGCGCGGACGCCCGCTCGACGTCGGGCACATCGATGGCGCTGAAGGCCTGGATGTCCTGGCGGACGCCGTCTTCGAGAATGGTGAAATCGGCTGCGGTCAGCCCGCGGACGGGGCGGCGCTCGCTGTCGAGCACCGACACGTCGAGGGTGATGAGATCGACGCGGGTGGTGAACTGCGCGACGGGCTTGCCCGGCGTGGTCTGGCCGGATACCTGCCGGGCGGCCATCACCGCACCAAGGGCCGCAGCCGTCACGAGCGTGGCGACAAGCGGGGTGTGTTTCGACATGTCCTGGTCAACCGGCGGCGTCAGGTCGACACAGAAGGGTACCCGATCCGCCTGGTGAGACGGTGGACGAAGCTGGGCGAGGGGTCGCGCACGATCCTGAACTCCCAATGAACGGCCCCGTGGGATCCTGCGGGGGAGACCCGCGAACTATGGCATCTTCGCGACGCCCGGAGGCGAAGGGAGCGCAACCGGATGGCCATCCGCGTAGTAGGCGGTGAAGCGGCCGTCCTGGATCTCGAGCGCGCTCGGCCGTCCCTTGAATGAGGCCGCGAGCATCCCGGTGTCGAGCAGGAACACCCGGTTCTCGAACCGGGTGGTGATGGCGATCGTCGACTCCACCGAATGGCCCACCACGGTGAACCGCGCCTGCAGACGCGCGAGCATGGCCGTGACGCCGGCCAGCAGGGAAGCCTCGTCGCCCTGGGCGAGGCCGCGGAACCAGAGCGGGCCGTCGGCGGACGCCGACAGCCAGGTCCCGTAGTCGCCCAGCAGCAGCATCGGCTTCACCGCCTCGGCCTTGAGAGGCTTGCCTGTCCCGCGCAGCCAGGTCACCTCCTCCCTGACAAACTCCACGGCCTCCTTCAGGGTCATGTAACGCCAGACGAGCTTCTGGTCGATCAGCGCCTGCCAGATGACGTCGAACGCGGCGAGTTCGGCGCTGACGCGGCCGTCCAGGTCGCCGACGCTCGCGAAGTCGAGCGCCGGGTTCAGCCCGCCATGGACGAAGATGCCGTCGCCGGCCTGGAAGACGGCACGATGGGCGCGAATCCACTTGCCATACGTGCCCCTGGGCCCGAAGGCCTCGCGGTACTCGACAAGTCCTGTCGGATGCGCCTCCATCCAGGCGGTCCGGGCGGCGGCGTCCCTGGGTGGGACGGTTGCGTGGGCGTGGTCTTTGTGGCGGTCGAGGAACTTCAGGTAGTTCGTATACGCCTGCTCGCGTTTCTTCTCGGCATCCGCGGTGGCGAACGTCCGGTAGATCTCCTTCGTGACGTAGCGCACGTCGCCCATCACGTTCATGACCTCGTGGTTGCCGAGTAGAGGCACCACCGCCCCGCCCTGGCGCGGCGCCTGGCGTTCGAGCTCCATCATGAGGTCGAGGCACTCGCGCGACTGCGCCCCGCGATCGAGCACGTCGCCAGTCTGCACGAACGTGGCCGATCCGCCGATCCACCGGCGGTTGGCGTCGACGAGGTTCGTGCGCTGCAGCAGGGTGGTCAGTTCGCCGTACGCGCCGTGCACGTCGGCGATGGCCACGATGCGCGACGGCGCCTGGCCGGCCGCGGCCACCGACAGCGCGAGCGCCACGAGCAGGAGAACGGGCAGGACTTGTCGCGGCACCGGGTCACGGCTTCTCATCATCAGCGTCGCCCCGCAGGACAGACTCCGGCCGGGTCGGACGGCCCCGACCCTGGTCTCAGGCTCCGTCGACCCTGGTGCGCTCGGCTTCGCCCGGGAAGACCGGGACCACGGCCGGGGCCGAGGCCGGATCACGCTTCTTCAGGCGGAGCAGGCCCAGGAGGTCGCTCGGCTTCAGCGTCCGCATGCCGTCGAAGTACGAGTATACGACCGGCGTGACCAGCAGGGTCAGCAACAGGCAGAGCAGTTGGCCGCCGATGATGGTGACGGCCATCGACGCCCGTGATCCCGATCCCGCGCCGCGTCCGAACGCGATCGGCAGCATGCCCGCGACAATCGCGATGGTCGTCATCAGGATGGGCCTGAGCCGCACGTGGTTCGCCTGGATCATCGCGGCGTGGCGCTCTATACCCTCGGCGCGCAGCGTGTTGGTGTAGTCGACCTGCAGGATCGAGTTCTTCTTGACGATCCCGAACAGCATCATCATCCCGATGGCGCTGTAGACGTTGATGGTCATCCCGAACGCCATCAGCGCGAGCAGCCCGGCCGGCAGGCTGAGCGGCAGCGCCGTCATGATCGTCAGCGGGTGGATGAACGAGTTGAACTGCGACGCGAGCACCATGTAGATGAACGCGATCGCCAGCAGGATGGCGAGCACGAAGTCGCTCTGTGCCTCGTCCAGCGTCTTGGCGCTGCCGCCGAAGGTCACCTGGTAGCCGGCCTTGAGGCCCAGCTCGCCCACCTTCACCCGGGCCGCGGCCAGGGCCTCCCCCAGCGTCGTCTGCTCGCGGTCGAGGTTGGCACTGACCGAGTACTGCCGCATGCGATTGTACCGCTCAATCGACGACGGCGCGTTCTCCATGGTCAGCTTCGCGACGTCGCTCACGCGGACCATGCGGCCGCCGCTGGCCTGGATGAACAAGTCGCCAATGGCCTGCGGATCCTGGCGGAACTGCTCGTCGAGCCGCAAGGTGACGGCGTACTGCTCGTCGCCGTCCTTGAACCTCGACACCTCCTCACCGCCCACGAGGGTTCGCAGGCTGGACGAGACCGCTTCCAGCGGCACGCCGATGTCGGCGGCGCGCTGGCGGTCGATGGTGACGCGCAGTTCGGGCTGCTGGGTCTCGAAGCTCGTATCGGCGTCGGTGACGCCCCTGATGGTCTTCACGCGGGTCAGCAGGTCGCTGGAGTAACGCTGGAGTTGCTCGATGTCCGGCCCCTGGACAATCATGCTGAGCCGGTTCATGCTGCCGCCCCCGCCGCCGCCCCGCGGTCCGCCGAAACTGGAGCTGGCGGCCCCCGAGATGTCGGTGCCGCCGGACACACTGATGCGGGCGGCCCTGTACTTCGCCAGCTGGCGCCGCGTCGCGGCCATCAGCGTCTGCTGCGACTGGTCGCGCTCATCGAGAGGCGTCAGCTGAATCCAGTAGCTGGCGCCGCCGCCACTGATGCTGGTCAGCACCGCCACGACGTTGTCCCCGAGCACGCGCCGGACCTCGCCCTCGATCGGCGCGACAAACTGCAGCGTCCGCTGGAAGCTGGTGCCGCGGGGCAGCCGGACGTTGACGCTGAACTCGCTCTGGTCGTCGTCGGGCACCAGTTCCTTGCCGACGTACGGGTAGAGGAAGGCCGCCGACACCACCACGACGCCGGCGATGCCGAGCATCAGGCCGCGGTGCGCCAGCGACCACTCGAGCAGGACGCCGTACTTTCTATCGACCCACGCGTAGACCCCGCGCTGCTTGGTCTGCGTGGCGTGGCCCTGCTTCGTGTCGGAGGGGCGCAGCCACCAGGCGCACAGTGCCGGCGTCAGCGTGAAGGACACGAACATCGAGATCAGGATGGCGGTGGCCGACGTGATGCCGAAGCTGTAGAAGTACCGGCCGACCTGGCCGGACATGAACGCCACGGGCAGGAAGATGACGACGAGCGAGAACGTCGTCGCCATGACGGCGAGGCCGATTTCGCCCGTCGCCTTGATGGCCGCTTCCATCGGTGAGGCGCCCTTTTCCTCGATGTACCGGAAGATGTTCTCGAGCACGACGATCGCGTCGTCGATGACGATGCCTGTGGCCAGGGATAAGGCCAGCATCGTCATGTTGTTGAGCGTGAACCCGAGCAACTTCATCACGGTGAAGGTGCCGATGATGGAGACCGGGATGGCCAGCGCCGCGATGATGGTGACCCGCGTGTTGCGGATGAACAGGAACACGACCAGCGCCGCCAGGATGCCCCCGAGCAGCAGGTGCATCTGGATCTCGTCGAACGACTTGCGGATGAAGCGCGACTGGTCTCGGATGGGCGTGACCTTGATGTCCGAGGGCAGCGCCGCCTGGACACGCTCGAGCCGCGCCAGCAAGCGGTCGACGACGGCGACGGTGTTCGTGCCGGACTGCTTGCGGATCGACAGTGAGACCGCGTTCTCGCCGTTCAGCTGCGTCAGGTACCGGACCTCCTCGATCGAGTCGACCACCCGCGCCACGTCCTCGAGGCGCACGGCCGAGCCCTCCTTGTAGGCGAGCACGATGTTGTTGAAGTCGCGCACGTCGCGCAGCCGGCCCATGGTCCGCATCGAGTACTCGGTCGGCCCGGATGTGAAGCTGCCGCCCGGCGCCTCGACGTTCTGGCGCGCCACGGCCGTGCTCACCTGGCTGGTCGTGAGGCCGTAGGCGGTCAGCCGCGTCGGGTTGAGCAGAATCTGGATCTCGCGCTGCCGGTTGCCCATAAACCCGACTTCGCCGACGTCCTGCACGGTTTCCAGGACCTCCTTGATCTGCTTCTGCGCGATCAGGGAGATCTCCTTCGGCGTGCGGCGGCCCGAGATGATGAGCGTCAGGATCGGCGACGAGTCCGGATCGATCTTGGTGACGGTGGCGGCCTGCGTGTCGCGGGGGAACTGCCGCTGGACGCCGGCGATCTTGTCACGCACGTCCTGCGTAGCCGACTCGATGTCGCGCTCGAGCACGAACGAGATCGTGCAGCGGGCATTGCCCTGGCTCGAGCTGCACCGCAGCTCGTCGATGCCGTTGATCGTGTTGACCGCCGACTCGATCGGCTTGGTCAGCGACGTCTCGACCTCCTCGGCGCTGGCGCCCTGCAGACTCACGCTCACCGTGACGGTCGGGTAGTCCGTCTTCGGCATCAGATCGAGGCCCAGATCCCGGTACGAGAACCACCCCATCACGAGGAGGGCGGCGCTCATCATGACCGCGAAGACCGGCCGCCTGACGCTGACATCCGCGAGTTTCATTGCGTGCCTCCCCGCCGGCCGGCGCCGCCGCGCGACCGGCCGCCGCGCCCGCCCTGCCCTGAGCCTCCCGACGCGCCGCCCTGCCCTGAGCCTGTCGAAGGGCCTTGCCCGCCGCCGGTTCCGCCCTGACCACCGCGGCCGGCGCCCGGCGCGCCGCCGCCGCCTTCAGCCTCGCCAGGCTTCAGCACCCGCACCGCCACGCCCGACGCCAGTTCGTTCAGACGGCTCATGGCGAGCACCTCGTCGCCCTTGAGGCCGCCGGTGATTTCCCAGTTGTCGCCCTGCCTGACGCCCAGCGTCACGCTTTGCTGCGTGATCTTGCCGTCGCTGATGACGTAGACCGACGGCACGCCCGCCAGCACCGACACCGCGGCGTCGGGAACGGCCAGCACGTTGTCGTCGACCCGCGTCAGGATCATGCCCTTCGCGAAGAACCCGGGCTTGAGCAGCCGTTCCTTGTTCTCGACCAGCGCCTCCACCGTGAAGGTGCGCATGGTCTGATCCAGCGACGGGCTGATGAAGGCGACTTTGCCCGTGAACATCCGGTCGCCGAACGACTCAACGCGGAACTGGACAGGCTGGCCTGGCGTTACCACGCCGGCGTGGCGCTCCTGCACGCCCGTGCGCAGCTTCAGCGGATCCATCTGCACGATGGTGGCGACCACCGTGCGCGCGGAGATGTACTCGCCGACCTGCACGGGACGATCGGATACCACGCCGCGAATCGGGGATTTCACCGTGGCATCGTTCAGCGCCTTGGTCGCCAGGTCGTAGGCCGCCCGGCGATCCTGCAGGATCGCTTTGGTGGCGTGCACGGAGTCGAGCGCGGCCTGGTAGGACGCCTCGGCGACCCGGTACTTCGTCTCGGCCAGCTGCAGCACTTCGGGCGACGAGAGGCCGCGGGTGTTGAGCACCTTCGCCCGTTCGAACGTCGCCTTCGCGTCGTCGCGGTTGGCCATCGCGCTGCGGACCGTCGCCGTGTCCTCGTCGGCCGGTACGGGCTGTGTGGTGTCGACCGGCCCGCGCATGCCGAGCTGGGATCGGGTCTGGAGGAGCGTGGCTTCGGCTCGCTCGAGGGCGAGCGCCAGTTCCTGCGTCTCGAGGCGCACCAGCGGCGTGCCGACGTTCACCTCTCTCCCGATTTCGACCATGACCTGGCGGACGACCCCGGCCGACTCCGCGCTGACCCTGGCCGAGTCGGGCGACAGGAGCGTGCCGGCCAGGTCGATCTGGCGCTGGACCGACATTCGCAGGATCGGGGTCGACTTGACCGCAACGCCGGCCCCGCCACGGCCCCGTCCCCCGGGCCCTCCAGGACCGCCCGGGCCGCCCGCGTTCTGGCTCTGGCAACCGGCGAGCAGCAGCCCAGCCGCCAGCACACCCACGACCGCCGGCACGGCTCGAGCCGCGCCCCTTCCGGGAGTACGCATGTCTTTATCCTGCTGATATTTATGAGAAATCAATTCGCTCCGGGCCATGTGAGGCTTCCTTCCGAGACCGGCCGCCGCTCGCGAACGCGCAGACGGAGACACTGAGGGCGCGATCGTCCTTACGACGGCCGGGCGATTTCTGCTTAGTCCTTCGATGCACAGGCACGGCAAAGTACCTGTGCCTTCAGGGCTTCGTCGCGGAGGGACAGTGGGCGGAGCGGTTCTCGACCTCTACTTTGCCAGCTTGGGGCCCTTCACGGTCTCCCGCTCCTGGGAGTTGGGGTGCCGGTACACCTGGCAGCCACCCTTCCCCGGCAGCAGGATCTCGGACAGGAACTTCGCCGAACCGACCACGTCGAACACCAGTTCAGCCCGCTGGACGCTGCGGCTGAGGGTCTTGACGGAGGCAAGCTCCACGGGATCCCCGCCCTTCTCGTGCGTGAGCACGACCTTGCAGTCTGCCGCAATGTCGACGGTCCAATTGCCCGCGGAGAGCGTCTTGCCTCCAGCCACGAAGCTGAAGTCGATGTTGACGACGTTGGTTTGAGCCTGGGCCGACGCGACGCCGGTGATGACGAGTACCGCGACGATGACAACCGTGCGAATGATACGACCGAACATGAAGAACCCCTGCGCTGCGCCGGAGTCCGGCCCCCTGCCTCTCGCCTGTCGCGAGAAACGTGCGCAGCCAACACACGCCTCAGCGCTCGATGCCGGTGCTCCGTAATGAATATGGAGGCGCCTGTAATCCACCACGCCGGGCCGCATGCCCGGTGGCGCCTTCACTGCGCCATACGAACAGGGGTGGCGGTGTGTTTACCCGAGTGAGAAGGTAGGATATTCCGGTCGGGACACGACCATGCTTCCTGAGCGGCCACATCGGCTTCACACGCCCGGCCTCCTGCGCGGACTTGCGGTCTGCGCGGGCGTCCTCGCGCTCTTCGCGGCGTGCGGGTCCGGGAACTCGCCCGCCGCGCCGTCGACAACGCCAGGTGGCGCGGCCGGGGCGGCGTCAGGAATCCCGGGATGCGAGATCACCGCGTCGAGCGACGCGACGCCGCTGGTCAACGATCCGAAAAGCCCGTACTACGATGCGATTGGTCTCGCCCGCAGTGCCGATGGCGCGCTGGCGATCGGCTACGGCGAAGCGCTCGCCCACGCATCGGCCCCGGACGCCACGCGCCTGCCGGGCGGTGGCCTGGGCGTCTACTATCACAACGGTGAAACCGGCGGCGCCATCTGGCTGGCGAGGCTCGAGGGATCCGCGCTGTCGCCGGTCGCCGCGATCACGGTGGACGGCGTGGTGCGGCCTCGGTGGATGGCCGACCCGAACGTCGACCTGATCGACGGCCGCGTCCGCATGATCTATCTCAACGGCGAAGGCCAACGTCGCTTCTGCGTCGCCGAGTCGGGCGATGGCATCACGTTCACGACACGGGCGCTGGCGATCAGGTTCAGCGGTACCGAGGCGGATCCGACGGTGGCGCGTCTCTCGGACGGGTCCTGGCTGATGGCGTTCTCCCGCGAGAACCACAGCGGCATCGGGTTCGCCAGGTCCGGGGACGGCCTCAGCTTCACGGCATTCGCGACGGCGGGCTTCGGAGTCGTCCCCGAGTTGGCCGTACTGCCGGACGGCCGTGTACGGTTGTACGTGTGCGCGTCCGGCAACGTCGACGCGTACCTCTCGGCGGACCGGGGTACGACGTGGCAGCGCGAGGCGACCGTGATTACGAACCAGACCACGGGGCGGACCATCGTCTGCGACCCGTCGTACCTGCCATCCGACGGCCTGTTCGTGTTCAAGGTCACCGACGCGCGGTGACGGTCCGCGGCGTCACCGGCAGTCCCGGCGTCAGAGAGACCCCGCTGGCGCGCCGCGGCCGGCGGCGGTGCCAGGCAGGCGGTACTGCTGCAGCAGTTTCAGGTACGCGGCGTTCTGCACGCGCTCAGACGCCCCCACCGTCACGGAACGGAGCACGCGGCGCGCCCGGCTGCGCTCGAGAGAGTCGGCGGTCGAGGTTGCCTGCTTCCAGAGGCGCGCGAGCAGATCCCGAAGCTGGCCCAGGCTCTCCGTGGCCTGTTCTTCCGACCGCAGGCCGGCTTCAAGGGTGGCGATCTGGACGAGCAGCCGGGTCTCGGCATCCGCGTCGTCGCGTTCGCGCGCGAGCGCCGCCTTGACATCCTTCTGCTTCGCCATCGCCTCGGCTCGCGTCGTCGCCGCCGACACATCGCGCAGGCCCTTGAAGTCCGCCGCCAGTGCGCGAAGGAGGACGACAGCCTTCGCCGATTCACCGGCGGTGGCAATCTCCTGCTCCCGCTTCTCGAACAGCCGCGCCACCAGGGCCTCGTCGCGCGTTCGCAGGCCCGACGATATGGCCTGCAGCTCCATCCACTCGATGGCGTCCGTGGCGACCGGGTCCGGCGGCAGGG
>Ga0315292_10000255_pt1 | contig 23243 bp, 15 predicted proteins | sample YL17G13_0_MG_FD_204029 | JGI IMG/M metagenome (GOLD analysis project Ga0315292, IMG submission 204029) | Sediment microbial communities from Yellowstone Lake, YNP, Wyoming, USA - YL17G13_0 | ecosystem: Environmental > Aquatic > Freshwater > Lake > Sediment | place: USA: Wyoming | collected... | reverse complement strand
GGGAGGCATTTTGTCAGTTGGAGTCCGTGTTCTAGGTAGAAATGAAGTAAAGTCTGTAATTAAGAAAAATCTCGTTTCTGAAAATTATGTTGGTATTTCCTTTAATGATACAGGTTCAGGAATTGATACATCATTGAAGGGAAAGATATTCGAACCATATTTTACTACAAAGGAACAAGGTATGGGCACTGGACTTGGATTATCAGTTGTCAGGGAGATTGTAAATACCCTCAATGGCGAAGTACAAATGACAAGTGATAAAAACTATGGAACAGTTTTTGATATATATCTGCCTATTTATAAGGAGTTTAATTGATAACCTGTTTTGAATGCCTGAAGAAAAGTGAATGAATCCCGATTTGATTTGAACATTCTGTAAATTGCATTTTAAATCCAAAGATGTCAGTAATACTAATAATTGAAGATGACAGGGAACTCAGGGAGATGCTGAAAACAGCACTTCTAAGGAAAGATTATAACGTTTTGGAAGCCGAAAACGGAAAAGAGGCATTGATACATTTTAAACCTGGAGTCACTGACCTTGTTATCACTGATCTTATTATGCCTGAAGAAGATGGATTAAAAGTGCTTATTAAAATCCGGGAAATGAAAAAGAGTATAAAGATAATTGCAATTTCCGGTGGGGGTAAAGCAGGTCCGGGGAGCTACCTTGATCTGGCAAAAGCTCTGGGTGCTGATGCCGTTTTCTCCAAACCTTTTTCAGTTAATGATCTGTTATTGAAAATTGAGAATCTATTGAAACTTGAACATTCAGATTAATACTGTTGTTATAAATTCATAATCTTAAATTTAATAATTATGTTAAAGAAAAAAGTGGAAGATATCTGTAACAGGCAGATTGAAAGAGAAGGTTATTCATCAAACCTTTATATTGCCATGGCATCATGGGCAGAAACAAATGGATTCAGCGGTGTCGCAGGCTGGCTTTATGCACAGTCGGAAGAAGAAAGGCTGCATATGCTGAAGTTTATTAAATATATCAATGAACGAGGCGGAAAAGCCGTGATCCCTGCCTTGAAAAAGCCGGGAACAGATTATAATGGCGTAGAAGAACTTTTTAAAGAAGTCCTTAAGCATGAGGAGTTTGTTACTGACAGCATAAATGAAATTGTAGCCCTTACATTTGAAGAAAAAGACTTCAATACTCATAGTTTTTTACAATGGTTTGTGAATGAGCAAGTTGAAGAGGAGGCCTCCGTCAGAACAATTCTGGATAAGGTGCGTCTTGTAGGAAAAGAAAATTTGTATCAATTCGATAAGGATATATTGGGACTGAGAACCCCCGCCACCGGTGGAACATCTGCTACATGAAGAAACAGGTTTATTTAATCATTCTCTTCTTATTGATAACTCCTGTCTTTAGTCTTAAGGCACAGGAATTAATTCCAAATCATTCTGTAACCGGTATTTGTTACGCCGGATCAAAAGTAAACAGGATCTATATTCCCCCTCCGAAAAGTTTCCTGACAAAATCAGGTTCAAAAGGAGGGGGGAAGGTCACCGTTATATATTCAGGATTTTCTTCTGAACCAAAAGCTGCTGTTGAGTATGCCGTAAAGATACTCGAATCTATGCTTCCTGCTGACTTTAAGATGACTATCAAAGCATCATGGACCAGAATTTCGACTTCAGGTGTCCTGGGAAACTCTTCCATCACGGGCTTTTCAGCCGGATGGGGAATTAATGCATTTGAACCTATGGCTCTATACCCTGTAAGTGTTGCTGAAAAAATAGCAGGGAGGAGCCTAAATGAAGATAATGAGGCTGATGTTGAATTGGTCCTTAACAGTTCAGCTAAATGGTATCTTGGTACAGATGGAAATACACCTGTTTCAAAATATGACCTGGTCACAGTAGTCATTCATGAATTATGTCACGGGCTTGGCTTTTTTGACAGTATGAATGCCGAAGGAGGTCTTGGATCCTACGGTGTTGGCACAATTCCATTCCTGTATGATAAATTTGTTGAAAACTTAAGCGGAAAGAGATTAACCGACACAACATTTTTTTTACAGGACTCACCGGATCTGTATGGTGAGCTGGTGAGCGGACAGCTCTATTTTGGCGGACCTCTCACCCGCAGGTATTTATCAGGTAACCGGGCCAGACTCTTTTCACCGGCAACCTGGGATCCCGGTTCAAGTGTCTCCCATCTGGATGAAACAAGAACACCGGTGGCTGATGCCCTTATGACACCATATATTGACCTGGGTGAAGCAATACATGATCCGGGGAACCTTACCTTCTCAATACTTGGTGACCTGGGCTGGATTAATACAAGAGTGGTGCCAGGAGAATTAAAGGATACTGAAGCAAATTTATCAGAGATTAAACTGGACATTACAGTACTGTCTGACACTGCATATAATAAAAACAGGATCGGAGTTGTCTATTCATTTGATAGTTATAGCTCATCTGATACATTGATAATGTCGCCAGCTTCCTCAGATGACTCTTATTCAGGTCTGATCCATGTTCCTTCATATAATTCGAAACTGGATTATTACTTCTTTGTAATAGACGACTTTTCACGGGTTTATAATTCACCATCGCTTGCAGGTAAAAGACCTTACACAGTCTTCATCGGAACAGATACCGTTAAGCCGGTAATTTCACATACTCCGGCAGAATACTACTTTGAAAAGATCGATTCATTGATTCTTAAAGCCAATGTTGATGACAATCTTGGAGTTGATACAGTATATATTGAATACAATGTGAACAGCGGACCTGCAAAATATTCCGGGCTGACATCCGGACACAATAATGAATATAGTTTAAGACTTACCATAGGATCTGAGCTGTTGAAAGGTGGTGATATTCTAAATTACAGAATTATTGCAGTAGACAAGGCCTCAGGAAGGAATACCAGAATCACTCCCTCTTCAGGTTACTTTGAAATCAATATCGAGTCACTTCTGACTGCCGTAACCAGCTACTCTACTGATTTTACAAATTCAACTGCTGAGTTCTTTAATTCTGGTTTTGAAATTACCCAGCCTGATAATTTCACCAGCCCTGCCTTGCATTCGGAACACCCCTATAAAAGTCCCGAGGAGGATTATAAGAGCCTGGAATTCAGCTCAGTCCTTCGTCATCCTGTGGTTATTAATTCGTCAGGTATGGTAATTAGCCTAAAAGAGCTTGTACTTGTTGAACCCGGAGCCGAAGGCTCTGTATTTGGATTCTCGGATTTTTACGATTATGTGATAATTGAGGCATCAAAGGATTTTGGCAAGATATGGTTCAGCCTGGCAGACGGATACGACTCCAGGATCATACCTTCCTGGGAAACTGCTTATAACAGTTCGATTGATGGTCAGAATTCAACTTATGCAGGAAAAGAATCAATGATGCTGGAACATACATTTTATCCAGGGATCTCCGACAGGATTTCTGACGGCGACAGCCTGCTTATCCGTTTCAGGTTATTTTCTGATCCCTATGCCAATGGATGGGGTTGGGTGATCGATGACCTCAAAATAAATCCCCTGGTCGACCAGGTAGAAGAAAAGGATGCAGTGGAGATTAAGATATATCCAAACCCCGGCGATGGCCACGTCACTATTATTTTTGATGATGATTACACTTCGGCGCCGGTCATCATTAACGTTTTTAATTTTGTAGGGAAGCGTATAATCCGGGAGACTTCTTACGGGGAGAAGATGGTAACTCTGGATGTTTCCGGAAATCCTCCCGGGATCTATTTTTTAGTTATCAATTATGGCCAGATCACAAAAACAATGATATACAGCCTTGTTAAATGATGACCCGGAAAAGAAACATTTTAAATTCCTGATCTGAAAAACACTATTTTTGCCGGATATTTTAAAATCTGTAACACAGTTGTAAATGGATATTATAAATAGGATACTTGGTCTGTTCCTTGGGAATAAATATGAGAGGGATATTAAAGAGATTACTCCGTACACGGTTGAGATTCTTTTAGAATATGATAAGCTCAAAACACTTTCCAATGACCAGTTAAGGGATCTGACTTCTGTTCTGAAAAAAGAGATTCACGATGAGATCGAACCTGATGAGAATGAAATAAAATCGCTTAAGGACAAAGCTGAGGCTGAAGAAGATGTTTACCGCAAAGAAGAATATTACAACCAGGTAGATAAGATCGAAAAGCTTATTGTTGAAAAACTGGAAGCTAAGCTCGATACACTTATTCCGAGAGCTTTTGCAATAGTTAAGGAGACCACCCGCAGGTTTAAGGAGAATAGTGTTCTGGAGGTTACGGCCCGTCAGTATGACAGGGATCTGGCTGCTACCAGGGAAAGTATAAGTGTCAAAGGTGAAAAAGCCTTCTGGAGCAACCGCTGGATTGCCGGGGGTAATGAAATTGTCTGGGATATGGTGCACTACGATGTTCAGCTCATTGGCGGTGTTGCACTGCACAGGGGTAAAATTGCCGAGATGGCAACAGGTGAAGGAAAAACTGTGGTGGCAACACTTCCTGTTTTTCTTAATGCACTTGCCGGGAGGGGAGTTCATATTGTTACGGTAAACGACTACCTTTCAAAACGTGACTCCGAATGGATGGGGCCGATATATGAATTTCACGGCCTTACGGTAGATTGTATCGACAAACATCAGCCAAACTCTGCCGACAGAAGGAAAGCCTATAATGCCGACATAACATTCGGTACCAATAATGAGTATGGTTTCGACTACCTGAGGGACAATATGGCAATAAACCCGGAGGATCTCGTACAAAGGAAGCACCATTATGCAATAGTTGATGAGGTCGACTCAGTTCTTATTGATGATGCCCGTACTCCGCTTATTATTTCCGGACCAACTGCAAAAAGTGATACTCAGCAGTTTGATGAACTGAAGCCCAAAGTTGATAAACTGGTAAATGCCCAGAAACGTCTTGTTACACAAATACTGGCCGACGCAAAGAAATTGATTTCAGAAGGAAAGAATGAAGAGGGTGGCAAGCTTCTGTTAAGGTCTTTTAAGGGGCTTCCAAAAAACAGTGCCCTCATAAAGTTCCTTAGCGAAGAGGGTAACAGGACTCTGCTGCAGAAGACAGAGAACTTCTATATGCAGAATAACAGCAAAGAGATGCCCAAAGTTACTGAGGAGCTTTATTTTATTATTGATGAAAAAGCAAATTCGATTGAGCTTACTGAAAAAGGTCTTGATCTGATATCCACATCTGTTGAAGATGCAAGTTTTTTTGTTCTGCCGGACGTTGGTTCCAAGATTGCTGACCTTGAAAAAACTGGTCTTAACGAACGTGAAAAGCTGAATCAAAAGGATGCAATGCTTCAGGATTATGCAGTAAAGTCGGAACGTGTTCATACAATGACACAGCTTCTGAAAGCATGGACCCTGTTTGATAATGATGTGGAATATGTTGTCATAGATAATAAGGTAAAGATAGTTGATGAGCAGACCGGCCGTATACTCGAAGGCAGACGCTATTCTGACGGACTGCACCAGGCAATTGAAGCAAAGGAAAATGTTAAAGTGGAAGAGGCTACACAAACTTATGCCACCATAACCCTCCAGAATTATTTCAGAATGTATCATAAGCTCGCAGGGATGACTGGTACAGCGGAAACGGAAGCCGGCGAATTATGGAATATTTACAAGCTTGATGTAGTAGTTATACCGACTAACCGTAAAGTGATAAGAGATGATCGTGAGGACCTTGTATATAAAACCAAAAGGGAAAAGTATAACGCTGTCATTGATGAAATTGCACAGCTGAATAAAATTGGTCGTCCTGTCCTTGTTGGTACAACCTCTGTTGAAATATCGGAATTGCTCAGCAGGATGCTCAAGATGAAAGGCCTGAAACATAATGTACTCAATGCCAAACTGCATCAGCGCGAAGCTGAAATTGTTGCTGAAGCAGGAAAACCGGGGACAATTACAATTGCAACCAACATGGCCGGAAGAGGTACAGATATTAAACTGTCGCCGGAGGTACGTGAGGCAGGGGGACTGGCTATAATCGGTACTGAGCGGCATGAATCAAGGCGGGTTGACCGTCAGCTTCGCGGACGGTCGGGCCGCCAGGGAGACCCCGGTTCATCACAGTTTTTTGTGTCGCTCGAGGACGAACTTATGAGGTTGTTCGGATCGGAACGCATATCAGGTATAATGGACAAGCTGGGTCTGAAGGATGGTGAGATGATCCAGCATCCCATGATTACTAAATCGATTGAACGTGCACAGAAAAAGGTCGAAGAAAATAACTTCGGGATTAGAAAACGACTCCTTGAATATGATGATGTGATGAATTCTCAAAGGGAGGTAATATATAAGAAAAGAAAACATGCGCTTCTTGGCGAAAGACTCTCTGTCGATGTCGCAAATATGATGTTTGATGTTACAGAAAGCCTGGTCGATACCTACCACACAGAGGGTGATTTTGAAAACTTTGATTTTGATCTTATACGCTCATTTTCAATTGATTCGCCTGTGCCACAAGAGGAGTTTGTCAAGAACAGTTCCGGACAGGTTGTTGATACAGTCTATTCCCGGGTTCTTGAAACTTATAAGCGAAAAGTTGATACTATTTCCCAGCAGGCATATCCGGTCCTTAAGGATGTCTATGACAGGATGTCCCATGTATATGAAAATGTTGTTGTGCCAATATCCGATGGAGTAAGAGTATTTCAGGTTGTTACAAACCTTAAAGCTACTGCTGAATCTGAAGGCAGGGAACTTGCAAAATCATATGAAAAAACTGTTGTTCTTGCTACAATAGATGATGCATGGAAAGAGCATCTCCGCGAGATGGACGAACTGAAGCAATCCGTTCAGAATGCCACTTATGAGCAGAAAGATCCGCTGCTCATTTACAAATTTGAGTCATTTGAGCTTTTCAAAACCATGCTCGCAAAAGTGAACAAGGATGTTGTCAGCACTTTAATGAAGGGCCATATTCCTACTCAGGATCCTGACCAGGTAAAAGAAGCACAGCGAAAACGGCAGGTTGATATGAGCAAATACAGGGCATCGAAAAGCGACTTTTCTCAATACAGCAGCACTGGGGGAGGTGGTCCTGACAGGAACCAGAAAGTCGAACCTGTAAGAGTTGAAAAGAAAGTAGGCAGAAACGACCCGTGCCCATGCGGAAGCGGAAAGAAATATAAACAATGTCACGGGATGCATCACTCCTCTTCTCCCGGTGACCCGAGAGCGGCCAGATAATCAGGTAATCGTGATTTCCTCTATAGCCTTCTGAATCCTTGTCATGATTGTCCTGCTTACCGGCACAAGAGGAAGCCTGAGGATGTTCTGACAGATATTCATAACATTAAGCATAGCCTTGATTCCTGCCGGATTGCCATCAATGAACAGCAGTTCTGTCATTTCAATATAACGAAAATATATCTCTCTGGCCGATTTGAAATTATTTCTGAGAGCATGGTTAACAAGTTCTGAACATGCAGAAGGAAAAGCATTTCCCAGAACGGAAATAACTCCTATTCCACCGGCAGCTATAATTGGAATTGTAAGCATATCATCACCTGAAATGACTCCAAAATTTTCAGGTTTTCCCTTAATGATTTTCATTATCTGTACTAAATCACCTGATGCCTCTTTAATCCCAATAATATTTTCACAATTATTTGCAAGCTCAAGGCATGTGTCAGCCGATAAATTACATGAAGTCCTTCCAGGGACATTATATATAATAATAGGGACCGGGCTCCAGGTTGCTATTGCCTTGAAATGCTGGAAAATACCGCGCTGAGTTGGCTTATTATAATATGGAACAACTGATAATATACCGTCAACTCCTGAAAGATCTGTATGTCTGATACTGTTTATAATCTCCTGCGTGTTGTTGCCACCTATGCCTGCAACAATCGGTACCCTCGAGTCAACAGCTTCAATGACATATGAGATTATTGCCTGTTTTTCATCTTTAGAAAGAGTTGCAGATTCACCTGTTGTTCCCATTACAACAATATAGTTAACTCCCCCTTTTATGACATGGTCAATTACGCGGCCAAGTGCTGAAAAGTCAATACTGGAATCATTTTTAAACGGCGTTACAATAGCAATACCTGTTCCTTTGAATTTTTTCATCATATTCTGATAATTAAACAGCTTTTTTTGTTGATTCTGAATTTATCATTTCAAGATAATAAAGAATCTGTTCAAGGTAATTTTCTATGTTTAACGGACTTTTCATCGATATCATCAGATCGAGATGCGATGATTCAGGTTTTGAATCAGCAAGTCCGACTTTCAGTCCGGCTTTTGAAAGAGAGGTAACATAAAAAAGCGGAAGATGTTTCTTAAAATTGATGTCAATAAGCACATCAAATTTTGTTTGAATGAATAACTCCGCCTCAGAATGAACAGGCAGATAAAAGAAATTAATTTCTTTCCTTTTAAGACAGGTAAGATACCTTATTGCAGTATATTGGTCGGGAAAACCTTTTTCAGGAAAAAAACCAAAAATTTTTACATCCTTGCCAAGCTCTGACATTTTCTGATGAAACCTTGTCAGGATAGCAAAATCTTCAGTTTTGGAGGCATCCCATACAATACCCACGGTTTTGATATTGCAGAAGTTTATGTAATGTGGTTTGCGCTTAATTCTGGCCATCCTGGCTTTAAGCATCGATTTACCTCCCCTGATCCGAAGATTTCTGAAAAATTCCATGATGCAAACCTAACAGTTTTTTAGAAAAGTATGCATTATATGAATACTATTCTTCACCAATGATCTTCATAAATTCTGTTTCACCAACTATACTGATTCCAAGCTCCTTTGCTTTTTCCATTTTCGAAGGACCCATGTTATCACCTGCAAGAATAAATGAAGTACTTCCTGATATCGAAGCGGAGATTCTGCCTCCGTTTTTCTCAATTATTTCTTTGTATTCTTCCCTTGTATGCATGCTGAAAACTCCGGAGATAACTATAACCTTGCCGCCAAGAGCATCCCCATGGTTCTGATTTTCTATATCTCCTTTAAGTCTTATTCCTGTCGATTTCAGCCGCCTTATTATTTCTTTATTCTCCTGGTCGCTGAAGTATGATATTATGCTTGAGGCAATCTTGGGACCTATTTCCCGCACGGCTGTCAGCGTTTCCTGATCCGCAGAAATAAGGTTATCCAGTTCCGTAAACCTTGACGCAAGAGTTTTTGCAACCGTTTCTCCGACATGTCTGATCCCAAGAGCGTAAAGTACCCTGTGATACGGGACATTAACAGATTCCCTGATACTGAAAATAATATTTCCTGCTGATTTTTCCCCCATCCGCTCAAGAGGTATAAGCTGTTCAGTCTTTAGTGTATAAAGATCAGCTATATTCCTTATCAATCCCTTACTATATAGCAGGTCAATGGTTTCTTCTCCAAGTCCTTCTATATCCATTGCCTTTCGGCTGATAAAATGTTCAATCCTGCCTTTAATCTGGGGGGGGCAATGAAGATAATTCGGACAAAAATGGTTTGCTTCACCTTCATTTTTAACCAGAGCTGTTCCACACTCGGGACAATTATCAATGAATCTGACAGCCTTGTTCAGTTCACTCCTTGAGGAGTAGTCCACCCCAACAATTTTGGGAATTATTTCACCTCCCTTTTCTACAAACACCATGTCATCCAGATGCAGGTCAAGAAGAAAAATCTGATCGGCATTATGGAGCGATGCCCTCTTGACCGTTGTCCCTGCAAGAAGTACCGGCTCAAGATTAGCAACAGGAGTTACATTACCTGTCCTGCCTACCTGGTATGATATTGATATTAATCTTGTAATGGCCTGTTCGGCTTTGTACTTGTAAGCAACTGCCCAGCGCGGCGATTTGGCTGTAAAACCCAGGTCCTTCTGCTGGCTAACCGAGTTAACCTTGATAACAACGCCATCAGTGTCGTATGGCAGGTCGCCTCTTTTACTTTCCCATTCTTCTATATATCTTATTACATCATCTATGTTCCTGCAAATCCTGATGCTTTCAGTTACTTTGAAGCCCCAGCTTGAAGCTTCCATAAGATTTTCATAATGATTATCATACGGAAGTTGCTCCCCAAGAAGGAAATAAAAAACGCAATCAAGGCTCCTGGATGCCACTTTAGAGGAATCCAGGAGCTTAAGTGTTCCGGAGGCCGCGTTACGCGGATTGGCAAACAGATTAACACCCTCTTTTGCTCTATCCCTGTTAAGATTATTAAAAACAGCCCTTGGCATCAGAATTTCCCCTCTTATAACAAATTCCTCGGGAATTGCAGGCCCCTGTATGTTTACAGGAATACTTTCAATTGTCCGGATATTTGCAGAAACATCATCACCTTTAGTACCGTCTCCTCTGGTAACAGCTGTAGTCATTCTTCCCCTGACATATGTGATACTGATTGACGCACCGTCATACTTGAGTTCGCATACATATTCCACGGGCCCACTGACTGATCTGGCAATCCTGCTGTCAAAATCCCTGAGTTCCTCGAAATTGTATGTATTGCCGAGCGACAGCATAGGGTACCTGTGCTCATATTGCCTGAATTCCCTTGTCAGATCACTACCTACCTTCCTGGTAGGGGACTCTTCAACAGCAAACTCCGGGAACTTTTTTTCGATGGTTTCAAGCTCATTGATAAGGAGGTCATATTCAAAATCTGAAATAACAGGCTGATTTAAAACATAATATCTTCTGTTATGCTCTTCAATTTCCTTACGCAGCTTTTCGATCCTTTCTTTGGCCTCAATATTATTCATATAGGACATCCAATTATTGAATTTCAGAAAAAATGAGTCTCAATTCCACACTCCGTCTATCACAATGCCGCATTTCCCGCATTTCCCGTTAATAAGATTGTTTGCGGCAATTCTGTATCCCTGACGTACTATCAGTGTTTCCATACATTTGGGGCATTTTGTATCTGACCTCTCATTCCCAGGTACATTACCGGTATATATATATTCAAGTCCTTCTTCATTGGCTACCTGTACGGCCTTATCAAGAATATCAACAGAGGTTGGAGGAAGCTGTTCGAGTTTATAAATAGGGTAGAATCGACTAAAGTGAATTGGTACTTTGTTAAAACCGTTTTCACTAAGCCATCCGCACATTTTTCTAATCTCATCCATCTTGTCGCTCCATGTCGGAACAATTAGATTCGTTATTTCAAGCCAGACACCCATATCCCTGTAGATCTTGAGGGAATCGAGCACCGGTTGTAATTTTCCTCCCGTTAGTTTAAGATAAGTACTTTCACTAAAGGCTTTAAGATCAATATTTGCAGCATCAATTACTGAACATAGTTTTTTCAGAGGCTCCGGATAAATATATCCGTTAGATTTGAAAACATTTTTAATTCCAGCTTTTTTTGCGAGTGTTGCTGTTTCAAAGGCATATTCATAAAAAGTAACAGGTTCAGAATAAGTATATGCAATTGACTTGCAGCCTTTTTCCATGCAATCTGAAACAACCTTCCCGGGAGGCAGATTATAATTTCTGGTTTTATCTGGACTTGTCTGTGAAATTGTCCAGTTCTGACAGTTGAGACAGACAAGGTTGCAGCCTGCTGTTGCAATTGAGTAAGCTGTTGTTCCGGGCAGGAAATGATATAACGGTTTTTTCTCAATGGGATCAATATTAACAGAACATGGATTCCCATATGCAAGAGTATAGAGCCTGGATTTAATAACTTTTCTGTTGTTGCATTTGCTCAGTTCGCCTTCCTTGAGGACACATTCATTAGGACAAATCCTGCACATAATACCTCTTGCTGTCTCTTCCTGGAACATAGCTTCCTTCCTGAAAGAAGACTGATCGTTCATTCCGATAGAAAACAATGTCTCTGTTAATGGCAGACAGAACATCCCGGCTGAAAAAGCTGCACATTTTTTAATGAACTCCCTTTTGCTGTTATGACAGATTGGACTCTCCATGAGTTCTGATTGTTTTTGATTTCATCAAAATTAAAAAAACTAACGTTTAGTGCCAGCTAAAATGAACAGAAAGCCGGTTAAAATCAAAAATGGCAGCAGGAAGATCGACATTCTTATACCAAGAAGAGGAACAGAAAATCCGGAAAACACTATGAATCCAATTGCCGATCCTGCCAGATCAGCGCTGTAAATGTCTGAAGTGTTAAAATTATCTGATTGATCAAAGGTCAGAACCCTGAAAAAACTGCCTGTGATCACTGCTGGCAAAAAACCGGAAATGATAAGCAATACTACAATTATGAAATGTCCGCTCAATGACATTACCATGTCAACTGTCATAGCTGAAAGGAGATAAAGAGATATTAAAATCACGACCTTGAATAAATAGGATTTTTTCTCAAGGAAGTGAATTTTTATACCTGAACCAACAGCTAATCCCGCCATCAATCCGGAAATTATCAAACCCGTGATCTGATACATATTACCTGCTGTAAGCTGCAATATCAGAAGAAGAAGGATTTCATAACCGGCAAGGGCAAAAGCACTGAAAAACATTATCCCGTTATTTTTCTTTAATGTTCGTGCTGAAAGGATAAAAATTCCAAATAGAAGTATAATTGCGGGAATCTTCTCATTCAGGTCTTTGGTCAGATTAAATGACTGATAGTAAAAACTTGCTATCGGGAACGATGCCCGGTTCAACCTTACGGTGTGGTCAAGAAGAGAACTCACCTCCTCCGATTTTGAAGCTATGAGATCATCGGCAAGGTAATCGGGTCCCACATAAATATTTTCAATTTTTTTATCGCGGACCATACTGCATATTGCAGTTGACAGGTCTTTATCTGATGCTATAAAGTAAATTTTATTGCCACATACAGGGATCACATTTTTAAATACCGCTTGAAGACTGTTAAATATTGAGGAGTACAACCTGACTGATTCCTGATTTAAATAATTTGTATTGACCCCTGGAGAGCATGAAAATACTCCTCCCTTGTTCATCTTACTTTTTACAGAGGTGAAGAATTCAAGAGTATAATACCTGTTAAGAGAAAGTGATGAAGGCGGCGGCAGAAGCATTATTATCGCATCAAAGGTTTCGTAAGTATTTCTGACGAAGGTCAGAGCATCATCATTTTCAATCTTCAGAACAGAGGATATTTTTTGATTTGAAGTTCTTTCGAATTTTGTCAGTGCCGGATCTCGTTCCACATATACTATATTCTGTATATCATATTTCATTATTTCACTTATGCGCGTGGTGAGTGGACCCGAGATGAGCAGAACATCCCGGGGAGTGTCTGCCTGAAGCATTGCATAATGTATATCTTCTTCACTCTCAGTAACATCATTATTGTATATCAGAAGCCTCTGATTATAATAGATGCTTGTATCTTTTTGATATTCACCAATGGTAACATTTCCATACGGGGTATCGATTGTCTCAGAAATGTTTAATCCCCTGAGCAATATTTGTCTGAAGAGAATATCAGGAGACGAAAGTATTATACCCGTTGAAGCTGCCAGTACAACTACTTTAAATAAGAGCTTATGACTTTTGTGGCTTATATAAAATGTAAGGACCGAATATGATATCGCCAGAATAATTATAAGTAACAGGCTTTGATAAGTATTTAGTATTCCTGCACTTAAAAATGATATCATAATTCCTGCAATAATCCCGCCGGCGGTCTCAATGGAAAAAGATTTCCCTGGCAAAATATTCTTTCCTTTTCCGGCAGATATCATCTTAATAAATGTAAATCCTGAAATGATACAAAAGGGAATCAGGACCAGGGACGTGAATAAAATACTTACAAGGAACGAAGGAGTTTCCCCGGGTTTCAGGAAAAGTCGCGACAATAATAACATAAGGGTCAATGAAAAGAGCGGGCCAAATGAAAAGTAGAGGTTGATTCTCCCGATATCTGAAAAAGGAGACTTCGGGGCTAAACGCGACCCTGCTGCTGATCCAATCAACCACGAACAAAGAAAGGCTCCGGCAATAATTTCGTATCCGCCGGTAATATTCATTATTTCTTTCAGAAACAGAAGCTGGACAGAGGAGCTTATGAATCCAATAATAAAAAGATTTGTTGAGATGTCGGTCGCATCAGCCTGAAGAACAGGAACAGGTGGCGGTATTATTTTTTCTTCTTTTTTGTGTATCTTAATGAAATAAGATAAATGCCAGATAAAGTGGAAGAGCCCTGTTACTGCCATAGCAACCCCGCACTCTACATGCCATTTAAGTATGGTCTTAATAGCAGGTATGTTCCATTTATAGTTAATCTGCAGGGCCAGAAACAGGCCTGCAAGGGCCGTCAGTACAAAAGCTGTTGCAAGAATTGAATTCCAAAGTTTCCTGTGAAATTGTAAGGAATAGAAATTACTACGGTAAAAAAAGTAACTTATGAGATATAGAATAACTAATGTAGCTCCTGTGCCGGCGACATGATACATAGTCACTTTTCATTTTCTTCAAGTACTATACCTTCGTAGATATAAAGATCAGCATTCTTCCAGCCATCCCAGCCAATCCCTGCCTTGTCGCGGGATGTATAACCAAGGAACTCTTCAACGGTCCACCTGTTTTCTATTGCAACCTGTGGCAGCATAGTTCCCGACCTGAAGTCCTTTTTTATGTAAATACCATGTCTGCCAAGAACAATCTCCTCTATGCTTTTTATTTTTTTCATTGGCCCTAAAACTGTTATCTCTATATCAGTTTTTTTTAGTTCTTCTTTTGTAAGAGGAGAGAATCGGGGATCTTCAAAGGCAGACGATTGGGACGACTCCAGAACAACTTCATACAATGGATCGGATGATATAAACCTTCCGATACATCCTCTCAGCGATCCGTTAATTTTTAAAGTCACGAATGCTCCGAGAGGCATTTCCAGGATTTCGGGAAGAGTGGCCTTGTCGACTGATACTCTTTTCTTTTCATAAAGTAATGATCTGATATTTTCACGTGCAAGTGAAATCAATTGATCCTTTTCCTTTTTGCTGAACTTTATTTCATCTGCAAGACTCTTTGTTTCCTGGCTGCCCGAATTATTTTCATATAGAACTATTGCATTATAACCAACTACTTCATCCCTGCTGCCGTAGGGGGAGTCGCCGGAGTTACAATAATCAACAAGTCTGTATTCAAAATTGCTGTTTCCATCAGTCATATAAAGAAGAAGAAGCCCTGATGTCCATCCGCACATGCTGGTTGATAATCCCGGATCGTTTACAGATGAGTTTTTCTTAAGTACTTCCATGAATTTTTTTGGATCGCCTGAAATAATGGCGTCAGCAGTGGCCTTATCTACCTCATTTGCTGTTTTATATGAGGGATAGTGGGAGAAATCGCTGCTTATGATGAATAGATTTTCAGGAATGAACCATGGTTTTAAAATATCAGCTATCCTTTTAATATTATCACCTTTGTCTGTTCCAATAATTATTGGTATTACCTGCGGATCATTCCTGAAGTAATACTGAATAAATGGCATCTGTACTTCAAGGCTATGTTCCTGAAGATGAGCACTCACGTTATAATCAAAGAGCTTTTCCTTTTTCAGGGCATTTGCAATTTCTTTATTTACTGGCACTTTGCCAAGGGGGGTAATATAGTCTCCGGTACTGTAAACTGAAGCACCTTCAAAAGCCATAACATGACTAGATCCGATGACAAAAATATTCTTGTATCTGGTATCACTGTCTATTGCGGAAAATGCTGATGCAGCGATCTTTCCGGAAAAGACATATCCTGCATGCGGGCTAATGATAGCCCTTACCCTGGCATGTGATGAAGACTTTGCACAATTCTCAAATAACCGGGAGATATCATTTGTTAAAGTTTCCTTATCTGCGGAATAGAAACGTCCGGCAGCAACCGGCTGTCTGTCTGAAGTTCGGGGTTGTGAAAAAATATCCATAACGATAAAAATTGAAAGCAAAACAGAACACACTCTTTGCATGACGTAGTGCAATAAATTTACCGTAATAAAGTTAGGTCAAAAAAACAAGAAAAACTGTATTGGAGAAGAGGATTATAGATGAAAAATCCTAAATAAATATCATGGATTCTTTCAGCACTTTTCCTGATTCGTCAGTTCCGTAGATTTTAAGACCTACGCTGACGGTTGCATTGCTTATAACATCAATAACAGGGCTCAGGTCATCTTTTATGTCATCAATATCATCAAAATCCTCAATAGGGAAATATATATGAAGGATGAGAACGCAGTCAGTTTTGTTAATCCCTGCAAGAGCTTTTACTATTTTTGCCAACCAGATAGAGGAAGCTGTGTTGAAATACTCCAGATTTAATCGTAAATTTGTAGTCGGCTTTGGATTTTTGATATAATCATTAACCCAGTCAAGAATAGGTTCAAATATCCTTGGAGCATTAATAGGAATAGATTTTCCTGAGAGAATAAGTTCACCGCTTAAATAATTTAAATCCACCAGCGGTGTCTTATCAGTTTGTTCAATTAACATATTTTGTAGCTCCTTCATAACAGGCTCTGTTTTTAAATTCCTTCTTTTGTGATGTTAGCTTATTCAAAAGTATAATTTCTTTTCATTTGTTACTAAAATTTTAATCAAAAAGAAATGGTCGGTTGTCAAATAAAAATGTTTGTTAATATAAAAACAGGCGGACAGACACGAAAAAACGCATTCACAGCTTCGCGTAATAGAGTGTTATACGACAATAATTTTAAAATGTTATATTTGCTGGCTGAAAAATTTTGACCATAATGGACACTGTCTTAAGGGATAAAATAATTGAAGCTGTAAAAGCCCTTTATTATTGCGAAGTCCCCGAAAACCTGATACAGTTGCAGGAGACAAGAAGGGAATTCAAAGGGGATTTTACCCTTGTTGTATTCCCTTTGCTCCGATTTTCGAAAAATACTCCTGAAAAGACTGGCGAGAGTATAGGTAATTACCTTCTTGCCTCTTTTCCTGCGGTTTCCGGATTTAATGTAATAAAAGGCTTCTTAAACCTTGAAATTTCTGATAAATGGTGGATTGATTACTTTGCAGAATTATCTTCAGGAAAGGATCTGCTAGCAGATTGTCAGGTTGAAGATCCCAGGGTGATTCTTGTGGAATACTCTTCTCCAAATACCAATAAACCTCTTCATCTAGGGCATATCAGGAATAATTTGCTGGGATACTCCCTGTACCGGATTCTTACAGCATGCGGACATAAGGTTATTAAAACAAATATAGTCAATGACAGGGGTATCCATATCTGCAAATCGATGATAGCCTGGAAGAAGTATGGTAATGGTGAGACACCTCAGTCAACTGGAATTAAAGGTGACCATCTTGTCGGTAAATACTATGTGAGATTTGAACAGGAATATAAAGCTCAGATCGATATACTGATATCGGAAGGGCTTAATGAATCTGATGCAAGGAATACCGCACCTCTTATGCTCGAGGCAAGGGAAATGCTGTTAAAATGGGAATCGGGTGACAGCGAAGTGGTGAACCTCTGGAGAAAAATGAACTCCTGGGTATATGAAGGTTTTGATGAAACTTATAAAATGCTTGGTGTCGATTTCGACAAGATATATTATGAGTCAGAAACCTATATAACAGGTAAAGAGATAGTACTTGACGGCCTGAGAAAGAACATTCTTTATAAGCATCCGGACAGCTCAGTTTGGGTAGATCTTACTTACCAGGGACTTGACCATAAACTTCTGTTACGTTCAGACGGTACAGCAGTTTATATGACCCAGGACCTTGGTACTGCAGTCGCCAGGCAAAATGACTTTCATTTTGATAAAACCCTTTATGTTGTTGGTAATGAGCAAAACTATCATTTCCAGGTTCTTAAAGCCCTGATGAGAAAAATGGGCTACAACTGGGCAGATGGACTTATTCATTTTTCATACGGTATGGTGGAGCTTCCCGAAGGTAAAATGAAATCGCGTGAAGGAACTGTTGTGGATGCTGATGATCTTATTAAAGAGATGAAAGAAACAGCGAAAACTGTTTCACTTGAACTTGGCAAACTGGCAGATTTCTCCGAAGAAGAAAAGGAGGAAATCTTCAGGAAAATAGGACTTGGCGCACTTAAGTACTTCATCCTGAAGGTAGATCCACATAAAAATATGACTTTCAACCCAGCTGAATCCATCGACTTCAATGGGAACACCGGCCCGTTTATTCAATATACCTACGCAAGGATAAAATCGGTTTTCAGGAAAGCAGATCAATTAGGAATCGTGGCTGACAGCGTAACCATTGTTAACGCAAAACCCGGACCTAAAGAGATAATCCTTATCAAACTGCTGAGAAAATTTCCTGATACTGTTACTGAAGCGGCGTCAGAATATACTCCTGCACTTATCGCAAATTACTGTTATGACCTTTCCAGGGAATATAACCAGTTTTATCATGATTTCTCTATTCTCGGGGAAGAGGACCACTCCCTGAGAAACTTCAGACTCTTCCTCTCAAAAGTTACAAGTGAGGTTCTTTTTACAGGTATGTGGCTCCTGGGAATTGAGATGCCTGAACGGATGTAGTTTGTTTTGTACTCCTTATTATTATATGTATTATGTTTGAAAATCTAAGTGACAGGCTGGAAAAATCCTTCAAAATTCTTAAAGGACAGGGCCGGATATCCGAAATCAATATAGCGGAAACTCTTAAGGAAGTCAGAAGAGCTTTGCTCGATGCGGATGTAAACTTTAAAATCGCCAAGCAGTTTACTGATACAGTTAAATCCAAAGCACTTGGACAGGAAGTTGTCAAATCGGTCAATCCTTCACAGATGATTGTCAAAATCGTTCATGATGAACTGGTTGACCTTATGGGTGGCGATAAGTCGGATATAAATGTAAAAATCAATCCGTCAATTATTCTCATTGCCGGCCTTCAGGGATCAGGAAAAACCACATTCAGCGGGAAACTTGCCAAATGGCTAAAGAGTAAAAAGGGTAAAAATCCAATCCTGGTCGCAGGAGATATCTACCGGCCTGCTGCTATTGAACAGCTTGAAATCATTGGAAAACAGATTGAGATACCCGTATACAGGGAAGATGGCAACAGGAACGCGGTGCAGATAGTTAAAAACTCTATAAAAGAGGCAAAGCTGAAGAATCATGATGTAGTGATCATTGACACTGCCGGACGCCTGGCCATCGACGCAGAGATGATGAATGAAATAGCTGCAATAAAGGACGCTGTCAATCCTCATGAGATACTTTTTGTCGTTGATTCAATGACTGGCCAGGATGCCGTGAATACTGCAAAGGAATTCAACGACAGGCTCAATTTCGACGGTGTTGTTCTTACAAAACTGGACGGAGATACCAGGGGTGGTGCTGCTCTGTCGATCAAATCCGTTGTAAATAAGCCAATTAAATTTGTCAGTTCAGGGGAGAAGATGGATGCAATCGATATCTTTTATCCTTCAAGGATGGCCGACCGTATTCTTGGAATGGGAGATATAGTTTCGCTGGTTGAAAAAGCTCAGGAACAATTCGATGCTGAGGAATCCAGAAAACTTCAGAAAAAAATAGCCAGGGATCAGTTTGATTTCAATGATTTCATTTCACAGATACAACAGATAAAAAAAATGGGCAATGTAAAGGATCTGATGTCGATGATTCCAGGCGTTGGAAAAGCTGTGAAGGATCTGGATATTGATGATGATGCTTTCAAAGGGATTGAGGCAATTATCAGAAGCATGACACCTGAAGAAAGAAGCAATCCTGTTCTGCTTAACGGAAGCCGCAGGAAAAGGATCGCCGTCGGAAGCGGAACATCTGTACAGGAGGTTAACAAACTTCTGAAGCAGTTCGACGAAACAAGACGGATGATGAAAATGATGACCAAAAATAAAAACGCTGCCAGAATGATGAGCAGAAAATAACTGCAGAATGTATAATCTTATTGATGGTAAGAAAATTGCTTCACTTATAAAATTTGAGATCGGTGAAGAGGTTGCAAAACGTGTCACGGAAGGCAGAAAGATTCCGCATCTTGCTGCCATTCTGGTAGGAAATGATGGTTCCAGCGAAACTTATGTTAATAATAAGGTAAAAGATTGTGCAGAGGTGGGATTTAAATCGACTATAATCAGACTCAGTAATGAAATATCTGAAGCCTTCCTTATTGAAAAAATAACCGGCCTTAATGATAATCCTGATATAGATGGTTTTATAGTTCAGCTCCCGCTTCCGCATCACATATCTGAAAGTAAGATTATCGAGGCTATTGATCCGGAAAAGGATGCTGATGGTTTTCATCCTGTAAATATTGGAAGGATGGTTACCGGTATCCCCGGATTCCTTCCTGCAACCCCGTACGGAATAACCGAACTTCTAAAACGATACAGTATTGAAACTTCAGGAAAAGACTGTGTAATAATCGGACGAAGCAACATTGTTGGCAGACCTCTCAGCATATTATTGTCACAAAAGGGTTTTGATGCTACTGTTACAGTGGTTCACAGCAGAACAAACGACCTGCCCGGCCATCTGAAAAAAGCAGATATACTTATTGCCGCAATGGGTTCACCACATTTTGTAAGAGCTGAAATGGTAAAGGAAGGTGCCGTTGTAATTGATGTGGGCACTACCCGTTTGCCTTCAAATGAAACCAAATCGGGATGGAAGCTTATAGGAGATGTTGATTTTGAGAACGTTGCGCCAAAATGTTCCTATATAACCCCAGTGCCAGGGGGCGTAGGCCCCATGACAAGAGTTGCACTCCTGAGAAACACACTTATGGCTGTCAGGAATAGATGAGAAATCTATCTGCCTCAATAACAATTATCTCTTGCTGCTTTTAATGCTCCGGATAGAAACCAGACAGAAAAACCGGGTTTAGGCCCGGCTTTTCTAAGGTAGAATTTAGGTTAATTCTAGGGTTAATTTGGTATATAAAATCTTGCTTTTGGTTTCTTAACCTATAGATGAAAAAAAGGTCCTTTCGGTTGCGTTGATGACGGGGAAAAAATAAAAAAAAGACAGGATTTCTTATAGCATGTTGTTTTTCAGCTGTTTAAAAAATAGGAAAAATGTTAATAATATAATATTTGTCAAAAACAGTATGTTGAAAATGTTGTTAATTTTGTACATAAGATTTTTCAGGGATGGAAGATGACAGGTTCAGTTATTCTTATGAGGAAGAGTTAAAGAATGCCGTCCAGAAATTCGAACGGATGAGAAAGAATAATGAGAATTGTTTCTTTGATGTAATTGAATTTGAAACAATTATCGATTACTACATTGAGTGCAATAACTCTATAAAAGCTTTTGAGGCAGCTACCCTGGCCTCACAGCAGCATCCTAATTCAGTTTCAATACAGCTTAGAAAGGCACGAGTGCTTCTCGATAAGGGAAGGGCAGTTGAAGCCCTGAAAATATTAAAAAAACTTGAAAACATTGAGCCCGGGAATCATGAGATTTATGTAGCAAAAGGGACAGCAATGGGTATTCTCGGAGATATTCAGGGAGCAAAGAAAATGTTCGACTATTCCCTTACACTCGATTCGGATGAAACGGGCAATATCCTCTTTTCAATAACCTCTGTGCTTCAGAATCTGAATTATTATGAATATCTGATTCCCTATCTTAAGAAGTTACTGAAGCTTGAACCTGATTTTAATGCACATCTTTACGATCTGGCCTATGCTTATGAAAAAATTGAGGATTTTGAAAACAGTATAGCCTGCTATCTGAAATATCTGGAGAATGAACCTTTTTCTGATAGTGCATGGTATAACCTTGGAATAATATACAATAAACAGGAACAATATAAAGAAGCACTGGAAGCATATGATTATGCCCTTGCAATAAATTCACAAAACACATTTGCCATCTTTAACAAGGGGAATATCCTTTGCAATCTTGAAAGATATTCCGAGGCAATCCCTGTTTATCATGAATATATTGAAAATGAACCTGATAGTTTTGAGGCGATGACCTACCTTGCGGAATGCTATGAGAAAACCAAAGATCTTGTGCTTGCAAGGAAATACTATCATGAAGCTATTGATCTGGCGCCTGATTATGCCGATCCATGGTTCGGGCTTGGTATTATTGCTCTTGAATCGGGAACTCCTGACGACAGCCTCATATTTTTACGCAAAGCAGTAAGGCTTGATGATGAAAATCCTGAAATCTGGTATATGCTTGGCAAAGCCCATTATGCAAAAAATGAGAAAAAGGCTGCCTTAAGGTGTTTCAGGGAATCTTTGAAACTGGATGCATATTACAGTGAGGTGTGGACCGATCTGGGAAGAATAATCCTTTATGATGGATTTATAGATAAAGCATTGCCATATCTTGAGAAGGCATATAAAGTAATAGGAGATGTTCCCGGAATAAACTACCTGCTTGCTTCATTTTACCTTCATGGCGGATTGATGGAGAAAACCTACAGACATTTGTCTCTGGCCCTTGATGCCGATAAGGATCTTTTCAGGGAATTTCACGATATTTTTCCTGTTCAACTCTTTAGCAGAAAAATCAAAAAGCTTCTTGAAGGTTATAACCTGTACTGATTTATATTTAGCCCGCACTCCGCACCCAATACCATTAAAATCAAAATTATATTATGATGAAAAATATACTTCCATACCTGCCTGAACGTCCGGCAAAACCCAGAAAATCAGGTCTTACAATGGTCATGGACAAAGGTCTGAGCATCAGGGAAGCGGAAGACTTTATGTCGGTCGGGAGTGAATATACCGACTTTGTAAAGCTGGGTTTTGGCACATCATTAATAACTCCGGGCTTTGAACAGAAAATAAAGATCTATAAAAATGCCGGATGTATACCATATTTCGGGGGTACACTTTTTGAAGCTTTTGTTATACGTAACATGTTTAAGGAGTATATCGGATTTCTCGATAAGCATGAGGTTGAACTGGTGGAAATCTCTGATGGTTCTTACGACATCGAACATAAAAAGAAGCTGGAATATATAAGCATACTTGCAAAAAGAGGAACAGTGATTTCAGAGGTCGGCTCCAAGAAAAAAGATGTTGTCTATTCTCCTGATGAGTGGGTTATTATGATGAAATCAGAACTTGATGCAGGTTCTGTTAAAGTTATAGCTGAAGCAAGAGAGTCAGGAACTATAGGAATCTACAATGACGACGGCTCTGTAAATATGCCACTTATTAAGGCGATCTCCGATCATGTTAAGCTTGACAATGTTATCTGGGAAGCTCCGCTTAAATCGCAACAGGCGTGGTTCATAAAAAATTTTGGCGCAAATGTCAATCTGGGAAACATAGCACCGAATGAGATTATTCCTCTCGAATCATTGCGGCTCGGACTCAGGGGAGATACTTTCTTTCAGTTC